>Ga0335072_10014151_pt1 | contig 11336 bp, 13 predicted proteins | sample Lox_Sample_21_FD_206725 | JGI IMG/M metagenome (GOLD analysis project Ga0335072, IMG submission 206725) | Soil microbial communities from Loxahatchee National Wildlife Refuge, Florida, United States - Lox_Sample_2.1 | ecosystem: Environmental > Terrestrial > Soil > Wetlands | place: USA...
ACGGCGTTTATCTGGCGTCGACATTTCCGGTAGCAGTGGGCAATCGCGTCATTATTCCAGCCGGGGTGTACGTGCAGGGCGTCATCGACGAAGTTGTGCGTCCGGGGCGGCTGCACGGCAAGGCGCAGCTGAATATGCACTTCACCTCGATGATCTTCCCCAACGGCTCCGTGATGGAGATTCCAGGGATGGTGAACAGCCTGCCCGGATCGACGAATCAGTCGGTTCAGGGAAATGAAGGCACGATCCAGCAGAACGGCGGCAGCAACAAGGGACACAACGCCGCCGAGACCGCAAAAATCGCTGTTCCGACGGGCGCGGGAGTTGGGTCGATCGGCGGTCTCGAATCCGGACATCCGCTGGCCGGGGGTTTGGCTGGTGCCGGCGCAGGACTGGCCGCGGCCGGCATCGTCGCGCTCTTCACCCGCAACGCCGACGTGAATATCCCTTCCGGCTCACAAGTTGAGATGGTGATCCAGCATCCGCTGGAGCTGCCGGAGACGGACCTGACCGGAGCTTCTCCGCTGGTGCCGGCCAATGCGCCGCAGCAGCCCGGGAGCCCGTCGCTGCATCAGCGGCCGCAGATTCTTTGCCCGGCGGGCAGCCTGGGCTGTAGTTAGGGCCGGCTGCAATTAGAGTAGAAGTAAAGGAATCACTGCTCGTGTTCAATCCCCGCCTGCGCGTCTGGGCTCGCGACATTATCATCTCCGTCCTCGCTTCCATCTTCATCGTGACCGTTTTGTACCAGCCGGTGCGCGTGGAAGGCACAAGTATGCAGCCCGAGCTGCGCGATCAGGACCGCCTTTTTATCGACAAGTTTTTCTTTCGCTTCGAGAAGATTGAGCGCGACGACATCGTGGTCTTCCATTACCCGCGCGATCCGGCAAAGAGCTATATCAAGCGAGTCATCGGCTTGCCAGGGGATTCAATTTTTATCGACCAGGGCCGCGTCTGGGTCAACAATCAGCCGCTCGATGAGCCCTACGTGCCACGCCGCTACCGCGACACGCGGTCGATGCCGGAGATGATTGTGCCGCCTGGCGAATATTTCGTAATGGGTGACCATCGCTCGATCTCGAGCGACAGCCGCGACTTCGGTCCCGTAGAGCGCGACCTGATCTACGGGAAAGCGACTTTCATCTACTGGCCCGCCGACAGCGTCGGCATGGTCCATTAGGCGTTGCCGACGCTCTTGAACTCCGCAGTCCTCTTGCATTTCGCTCCAGCCCGCCTAGAATGGCAGCCAATTCGCTGAGAGGGAGAGATCTGCTGATGGAGTAAGGGGGCCCCGCGATGCAGGGTTTATTATTCCTTCTTACCGCTCTGATCCTTATGCCCGGAGCTTCGATGGCTGGAGAGAGCTTCGACGGCTCCTGGCTGACGAAGCTGACATGTCCGCCGAAGGGCAATACCGAAGGCTATTCCTGGCAATTCACCAGTGTGATTGAGAACAGCGTTCTTCATGGCGAGCATGGGGTCGCCGGCGAGCCCGGTTACTACACGCTTGACGGCAAAATTGCGGAAAACGGCAGCGCGAAGCTGGTCGGCAGCGGGATCGTGATGTCGCGGCAGTATGCGAAAAGCATTTTCGCCCATGAAGGAGCGAACTACAGTTACGACGTGAAAGCGAAACTTGAGGGAACGCAGGGGACCGGTACGAGGAATACCGGGCTCGGGATTGAAGGCCGCCCCTGCACCTTTGAGTTCACGAAGCAGCAGCCTTCCGGCGGGACGACGACACCGCAGTAAGTCAGGCTGCGCCGCCCGGATTCGGAAGCCGGTGGTTTTCGTCCCGGTTTGGAACGGAACGCGTGGGCCAAATCCCCTTTATTTAAGGGCCGGTTATAGGCAAGCCGGCGATGGAGAAGACCTGGAATCTGTCGGAAGCTGGCCTCCCGTTTTGATCCTGCTTCATGCGAACGCTCTTTTTTGGAACATCTCTGCGCATTTTCCGCATCTCCTTACATGGAACCTGCTCCGCGGTCGATAACGTTTGCACGAGGGGATTCTATGGCGGTGCGGTACATCACGATATCCGATCTTCAGGACTTCGCACGAGAGAGCTTCTCAGAGAGCGAGCGCGCGATTTCAGACGCGGAGTACAACCCTCTGGGAGCGATGCGGGGATTCGTCTTCGCGTTGCTGATTGAAGCGGCGCTGGTGCTGGTGGGCGGAGTTGGCTGGGAGCTGTGGCGGATGGCTCGCTAAGCGAGCTCGAGCGAAGGCAGCGGACAGCGTGCGGGTAAGGCGCGGGGCAACTCTCGCAGCCGTCCACTCGTCGCGATCAACTGTCTGCCCTGCTACATTCAGGGCATGAACCTTGTGATCAACGGCCGGCCGCGCAGCTTCGATGAGCTTGCGGCCAACGCTATGCTCGCCGATCTGCTCGCCACTCTGGGGTTGAAGCAGGACCGCGTCGCTGTCGAGCACAACGGGACCATCGTTTCGCGCGCTGCATGGGCCGCCACGCCCATCGCCGAAGGAGACAGGTTCGAGATCGTGCACTTTGTCGGGGGTGGTCGTCGCTGAACCGCGGGTGTTGCGCGTCTCCCGCGGCGAAACTCCCGGCTGACGCCTCGATTTATCATTCCCTCCATGAGCCAAAAGAAGATTCGCTGGGGCGTTCTGTCCACCGCCAACATCGGCGTGAAAAAAGTGATTCCGGGGATGCAGCACGGGGCGCTGTCCACGATTGCCGCGATCGCTTCGCGCGACCTCGCCAAAGCCCGGACGGCGGCAGATCAACTGGGCATTCCCACCGCCTATGGTTCCTATGAGGAATTGCTCGCCGACCCCGGCATCGATGCCATCTACAATCCCCTTCCCAACCAACTGCATGTGCCCTGGACGGCGAAAGCCGCTGAAGCCGGCAAGCATGTCCTCTGCGAAAAGCCGCTCAGCATGACGGTGGATGAAGCAAAATCGCTGCTCGCCGTGCGCGAGCGCACCGGCGTCCTGATTGGCGAGGCGTTCATGATCCGTTGTCATCCACAGTGGCTGCGCCTGCGGGCGCTGCTGGATGAGGGGCGGATCGGCGAACTGCGTTCGGTTGTGGCCTGCTTCAGCTATTTCAATGTGGATCCCAAAAACATCCGCAACCGCGAGGAAACCGGCGGCGGCGCGCTCTACGATATCGGCTGCTACTGCATCCAGGCAGCGCGGGCCGCTTTCGGCGAGGAGCCAACCCGGGTCTGCGGGCTCATCGATCGCGATCCGGAATTGCGAACGGATCGACTGAGTTCCGCGCTGCTCGACTTCCCTTCCGGCCATGCGATCTTCACCTGCAGCACGCAGATGATCCCGTACCAGCGCGTGCAGTTTCTGGGGACGCGGGGACGAATCGAGATCGAGATCCCCTTTAACGCGCCGCCGGATCGGCCGACGCGGCTCTTTGTCGACGACGGGCGGGACGTCTTCGGGAGCGGCATCGCGACGGAGACATTCCCGGCCGTGGATCAGTACACCTTGCAGGGCGATGCGTTTTCCCGGGCGATTCTCGAGGGCACGCCCGTCCCTGTCTCGCTCGAAGAAGGTATTGCCAACATGGCCGTCATCCACGCCATCTTCAACTCCGCGCGTTCCGGCGTCTGGCAAGGCGTGCCGCGATAAGGTTCCGCAGGACTCTGACGCTTTTCGCTGACGCGTTATCACCGTGCCCCATCAGGGGACGGTGATGACGACTTTTCCCACCTGCGCATTTGATTCGAGATACTCGTAAGCCTCGCGGGACTGGGCGAGCGGAAACGTCTTCGCAATTTTAGGGACGAACCGACCGTCCGCCAGGCGGTCGTAGATGTACTTTTTCGCGCTCTCCAGCAACGCCGGATTATTCCGGATCTGATGAAGCGTGTAGCCACACAAGCTCAGCCCCTTCGTCATTGCGGCACGGGTTGGGAACAGCGTTGGCTGCATCGACAGCACGCCGTACTCGAAGATGATGCCGCCGGGAGCCGCTGCTTCCGCCAACTGCTCCACGAAGGGCCCTCCGACGGGGTCGAAGATGAGGCGCGCACCTTTTCCTCCGGTGATCTCCTTCACACGCGCCGGCAGATCTTCTTCTTCGGTCGCGATGACCTGATCGGCTCCCAGCTCCAGCAGTTCCCTTTTCTTTTTACCCGTCCGCGTGGTCGCAATGGCGGCGCCGCCCGCGTCCTTCACGATCTGGATCGCTGCAAGGCCAACACTGCTCGATGCCGCGGGAATCACTACGAAGTCTCCGGCGGTGACCTGGCCGTAATGCACCAGAGCTCCCCACGCCGTTCCGTACTTCATCCAGAGCGCTGCTCCTTCAACGGGCGATAATCTCTCGGGATATTCAGCGACTGTCGACAACGGAACGATGGCGTCTTCGCCCAGAACGCCGTACTGATTCATGGAGTAGCCAGGGAATGTCGCGACCTGCCTCCCGAGCCATTTCCTGTCGACGCCGGGGCCGACAGCATCGACCACCCCGGCGGCTTCATAGCCGATACGCGAGGGCAGTTTCGGCTGCTCGAAATACTGACCGCGCATATACAACAACTCGGCCCGGTTCAGGCCGGTGGCCTGCACGCGCAGTCTTACTTCTCCTTCGCCAGGCTGCCGCTGCGGCTCTTCTTCCAGCTTCAGTTTCTCCGGGCCGCCGACTTCATAAAAACGAACTGCTTTGGGCATGACTCCTCCTGTCCGGTTCGATGAGGAATCTGCCGAAAGGACTCCGGCTCGCTTTGCTTCAGGGAAGGCGGGTCGGGCGGCCACTCGGGATGGGCACCTGCTCGACGATTTCGACGCTGAAGCCCTGCAGAGCCGGAACGTGCGTGGGGGTGTTGCTGAGCAGGCGGACACGGTGAATGCCGAGGTCGGCCAGGATTTGTCCGCCGAGGCCAACCTCGCGCAGGGTGCGCTGATGACGGTCCTCGTGGCGCTCGCGGACGCGGGCCTCGCGATGAAAAAGGATGCGGTAGGGCTCGAGAGTGCGATCGATGTCAAAGCCGCGGCCGGCGTTGTGGAGGTAGATCAGCGCTCCGCGGCCAGCTTCCGCGATGGCCTTGAGCGAGGCCTGCATGGTGCGCTGGCACTCGCAGAGCGTCGTACCGAAGACGTCGCCGGCGAGACAGTGCGAGTGCACGCGAACGAGGACGGGCTCGCTCGGCTGATTCGGCTCCTGATGAACGTCGCCCATGACAAGGGCGATATGGCTTTCACCTCCGTTGACCTCGCTTTCGTAGGCGATCATGCGGAACTCGCCCCACTCGGTGGGCATGGTGCCCTCGGCCATGCGGACGATGTAGCGTTCGTGCTGGAGACGGTAACGGATCAGCTCCGCGACGGTCAGCATTTTAAGACCGTGATGGTTACAATAGCGGATCAGATCGGGCACACGGGCCATGGTGCCGTCGTCGTTCATGATCTCGCAGATGACGCCGGCGGGAATCAGTCCTGCGAGGCGGGCCAGATCGACGGAGGCTTCCGTCTGGCCGGCGCGGACGAGCACGCCTCCCTTGCGGGCCCGGAGGGGCGAAATATGGCCGGGGCGGGCGAGATCGTGCGCGGTGGACGCGGGATCGATGGCCACGCGAATGGTGTGGGCGCGATCGTAGGCGGAGATCCCCGTGGTGACGCCTTCGCGGGCTTCAATCGTCTCGGTGAACGCAGTGCCAAAACGCGATGTGTTCTCGCGGGTCATGGGAGCGAGACGCAGGTAGTCGGCGCGCTCTTCGGTGAGCGTGAGGCAGATGAGGCCGCGGCCAAAGCGCGCCATGAAGTTGACCGCTTCCGGCGTGACATGCTCGGCGGCGAGGGTGAGATCGCCTTCATTCTCGCGGTCTTCGTCGTCGATGACCACGATCATGCGTCCAGCTTTGATCTCATCGACGGCGCCGGCGACGTCTGTCCATACTTCGGTCCGGGGTGCCTGTTCCTGCATGGTCTTATTGTCCACCATGGAGGGCGGGGACCGGCAGCCTGTAGCTGGTAGCTGTTGAGCGGAGGGACTGGGGGGGATGCACCTCTTGTTTTTGGCCCAGGGCGAGGTTTGGAACACTGACGTTAGCGGCGTTGCTTTGTTTGATAACAGGGGCAGAGCACAGAGCGGAGGGTAGAACTGCCCCTGCGCGCCCGAGGCTGGCTGCTCGCGTACAATCAGGGGACTTTTCCAACCCTGGAGGATTGCCGTGTACAGCATGAAGAATCTTGGGAAACTGAAGACTCTGGACGCGAACGCTCCGGCCGCCATGCAGGCTTTCTGGGCTTTTGACAAAGCCGCGATGGCCGATGGAGCGATTCCGGTGAAGTACAAGGAACTGATGGCGATTGCGGTCGCGTTCACGACGCAGTGCCCTTACTGCATCGAAATTCACTCGGGACGCGCGCGACAGGCGGGCGCCACCGATGCCGAGATCGCCGAAGCGGTGACAGTTGCCGCGGCCTTGCGGGCCGGCGCTGCCATTACGCATGGCACCCACGCTTTTCAGGAACCGTGAGAACGAGCCGGCAGCCCGTAGCCAGTAACAGCTGAATGCCGGTCACCTGAAGCCGATCGGCGAACAACCGTTCGGCCAGGGCCCCTCCGGTCAATCATGAATGACGGTTGCGACGCTGATGGGAGCAGCACGTTCCCCCCGCCATCGAACCCTCTGCCGACCGATGTGCGCAGCTCACGGATCGGCCTTCGTGCCGCATGCACGACGAACGAAACCCGGGAGATCTGTCTCAACCTGGCCGGGCAACGGAGCTCCTGCCAGCGCAGAGATTCTTTCGGGAGAACAGCAGGCTTTGCTGAGGCGGGCAAGGTCGGCCTGCAGGGGCTTCTCCTGGCGCAAGGCCACCAGTGTCTCTCGGAGAATTCTTGCCGCCCCGGGGTGCTCTGGTATGACCATCCGATAGTGCATCCATTTGCCTTCGCGTCGGGCGGCAACCACGCCGGCACGCCGCAGGTAGGCGAGGTGGCGCGAAATCTTCGGCTGGCTTTGCCCCAGAATCTCCACGAAATAGCAGACGCAGACTTCGCGCCCGTTCATAAGATTCAGCAGACGCAGACGCGTGCGGTCGGAAAGGGCCGCAAACAGCAGCGCCAGGTCACCGGCCTTTGGGAAGCGTTCCATCATTTCATCATATAAGCCTTGACGAATACGTCCAGAGGCGGATACATTCGCATTAGCGTATACGAAGAGGCGTTATGGAAACAGCGAATGAAGTTCAGCTTCAGGTCAGAAAGAAGTACGGGAGCGCGGCGCGCGCTGTGGCGGAATCCGAAACCGGGCCGGCCTGTTGCGATCCGGGCTTGCGCTGCTGCGATTCGATCACCTCCAACCTGTACAACGCGGACGAAAAGGGGCTGCTCCCGGAAAAGGCCGTTCGGGCGTCACTCGGCTGCGGGAACCCGACAGCCCTGATCGATCTGCACCCCGGCGAGACGGTCCTCGACCTGGGCTCGGGAGGAGGCATCGACGTGCTGCTCTCGGCACAGCGCGTGGGGCCAACCGGCAGAGTGTACGGCCTGGATATGACCGACGAGATGCTGGCGCTCGCTCGCGAGAATCAACGGCGGGCGGGGGTGACGAACGTAGAGTTCATGAGAGGCACAATCGAAAGCATTCCCCTTCCCGACAACTCCGTGGACGTCATCATTTCCAACTGCGTCATCAACCTTTCCGCCGACAAGGATCAGGTCCTCGCTGAGGCCTTTCGCGTACTGAGGCCGGGCGGCCGCTTCGCGGTTTCCGACGTGGTCGTGCGGGGCGCTGTTCCTGACGGAGTCCGGCGGAGCATGCAGCTGTGGGTCGGCTGCATCGCCGGGGCCCTTGAAGAGGGCGATTACGAGAGAAGGCTGGAGAAGGCCGGGTTCAGCGGCATTTCGATGGAGATCACGCGCGTTTACAACGTCGAAGATGCGCGCCAGTTTCTCACCGAAGCCGGTGAGGATGTGGATGCTATCGCACCGCAGGTGCACGAGAAGTTTGTGAGCGCGTTTATCCGGGCATCCAGGCCAGCGCCTCAACCGGCCACGCAGCCGTGCTGCGGAACCGATTGCTGCGCCCCCGTCACGATCGCAACGAAGGGGTGACGTCATGGCTGAGCACTACAACGTGCTGTTTCTCTGCACCGGCAACTCGGCGCGTTCCATCATGGCCGAGGCGATTTTGAATCACAAAGGCAGGGGCCGATTCACCGCATACAGCGCGGGCAGCCATCCTTCCGGTCAGCCGCGGCGTGAAGCACTGCAGCAGATCGAGACGGCCGGACTATCGACGGACGGCCTGCGCAGCAAGTCCTGGGATGAGTTTGCGGCACCGGGAGCCCCACAGCTCGATTTTGTTTTCACGGTATGCGATAACGCAGCCAACGAGCGATGCCCCTACTGGCCGGGCCAGCCGATGACGGCGCACTGGGGGATCACCGATCCAGCTGCGGCAAAGGGCACTCCCGAAGAGATCGCGCGTGCCTTCCGCGACGCTTTCCACATCCTCGACCGCAGGATTGGCCTTTTTCTCTCACTGCCGCTCAGCACGCTCGATCATCTCGCCATCAAGCGCGAGATCGACAACATCGGCCACTCCTTCAGCCTTGTCGAGAAGCCCCGTTGAAGAAGAGCCGCCTCTCGTTTCTCGACCGGTATCTTACCGGCTGGATCTTCGGCGCCATGGCATTTGGCGTGGCGCTGGGCTGGCTGGCGCCCGGCGTCGTCCCGTTCCTCGATCGATTCAGCGTAGGTACTACCTCTATTCCCATCGCCGCCGGGCTCATTCTGATGATGTATCCACCGTTCACCCGAGTCCGGTATGAGGAACTGCACAAGGTGTTCCGCAACAAGCGCGTGCTGGCATTGTCGCTTGCGCAGAACTGGGTCATCGGGCCGATTCTGATGTTCGCGCTGGCCGTTATTTTTCTGCGCGGATATCCGGAATTCATGGCCGGCCTCATCATGATCGGCCTAGCCCGCTGTATTGCCATGGTGATCGTCTGGAACGAACTGGCCAAAGGCGACATGCAATACGCTGCCGGGCTGGTCGCCTTCAACTCGCTCTTTCAGGTGTTCTTTTATTCGGTTTATTCCTGGGTTTTCATTACGGCTCTGCCCCAGTGGCTGGGACTGCACAGCGCGGTGGTCCATATCTCTATCGGCCAGATTGCGCGCAGCGTCTTCCTCTATCTCGGCGTTCCCTTCCTCGCCGGATTCCTCACCCGTACGGTGCTGATGCGCGCCAGGGGCGGCGCATGGTATGACCGCAGCTTTGTTCCGCGTGTCAGCCCGCTCACCCTCGTCGCTCTCCTGTTCACCATCGTGGTGATGTTCTCGCTGAAGGGCGGCTATATCGTGCGCCTGCCGCTGGACGTCGTCAGGATTGCGATTCCACTGCTGATTTATTTCATGGTCATGTTCCTGGTCTCGTTCTGGATGGGGCGCAGGCTCGGCGCGGACTATGCGAAGACCACCACCCTGTCGTTCACGGCCGCCTCGAACAACTTCGAACTGGCGATTGCGGTGGCCGTCTCGGTGTTCGGGATCAATTCCGGCGCGGCTTTTGCGGCGGTTATCGGACCACTTGTCGAGGTGCCGGTCATGATCGCTCTGGTCAACGTGGCACTGTATTTTCAGCGCCGCTACTTCCCTGCCCCAGAAGCTGCGGGGGTAACCTCGGTCTGCTGCCCTGGTTCACGCTGATTCCCGCGTGCCGAACTCCAGAATCGGGACGCGCGGGATCGGGACTCGTGAATCAGGACTGCGGGATCAGGGGGTACCAGGCCCGGTTTTCTCGGCGTCCTGTTGGATTCCGCACTCCGGTAACAGAACATTTCTCTCCGAACTGCCGATAGAGACACTGCATCGCCCTGTTCCTCGGCGGATCGAGACGCGTTTCAAAGCCAGACGCGTCCGGCCGCGGATGAACTGTGCGAGAGGCACGTTGTGCCTGCCAGGAGATCAGGTTGCCAGTTCAGTTGCCAGTTCAAAGTTCTCCCAATAATGCTGCGGCCATCCCATGGATGGATCTGAGGCTGCGTCCTTTCCCGAATATCGCGCTCAAGGTCATGAGGCTTACGGAACGCGAGGATGTTCACATGGGCCGACTGGCAAGGCTGGTCGAGTCGGACCCGGCTTTCTCCACCGAGGTGCTGACGGTGGCGAACGGATGGATGTACGCACGGCGGGAGCCCATCGCGAGCGTCCGGCAGGCTGTCTCCACACTCGGGATACGACGCCTCCAGGGTCTTTGTCTCACCGTGGGCGTGAGGACCTTTCTCGGCAAATCGCTGCAGATGCCCATCACGAGGGCCTTATGGCGCCACAGCGTTGCCACGGCGCTTATCGCAGAGGAGCTGGCGCGGCATAGTGAGATGGACCCCGACATCGCTTACACCGCGGGCCTGCTGCACGACATCGGAAGGCTGGGGCTCATGGTGGCATGGCCCAAGGCCTATGCGACACTCCTCGACACTCATTACGGGTCGCCGGCCAGCATTCTTGAGCCGGAAGCCGGCCTGTTTGGAGCCGACCATTGCTCTCTGAGCAATCTCCTCATCCGGGACTGGGAATTGCCGTCGGCGCTGTTTGCCGGGCACCATCACGGACCGCGCCTGCAGGAATGGAACCAGTCGGAACTGGTCAAGATGAGCTGCCGCCTTGCCGATGCGGCCGGAATGACGGCATTCCCCGGTTGTTTCATCGGAGAGTACGCCGAGCTGCTTACGGAGCTTCCCGAGACGTGCAAGAAGCATTTCCCCGCGGAGATCGAGTCGCACAGGAACAACGTGAACAGCAAGCTGGAGGCTCTTGAATCCGATTAGCCGACCTGGTCACCGATCCGTTCACGATCCAGGGGTTCCAGGCTGCCTGAACGGCAGGGGGATTCCGCGAGAGACCGGCTTTGAGGCGTTTCACGCCTGAAATCGGGTAGACGCGTTGGCTACCAGGTTCTCCAGGCGACGACTTCCGGTGCCGTTGGCGCATCATCGACAATCCGCGTTTCAAGAACAAACTCCAGGTTTTTGCGCGACCAGTCCGGCGGCGCCGCGCTCAGCGCTCGCGCCAACAAATCGGGACGGGTCAGAAAATAACCCGCGGCACGGCTGCCATAGCCGGAGATCCCCGCCGACGTGACCAGGAATTTTCCTGTTTCCGAATTGACGAGGCGAGAAACCAGCGCGAAGTCCTCCCCTGTCCGACCGTCCGCGCGCAGGTGCGGCGAGATCCATTCGCGATGCTGCCCGTCGCGTTCTTCGATCAGCCGGATCGGCCCCTTCTGGGCGAAGACGAAGGGCTCCTGGCTTACGCTCTGCAGCGTCCAGCGATTCGTGAAAGCACCGATCAGCACGGTTGGCGCATCGGAGATCTCGCTGTACGAGGTGTCCTCGGAGAG
>Ga0335072_10014154_pt1 | contig 11336 bp, 7 predicted proteins | sample Lox_Sample_21_FD_206725 | JGI IMG/M metagenome (GOLD analysis project Ga0335072, IMG submission 206725) | Soil microbial communities from Loxahatchee National Wildlife Refuge, Florida, United States - Lox_Sample_2.1 | ecosystem: Environmental > Terrestrial > Soil > Wetlands | place: USA: Florida...
TCAGCGGCCATAGAATCGCGATGGGGAGCGACAAGTGGGAGCGCGGATTGGCCACTCCACGTGCGCAGCCGCCAGGAGCGCGGCGCGTTGGCGCGATCGGCGTCTCGTTTAGCCGCGGGTCGGTTGAGCGGGCTGTCCCAGCCGAGTCGTTCGGAGGTCGTGGGCGATGGCTGACGTGTTTGTCTCCTACTCGCGCCGGGACTCGGCGTTCGTCGGGCATCTGGTGGACTCGATCACGGCGCGCGGCAAGCACGTATGGCTGGACACCGAGGGCATCGCGGACGCCGAAGTGTTCCCGGAGGCAATCAAGCGGGCGATTGAAGGCTCGGATGCGTTCGTGTTCGTGATAACGCCAAGCGCCGTGGAATCGGCGTTTTGCGAGAACGAGGTGGAGTACGCGCGCGAGATGCAGAAGCGCATCGTCCCGGTGCTCCGCTACCCGGTGCCCGATCCGGATCTCCCAGCGGAGATCAGGGACCGCAACTGGATTCCGTTTACGGAGGACGGCGAGTTCGATGCGGGCCTGTCACGGCTGCTGAACGCGCTGGATACCGACCTGGAGGCGGCCAGGGCGCATACCCGGTGGCTTGTGAAGGCGCTGGAGTGGGACTCAGAGCGGCGCGACAAAAGCTTCCTGCTGCGCGGGGCGGAGTTGAAGGCCGCCGAGACATGGCTGGCTTCGCAGCGTGAAGGCGCCGAACCGGCGCCAACCCAACTCCAGCGCGAGTATCTGCTGGCCTCGCGCGAGGCGGCGGCCCGCAGGCAACGGACGATGACGGTCGGCGCGGCGGCCATCGCGGCGGTCTCCGTCGGGCTGCTGATCTTCGCGCTGATCTCCCGGGGACAGGCCGTGTCCGAGCGCGTCGGCGCGCGCGCGCAGGCGCTGGCTGCCGAGAGTCAGGCACAGCTGGCCAACGACCCCGAGATCTCTGTGATCCTAGGGATGCGCGCGGTCAAGACGCGGGCCACCCCGCAGACCCTGTTCGCGCTCCGCGCGGCCCTCGACGCTTCACCGCTGGAGCTAGGCCTGCCAACCATCGCCAACCCGGGCGATTGTGGCTTCAACGGGGGGCTTGCGGCTGCCCTGTCGCCGAACGGGCGAGAGATCGCCGAGGGCACCTGCACGGGCTTGGTCCGGATCCTCGACACCGCTACGGGACGCGTGGTGAGGAGCGAGAACATCGGCGACAACGTGACCTGGCTCGCCTACGCCCCCAACGGCTCGGTGCTGGCGCTTGGTACCGGCGACGGCGTGTCCGCCATAAACCCGCAGACCGGTGCACTCGTCAAGTCGGGGCTTGCGGCCGGTCTGGGCGGGATCGGTCGCGCCGTCAATACAACCGCGCTGGCCTTCAGTCCGGACGGACGCACGCTCGCGGTCGACTCCCCCGACGGCCTCGCGATCGGATCGCTGGCGAGCTCGCGCAGCCGGACGGTGAACGCCGACCTCGGGGGAAACATTGCGTTCAGCCCAGATGGCCGAATGCTGTTCGCAGGGGCGCAAGACGCGTCGCTCCACATCTACGACGCCAGCACGGGGCGGCTGATCCACCGGATCCTCGGGCCGCCGCAGGAAGAGGGGAACTCGTGGCCCGACGTCGTGGCCGTCAGCCCCGACGGCAAGAGCCTGGCGATCGCATATCCGGCTGGTTCGAGCGCCGCCGTCTCGATCTACAGCGCCCGTACCTGGCGCAGGCAGTTCACGCTCATGACACTTCCCGACGTCGAGATCTCGGCGCTGGCGTTCAGCCCAGACAGCGGACGTCTGGCGATCGGCGCCGAGGACGGGGTCGCCGGAGTGTGGTCGGTCGCCACGCGGCAAGAGCTGGTCTCCTACGACGGTCCAACCGCAGCGATTGACTCGATCCAGTTCACGCCCGATGGCGACTCCGTGCTCACCGCGTCAAACGACGGGATCGCGCGCCTGTGGCGAGCGATCGGCGTAGAGCAGTCCCTCCAGACCCTGCCATTGAGCGGCGGCCCCGAGCAGATCGCCTTCGACGGCGACAGGATCGAGACCGTGGCGTCGACGCAACCCGTCGTCTTCTCAGCCCCCGGGGCCACAGGCCAGCCGGTGCGGAGGACGACGTTCCCCGGGGTGCGACAGGTCTTGCTGAGCCCCAACGGCCGGCTCGCGCTCGGCCTCGGGAGCAGCGCAGCCCCGGTCATCCAGGGGTACCTCGCTGCGGAAACCGGCCCGCTGACCATCTGGGATACCCGCACCGGTCGCGTGGTGCGCAAAGTGCCGAGTGCGGCAATGCCGACGGTCGATCTCACCCTCCCCCCGACTTTCAGCTATAACGACGCGAGCATCGCCTTCGACGGTGGCTCCACCGGGTTCGCGGGCGTACCGGGCGGGACGATCATGTCGCTCACCACGGGGCAGACGGTCCAACTCCAGGGTGGACCCATCTTCGAAACGTGCTCATCGACGCCTAACTCGTTCGCCTTCAGCCGGGACGATCGCCGAGTCGCCGGCGCCTACTTCTGCGGCTACGCCGCCGTGTGGGATACCCGCACCGGCCGGCTGCTGCGGCAGGTCGACCAGGGCGGCGAGGTCTCGGCTGTCGACCTGAGCCCAAATGGATCCAGGTTGCTCGTGTCCTCGTGGGACGCCCGCGCGACGATCTGGAGCGTCGCCACCGGGCGCCCGCTCGTCAATCTGATCGGCGACACGCAAGGCCTCGAGGGTGCGGCCTTCAGCCCCGACGGCTCGCTGGTGGCAACCGCGAGCCTCGATGACACCGTACGGATCTGGAACGCCCACACCGGACAGGAACTGCGCGTCCTGTCATTCCCCGATGCCCAAACAACCCCAGTTTTCAACGCCAGCGGCAGCCAATTCGCGGTCGCCGAAAGCGATCCCACCGGCACTCAAGACAACGTGCGCGTGTTCGACACGTGCCCCGCATGTACCAATGCCCAGGCGCTGCTCGGCCTAGCCGCGCAGCATGTGACCAACCAGTTGACCGTACTTGAGCGGACCGTGGTCAACGGCGCCTGAGCCACGCTGAGGTTCTCGTCTCCCCTCGCGAGCCGGTCCCGGATGCTCCTGCTCTGTGACCAAACGAGACGTCACAAGGTGGCTGCTCCGGCCGTCGCGGAGGGCGACCGCTGTGGGACACAGGCAGCCAAGAAGCTCAACCACGGCCACCGATGTGTGGGGAGCACCGCTGCGGGTCCTACGTCCCCCGGCGATGAATGCGCAGCGCAGGCTCGATCCCGCCTGGCGGAGTTTAGGCAGGGATTGGGCAGGGAGCGCCGTGATCGCGCCCGGATCGCCGTCTAAGCCTTGTATCTACCAGGCATTTCTTGGTATCGGCTGTGGAGAGCGCAACCGGGGGACCTCACCGACAGCGCCGGTGGACCCTGCCGTCGCGGCGAATCCCAACGGTTTCCAGGCATTTCGCGAAACCACCCGGCACCGGCTGTCGCTCTCAAGCACCCGCCAACACCGCTGATCCGTGCCAACAAAAGCCGCGATTTGCGCGGAAAAATCGGGGCGCCCGGATTTGAACCGGGGACCTCACCGACCCGAACGGTGCGCGCTACCAGGCTGCGCCACGCCCCGAATGCGTCCAGTATCCCACAGGGGTGGCGACTTCCGGCGTGCGCCGGGGACCGGCCAGCGCAGGCCGGTCCAGCCCTATGCAGCGGCCAGGGAGCCTTCGGCGATCTTCGCCGGCAGCGGGTCGACGGTCCGCGCGAGCGTCGCATGGCGCCGGCAGGGCCGGCACTGGGCGAGATGCCGCGTCAGCCGACGGCGATCGCGGACGCCCAGGCGCGCCGCCGGATGCATCTCCAGTGAATCGATCAGCTCGCGCGTGCGCTCGCAGCTACGGCCGCTGATCAGGCCCTCGTACTCCTCGGCCAGCCGTCGGCGCGCGCGGAACAGGGTGCTCTCGACGACCGGCCGCGTCATGCCGAGTCGGGCCGCGATCTCGCCATACGAGAGGCCCTCCAGCTCGCGCAGGACGAGCACGCGGCGATGGACCTCGGACATGCCCAGGAACGCCCGGCGCAGATCGTCGAGCTGCTGCTTGCTCTCCACGGCGAGGTCGGCACCGGGCTCGCATGAGAACAGGTCGACCCCCTCGCCGGCGTCCGAGGTGTCGTGGTCGAAAGGAACCTCGAGGTTGCGCCGAGTACGCCTTAGCTCATCGATGCAGGCGTTCTTGGCGATCTGGTAAATCCAGGGCTTAAACGCGATCGGACGCTCGGTATCGCGCAGCCGCCGCAGGGCCGAGATGAACACCTCCTGGGTGATGTCCTCGGCCCGGTCGAAGTCGGCCAGGATCCCGCTGATATAGGCACGGATTCGGCTCCGGTAGCGGGAGAACAGCTCCTCGAAGGCGCTTTCCTCCCCCCGCCGGACGGCGGTCACAAGCTCGTGATCGGTGCCCCACGCGGTCTCGCCCAGCAGCCGTGCCTTGCCCAACCTTTCCCCCTTGACGCCGAGGTTTCCCCTAGCTGCGGGGACTCTACCGGGTATCGCCCATATGTCCAGAAGTTTGGGTAAAGACGCTAAGGTTTGAGTAGGGATCCGGCCGAAAGAGTTGTTGAGAGCATCCGATCCAAACGGCATACTTCCCGGCCACAGGCAGGCGGCAAAGGAGAGCACGACCAATGGCCATTCACCTGACCCCCACCGAGCTTGCGCGAGAGTCCGGCTTGGAGCGCCGCGACGTGATCGTCAAATGCGTCGAGTGGGGGATTCCAATCTTCAACGGCCGGATTGACAAGACGTTGTTCCTCTCGAGCTTGCGCGAGATCACGGGCTCCGCGCAGCCGACGCAGCAGGTCCAGCCCGCGTAGCGCTAATCCTGAGCCGACTGGCGCAGCAGCGTCGAGGTCGTCTGCTCGAGAATCTTCCGCCAGGCGCGCGTCTTCTCGCGCTCGGCGGCGAAGTGCTTGACCACCTTGCGGACCCTCGTGGCCGAGATCTCGATCCCGTGTCGCGCGCAGATCTCCTTGAAGCGCGGGTAGTCGTTGGCGAGCTTGAGCGTCACCGACTGGAACCCGTGTCGCGCGATGTCCACGCGCGAGGTGTAGTTCATGATGCTCGTCTGGAACATCAGCTCGTCGTTGGGCTCGGGCTCGACGAGGATCACGTCGACGCCCGGATAGCGCTGCTCCCAGCGACGCGCCAGGTCGTGCAGCCGCTGGTACGCGAGCAGCTTGAACGCCTGGTAGCCGATCTGAGGGAAGCCCATGTCCGACACGCGCCGGGCCCGCGAGCCGCTGATCGTCGGAATCCGCTTCTGGAAGTCGTTGACGTAAGGGACCAGGGGGTTGACCACCACGATCAGCTTGGCGCCGGCCTCGACCGCGATGTCGAGGTTGGTCGTGGACACGATCCCTCCATCGACGAGCTCGCGATCCTTGATCCGGACCGGCTTGTAGATCATCGGTAACGCACTCGAGGCGGCCACCGCAGTTGAAATCGGGACGTCGTCCCAATCCTCGGCGCCCAGCACGATTCGCTCGCACGTGTCGAGATCGGTGGCGGCCAGGTACAGCTCGTTCTGGAGCAGGCGGAAGTCGTCGGTGCGGTCGGGATCGGACAGGATCCGGCGCACGTAGCTCTCGATCCCCTTCTCCGAGTACAGGCCCGACGGGAGTACCTCGGCCAGCCCCACCGCGATGTCGACGGCCGAGATCTGCCCGAGATCGCGGACCAGCGAGCGGATCAGCTGTGCCACGCGGAACGGCACCAGCACGCCCTTGGTCAGAAACTCACGATAGTTGGGGCGCAGGAGCGCGCTCACGCGCGCGTCGGGGAAGGAGGTCGGGACCTGCTGGACGATCACCCGCATCATCTCCTCGGGCGTCACGCCATTCGCGACCGCGGCGGCGACGAACGAGCCCGCGCTGGTCCCGACGTAGACGTCGAACTCGTTGACGGTGCGGTTCACCGACAGCAGGTCGAGCGCCCGTAGCGCGCCGATCTCGTACACCCCGCCCGTAAATCCGCCGCCGCCCAGTACCAGGGCGGTCTTGGACCGCGTTCGGCGCCTTGACCCGGCGGTCCGCGAGCTCGCCCCCGGACGCTCGGTGGCGGCGGTGTCGAGCTTGACCACCTTGCCCATCCCGCCGGGGATTGTAGGGAGCGAGCCCCCCGCCGCTACTTTCGACCGCGCGGCCGGTTATAAACCGCCGATGCGGGTGTTCCTCGGAACTCTCGCCGCGATGCTCGTCTTATTTGCCGGCACCGCCGCGGGAGCAGCGGGTCAGTCCTCGCCCCAAGCCGAAATGCAGCACGCCCTGAGCCCGTTGATGGGCGACATGGGCTCGAGCAGCGGGGCGCTCGTGGTCGACATGAATACGGGGCAGACGCTCTACTCGGTGGCGCCCAACACCGGCCGGCTGCCGGCCTCGGTCGAGAAGGTCTACACCACCTCGACGGCGCTCCTTCGCCTCGGCCCGACCGCCACGTTCAACACGTCGATTCTCGGCGTCGGCTCGCAGAACCCGGACGGCATCTGGGACGGGACGCTGTATCTGCGCGGCGGTGGCGACCCGACGTTCGGCTCGGTGGGGTTCGATCGCTCCTGGTACGGCACGGGTACGACCATGCACAGCCTGATCGTGGCCCTCCTTCGTGCCACCGGCATCAAAGGCGTACAGGGGCGGATCGTCGGCGACCAGACCTACTTCGACTCGTTGCGGGGGACGCCGGCCACTGGCTATGCACCCAACCTCGAGGTCGAGGGCCAGCTCGGCGGCCTCACCTATGACGGTGGGTGGACCAACGCGAGCGGCACCGCCTTCCAGGCCCACCCCGCGCTATACGCCGCCCAGCAGCTGGCCGGCGGCCTGCGCGCGTTCGGGGTCAAGCTGGCGGGCACCACGGTCTCGACCGGCCGAACCCCGGCCGGCGCCAAGCTGCTCGCGTCGGTCGCGTCGCCGCCACTCTCAACGCTGGTCGCGCTGACCAACACGCCGTCCAACAACTACTTCGCCGAGACGCTGCTCAAGGACATCGGCGCCCGGCTCGGCGGCGCCGGGACGACTGCCGCCGGCGCGGCCGTGGTCAGGGCCGAGCTTCAGAGCAAGTTCGGCATCGATCCCCGGTTGAACGACGGATCAGGCTTGTCGCGCTACGACTCGACCTCGCCGGCCCAGGTCGTCACGGTGCTCGAGTCGATGGCGACCAACCGGGCGTTCGTCAACTCGCTGGCCGTGCTGGGCGAAACGGGGACGCTCCAGGATCTGGGGAACGGGACGGTGGGCCAGGGCAACTGCCGCGGCAAGACGGGCACGCTGCACGACGTCGCCAACCAGGTCGGCTACTGCACCGCGCGCAACGGCGACACGCTCGTGTACGCGTTCCTGGCCAACCGTCTGGGCGACCCCGACTACGTGCACGAAATCGAGGCGGACATGTCCGTCAAGCTCGCCCAGTACGACGGCTGACGCCGTTATGAGAACAGCTCGCGGAGTCCGGCCTCGTCGATGACCGGGACGCCGAGCTTTTCGGCCTGCGCCAGCTTTGACCCGGCGCTCTCGCCGGCCACGACGTAGTCCGTCTTGCGCGACACCGAGCCGGTCACCCGGCCGCCGGCGGCGACGATCATCTCGCCGGCCTGCTCACGCGTCAGCTCGGGCAGCGTGCCGGTCAGCACGAACGTCTTGCCCGCGAGCGGTCCTTCACCGGGCGGTGGTCCCTCCTCGTGGAAGGTCAAGCCCTGGCTCTTCAGATCCTCGATCAGCTCGCCCATTTGCTCGTCGTGGAGTTGCTCGTGGATCTTCGCCGCCATCTTCGGGCCGACGCCCTGAGCCTGCTCGATCTCCTCCGTGGACGCGTTCAGCAGTGCGTCGACGTTCCGGAAGTGCTGGGCGAGGTTGCGCCCGATCACGAAGCCGACCTCCTCGATCCCGAGTCCGAACAGGACCCGGCCGAAGGGCTGGTGCTTCGAGTCCTCGATCGCCTTGACGAGCTTGTCGGCCGAGACCTTTCCGAAGCCTGGCTGCTCGGCGATCTGCTCAGCCGTGAGGCGGTAGAAGTCGGCCGCGGTGCGCACCCACCCGAGGTTCATGAACAGCTCGACCTGCTTCTCCCCCAGGCCGTCGATGTCCATCGCGCCGGCAAAGTGCTTGAGCAGCTGCCAGCGCCGGCCCGGGCAGTCGCGGTTCGGGCAGCGAGTGAAGACGGAGTCCTCGGGCTTGACCGTCGGGGTATGGCAGATCGGGCACTCTTTCGGTGGTTCTGGAGCCGCCGGGCGGTCGCCGCGCTCGGCGACGTGGGGGGCGGGGCTGAGGACCTGCGGGATCACGTCGCCGGCACGCAGAACGATGACGTCCTCGCCCTCGCGAATGTCCTTGCGCTTGAGGTCCTCCTCGTTGTGCAGCGTGGCCATCTTCACGGTCACTCCGCCGACGCGGACGGGCTCGAGCATCGCGGCCGGATGCAGATCGCCGAACTTGCCGGGTGCCCAGATGATCTGATTGAGCCGCGTGACCGCGGTCGTGGGCGGGAACTTCCAGGCGATCGCCCACCGTGGCTCGCGCCCGACCGATCCGAGCCGTCGCTGCAGCTCGACCTGATTGACCTTGACCACGACGCCGTCGATCTCGAACTCGAGCGAGCCGCGGCGCTCCTCCCACGCGCGGCACTGGGCGATCACCTCGTCCTCCGTGGTGAGCTTCTTGACGTCGGGGTGCACGGGGAAGCGGTGCTCGCGCAGCCACTCGAGCGCGTCCCAATGGGCGTCGAAGGAGATGCCGTCGGTGGCACCGACGCCGTAGGTCCACAGCGACAGGGGGCGGTCGGCGGCAAGCTTGGGATCGAGCTGTCGGATCGTCCCGGCGGCCGAGTTGCGCGGGTTCATGAACGTGGAGAGACCAGCCTGGGCCCGTCGCTCGTTCAGGGCGGCGAAGTCCGGCAGCGACATGTAGACCTCGCCGCGCACCTCGAGCAGCCTCGGCGGGTTCGGGTCCTCGAGCCTGAGCGGGATCGCCGGGATCGTGCGCAGGTTGTGAGTGACGTCCTCGCCGACCTCGCCATTGCCCCGCGTGGCGCCGCGCTCGAACACGCCGTCGCGGTAGATCAGCGAGATGGCCAGGCCGTCGATCTTCGGCTCGGCGACGAATTCGAACTGCGGGTCGGTGATGCCTTCGCGCGCGAGGAAGTTGCGCATGCGCTGGATCCACGCCTTGAGGTCCTCGGCCGAGTGGGCGTTGGCCAGCGACAGCATCGGCTGGGGATGGGTGACCTTCTCGAGCTCGGAGACCGGCTCGGGCGCGACGCGCTGCGTGGGCGAATCGGGCGTGACGAGCTCGGGGTGCTCTTCCTCGAGCGCTTTGAGCTCGTTGAACAGCGCGTCGTAGGTGTCGTCGCCGATCTCGGGGTCGTCAAGTACGTGGTAGCGGTACGCGTGGTAGTCGATCTGCTTGCGGAGCTCGGCCGCGCGCTTGGCCGGATCTCGTGTCTTCCCCTTGGTGGTGGCGCTCACGACTCGGTCACCTCGCTCGCTGCCGGCTCGACCAGCCGGTCGAGCTCGTAGCGCTCGAGGACCGACAATCCCTCGCGGTCGGTTAGGTCGAAGTGGACCGGCGTGACCGCGATCTTGCCCTGCGCCACCGCGGCCAAGTCGGTGCCCGTCTCGTCGCGCTCGTAGCTGGCGTCGCCGTAGATGCGGTACTGCCGGCGGCCAACGTGGTCCTCGTCGACGAGCGCGAGCTCGTCGCGGTACACGCGCTTGCCCAGCCGCGCCACTTCGACTCCGGTCGGGGGCGGGCACGGGACGTTGACGTTGAGCAGCGTCCCCTCGGGCAACGGCGTGCGCCCGAGCTCCGCCACCAGGCGGGCGGTGAACACCGCCGCGACCTCGAATTCGAACGCCGTCCCGACCCGGAAGTCGAGTTCGCGGGAACACGACTGCTGCGAGACCGCGATTCCCGGCAGGCCGAGCACGATCGCCTCGAGCGCCGCGGCCACCGTGCCCGAGTAGGTGATGTCGTCGCCCAGGTTCGAGCCGTGGTTGATCCCGGACACGACCAGCTCGGCCTCGAACCCCTCGACCAGCCCCAGGTTGGCCAGACGCACGCAGTCGACCGGTGTGCCGTCGGTGGCGTAGCCGACCGTGCCATCGTCGAAGTCGACCTCCTGGACCCACAGGGGCCGGCGCGTGGTGATCGAGCGGGCCATCGCGGAACGGTTGCCGTCGGGCGCGATGACCGCGAGCTCGAGGCCGTCGACCTCCAGTAGCGCGCGTCGCAGCGTCTGGAGGCCCTCGGCCTCGATGCCGTCATCGTTGGTCAGGAGCACTCGCATTGGGCTCCTGCTGATGCTATCCGCGGGCCCGGCTGAGGCGGTCGTACGCCCTGGCGATCACGGTGGCGATGTAGAGCTGCTCCCGTTCGAGCTGCTGTCCGCTCACCCGCAGGACCTCGTAGCCGGCGTCCTTGTGGACGATGTCCCGCCGATGGTCGCGTTCGAACGCCGGACGCGGGCGGTGGAAGTCCCCTCCGTCGAGCTCGACGATCAGCCCTACGTCGGGCCAGAAGAAGTCCGCGTTGAAGCCCGCCACCCGCTGGTTGGTGAGCGGCTCGGGGAGACGAGCGGCGCGAATCAGCCGCAGCATCGCCCGTTCGCCGCCGGAACGGGTGCGCTTCGGGCCACCCGGCTGGCCGAGAATGGCCTTGACGCACGCCACGCCGGCGCGGTGCGGCGCGCGCTCGATCGCAGCGAGCAGCTGTCGTTCCGTGACCAATTTGAGCGCGAGCGCCTCCGCCATGGCACGTTCGGCGTCGTTGGCTCCCGTCGTCGAGGCGTAATCGATGAGCGTGCGAGCCGGCGCGGTTATCGGAATGCCTCGACGCTCTGACCGATCCGATCGAGCGAGCGTCTCGACCCGGTGCACACGCAGGCCGTCACGCGATCGGCAATTCCGCCCGACGACCGTGACCTCTACCTCATCGGGTGGCCGCGCCGCCAACCCAAAAAGCGCCGCCGCCGATCGGTGGCTGACGAACGTGGCCGTCCCGACGGCGAGCACAGCGGCGAGCTCATCGGCGCCAGGTGGGCCCACGGCGTGGCCCACGAGGTAGACGCCACGGTGGCGGCGGTGCAGCGTTCCGGTCGCGAGCCGCCACTCGACCGACCCGCGCCGCACGCCCGCAACGTGCAGCTGAGGGGTCGCGATCAGCCCCAACTGACGGTCCGCTACCCACGCCACCGCCGCATCTGGCCCCGCCCCGCCCTGCACAACTTGCCAAACCTCCTCCAGCGACACGACCTTGGCGACATAAGCATCGGGTCCATGCTTATGTCGCCAAGCGGCGGCCGGGGGCGTGGGTTTGCTGCGTTTTACAGGCGGCGTGGCGGCCATTGG
>Ga0335072_10014155_pt1 | contig 11336 bp, 8 predicted proteins | sample Lox_Sample_21_FD_206725 | JGI IMG/M metagenome (GOLD analysis project Ga0335072, IMG submission 206725) | Soil microbial communities from Loxahatchee National Wildlife Refuge, Florida, United States - Lox_Sample_2.1 | ecosystem: Environmental > Terrestrial > Soil > Wetlands | place: USA: Florida...
ACTTTTGCATTCTCTTTGCCCGGCTACGGTACCCTGAGGCCGGAAGCGCAGCAGAAAGGATGCCGATTTGAGCCAGACTATTTTTGTTCTGGAGGACGACGCCGACATTGCCCGGCTGATCCAGCATCATCTGGAAGTTGCCGGTTTTGCCGCACGGATTTATGCGACGCCGACGAGCCTGTTTCCCGAAGCCGAGCGTCAGGCACCGGCACTGTTTTTGCTGGACATCATGGTTCCGGGCGGCGACGGTTTGGATGTGTGCCGGCGGCTGCGGAATCATCCGTCGCTGAGCACGGTCCCGATCATTTTTGTGACGGCACGGGCTGGGGAAAACGACCGGGTTCTGGGGCTGGAGCTGGGAGCCGACGACTATGTGACGAAGCCGTTCGCGCCGCGGGAACTGCTGGCGCGGGTGAAGGCGGTGCTGCGGCGCTTCGAGCGGCCGGCGACCCCCTCGGTGATCGTTTTTGAAGAGGTGGAGATCGACGCCGGCGCGATGCAGCTCAAGGTGCGCGGGGACCTGACCACGACAACGGCGACCGAGTTCCGGCTGCTGGATTACCTGGCTCGGCATCCGGGGCGGGTGTTCAGCCGCGATCATCTGCTGGATGCAGTGTGGGGCGATGCGCGCTTTGTGACGCCGCGATCGGTGGACGTCTATGTGCGCCGGATTCGGGAAAAGATAGAGACGGATCCGGAAAACCCGCGGTATCTGAAGACGGTGCGTGGAGCGGGGTATCGATTCGAGATCCCCCGGGTGAACGAGCGGGCTGTGAACGGCGAGCGGGCGGCGGCTGCGAGCTGAAAGCAGTTGTCAGTGGTCAGTGGTCAGTGATGAGTGGTCAGTGGGTAATGGTCAATGGCTCGCGGTCCGTGCTATGGGCGAGTGGGAATAGGATGGGTGCATGACCATCCCGGAACTGTTGTTGCTCGAATCGGATGAGGAAATGGCGAGCACGCGGCGGATGCTGGAGCGCGTGCCCGAAGCGAGCTTCACCTGGAAGCCGCACGAGAAGTCGATGACGCTGGGGCGGCTGGCTTCGCACGTCGCCGACCTGCCGAACCGCTGCACGACAATTATCACGACGGAGACGTTCGCGCGGCCGACGGACTATAAGCCGTTTGCGGCGGAGACGACGAAGGATTTGCTGGAGCACTTCGATTCCGCGAGCGGGGCGGCGCACACGGCGCTGGAGACACTGCGCGAGAGCGAGCTGGACGCGACCTGGACGCTGCAGATGCATGGGCGGACGATGGTTTCGCTGCCACGGGCGATGGCTCTGCGCCGCGTGTTCATGGATCACCTGATCCACCATCGCGGGCAGCTGAGCGTTTACCTGCGGCTGCTGGAGGTTCCCGTGCCGGGCATGTACGGCGCTTCGGCGGACGAGCAGGCAAAACCCTGAGCGGCGGTTTCCGTTCGCCGCTGCGGCACTGAAGGCGATACGCTGGACGCTACAAGCTCCTGATCCCCGTGACCGGAAGAGTGTTCACCAAGTTGCTCTTGTCGTTTGTCCTGGTGCTCTGCCTCGGGACAGCGGTGCTGGACTTTTCTTTCCGCAATATCGTTGAGCACTCGCTGCACGAGGAAGCACGAGTAGCGGCGCTGGGGCCGGGGCAGCAGGTGGCCGCCCTGCACATTTTGCGGCGCGATCTGCTAACGGCGTCGCTGCTGTCGCTGATTCTGGCCACTCTGGTATCGGCATGGGTATCGCACCGCATTGCGGCGCGGCTGCGCCGGATCGTGGATTTCTCCAGCAGGATGGCGGCGGGCGACTTCACAGCGCGGATTGAGGAAGACGACACGGACGAGATTGGCAATGTTGCGCGTGCGCTGGATGCGACAGCGGGGCGGCTGCAGCAGTCGTTCGCCGCATTGGAGGCGAAGCAGCGGGAACTGGCGGCGCTGCTGGACTCAATGCAGGAAGGCGTGGTGGCGGTAAACGCCGCCGGCCAGGTGAGCTGGTCGAATGCGGTAATGCAGCGGATTGCGCCGGGAGTGGGACGGCCGGGGAAGGCGCTGGTGATGAGCGTCCGCGATCCCGACGTGCTGCAGTGCGTGGAAACGGCGCTGCGGGAGAGGCGGATCTACAGCGCGAAGGCGATATCGACGGTGCCGGGACGGGTGTTCGAAGTGAGCGCGGCGCCGACGCCGGACGGCGGCGCGGTCGCGGTGCTGCACGACGTGACCGAGGTGGAGCGGGCGGAGAAGACGCGGCGGGACTTTGTGGCCAATGTGTCGCACGAGCTGCGCACACCGCTGACGTCAATTTCGGGCTATGTGGAGACGCTGCTGGAAGGAGAATTCGATCTGCCGGAACATGCGCGGGAGTTCATGGGAATCATCCTGAAGAATGCGCGGCGGGTGAACCGGCTGACCGAAGATCTTCTGGCGCTGGCGCAGGTGGAGTCGGGCCAGCGCAAGCCGAAGACGCAGCCGGTGCGGGCATCAGCGCTCGTCCACGATGCCATTGAATTGCTGGCAGGGATGGTGGTGGAGTCGGGGGTTGCGCTGGAGGCAGGCGAGGTGACGGACACCTATGTGCTGGCCGATGTGGACGCGATGACGCAGGTGTTCGGAAACCTGATTGAGAACGCGATGAAGTACGGGGGATCGGGCAGCCGGGTGATTGTGGGCGCGCGGCCGGCGGAGGATGCGGTGGAGTTCTACGTACAGGACTTTGGGCAGGGGATCGCGCTCGAGCATCTGGACCGCATCTTCGAGCGTTTCTACCGCGTGGATAAAGCGCGCTCGCGAGAGTCGGGAGGGACGGGACTGGGACTGGCGATCGTGAAGCACATCGTGCTGACTCACGGCGGAACGATCCGCGCGGAGAGCGAGCTGGGCGCGGGAGCGACGTTCCTGTTTACTCTGCCGGCGGCGCCGCCGGCGATGATTCCTGGTGCGGGGGAGACGGCGCGGGCGGCCACCCGGGTGTGAGGGGCACGGCACGGCGGCGGAAGGTCCGAAAGCGGTACAAGATTACAGAAGCTTCACGCGCCCGCAGTGGAACGCGGCACGAATTCTTCCGATAGGGACATCGGAGGAAAACTCAATGAACATTGCAGCGCTTCACTCAGTGGCACCCGCCATCGAGATGCCGTCCGGGCCAACGACCGCCCAGGTTTCCAGCTCGCCCGCGTCTTCGTCGCCCGAAGACAAAGTGACGCTGAGCTCGGCCGCGCAACGTGGCGTTTCGGCTTCAGGGGATGTCGACCACGACGGCGATTCCCACTAAACCGCGAAGCTTCCCATGGGCAGAAGCCGCAATTCGCGGGGCGGCTCCCGGCGACACACACGGATGACGTCGGGAGTCCCTCTACAATGAGCTATGCCTTCCAGGACGGTCCACGCCGTTTGCTCGCACGACTGCCCCGATTCGTGCGGGGTGCTGGTGACGATTGACGAGAGCGGGCGGGCGACGCGGATGCGGGGCGACGAGTCGCATCCGGTGACGCGGGGATTTTTGTGCGCCAAGGTGGCGAAGTATCTGGACCGGGTGTATTCGCCGGATCGGGTGCTCTATCCAATGCGGAGGGTTGGGCCGAAGGGGCCGCTGGCCGGGGAGCCGAGCTGCGCTCCGCCTGGACAGCCGAGGGTGGCTGTCCCTGCACAAACTCCCTTGACTCAAGCAGCATCCCAACAAATCTGGGAACGGATCTCGTGGGATGAGGCGCTGGATAGGATCGCGGCGCGGCTGCAGCAGATCTGCGACGAGCATGGGCCGGAGTCGATCCTCCCGTATTCGTATGCCGGAACGATCGGCGTTCTGAATTACGGATCGATGGACCGGCGGTTTTTTCATCGACTGGGCGCATCGCGGCTCGACCGGACGATCTGCGCGCAGACAGGCGGCGAGGCGCTGAAGGCGGTGTACGGGCGCAAGCTGGGCACGGACACAGAGGCCTTCCGGCACGCGAAGCTCATCATTGCGTGGGCGGCGAACATTCACGGGAACAACATCCACCTCTGGCCGTTTATCGAAGAGGCACGACGGAACGGGGCGAAGCTGGTGGTGATCGATCCGTTCGCGACGCGGACGGCGCGGGTGGCGGACTGGCACATCCCGATCAACCCGGGCACGGACTCGCGATGGCCTGTGGGACCGCGACTATGTGGAGCGCTGGACGCAGGGGTTCGAGGCGCTGCGAGATCGCGCGGACCAGTACACGCCGGAGTATGTGAGCGCGCTGACGGGGATCGCGACGGAAGATATCGAGCGGCTGACGCGGGAGTATGCGACGACGGCGCCGGCGGTGATCCGGCTGAATTATGGCGTGCAGCGCAGCGACAACGGCGGGTCGGCGGTGCGGGCGATTGCGATGCTGCCGGCGCTGACGGGCGCGTGGAAGCATTTTGGCGGGGGATTGCAGCTTTCGACCAGCGGCGCGTTTAAGTGGGACGACCAGACCCTTGAGAGGCCAGATCTGATGCTCGCGAGTCCTCTGGGGCGAGAGGCGCGCACCATCAATATGGTGCTGCTGGGCCAGGCGCTGAACGAGCTGGGAGAGCGGGCCGAGGATGGGCCGCCGGTGCATGGGTTGTTCGTCTACAACTCGAATCCGGCGGCTGTGGCGCCGGATCAGGGCTCGGTACTGCGGGGGCTGAAGCGGGCCGACTTGTTTACGGTAGTGCACGACCAGTTCTTCACCGACACGGCGGATTACGCGGACATCGTGCTGCCGGCGACGACCTTTCTGGAGCACAAGGATGTGCAGGGGGCCTATGGGCACTATTATGCGCAGCTTTCTGAGCAGGCCCTCGAGCCGCTGGGAGAGGCGCGGTCGAATGTGTGGGTGTTCGGACAACTGGGGCAGCGGATGGGCTTTCCCGAGGCATGCTTCCGCGATACGGCGGACGATCTGATCGCTCAGGCGCTGCGGGAGAACGATCAGGAAAAGCAGGATGAATGGATGAAGGGGATCACGGCGCAGGGGCTGCAGGAGGCCGGTGGAGCGATTCGGCTGCGCTTCGCCGGGGAGCGCGAGGGCAAGCCGTTTCTGCCATTCGCCGAGGGGCCCTTTGCGACGCCGAGCGGGAAGATCGAGCTGTACTCCGAGACTCTGGCGGCGCAGGGGATGGATCCGCTGCCGGCATTTCATCCCGCGAGGGAATCGCGGCATACGACGGACGGGCGGTATCCGCTGGAGTTTTTGCCGCGCAAGGCCGACAACTACATGAACTCGACGTTTGCGAATCTGCCCAGCCACCAAAAGCTGGAAGAGGGGCGCGATGGAGTGCTGGAGATTCACAGCGGCGATGCAGAGGCGCGGGGTATTGGGGATGGCGACGCAGTGGAGGTGTTCAACGACCGCGGCACCCTGGCGTTGCGCGCGCATGTGAATGGGTCGGTGCGTCCTGGGGTGGTGTCGGCGCGGCTGGGGTGGAATAAGCTGTCCGCCGGCGGCCACAACGTGAACCTGCTGACGCCGCAGCGGGTGAACGACCTGGGGGGGGGCGCGGTCTTCTACTCGGTGCTGGTGGAAGTGCGGAAGGCGGAGGCGACTCACGAAATGGGTTCGGCGGCGGTCTGATTAGGCAACAAAGCAAACGACCGGGATAGCGCTCGGGTGTTGGGCCGCGATTCTGGATAAACTGGAACAAAACCGATCCGGAGAAGTACCCTGGCCGGGCCGAATGCAGCTGCGGCAGGGCGGAATGCGAATGCAGAAATGATGTTGTCGCCGATGGCTGCCGATCGCCTGGCAATTCGCGATGGACAGCGCCTCGCGCACGCGGCTGCGTGCGCGAAACGCGCTGATATAATCGCCTTTTCCCATAGATTGGCCTGATTTTGAGCAGTGAGGGTGTGCCTATTCATTCCGTGAGCTTCTGGAGCGCAGGCTCCCCGCACGCAGCAAGCAGGAACATACGCCGGATTACAGGGCGGGTTCTGCTGTTGGCTCTCTTTCTGGCACCGTGTTTGGCGGGGGCGCCGGCGTTCGGGCAGAATGTTGGGGCGCCGCGCAGCGCAGCCGCTGCCGGACAGCAGACAGTGGTGGGCATCCACGTAGTCGGGACGCGCCGCATTCCGCAGGACACGGTGCGGGCGCGCATGTTCAGCAAAATCGGCGAACCGTACGATCCGCTGAGCGTGGAGCGCGATTTCAACTCGCTGTGGAACTCCGGCTATTTCGAGGATGTGCGGATCGAAAAGGAAGACACGCCGCAAGGGGTGGTGCTGAACGTCTACGTCCGCGAAAAGCCGACCATCCGGGAAATCAAGTACAACGGCCTGAACTCGTTCACGGTTTCCGACGCGATGGACCGCTTTAAGAAGGAAAAAGTGGGACTGACGGAGGAGAGTCAGTACGATCCTGCGCGCATCGCGCATGCGGTGACGGTGCTGAAGCAGATGGAGGCGGAACACGGCCACCAGTTTGCGACGGTTCGCACCGAAGTGAAGGATATTCCGCCGGCGTACGTGCAGCTGATCTTCAACGTGAAAGAAGGGCCGACGGTGAAGGTGGGCAAGATCACCTTCAGCGGGAACCAGCATGTGAGCTCGCGGGATCTGCGGGCGGCGATGAGGAATCTGCGGCCGATCGGAATTCCACACTCCATTATTTTTGAGAATCTGTTTGCGCGGACGTTCGACGCGAGCAAGCTCGATGAGGATTCAGAGCGGGTGCGCCAAGCGTACCGCGACCGCGGTTATCTGCGCGGCGGCCCGGTCGGCGATCCGCAGACGCATCTGCACAATGAGGCGGGTCTGTCGTTTTTCACGTTCAGGCCGCGCAAGGGCAAGCGGGTCGATATTCACATGAATATCGAGGAAGGCGAGCGCTACCGGCTGGCGGGGATCACGTTCACCGGAAACAGGGCCGCGCCCAACACGAAGGCACTGCGGGCGATCTTTACCCAGAAGGATGGGGAGATCTTCAACATGACGCAGTTCCAGAAGGGGCTGGAGGCGCTGAAGAAGGCCTACAACCAGATGGGCTACATCAATTTCAGCCCGGTGCCGACGCCCAGCTTCGATGACACGAAACATACGGTGACGTGGAACATCGACATCGATGAGGGCAAGCAGTTCACGGTGGCGAGGATCGAGTTCTCAGGGAACACGACGACGCGCGACTTTGTCATCCGACGCGAGCTGCTGCTGCAGGAAGGGCAGGTGTACAACAGCCATCTCTGGGAGATGAGCCTTCTGCGCCTGAACCAGCTGCAATATTTCAACGAGCTGAAGGTGGATCAGGATTCGACGACGACGCAAAACACCGAAGCGGGTACAGTGGATCTCCTGCTAAAGGTGCAGGAGAAGGGAAAGAACTCGATCGGGCTGAACGGCGGCATCAGCGGGCTCTCGGGCGCGTTCCTGGGGCTGAACTACGAGACCAATAACTTCCTGGGGCTGGGCGAGACGCTGAGCGTGCAGGCTAATGCCGGCAGTCTGGCGCGGAACCTGCTATTCGCGTTCACCGAGCCGTACGTGCGCAACCGACCGCTGAACCTGGGATTCCAGGTGTTCGACAGCAAGACGGACTACAACACATCGAAGAGCTATTCGCTGACCGGTTCGGCGAACCAGACGGCCGCGATCTCGTCGCTGCTGCAGAACTACAACCAGTCGAGCGACGGCTTCAACCTCACGGTGGGCTATCCGATCCGGCACTTCAACCTGTTTGGGTTCTCGCGCGTGGGCGCGACGTACGCGTGGAATCAGTCGTCGGTGAAGGCATTCAGCGAGGCGTCGAGCAATTTGTTCCAGACGCTGGCATTCCGCAGCGGCATTCAGGGGCAGAATGCGCTGACGGGAATTCTGACCAGCTCGCTCAGCGGGAGCTACGAGTCGAGCAACGTCGACAGCACGTTCCTGCCGCACCACGGGCAGTCGCTGGCGTCGTCAGTGCAGCTGGCGGGGCTGTGGGGCAGCGTACGGTACGTGCGGCCGGTGGTCGAGTACCGGCGGTTTACGCCGATGCGGGGATGGCATTTCGACAACCAGGGACGGGACACGCTGGGCTTCCGAATGCAGGCGGTCTACATCCGGGGCCTGGGCGGGGATGTGGCGCCTCCGTTCGACCGTCCGCTGGCGGGCGGCGAGAGCGATATTCGCGGCTTCGACGTGCGGACTATTTCGCCCTATGGATTTGTGCCGACGCGGGTGCTGTTCAATCTCACCAACCCCGACGGCTCGACGGTCCCGAAGGACCCCTCGAATCCCAGCCTCGGCCCGGTGCAGGTACCTTTGCCGGTTTACGGCATCGCGACGATCGGCGGAGACACCAATTTCACGGCCAACCTGCAGTACACGATTCCGATTTACGCGCGGACGGTAGCGCTGAAGTTCTTTGACGATTTCGGCATGGACATGGCGCTGCAGGGCAACCAGCTGCGGCAGAGCCCGGAAGGATACGACCTGCTGAACTCGCCGCTGTACGGCTGCCCGAACTACGTGAACGGAACCTGCCAGGGCGGGCAACACATCACATTCGACCGGTTCATCACAGTGATCCCCGGGACGAATTACCGGCCGCGCGATTCAGCGGGCGGGGAGATCGACGTGATGATGCCGATCATCAACGCGCCGTTCCGGCTGTACTACGCGGTGAATCCTCTGAAGCTGTACCACACGTTCGCGCGCCAGAACCTGATTACGCCGAGCATGTTCCCGGCGGGCGGGGCGGGCGACTACTCCTACGCGCTGGCGCAGCAGCTGTATAACGGGCTGTACGTTTTGCGCGAGCCAAGCACGACGTTCCGGCTGACGGTGGGCACGAGCTGGTAAGCACGGGTAGATCCGTGGCGACAGGCGTGCCCAAAGCGGGCGAGGACTGGTTTGACGCCCCCGGTTGGGGGCCCTATAATTTGCCCAAGTTCCTGAGATTTTCTCTCCGTCCGCGTCTTTGTATTACGGGCTCAAAAACGATGCCCGGAGCCTGCTCCGGCGATCTTCAGCGAGCAGGGAATTCAAAGAATCAGAGTGCGGATCAGGCCACCCAGGAAACCCAAGGAGTTTGTCGATTCCATGAAGCGTTTGTTGTCAGTTGCATGCATGCTCGCGTCCGGAATGGGCGCGGCAGCCGTTGCCCAGGCCGCACCGGCCAAACCTGCCGATCCGGCGCCGGCAGAAACTGCCGCTCCGATCACCGGCGCCACCAAGATCGCCGTCATCAACTTTGAGGCCGTTGTTCAGCAGACGAACGAGTTCCAGCGAGACATCGCCGACCTGCAGAAGAAGTACCAGCCCCGGGTGGATACGCTGAAGACGCTGAACACGCAGATTGAAACGCTAAAGAAGCAGCTGCAGGACTCGAGCGCAACGATCAGCGACACCGATCGCACGGCGAAGATGCGCGAGATCGACGACAAGTCAAAGGACCTGCAACGGCAAGGCGACGACCTGAAGAGCGACGAGCAGGAAGCCGGCCAGGAAACTCTGCAGCAGGTGGGGCAGAAGGTCTTCGACATCATGAGCGACTACGCGAAGGGCCAGGGCTTCAACCTGGTGCTCGATGCCGGCCAGCAGAACAGCGGCGTGGTATGGGCGACCCCGGGCGTGGACATCAGCAAGCCGGTTTTGGACGCGTATAACGCAAAGTCGGGGATTCCAGCTCCCACGTCGGTGCCGTCGGCGCCCGCTCCGCGTGCGGGTGGGGCCACCAGCAAGCCTTCGACAACACACTGAGCGCAGGGTTCAGGGCTAAGGTTCTCAGAAGGCAGCTTGCTCCCCGCCGGGGCGGCTGCCTTCGAAGGGATCGACGGGGCTGACCGCCACAACCGCGCGGCCCTCCTGTGGAAAATTCTGTGGAAGAAAGCCGCGCGCAGGCGGGTTGATTTTCAAGTTATCCCCGGTTTTTCGTGAGGCGATCCAGCGGCTTTTGTTTTTCCCTAAGAGATTCAGCTGTTTGCCTGCCATGTCGTCGGCGATCGCCGGCCATGGTGGTGCGATAGCTTGCTTCGGGCAACCCGTTGCATTTTCCACATTTTGCGATGAATCGCCGTTGAATGCCATGGAGCGCGGTGGGCTGCGCCCCCTCGAAATTCAGGCCAGTGTGACCCGGAAGGCGGCGGCGAAGTCGACGGCCGGCTTGTAGGCGGGCGGCAACGTTACGCGCAAAGCGTCGCCGGTTTGACGCCAGCGGAGGCGCTCGCCCGTGCCGAGAAGCTCGACGTGGGCGACTTTGCCAGGTTTGGCGTCATTAGCGGTTCCCAGCGACTGAATGGCGATTTCACCTGCGGGCCAACCCAGAACCATCGCGTAGACGACCTTGCCGGCCTTGTTGGCGGTGAAGCGTATGTCTTTTTCGCCAAGGGCGTTGACGGAATTGCCTTGGAACGAGCCGCTCTTGATGGTGTCCGGCCCTTCGCCGTAGACCTTCCACGGACGCGTTTCGTAGATGGCTTCGCCATTGACGGACATCCAGTCGGTGATGCGGTCGACGATGGCGATCTCTTTGCTGTCGATGGTGCCGTCGGGCTTGCCAGGAACATTCAGGATGAAGGTTCCGTTCTTGCTTACCGTGTCGATGAGCCAGTGGATTACGTCGCGGGGCTGCAGATAGCCACCGTACGGGCCGGGTTTATTGAAGAGCGCGCGGTCGTAGTGCCAGTCGCCCAGGCAGGTTTCGGACTGCCAGGCATCGGGCATGATCTTGTTGGTGAGGCCGCGCTCGTAGTCGACGATCACGGACTTTGCCCACTTATCCGGGACTTCTTTGATGGTGATGACACCTTCCATCTTGCCGGCGTGGGTCTGGAGGTTGTGGTTGTAGTAGAAAGCGCCGACATTCATGCCGCCCCAACCGAGGGGAAAGAGTGGGTTGTCGAAGTAGAGCAGGTCGGGATCGTGCTGCTCGACGAGGTCTCGGGTGCGGTCGTAGAAGTTCTTGACATAGGAGGGATCAGGCAGGGCGTTAAAGGGGTGCCTGGCGCCGTAGAGGCGCTGCGGATCATAGCCCTGCCACCACTGGTTGGTGCCGTCGGTCAGGGTCATGCGGCCGTCGTAGGGAACGCCGGCGAGCGGGCCTGATTTGTCGGCGCCATGGGCGGTCTGGAACCACCACCAGTTGCGACCCTGATGGACGGTGACGCCGAAGCGCAGACCCTGCTGGCGGGCGGCGGCAGCCCAGGTGCCGACCACGTCGCGATGGGGGCCGATATTGACGGAGTTCCAGGGCTGGTGCTTTGAGTCCCAGGCGTCGAGGCCATCGTGATGGTTGGCGAGGGCGACGAAGAAGCGGGCGCCGGCCTTTTTGTAGCGGGCGATCAGCTCGTCGGGCTGCCAGTTGAGGAGCGTCCACTGCGCGCAGAGATCCTTGTAGCCGAAGCGCGATTGCGGGCCGTAGTGATCGAGCTGGTATTTGTACTGTCGATTGCCGTCGATATA
>Ga0335072_10014156_pt1 | contig 11335 bp, 10 predicted proteins | sample Lox_Sample_21_FD_206725 | JGI IMG/M metagenome (GOLD analysis project Ga0335072, IMG submission 206725) | Soil microbial communities from Loxahatchee National Wildlife Refuge, Florida, United States - Lox_Sample_2.1 | ecosystem: Environmental > Terrestrial > Soil > Wetlands | place: USA...
CGCGGGGTCGACCTCGGCGATCACCTGTGCTGCCCGGTACTTGCGGTGTGGCAGATGGGTGATACCGGCGGCAAGGACCTGGTCGATCACCGCGAGGTCATCGAAAACTTCCAGGCTGCGCGGGCTCAGCCCCTTACCGCGGGAACCGGCCGGAAACTCGCGCGCCCGATCGACGATGCGCACTGCGACGCCACGACGGGCAAGATCGCACGCGAGCGTCAGGCCGGTCGGGCCGGCGCCCGCCACTAGCACCTCTGTCGGTGTCATGTCAGCATGGAAACGCAACCGGGTTAAAAAAGCAACTCGGTTAGAAATGATACGCTGACTCGGTGGTCGAACCCACGGGCCTGCGAGCCCGCAAGAAGGCGCGAACTCGCGATGCCATCGCCGACGCGGCGATCTCGCTGTTCCTGGCGCACGGCTTCGACCAGGTTGCGATCAACGACATCGCCGCGACGGCCGAGGTCTCCAAGCCGACCCTCTTCCGGTATTTCGCCAGCAAGGAGGACCTGGTCCTGCACCGGTTCGCGGATCACAAGGGCGAGGCCGCGCGCGTCGTGTCCGGCCGGCCGGCCGGCGTCCCGCCGGTGACGGCGCTGCACCGGCACTTCCGGGCTGGCCTCGACCGCTACGACCCCGTCACCGGCCTCAACGACCATCCCGAGGTACTAGCGTTTCATCGGCTGGTATTCACCACACCGAGCCTGGCAGGACGCCTCACGCAGTACATGCTCGACGACGAGGAGGCACTGGCAGCCGCCCTCGGTCGCGGCATCGAGTCACGGCTGCGGGCCGCGCAGGTACTCGCGGTCCAGCGGGTCCTCGCCCGGACTAACTGGCAAAAACTCGCGGCGGGGCGAACGGCCGGTGATGTCCACCCCGAGGCGGTTTCCGACACTGACCTTGCATTCGCTCAACTGCGGTAGTGCCCGGCTAATCAGGGCTGCCCTCCGCGGTAAGAGCGATCAGGTAGTGGCCTCAGATGGGCCCAGCGACTTAGGAGTATCTGGAGGAAGCTGGTTCAGCGCGGTGCGCAGCGCCTGAATGTCCGCCGCTAGGCCCTCGGCTTGCGCGGCCCCGGCCGCGATAGCACCCGACGGGTTAGCGGCGATGGCGGCAACCGCATTCGCCCGCCCGCTCTTGGTCATCGCCCGGCTGATTGCGTAGGCGGCATTGGCGATACCGGCGGCAAGAGTCGATAGCGGCACCGCCAGCGAGCTGAAGTCGCGATGCCAGATGAGCGTCGCCAGCGGCAGCAGCCAGGTCAGGATCACTACATAGAACTCAGTGGTGCGGAAACCCCCGAGACCCTCTTTGCTGAGCGCTGCTACCAGCTGCTCGATGTCGGAGGCGGCCGACCCCTTCGGGGCGGCGGTCACCGCGCGCTCCTGATGCTGCGCACGATCTTCGGCGCCGCAGGACTCTTGCCCGAGCGCATCCGCGGCGCGCGTCCCTGCAAAGTGAGCGTGTCAGTCATAACCCCTCCCGGAACCGAAAACAAGGGCTCGTCGAGTTAGTCGCGATGAAAATGAAGTACAAACCCTCTGGTGGCCGGGTGTCCACCGAATGAGAAAAGGCTCCGGCGCCGTCATGCGTGAAATTCGCCATTTTTCATCGCATGTATCTAGGCACGGTCAAACGCTGACAGTCCTCGGCCTGCCGGCCCGACCCCGCCGCTGCAGTTCTGGCGACCCCCGCGCGGACATGGCGGTCAGCGCAGGTACCGTCGAAGCGGCTGCACCCCCGTCAGGCCGGCTAAGGAGAAATCGACCATGAGCGATCGAGTGCCGCACAATCCGTTCATCGAGCGGTCCACCGCGGAGGAGCGACGTCACCGCAAGCAGCGGCTCGCGGCAGCGTTCCGCCTTTTCGGGCGGCTCGGGTTCGAGGAGGGCGTCGCCGGTCACATCACCGCGCGCGACCCCGAGCACGCCGACCGGTTCTGGGTCAACCCGTTCGGCATGAGCTTCAAGCAGATCCGCGCTCGCGACCTGATCCTCGTGGATCACTCCGGCACTGTCGTCGAGGGGTCGTGGCCGGTCAACCAGGCCGCGTTCGCCATCCATTCGCAGGTGCACGCCGCCCGGCCGGACGTCATCGCGGCCGCCCACTCACATTCAGTGCACGGCAAGGCGTTCTCGTCACTGCGGCGCCGCCTGCGGCCCATCACCCAGGACGCCTGCATTTTCTTCGAGGACCACGGGCTCTACGACGGATACGGCGGCGTGGCTAATGACGTTGAGGAGGGCAAGCGGATCGCCGCAGCACTCGGCGGATCCAAGGCCGCGATCCTGGCCAACCACGGACTCATCACCGTCGGTCAGTCAGTCGATGAGGCCGTGTTCTGGTTCGTCACCATGGAACGCACCTGCCAGGCCGAGCTGCTGGCCATGGCAGCGGGCGAACCACTGCCAATCGACGACGACACCGCCCGCCAGACTTACGCTCAGATTGGCACCGCCCTGGCAGGCTGGTTCAGCGCCCAGCCGCTGTTCGACTGGATCATCGCAGAGCAGCCCGACTGCCTGGAGGACATCTAGGGCTCGGGCTACGAGCTGAGACTGCGGAAACGTTCTGCTAGACGTTCGGTGTGATCGTCGGCCTCGCGAAGCATCCGGGGACGGACCAGCCCAAGGCCTTGTGGCAGCGGAACGTCAAGGAATGCGGCTATGTCGCTGACTACCGTGGTCAGCCGCCCGGTCATGTCCTCGTACACGATCTCCAGTGGCGCAATCGCGTGGGCTGCGAACCATCGCCGCCATCCCACCTCACCTTCCTCCGCCCACTGGATCAGTCGGCTAATGGCGTCCTTGTCGAATGGCGGCGGCGGCGCTGGCTGCTGGCCGTCTGTCAGCGCGTACTGGCCGGTTGCGGCAGCCCGCCACAGTGAGATCGCCTGCCGGATCTTGTCATCTCGCCGCAGCCACACATACCGGACCCCGGGGAACGCCGCTGCCAGTACATCGGGGTCGGCAGCATCCGGAGGCAGGCCCAGGTGCGGCCAGGCGCGCAGGCGCATCAGAGCGTCACCGAAGTAATTCCACATCATCTTCGATCCCCACACGCCATTAGGGGTGACCGGCTGCAGACGCAGCGCCTGCAAGAACGCATCCTCGGTCGTGGCTCCCCACCGGCCGCGCCAGAACTCCTCATCGCCGCGGTGAAAATACTCGGCGGGAACGCCCAGCACGCCGGTGTCTTGCAGCGCGTGACACAGCAGCCAGCTGCCCGAACGCTGCACCGAGCAGATCAGATACGGGGAAGCGGCCACCACGAAAGTGTGGCATGACCGGGCTGCTCTCGCCGGAGCGAGTGTAGCGGGACCTGATCACGAAGACTTTTGAGCCTGACAGGCGCAAATGTTTACGTCTTACGCGGACTGCTCCGGCCGGCGGACCGCCCGGTAACGCTCATCCAGCGAGCTCAGCGCACCGGGCGTGATCTCGCCCAGTACCCGCAGGCGAGCCACGCCACCGTCTGGGAACACCTCCAGCCGGACGTGCGTCACCGGTTCGGCCGGACCGGCAAGGAAGCGGTGCCGGGTGTCGGGCTGCAAGCCAGTGCGCGGCAGCAACTCAGCCCACCCGGCCGCAGCGAGAGCCTCACCCGACTGCTGCGCGGCTGCGAGCAGCCGCGCGGAACCCGGGGCGTTCCCGACGAAATACGAGGTGTCGATCTCGATCTGACTGACGACACCGGCCGCAGCCAGGCTGATTGTCGCGTAGTCGAGCCCGCCGTCGCGGCGCCGCGCGTTCTCCCAGCCGTCAGCCATGCTGGCAGGGCGGCCCGGCATGATCAGGTGCCACGCCGACGAGTAGAACGCGTCCGAGCACTCGATGAGCCGTCCGCCGTTCTCGAGTGCAGCCAGATCGATCATTCCGGTCAGGAACCGCGGGTCCGGGACGGCTTCACCATGCACCCGCAACCGCGCCACTCCGCCATCCGGGTAAATCGACAGCCGCACGTGCGTGCAGTGCCGCGGCGTCGTGACCGGGTACCAGCTGACAGCGTCGCTCGCGGCCGCCGCACGTTCGACCAGCGGCCGCCAGGCCAGCTGGCTCAACTCGGCCGCCGACGGGTAGCCGTCCGCGCTGACTGCCTCGACAGACACGTGCGGCGGGTAGTTACCGCGGAAGAACGCCGTGTCCACCGCGACGCCGTGGACGACTCCCGGCACACCGAGGCGGACGATCACGTGATCGTTACCCGGCTCGCGGCGCCGCCGGCTCTCCCAGCCGTCGTAGATCTTGCCCCTGGCCCCGAACTCCCCGGCTGCGAAGACCGGCGGCTCCGGCTTGATCAGGTTTTCTTTGGCAGCGAACAACTCGTCGGTGGCGTACATGACGCTCCCGCCGAGCCGTCGCGAGGCGAGGTCGGGCAACCCCGCGAAGTCCGGGCTTCCAGGCGGGAACGTGCTCACAGCAGCCGCCCGCTTGGCCCGGCCGCCGCTGCTTCGTCAGTGCTGGCTATCTCGGGGCCGAAGATCTCGCGCCCGCGCAGCCAGGTCCGCCGCACCACGCCAGTGAGCTGCCGCCCGGCATACGGCGTGAGCTTGTGCCGGTGCGCCAGCATCCCCGGCTCCACGACGAAGCTGTCGTCGGGGGCGAATGCCACCAGATCAGCATCACAGCCGACGGCGATGCGGCCCTTATCGGCCAGCCCCGCCAGTCGCGCCGGGAAGGCCGCCATCCAGCGGGCTAGATCAGCCAGACCGAAGCCCCGTTCCCGTCCGTAACTCCAGACGACAGGAAGGCTGAGCTGGAGTGACGCGATGCCTCCCCACGCCCTGGCGAAATCGCCGGCCTGTGGCAGCTTCAGCTCCGGCGGGCAGGGGGAGTGATCAGAAACGACGCAGTCGATGACGCCCGCCTGCAGGCCAGCCCAGAGCCGCTCGGAGTTACCGCGTTCCCTGATGGGCGGACAGCACTTGAACTCGGTCGCCCCGGCAGGCACATCTTCGGCGGCCAGCGTGAGGTAGTGCGGGCACGTCTCGCTGGTGACCGCGAGCCCTTCGGCCCGTGCCGCAGCGAGCAGATCAATCGCGTCCGCGCTGGATACGTGGAGGATGTGGGCGCGGACTCCGGTATCCCGGGCGACGTCGATCACCGCCGCGATGGCCGCGGCCTCCGCTTCCGGCGGCCGTGATCGCAGGAACGCGGCGTAGTCTGCGCCGCCTGGCCCCCGGATCTCGCCCAGACGGGCCGGATCCTCCGCGTGAACGAGCAGTACGCTGCCCAGTTCGGCGATCTGGGCCGCGGCCCGGCGCAGTCCGGCGTGATCCAGCGGCAGGAACTCCGGCACCCCTGAATCGGTCAGGAAGCATTTGAAGCCGCGCACGCCCGACCGGTGCAATCCGGCACGGTCGGGCAGGTTTCCCGGCACCGCGCCTCCCCAGAAAGCAACGTCAACCCAGCATTGCACGCTGGCCGCCGCGCGCTTCATCTCCAGCGCCGCCAGGTAGGTCGTCGGCGGCATGCTGTTCAGCGGCATGTCCACGATCGTGGTCACGCCACCAGCGGCGGCAGCCCGTGTCGCGGTCGCGAACCCTTCCCAGTGCGTCCGTCCGGGTTCGTTGACGTGCACGTGCGTGTCTACCAGGCCGGGCAGCAGGATCTCGTCGGCGGCCAGCCGGCACACTGGCACGCCGCCGGGGAGGGCGGGCCGGGCGGGAACGTCCTGCTCGCTAAGGTCGTGCACGCCGCTAACCTTGCCGCCCGTTACCGCGATCAAGGCGGGAACGACGCCATCCGCCGTCACGGCCGAGCCGGCCAGCAGCAGGTCCGGGTGCTGGTCGGATGGCACGCTTGTCACCCGGTGCCCGTCAGGTGCTCAGGCTTGATCGGGATCCGGCCAAGCTCCAGCCCAGTGGCCGCGCGGATCGCGGCCGCGATGGCCGGACCTGACGAAATAGTCGGTGGCTCGCCCACTCCGCGCACGCCGTAGGGGGCATAGGGGTCGGCGTACTCCAGCACGTCGACAGGCATCGGCGGCACATCCAGGATCGTGGGGATGAGGTAATCGGTGAACGACGGATTGCGGACCCGGCCATCACGGACCTGGATCTCTTCCATCACCGCGAGGCCAAGCCCCTGGGCGCTGCCGCCGTGGATCTGGCCGAGAACCGCGTCCGGGTTCAGTGCCTTGCCCACGTCCTGCGCGCAGGCCAGCTCGACGACCTTCACCAGGCCGAGCTCGACATCAACGTCGACGACCGCGCGATGCGCGGCGAACGCGTACTGGACGTGCGCGTATCCCTGGCCGGTCTCCGGGTCAACGGGATAGGTCGGCCGGTGCCGCCACTGCACGGTCTCCTCGATCACCTGGTTGCCAAGCACCTCGGCCAGCGACGAGACGGTGCCCAGGCTGGCCGAGACCACGTTCCCGTCTGCGAGCTGCAGATCAGCCATGGTCCGCCCTGCCCGCTGGCAGGCCAGCGCGAAGACCCGGTCGCGTACCCGCTGGCAGGCGGACTGGACCGCGCCGCCCGTGACGTAGGTCTGCCGGGATGCGGAGGTGGATCCGGCGGAACCGACTGCGGTGTCCTTCGGACTTGTCACGACGTGCTGCACGCCCAGTTCGGTGCGGCAGATCTGCTGCTCGATGGTGACCAGGCCTTGCCCCACTTCGGCGGCGGCCGTGTGCACCGTCGCGGTGGGCTCGCCAGCGGAGATTTCCAGCCGGACCCTGGCGACTGAATAATCGTCGTATCCCTCCGAGAAGCCGACGTTCTTGTAGGCCACCGCGTAGCCGACACCGCGCCTGACGCCTTCACCGTGCGTGGTGTTTGCTGCGCCGCCGGGCAGGTCGAGCAGTTCCGGCTGCATTGCGGGCTCTCCGGCCGGGTTCGTCTGCTGTGCCTGCCGGGACGGTATCTGGATCCGCCGGGCCTCTGACATCGGTCTGTGCTGCACCAGCCTGAGTAGTTCCGCCACCGGCGCGGGGCTGTCGATGATCTGCCCCGTCGGCGCCTGAGCGCCCAGGCTCATGCCGTTGAGGCATCGCAGCTCGACGGGGTCCATGCGCAGCGCTGCCGCCAGCTTGTCCATCTGCGCTTCGTACCCGAATGCGGCTTGCACCGAGCCGAAGCCGCGCATCGCGCCGCACGGCGGATTGTTGGTGTACACGCCGTACGCGTCGAGATGCACGTTTGGCACGACGTACGGGCCGATGCCCATCGTGCCGGCGTTCCCCACGACGGCTGAGGTGCTTGAGGCGTACGCGCCGCCGTCGAGATAGATAGTCGCCCTGACGTAGATGAGCCTGCCATCGGCCGCCGCACCGTGCTCGTAGTGCAGCGTGGCCGGATGCCGGTGCACATGGCCGAAGAACGACTCCTCGCGGTTGTAGCTCATCTTCACCGGCTTGCCGGTGTGCAGCGCGAGCAGGCAGGCGTGCACGTGCATGGACAGGTCCTCGCGGCCGCCGAAAGCCCCGCCAACCCCGGCCAGGGTCAGCCGCACTTTCTCCGGCGGCAGCCCGAGCGCCGCGCATACCTGGCGCTGATCCACGTGCAGCCACTGAGTGGCGACATACAGATCGACGCCGCCGGCGTCGTCTGGTACGGCCAGCCCGGCCTCCGGGCCGAGGAAGGCCTGGTCTTGCATCCCTACCTGGTAGTCCCCGGCAACTACCACCGCAGCGCAGGCATCCGGCATGCCCTTGCGCAGCTTGAGGTGGCGGACCAGGTTGCCGTCCGGATGAACCCGCGAAGCTTCTGGCGCGAGGGCAGCGACCGGATCGGTCACCGGCTCCAGTACGTCGTAGGTGATCTTGATCTTCGCAGCGGCCTGCCGGGCTATCTCCGGATGGTCGGCAGCGACGATGGCTACGGGCTCGCCCTGGTAGCGCACCACGCCGTTGGCGAGTACCGGCTGATCCGCGTGTTCCAGGCCGTACCGGTTCGCGCCGGGGACGTCGTCGTGGGTGAGCACCGCGTGCACTCCGGAAGTGGCCAGCGCCTCGCCGATACTGACCGACGTGATCCGCGCGCTTGGATACGGGCTGCGCAGCGTGGCACCCCACAGCATGCCGTCCATCCACAGGTCGCTGCCGTAGGCGAACTGGCCGGTGACCTTGAGCGTTCCGTCTGGCCGGGGCGGACTGTCGCCGATGCGGCCACCCGGCCGGGCGGAGATCTGGCCAGGGGCGCTGACCTGCTGCGCTGCCGTCTTGGCCTGAGCACTCATTGTTAGACCATAAGCCTTGCTCGCGGCTTGCGGCTGCAGCCAATCCGCGGCTTATTGTGCGAAACCTGGCCCTGCGTCCGCGACCGTTGACGCACACTATCAAAGTGATATCATATTTATACGTGATCGGGTGGCCGACACGACAGCCACAGGAGGCATCGCGATGAACGCACCCAGCGAGGGCATGCACGGCTGGCGCCTCGTACTTGACTACACGCCCTTCCCCGACGTTCTGCGCGGGCAATGGCTCTCCTCCCGGCCCGGCATCTACCGGCTGATCCCGCCATGGGTGTACCGCCACCCCCGTTTCTTTGCGGCCGGGCACATCGCCGGCAGCAGCGTCGCGGGCGCCGCCGGCCTCATCTGCCTCTCGTACGGCGTCTACGGATGGGCAGCCTTCTTCCTGGTTATCGCAGCACTGAATCTCGCGGGTGGCTCCTGGTACCTCACCGTCGCCCGCTCCGCATCTGCCCGGACCTGAACCGGCGGGCAGAGCCCGATCAGCCGCGTCGCGCGAGCACGGCGCTCGCGCGACGCGACAGAGCAGTTACCTCTCCCTCGTCAACAGTGACCAGCTGGTCTCGCTCGACGATCGTTTCTCCGTTGACCAGGAGCAGCTCCAGCGGCGGCCGGGCGCCCAGCACCAGCGCGGCGACCGGGTCGGCGATGCCCGCGTGCGGCAGCGTGTCGAGCCGCCACAGGGCGATGTCCGCGAGTTTGCCGGCCTCCAGCGAGCCGACCTCCTGATCGCGGCCGAGCAACCGTGCCCCGCCCATTGTGCCCACCTCCAGTGCCTGGCGGACCGTCATTGCCCGCGGACCGCCAGCTGACCTGGCGATCAGTGCCGCCTGCCTGACTTCCCCGATCAGGGAGCTTTCCTCGCTGGATGCGGCGCCGTCCACGCCGAGGCCGACGGGCACTTTAGCGGCAAGCAGGTCATGCGCACGGCAGATGCCCGCGCCCAGGCGGCCGTTGGAGGACGGGCAGTGCGCGACCCCAGTGCCAGTCGCCGCCAGTCTGGTGATAGCGGCGTCGTCCAGGTGCACGGCGTGCGCCAGCCAGACGTCGGCGCCCAGCCAGCCGAGCGAGTCCAGGTACTCGACCGGCGTGCAGCCGAAGTGCTGCGCGCAGTACTCGTCCTCGTCGGCCGTCTCGGCCAGGTGGGTGTGCAGGCGCACGCCCGCTTGGCGTGCCAGTTCCGCCGCGTCGGTGAGAAGCTGGCCTGTTACCGAGAACGGCGAGCAGGGCGCCAGCCCGATACGCAGCATCGAGTGCGGCGACGCGTCGTGGAACTCCTCGATGGCGGCCTTACTGGCGACGAGGATGGCGTCGCGGTCTTCCACAACGTCGTCCGGCGGCAGCCCGCCGGCACTCACGCCGAGATCCATGGACCCGCGCGTCGGGTGAAAGCGCAGGCCGACCTGCCGTGCGGCGGCAACAGTCGCGCCAAGCAGGTCGCCGCCCGATCTCGGGAAGACGTAGTGATGATCCATCGTCGTAGAGCAGCCGGACCTGGCCAGCCAGCCAAGCGCCGCGGTGGCCAGAACCCGGACGACGTCGGCGTCCATCCGGGCCCAGACCGGGTAGAGCTGCGTCAGCCACTCGAAAAGCGTCGCGTCAGCCGCCATCCCCCTGGTACCCCACTGATACAGGTGATGGTGGGTGTTGATCAGCCCGGGGGTGGCCAGGCAGCCGCTAGCGTCGATGCGCCTGACGGCGCCGAGGCTGTTTGCAGCACTGGCGCCGGTGCTGCTAACGCCGGTACTGCTAACGCGGGTGCCGGCCAGGCTCGCTGGCGGTGCTGCCAACAGCGGCGGACTGCCAGGGCCGACCGCGGTGATGACGTTGTCGGTGATGACAACGTGGCCTGTGGCGTATTCGCTGCCGCGGCCGTCCATGGTGACAACCGCGCAGCCGTCGAGTACCAGCGTGCTCACTCAGCGTCTCCGCTCATCTCCTGCGCCGCTAGCCGTACCGCATCCAGGATCTTCTCGTACCCGGTGCACCGGCACAGGTTCCCAGCCAGCGCCTCGCGGATCTGCGAGTCAGTCGGACGCGGCGTCCGGGTCAGCAGATCGTGAGCTGCGACGATCAGGCCCGGCGTGCAGAATCCGCACTGCACTGCGCCGGTCCGCAGGAAGGCCTGCTGTACCGGATGCAGGTCATTGCCGGATGCCAGGCCCTCGACTGTGACGATGCTCCGTCCGTCGGCCTGTCCGGCTGCCACCAGGCAGGCGCAGACCGGCACGTTATCGAGGTAGACCGTGCAGGAGCCGCATTCGCCTTGCTCGCAGGCATTTTTCGAGCCCGGCAGGCCGAGCCGCTCGCGCAGCACATAGAGCAGGCTCTCGCCCTCCCAGACATCGTCGGCCTGCCTGGTCTGGCCGTTAACCGTCGCGGTTACTCGCACTGTTCGGCACGCCTTCCTCGTTAGCCAGCACTACTCGTCGGCTGCCCGTGCTGCCCGACCTGATAGTCCTGCCAGGCCCAGGCGAGTGTCCGGCGTGCCAGGACCGACAGGCCGTGCCGCCGGTACGCCGCAGTGCCCCGAACGTCGTCGATGGGGTCGGCAGCGGCTGCGACCAGATCGCCGAAGTCGGCCGCGACCGCATCGGGCAGGCGGCCACGGGACTCCCACAAACCCGCCTCGGCGAGAGCGGCAGCCAGGAACTTCTCAGCCTGGCGAGCGCGCCGCGGCGTCGGTCCGGCAGAGCCGATACCCGTGCCGACTTCCTGGCGGTCCGGGTGGAGCGCCAGGCTGAATGCGGCGACCGCGATCACCATCGCGTTCCGCGTGCCGATCTTGCTGAATTGCTGCGGGCCGGATGGCAGCGGGATGCGGACGGCTGCGATCAGCTCGCCTGGTTCCAGCGCGTTTTTCTTGGGGCCGGTGAAGAACTGATCGACGGGTAGCGAGCGCGTTCCCGTGACGGAAGCTATCTCGACCTCGGCATGTGCAGCTAGCAGCGGTGGATGCGCATCGCCTGCTGGCGATGCGGTGCCCAGGTTGCCGCCGACCGTGCCACGGTTGCGAATCTGGGGCGATCCGACCGTCCGCGCGGCCAGTGCGAGGCCGGGGAGTTTGTCGCGCAACTCGGCGATCAGTCGGCTGTAGGTGACGCCGGCGCCGAGCCGTACCTGGCTGCCGT
>Ga0335072_10014157_pt1 | contig 11334 bp, 10 predicted proteins | sample Lox_Sample_21_FD_206725 | JGI IMG/M metagenome (GOLD analysis project Ga0335072, IMG submission 206725) | Soil microbial communities from Loxahatchee National Wildlife Refuge, Florida, United States - Lox_Sample_2.1 | ecosystem: Environmental > Terrestrial > Soil > Wetlands | place: USA...
CCTACTATGTTCCAAACTTACTCGATTTGGCGATCGCCAAACGATACGAGTTCGGATCCCTTTTCCTTCTGGGAGCCAGTTGTTTGCAAAAGGCTACCGATCCTTACTTGTGGGGCCTCGGTTATCGGTTTGCGGAAGCTGCGAGGCTCACACAGGCGGTCAAGCAGAGTTTTTGGCAGACGTTGCTGCCGTGGCCCTGGGCTGCACGGCCGTGGGAAGTTCGCCGCGGGGAAGAGCGTTGTGAGCGGTGCGGTTGTCGCGAAGAGGAGTGCCGATGTGAGCACCGCGAAGAGCGTGAGTGTCGCGAAGAACACAGGTATCATGATGATCGGAGATGCCACAAATGCGGGTGCCTAGAAGAGGATTGCCATTGCGGCTGTCATGGGGCGTCGGATCTGCGGCTCGGCGCACGCAAGGGCGACGTTCGCTCTAAGGTAATTCTGATAGAGAATAATAGCCCGCGGACGCTCACGGTGACGCTCGAGGCGGATCCGTGGATTGACTCGTCAGGGACAACCGTTCCCACCACGATTACATTCGACCCCGCGCAGCCGCTGGTGTTAGCGCCGGGTGAGGCGCGGGAATCGACGGCCAAGGTGACGGTATCCGACCCATTGGCCAGCGGCGTTTCTTACTTTACGCGGATTCACCTGAAGGGATCATGCGGGAAGCCGATTTCCGTGGAGCTGTGCGTGGAGGCTCAGAATTGCATTGACATTTACGCACCGACCGATCCCTGCCGCCCGCGTCGCGGAAGCTTTGTCGAGTATTGCCATGAGCCGGACCGCGATGAGTGCTACGAGCGCGAACGACATCATCATCATCACCGGTACGATCCTTGCGATCCGTGGCGCCGGGGGTTTGCTGACCCATGTCGTTTCTGGTATGGATCGCAATACATACGCCGGTTCTGGCTGACGCCGCCCCTCGGAAGCCGATGCTGTTAGTGACGGAGGACAGACGTCCATTATGAGTTCCCCGATATTCAACTTAGGAAACCAGCGCAGCGGTTCGCAATCGCCGTTCAGTCTGTTGGAGATGTTTATTGACGCTCGCGCGAATGCGCAGCGCCAGTTCTTGTCCGAACTGCGAAAGCGCATGCCCGGAATGCCGTTGCTGGATGCGGGTCTGCAGTTTGCGGAGATCCTGGCGACGCAGCAGAGAGACTTCGGGCGCACGGTCATCCAGCAAATGGAACGCGCGATGTTTCCGCGTGCTCCGCATAGCCAAGAGCACGGTGAGCCGGGCGTTTCGGAACGAAGTTCTGAGGAAGGCTCTGATCCGGAGAGAGCTTCTGCGCAAGATCCAGATCCCATGTCGGCGCTGCGACTCACCATTCCGTTTGGGACACAGGCCGTGGCTGTTCCGCTTCAACTCCGGAATCACCGAGAGGCGGTTGATACCGTGTCGCTAGCCGCGATCTCACCCGCTGACAACCGTGTGGCGGGGATACCAACCGCATTGATCGGCTTCGACCCGGAAACACTGGCCATTCCACCCCATGCGGATGCAGCGGTTCAAATGCTATTGCGCATGAGTCCCAGCTTTCTCCCAGGGAGAGAATACTGGTCTGAGATCCTGATCACGGGCGCAGAGACAAAACGGATTCCTTTCGTCGTGCAGATTCGTCCCGCACCGTGAAATACGAATTCGAAGGCGGCTGCTGTGGCGTTGCTCGAGCGCCAGTGAATTGTGAAATGCCAGTTCGCTCGGAGACACTTTGGCTTGGGTACACAGCAGTCGCCCTTCCGATTTGGCAGGAATTGCTCGGTAGTATCGAAGTTGCTTGCCTCCGTATATCTCCCGTGTACCGGGGGCTTGGGGTTCCGCACGGCGACGGTTCCGCAGTTGTGGTCATTCCTGGTTTGTTGTCCACTGACCTGCATTGTCTGGAGTTCTGTGGCTGGTTGCAACGAATTGGGTACCGCACCTATCCATCAAGGGTGGGCCTGAACGCGGACTGCCCCAATCTCTTGCTTCCTCGAGTGGCAGAAACCGTTGAGAACGCATTTCGGTTTACCGGGAGAAGAGTGCACGTAGTCGGTCACAGCCTCGGTGGCCTGCTGGCGTATGTGTTGGGCGTCCGGATGCCGGAGCAAATCAGATCGGTGATTACTTTATCTTCACCATTCCGACGGATCGCGGCTCATCCGTTTGTCCTTGCCGCAGCGCTCGGGGTCCGCAGCTTCATCCTAAAAGCTCACGGGAAGGACGTGTTGCCGTATTGTTTCACAAGTGCTTGTACTTGCGATTTTGTGAGAGCGTTGAATCAAGAGATTCCAGCATCAGTGCGGCAAATCGCGGTGTATACCAAAGCCGATGGAATGGTCGACTGGCGATCGTGCATCACAGGAGATCCGTCGAGGGACTATGAAGTCAGGTCCACGCATACGGGGTTGATTTTCAATCCTATCGTGTATGAGTTGGTTGCCCGCCAGCTGGCCCGAGCTTCCCCCCGATGTTGGAGACGCGGCGATTGGCTCGCATGATCGCCACTCACAGTGCAGACTGAAGACAGGCATGAACCTCACTTCTAGATTTTACGTCGGCTGGCGTGAATTGCACTTAGATCCAAGCCTGAACTTTCAGCTCAACCGCTGGGCCGCGTATGGCGGGCCGAGCTGGCTCGGGGATGTCGTTCCAATGTTGCCTGCATTGCAAGATTACCCTTCTTGGTGCTCGACCTTCGTTTCCCTTGGCGAGCGGGCCACCCAAGAAGGGCGCATTCTCGATGCGGCCTTGCACTTCCGTAGCGCCGAGTTCTTCATGACCGTGTCCGATCCGCGTAAGGAGCCCCTGCGGCGACAGCTGGTCGCAATGTTGCGCGAGGCTACCGGCGTTCCGTTGACCGCGCGTCAAGACGTTCAGTTCGACGATCTTCGACTTCCGGTATGGACTTTTCCCGGCAAATCGGCGGACCGGACGGCGGTCGTGTTCGGAGGATTCGACAGCTATATTGAGGAGTTCTTTCCGATCTTTACGCAAATGCGGGACGATGGATGGAACGTTATCGCGTTTGAGGGACCGGGGCAGGGGTCAGTGCTAGAAGAGCAAGGCGCACCAATGACGACGAACTGGAGTCGCCCGGTCGCAGCCGTTCTCGATGCGCTTCACCTGCAAGATGTGACATTGATCGGGGTTTCGCTGGGCGGGTGTCTGGCGATCCGAGCGGCTGCGTTCGAGCCACGTGTGCGCCGGGTGGTTGCGTTCGATGTTCTTGTGGACTTGTTCGACGCTATTCAGCAACAGCAGCCGGCTCCAGTCTCGCTCGTGCTGCGCGGCCTGCTTGCGATCGGTGCTCGACAACTGGTGGATGAGTCGGCGGAAGGCCTCGCGCATCATGACCTGAGAATTGCATGGGCGCTAAACCAGGCCATGCATGTATTCGGGAGCGCCAGTCCGTCGGATGCGCTTGACGCAGCCCGTTCTTTCACCACGCGCGATGTCTCACATCTCGTCCGTCAGGACGTACTGCTGATGGCTGGCACTGCAGACCACTACATCCCCTTAGGGCAGTTGTGGGAGCAATCCAGGCTACTGTCAGGAGCCCGCTCCATCACGGCGCGCGTCTTCACGGCGGAGGAGTGCGCCCAGGCGCATTGCCAGGTCGGAAACCTTCCGCTGGCTCTCCGAGTAATCTCTGCCTGGCAGGATTCGATAGCATAGGGTCAGTGCGATGCTCGCGACCGGTAAGGGGCGGTCGGATCTGGAACAGAGTCGGCGAGTTGCGCCATGCAGGCAAGATCGGAGGTTCGACGGTGCAGACATTTCACCAAGAGGTCGCGATCGTCACCGGCGGCGGCATGGGTCTGGGACGCGCCCTTTGTGAGGAACTGGCGCGTCGCGGAGCGACGGTGGTGGTGGCGGACATTGATGGCGACGCGGCCAAGCGGGTAGCTGCTTGCCTAGCTCAGAGCGGTACACAGACTCGTGCGGTGCAGGTCGACGTCTCAAACCGTCAGGACGTGGAGCGTCTGATTGAAACGACAGTCTCCGAGTTCGGGCGCATCCACTACCTATTCAACAATGCGGCCATCTTCATCGGCGGTGATGCGCGAGACATGTCGGTGGACCAATGGGATCGCATCCTCAAGGTCAATCTTGCTGGCGTCGTCTATGGAACAGTCAGCGCGTATCAAATCATGACGAAACAGGGCCACGGGCATATCGTTAATGTTTCGTCTCTTAGTGGCCTTATACCTCAGCCCGGCAACGCAGCCTATTGCACGTGTAAGCACGGAATCATCGGGCTTTCGCTCTCTTTGCGGTTTGAAGGGGCGGATTTAGGGGTGAAGGTCAGCACGGCATGTCCTGGCGATATGAAGACGAACATACACAAAAACATGGTGGTCGTAAATATGTCTCCGGAAAAAGTAATCGAACTTAGCGATCGTTTTCGCTTTCTGGTCCCCGAAATGACTGCTGCGGATGCAGCTTGCCAGGTCCTGCGCGGCGTATCTCGCAATCAGGCTTTAATCGTCTTCCCGGCCAAAGTTCGGTGGATATGGCGCATGTATCGCGCACTGCCATCCCTAACTTATTGGGCAAGCCTTCGCATTATGCGGAGGGTTCGCACGCTTCGCATTAGAGTCTGAACAGGTGGAAATAGCTGGTGTCATCGATCGGAATCTTTAGCGAGTGTACCAATGAAGTATCTGGTCGGACGAGATGGTAACTGCATTGAGTCGGCAGAATTAACTTGACTCTGCGCACAATCGCGTTATTGTAGTTGACCATTCAGTTCCAGGGGCCGCGTCGCGTCTATCTGGCGGGGGCTTCACTAATGCCGATGAATCCACGGCAGAGTGTTCCTTCAAAGAAGTTAGCGGAGGCGGTGGAAGAATCTTAAGACCGAATGCTAGAAGCGCTGTCGTAGGCGTAAAGACGCTATCGCGACGAGAACCCCCTGGGATTGTGGCAGTATTGGAGCGGGTGGAGTAAATCGTGTCTTCGAGTAACAGCGCGACCGCCGGTCTGAGCGTCCACCGTCTCGTAACCGACTTAGTCGAGATGCGCGCCGAGCTTGCGCCGGACCGCGTGGCATACCGGTTTTCTTCGGACGGCGAATTCGACACGTGCACTGTCACCTATGGCGCCTTGAGAGAGCAATCTCGCAGCGTGGCGCGCCGCCTGCGCCAAAACGTAGTGACTGGTGATCGGGTAATTGTCGCGTTGCCGCCCGGACTGGAGTTCGTATCCCATTTCTTCGGCTGTCTTTACGCCGGTGCAGTCGCAGTTCCCGCCTATCCCCCACTAAGGCTCAGACATCAGCCCTCGATTGAGAGATTCGCGAGGATTGTGAAGGACTCCAGTGCCGCGGCGGTTCTGACAACTCCTGCTCTCGCTGCCGGTTTAAGGAACGCCCACTTCGACTTCCTTTTGGGAGTGGCGGTTCTTGGCTGTGACCCCGCGGAATATGAGGATGGAAAGTGCGGATCGGGAGAGTTTCCCCGCAGGGAGGGCGATGAGCCAGCAGTTTTGCAATATACATCCGGCTCAACGTCGATGCCCAGAGGGGTTGTGCTAACGAACGCAGGTATCCTATATAACTTGAAGGTTACAGCGGATTTATTTGGCAGTTCGGAAGATAGCGTAGGAGTCATTTGGCTTCCCCCCTACCATGATATGGGCCTAATTGGGGGAATCTTGCAGCCACTCTTTGGGGGATTTCCTGTCATACTGTTTTCTCCTTTTCGATTTGTGCAGCAGCCGCTGCGGTGGCTCAAGACAATCAGCAGGTGGAAAGGCACTGTCAGCGGCGGACCTAATTTCGCGTATGAATTATGCATTCGCAAAATCTCCTCTGAGCAGCGAGCCGAGCTGGATTTGAGCAGTTGGAAGGTCGCATTTAACGGCGCTGAGCCAATCCGAAGTGAGACACTCGAACGATTTGCCGTGAAGTTTCGACCGTGCGGCTTTCATCGAGAAGCTTTTTTTCCATGCTACGGCCTGGCCGAAGCCACATTGCTCGTCACAGGAAAAGTTAAAGACCGGGCTTCTTCGTCCGCGCCATATCGTTCGGTTGTGTTACAGGAGGCGAGGACCGACATTGAAACCCGGCGCGGCGCGATGGCCGTTGGGGTAGGGCGAGCCGCGCCCGGAACGACGGTTGTGATTGCCGATCCCGAGACCAGGCATGCGCTTCCAGACGGCGCTATCGGAGAGATTTGGGTATCGGCTCCCGGCGTCGGAGCGGGGTACTGGAACCGGCCGCTGGAGAATGAGCGGGTATTCGAAGCCCAGTTGGCCAATACCGGCGAAGGCCCATTTCTCCGGACCGGTGATCTTGGATTTCTGGACAGCGGGGAGCTGTTCGTTACCGGGCGATTGAAAGACATCATTATCATCCGTGGGCTGAAGTATTGGCCGCACGATATCGAGTCAATTGCCGAATCAGTAGATCCTTGCCTGCGTGCGGCGGCAGCGTTTACCGAGGGAGATGGGGTGGAATGCTCGCTCACTGTAATGGCAGAGTGGGACGGCGAGGTGGACCGAGATCAGTGTTCCAAAATCGAGGCGGCGATTCGTTCTGTAGTCGCTGAGCAAATCGATTTGCGGGTCGACCGTGTGGTCCTCGTCGCTCCCGGAAGTATCCCCCGAACAACCAGCGGAAAGATCCAGCGCCACCGGTGTCGAGGCTGGTTGCGACACAAAGAAGCAGGTTCGCTGTTGGCACTCCAGAGGCTCACGATGGGGGAAGCGAGTGCGGGTCCCGAGGCCTGATTCTCGCAATGGAGGTCTCGACCGTGAGATCGATAACAACCGAGGCAGCTCAGCCAGCCTTGCCGCGCGGCGTTTCGCCCGCCAGTGCCCGCGCCTGGGCGCTGGAGCGGCGCATCACCTTTGCCGTAGTCGGCATTCCATTTGTCGGATTGCTCCTGGGCACCGTCCTGGCATTCCAATCGAAAGTTGGTGCGATCAATGCGCTCCTGCTCCTTAGCATGTATTCGGTTACGCTGCTCGGGATCGGAGTCGGGTTCCACCGGCTATTCTCGCATCGAGCCTTCCAAACAACCGCACCTCTGAGACTACTACTGGTGATCGCCGGGTCTGTGGCGGCACAGGGGCCGGTGCTGTATTGGGCCGCGGTTCATCGGCGGCATCACTCCTACAGCGACCGCCCGGGCGACCCGCATTCTCCTCATCTTCACCCACCAGGTGTGTGGAATGCGCTGGTTGGTTTCTGGCATGCGCATACCGGATGGCTGTTTACGCCCGAGGCGTACGATTGGGGTATCTACGTTCCCGATTTGCTGAGGGATCGCCTGTTGCTGCGAGCGAATCGGTTGTATTTTCTCTGGGTGGCGTTGGGATTAGCCCTGCCGACTCTGGCGGGCGCATACTTCAACCATGGCTGGCCCGGCGCCGCGCAGGGCTTCCTGTGGGGCGGCTTGGTACGGGTTGCGCTTACACATCACACGACCTGGAGCGTCAATTCCATCTGCCACATTTATGGATCACGTCCGTTCCTGAGCAAGGATTACAGCACCAACAATTTCCTGATGGCGCTGGTCGCATTCGGCGAAGGTTGGCACAACAACCATCACGCGTTTCCATCCTCGGCGATGCACGGACTGAAGTGGTGGCAGATCGACATCTCCGGCAGCGTGATTCGGCTGCTGGAATTGTGCTGCCTGGCCTGGGATGTAAAGAGGCCGACCAAAGAAGTGATGGAAGCGGCATTGCTTGGGGGGAGGAGCCGATCATGAAAAAGGTGAGGCCTGACTTAAAACAGTGCAAACTCACAACCGAATCCGAGATACAGAATTGGTTACGCATTCGGATAGCCGAGTTGGTGGAGACTTTACCGGAGGCCATTGATGTGGACCGTCCCCTGGCAGATTTTGGTTTGGATTCGGTTCAAATCGCGGGGTTGTCCGGCGATCTCGAAATAGCACTCGGGCGCCCGGTCCCGGAAACAGCGGCATGGGAACATCCGACAGTCGGGCGGCTATCAGCGTTCCTAACTGATGGCGATCGCGAGTCCGACGGGTTCAACGGCCTGAACGAAGGGGCTTGGTAGCCAGAACCGTTAGAGTGCGGTCCGCGCTCACCTGCACTGCGCCATCTTCGATTTAGCGGCGCTCAGGAGGGCGAGAACGGGAAGGGATGGTGGGTCTTCGCGAAAGCGTAGGTTGGCACGGGACGTTTTCTGCGAGGAATCAGTGAGTCGATCGCGGCCCAATTTAGGGAATAGCCTGCTAAGTAAAGAGCTCGAATAGCCTCGAGCAGCGATCTCCAAGCATCACAACCCGGTGTAAGCGAGTCGATCCAGAGACCTGGTGTGTTCTTGGGGCGGATCACGGTTCCGATGACCAGCACAATGTCGGCGCGTTCGGCAACCCAGCGCCAAAGCTCAGATCGCTCCTCCGGCCTACCAAGAGTCAAGCACTCGACGTGCTGCCGGTCGGCGGCCGCGACTTCACACGCCATCTTGGTGGCGGCCCGTTGGCCAGTTCCGATTCCGCAGACCGCACTCGGTCGAACACCCAACTGACTCCAGAATCGGGCCAGGGCGAGCTGGACGCAGATCGCGTTAACGCCCCCCCGCGATTTTCGAAACCCATCCAACAACGCGCGAAAACCCGGTGACGCCTTCAGCAATTGAGACGCAGCTACGGAAGCATCCGCTATTGGTGGAAACAGAAATACCACACGCGGGGAGTTCGAGGGAATCTGGATAAAAGGAGCGCTGCCACGGGCGATCTCTGATAGCTTACTCACCATTTCCCGCTTGGAATCTGCGGTTATCGCGAGTCGATAGGGAAAATCAGCCCGACCGGTGTTAGCGGTGTAACATACATCGGGCAAGTCGCGATCGCTACAGGTCTCGAGAAAAGCCAGCCAGCGCTGCAGCAATCCGTCTAAGCTCTCGCTCTTTTTGGCCGACAACTTCAGGATATGTGCCTTTCGAGCGGGGGGATTACGAGTAGGAGCGGGGTTGGGAGGCTCCTCCATGACTATGTGTGCATTGGTTCCACCAAAGCCGAAGGCGTTTATTCCGGCAATTCGAGGAGACGACGTTCGCGGCCAGGCTGCGCCGTGAGCGGCGACACGAACTCGGGTGTGGTCGGCTTCAAACCCCGGATTTATCTTCGATAGGTGCATTTGGGGGGGAATGCGAGCATGTTCGAAGCAGAGGGCCACCTTTGTGATGGCGGCGATGCCCGAGGCACACTCTAAGTGTCCGATGTTCGATTTCACCGATCCCACCCAGCAGTGATCTTTGCGACCACGGCGCGGACCCATAACGGCGGACAGGGAACGCAGTTCCAACAGATCGCCCAGTGGTGTGCCCGAGCCATGCGCTTCAATGTAACTAATTTTGCGCGGATCGATGCGGGCTTGTTGCAGCGTCTTCGCGATCAAGGTGGCCTGAGCTTTTGAACTCGGCGCCATAATCCCGCAAGTCTTTCCATTGTGATTCACCCCCGAGCCGCGAATCACTGCCCACACGCGATCACGGTCGCGCACGGCATCTGCAAGACGTTTTAGGATTACAGCACCGCAGCCTTCACTGCGGACATATCCATTGGCTTCCGCATCGAACACTCTGGGGTGCCCATCTGGGGAAAGCATGCGGCTCTGGCAAAGGCTGATGGCGACCAAGGGGGACAAGATCACGCTCACGGCCCCGCATATCGCCAACTCGCACTCCCGCCGGTCGAGCGACTCGCATGCCAAATGAATGGCTACCAGCGCGGAGGAGCACGCGGTATCGACAACCAAGCTGGGGCCGCTAAGGTCTAGTGCGTAGGAGACTCGGTTTGCGGTGAAGCTGTAGGAGTTGCCCGTACCGGATCGATTGTCCATTAATTCGAGCGCCGATTCTGATGCCGTGAGCCGATGGGCGTAGTCGGATCCGCTCACACCGACGAACACGCCGGTGCCGGTGCCAGCGAGAGCCGCTGGGGAGATGCCGGCGTGTTCGACGGCCTCCCAGCATATCTCAAGCATGATGCGATGCTGAGGATCCATACGCGCGGCGTCCCGAGGAGAGATTCCGAAAAGATACGAGTCGAATTGATCGACGCCGTTCATGAAGCCGAACGAGCGAACGTACATCTTGCTCGGTGTGCCCGGGATTGGGTCGTAGTATCGGTCAACCGGCCATCGGTCCGGTGGTATCTCGCGAATGGGAAAAGTCCCGCTCTCCAGCATCTGCCAAAACCGAGACAGGTTGTCAGCGCCCGGGTATCGACAGGCCATTCCGATAATCGCGACAGGCTCGTACGCCGGATCGCGGTTCAGAGGATGTGACGACATTGACTCTCGACGCGACAAATGCCAGCGATTATAAGCGACACTACGCATCCATCCACAAAGTTAAAAAAAATTTAGAAGAGCCTTGTCTGACCGACAGGAGCCTTAGCGTTCGATTAACCTCGTTGAATTTGTCAAACAAATGAACTGTAGTAAAAGAGAACGGAAAAACGATCGTTTCGCAGGCTCCGATGCGGGGAGGAGCGGGCGGCCGTCAATGGCAGTTTGATCGGCACGGCTAAACTCAATGATCTGGACCGAAAGCCTGCGTGCGGCAGGTACTAACGCGCATTGCCGATCACCCAATCAATCGGATCGAAAAGTTGTTGCCCTGGAATTTATGTTTGCTAGCGCCCGCGCCGTTGCCCCAAATATCCACTTAGCAGGTTTTATGGACACTTAGCACGATATGGTTCACCGCGTACTCTTAACTCATAACGTAGCCCTGCACGACGCGCTCTTGTTGAAGTAGCGACAAAGTCCCTATTGGCGCGCATTGGTTCGACTCGTACGACACATTCTGCGGCACATCTCATCTGGCCAAAATCGGAAGTGGGGCAGGGCTTGCACCGGGAGCAATCTGCTACATCGAATAAAGTATTTGTGGCGCGCGGATCACATCTGCACCTTCGCAATTTTCAGTCAATTAAGGCAGTCTATAACCGCATACTCTTGCTGCGAGCGGTCCAGACTTTCGTAGTCGACGCCGGGAACACTGAGGATCATGCCGACATCGCCGCTCTTGGTTTAGGAAGGCCGTCTCGCTCCAGAAGCCATAGAGGTTGATGTGGTCGTTGAGAGCCGCACTCTCCTTCCAGGGTTTGATGACTTTATCGAGACGCAGCATCAGACTACCTCTACGCGGGGAACTTGCTGCTTCGCCGCGTCATAGCGCAGCTTGTAGTCTTCCATAAGGAAGCAATTGGCCCACTACGTGTCGGGAATGCCGCCGGCACTGACGGATCGGTGCCGCGTTCAACTAAGGTGCTCTCAGCCTGCCCCTATTCACGTCCGTCGCGAACTTTGTCGACCAGTTCCTGCAAGAGCGCGACCGCATCTTCTTTGCTTTGG
>Ga0335072_10014158_pt1 | contig 11333 bp, 8 predicted proteins | sample Lox_Sample_21_FD_206725 | JGI IMG/M metagenome (GOLD analysis project Ga0335072, IMG submission 206725) | Soil microbial communities from Loxahatchee National Wildlife Refuge, Florida, United States - Lox_Sample_2.1 | ecosystem: Environmental > Terrestrial > Soil > Wetlands | place: USA: Florida...
CAAGAAGACCATGCCGACGAAGGCTGTATTCATCGTGACGCACAACATCGAAGAAGCTGTTTTGCTCGCAGACCGCATCATCGTTCTCGGCCGCAATCCGGGGCACATCCGCACCGACTTCAAGGTGCAGCTGCCGCAGCCCCGCGACCGCAAATCCGAAGCCTTTACGCAACTGGTGGACTACATCTACAAGGTGCTCACCCGGCCCGATGTTGCGCCTTCTGAAGCTCCTGATCAGCAGGTTGGCCGGCGCGTTCGCGACCAGCGCCAGATGCGCTACGAGATGCTGCCGCACGCACGCCCCGGGGGGATCGCAGGATTGCTGGAACTGCTCCTCGACAAGGGGGGACGCGATGACATCTATCGCCTTGCCGACGATCTGGCATTCGAAATTGACGACCTGCTGCCCATCGTCGATGCCGCGCAGTTGCTGGGCTTCCTCAAGATTGAGGAAGGTGACGCCGTTATTACTCCCAGCGGCTCGGAATATGCCAACTCCGAAATTCTTCGTCAGAAAGAGCTTTTCCGCGATGCCGCCGTCGAGCACGTGCTGCTCCTGCGCCAGATTCGCCGCTCCATTGAGAGCAAGAGCGATCACACGGTGCCGGAAGAATTCTTCCTCGACATGCTTGACGAACAGTTCAGCGAAGAGGAGTGCCGCAGACAGATGGAGACCGCCATCACCTGGGGCCGCTACGCCGAGCTGTTCGATTTCGATGCCGGCCGCCGACGCTTCGTAATGCCCGATGCCCTTGAAGAAGAGGTTGTAGCTGACGAGGATGCCGAGTGAAGCTCCATCCCCTTGCCCAATCTCTCATCCCTGCACGTAGCTGGCCCGTGGTCATCGACGTAGGCGTAGCCGCTTGCGGCCTGACGATTTTCTTCTCGATCGTCCGCCTGGCAGGCTACTGGCTTGGAAAACCGATCCCCGTCGTTCCTATCTCCCACTCAATCAGTGCGCTGCCGATTTACGCCTTCGACTCCATCGTGCGCATCGGCATTGCCTACCTGCTCAGCCTCACATTTGCAATTGCCTACGGGTACATCGCTGCCTACAACGAGCGCCTCGAGGCCTGGATGATTGCGGTTCTCGACATTCTGCAGTCCATTCCGGTGCTGAGCTTTCTTCCTCCGGTCGTCCTGGCGATGGTCGCGCTGATTCCCGGGCACCAGTTAGGAATCGAACTGGGCGTCATCTTGCTCATCTTCACTGGCCAGGTATGGAATCTCGCTTTCAGCTTCTACTCCTCTCTCAAGAGCATCCCCCGCGAAATGCTTGAGGCCTCTCGCATCTACCGTTATTCAGCCTGGCAACGCTTCTGGCAACTCGAAATGCCCTTCGCCGCGATCGGGCTGGTGTGGAACTCCATCGTTTCCGTCGCCGGCGGCTGGTTTGCGCTGATGGCGTGCGAAATGTTCACGATGGGCGCGCACAGCTTCCAGTTGCCAGGCCTGGGCAGCTACCTGCAGACCGCGGCTGATTCGGGCGACATGCGTGCTCTCATCGCCGGATTCGCGGTCGTGATTCTCATCGTGGTAGCCACAGACCAGGTGGTCTGGCGCCCGCTCATCGCGTGGAGCGATAAGTTCAAGTTCGAGCAGGTAGAAGCAACGAACCGGACAACATCGCCGGTGCTGAAATTGCTTCGGCAATCTTCTCTGTTAAGTGAAATGCCCGGCCGCGTGTTGGCCGGCATTGAAGAGCCTATCTATCGCCGGTTGGCACGCACACGGGATTGCCGCGTCGTTAAACCCCTTGACAGCTCAACGGATCGCGGTCTGTCTCCTGCTCTTTGGAGCCTCGGGGCCGCGGCCGCCGTCGTCGCAATCAGGGGAGCGTCACACGCGGTTCTCCTGCTCTCCTCCATCACGTCACATGACCTGCTTGTTCTGCTTGAAGGTGCCGTCGCCACTTTTCTACGGGTCAACGCCGCGTTGCTCATCTCCGCTGCATGGACCATCCCCGTGGGTGTGTCGGTCGGTTTCAATCCGCGACTCGCCCATTTCGTGCAGCCCGTGGCGCAGATTCTGGCTTCGGTTCCCGCTACGGCATTCTTCCCCATCCTCCTCATCGGACTGGTGAAGATCGGCGGCGGGCTTGGCATCGGCTCGATCGCGCTGATGCTGCTCGGCACGCAATGGTACATCCTGTTCAATGTGATCGCAGGCGCTATGTCCATCCCATCCGACCTCCGCGAAGTTGCCTCGCTGTTCCACTTTTCGCGATGGCAGCGCTGGACCCGGCTCATTCTTCCCGGCATCTTCCCTTACCTCATTACAGGCATGGTCACGGCGTCCGGCGGAGCTTGGAACGCATCCGTCTTTGCCGAGTACTCCCACATGTCGACCGGAACTTTGCAGACCGTCGGCCTCGGCGCACAAATCCAGTCGGCCACCGATACCGGCCGATTCCCCCTGCTGCTTCTCGCCACGATTATGATTTCGCTCATCGTCGTCACGATGAACCGGCTTGTCTGGCGGCGGCTCTACAGGCTCGCCGAAACACGGTATAAACTCGAAGGCTGACAGACATACCGCAACAGAGGAATCCATGATTCGCGTTGGGTTGGTTGGCTTCGGCTTGGGTGGGCGTGTGTTTCATGCCCCGCTGATTTCGTCGGTTGAGGGGCTGGAACTTGCGGCCGTCGTCGAGCGCAGTTCCAATCGCGCCGAAGAACGCTATCCCGGAATCAGGACCTGGCGCTCACTTGAAGAGCTGCTGGCTGATCCCTCCATCGATCTCGTTGTCATTACCACGCCTAGCGGCACGCACTATCAATTCGCAAAGCAGGTTCTCGAAGCCGGCAGACATGTTGTCGTCGACAAGCCGGTCGCAACCGACTCGGACGAAATCCTGGACCTGATGCGGACTGCGGCGGGCCTCAAGCTGCACTTGATTCCATTCCACAATCGCCGCTGGGACAGCGACTTCCGGACAATTCACAAGATTTTACATGAGAATCTATTGGGCCATCTCGTCCACATCCATTCCTGTTTTGACCGCTGGAGTCCCGGCCCTGCACGCCGGCCGTGGAAGGATGATCCCGACCAGGGCGGAGGAACGCTGCTTGACCTGGGGACTCACTTGGTGGACCAGTCCCTGGTCCTGTTCGGCAAACCCGTCTCCCTGGGTGCCGAGGTTCGGCGCGAGCGTCCCGGCGACGGCTCCAACGACTCGTTTACTCTGCGGCTGTTCTACGAGGGATTTATCGTAACGCTCGAGGCCAATCTGCTTTCGAGCCTTGCCCGGCCGCGCTTTCATCTTCGCGGCACGAAGGGAAATTACTGGAAGCCGGGAGTGGACCCCCAGGAGGCCGCTCTCGCCAAAGTTACGCGCATCACCGACCCGCACTGGGGCGAAGAACCCTCGTCCGCATGGGGAACGTTGAGTGTGAATGTGGACGGGGGAATCGTCACCCGCCCCGTCACTCCCATTGCCGGAGACTACCGGTATTTCTATGCTGGTGTTCGGGACGCTCTACTTGGGAGAGCGTCAGCTCCAGTCACGGCCATCGACGCATGGCGAGGGTCACGGATACTTGAGTGGGCGATGGAAAGCTCCGATCTGCGCTGCGAGACGGAGTGCGATTGGAGCGAGGAACCGAAATAGCCTGCAGCCAAAGGAACACTGGAGGGTTTCAGTCTTTGCCCGCAGGCTCCTTTTCCATCAAAGGCACCCAGAACCGGAACGCCGTTCCCTTTCCTGGCGCACTGGTAACGTCGATTCCTCCGCCGTGCGCAGTCAGGATGGCACGGGCGATTGCCAGCCCCATTCCGGTTCCCTTTCCCATCGTTGCGCCCTTTTTGCCACGATAGAACTTCTCAAAAATCAGGGGAAGGTCCACCGGGTCGATGCCGGGACCGTTGTCTTCCACAACAAATTCAAGACGGCACCCCGAGCGTTGACTGCGCAGCACAATTCGGCTGCCTGCCGGCGAATAACGGGCCGCGTTTTCGAGAAGATGGCGAAACACCCGGCCCACCAGGTGCGGATCCAGCCAGATCGGGGCATCCGGCTCCTCTACCTCGATTTCTGCATGGTGACGCGCCAGGACCGCATGCGATTCCTCAACCGCTCGCTCAAGCAGAGTGCGCGTGTGCTGTTGCACTCTGTGCACCTGCACCACGTTGGCGTCGATCTCGGCCATTTCCACAGCTTCGCCAATCAGCATGTCGAGCCGGGCAGCCTCTTCGTCCACGATCGAGGCCAGGTCGGCTCGGGCCGGTTCATCGAGTCCGTCGCCGTGAATCAGGGTCGTGGCCGCCGCACGAATCGAAGTCAGCGGTGTGCGCAATTCGTGTGTCAATGAGTCGATCAGCGCGGTGCGCAGACGCTCGCTCTCGCGGGATGCCTCAAGCCGCGCCGAAGCCTCGATAGCTAGCGCCCGCGTGAGGGCGATTGCCACTTGCGCGCCTACCGCGGTTGAGACTTCGCGGGATAGAATCGCCGGCCGCCAGCCGAGGGCGCCGACGGGGCGAAGGCCCAGCATCAGTGCCAGCACTGAGAATTCATCCGGACCGGTTGCCGCCGTATTGTGTCCTCCCGTGAGTTCCCGCAGGCTTTCTTTTATTCTTTCGGGCAGTTCTGCCGCGGAAGAACAAAACTCGCCGGTGTCGCGCACGTAGAGAGCAACCATCTCGAGCGCGAAAATGCGCTGCACAAGCTTGGGAAGATCGCGAATCAGGCCAGCGGCATCCTCATGCAACATCATCTCCTGGCTCAGGATGTAGAGTCGCTCAACATCTTCGCGGCGTTGCTCGGCCTTGCGGGTTTGGCGGCGGGCGCGCTCAGCCACACGCCCGGCCACAAGCGAACTGGCGGCAAAAGAGAACATCGCCACCCACTCCTGCGGTCCGGCGAGAATGAACGTGTGGAACGGGAGCAGAAAAAAGTAGTCAAAAGAAAGGGCGCACAGAATCGCCATGTACAACGAGAGCGTGATGCCCGATTGCGTGGCGGACCAGACAACCAGGACCAGGAACACCATGCCTGCGGTCGTAGAGTTTGCGCCAAACCAGGCGAGAAGAACTGTGGTCAACCCGGCGGCGAGGGTAGCCAGAAACCACCGTGCGGCTTCCCGCGTCTCACTGCCTAGCTTCATTCTAGTCACCAACGGAATGATACCGGTCGCGGCGGATGATGTAATCTTCCCGTGGAAGAAGACGAAAGATGCCTGGCAGAATTCTGGTGATCGACGATGAGCCGCAGATAACACGGGTACTGCGGGCTGCTCTCTCCGCGCAGAATTTCGACGTGCGAACCGCCAACGATCCGGAGGAGGGCGTTCGCCTGTTTCGCGAATGGATGCCCGACCTGGTCATCACCGATCTAATGATGCCGGTCTTGACCGGGGTCGAGGTTTGCCGCGCCATCCGCGCAACCTCATCCACCCCCGTACTCGTCCTGTCGGTTCGCGATCACGAGCGCGCAAAAGTGGAGGCTCTCGATGCCGGCGCCGACGACTACGTGACAAAGCCCTTCGGCATTCAGGAGTTGCTTGCGCGGGTTCGCGCCCACTTGCGCAGGGCTCCCGAACGCACGACTGCGGCGATCGAAACAGGCGACTTCGTTGTTGATGAGACAGCGCACACCATTTCCGTACAGGGTAAGGCTCTGCGCCTCACCCCAAAGGAATTCGATCTGCTCGTCCATTTGGCCAGGAACGCGGGAAAAGTCATGACGCATCGCGCTCTGCTAACGGCTGTATGGGGAGCGCAATCGGCTCATCAACCCGAGTACCTCCGCGTTTTTGTCGGCCAGCTTCGCAAAAAACTTGAAAGTGAAACAGGCCGCCAATATATCCAGACAGAACCATGGGTCGGCTATCGGTTCATTCCCGAAGGATGGACCGGACCCGAGAATTAGGGACTAACCTGTTGATTCCTCCGCTCTTGCAGCGACGACGCCGCCTTACGTTTTCCTTATAAATCCCTTCCAACACCCAAATGATTGCTCGACCAGAATCGTTAATGAGCTTTGGGCAGCCTCATTCGCCCTGGCCGGAACAGGGATGGCTCGAAAGGGGATTTAACTTGCAGGATTTCCTGATGCTGCTTTTTACCGCCGTTTTCTTCGCCTTGGCATTTCTCTATGTCAGGGCCTGCCAGAAGCTGAGGTAGCGAATGAATCTCATCACGCTCGTTGCGCTCATTCTTTCTGTCCTGCTGCTCGGTTACCTCATTATCGCCATGCTCTTCCCGGAGAAATTCTGACATGTCGGTGAATGGTTGGTTGCAGTTTGCGGTGTACTGCCTGATTCTCCTTGTCACGGTTCGTCCCGTTGGAATCTACCTGACTCGCGTCATGGAAGGCCAGCGTACCTGGCTCGATCCAATGCTTCGCCCCATCGAGCGCCTGATCTATAAGCTCTGCGGTGTAAACGCAGAGAGGGAGATGAACTGGCGCGAGTATACCTACGCCATGCTGGGCTTTTCGGCGGTGACGCTTCTTCTCACCTATGCCCTCGAACGTCTGCAACAGGTGCTGCCCTTCAATCCGCAAAATCTTGCCGCGGTCAGTCCCGATCTCGCCTGGAACACGGCCGCCAGTTTTACCACCAACACCAACTGGCAGTTCTATACGCCGGAAACGACCATGAGCTATCTCACCCAGATGGCTGGCCTGGCGACTCACAACTTCTGGTCTGCGGCCGCGGGCATCGTGGTTGCGGTGGCTCTGATTCGAGGCATCAAGCGAACCTCGTGCGCCACCATCGGCAACTTCTGGGTCGATATGACGCGCACCCTGCTTTATGTGCTCGTACCAGCGTGCTTAATCTATGCGCTGCTGCTGGTCGGCCAGGGGGTACCACAAAACCTGCACGCCTACACCATCGCGCATCCTCTGGAACAACCCAGTCAAATCCAGACCATCGCGCAAGGTCCGGTAGCTTCGCAGGAAGCAATCAAGATGCTTGGCACCAACGGCGGCGGGTTCTTCAACGCAAACAGCGCGCATCCTTATGAAAACCCGACGCCGCTTTCCAACTATCTTCAGATCCTGTCCATCTTCATTATTCCCGCCGGGCTCACTTACACCCTTGGCCGCATGACCGGCTCTCCGCGGCATGGATGGGCCGTTCTGGCCACCATGTTCATTCTGTTTGCCGCGGGATTCACGGTGGCCTACTGGGCTGAGTCTCAACCGCACCCGCTGATTCATGGAGCGCAGCAGGCGCGCACCGAGACCGCGCCCGGCGGCAACATGGAAGGCAAAGAGGTCCGCAACGGCATTGCAGAAAGCGCTCTGTTCGCCACCATCACCACGGACGCAAGCTGTGGCGCTGTGAATGGCGTGCACGATAGCTTTACCCCGCTAGGCGGCATGGTGCCCCTGGTCAACATTCTTCTCGGCGAAGTGATCTTCGGCGGCGTGGGAGCGGGAATGTACGGCATTCTCGTTTTCGTGGTGCTGTCCGTCTTCATTGCAGGACTCATGGTGGGCCGCACCCCCGAATACCTGGGCAAAAAGATTGAAGCCTACGACGTGAAGATGTCGATGCTCTACGTGCTGATCTTTCCCCTGATCATCCTTTCGCTGACCGCCTGGATGGTGCTTTGGCCAAAGTTTGGCCTCTCGAGCATCACCAATCCCGGCCCGCATGGGTTCAGCCAGATTCTTTATGCCTTCGGCTCCGGCGCGGGAAACAACGGATCGGCGTTCGCAGGCCTCCAGCCGAACTGGTGGTACAACGTCACGATGGGCTGGGACATGCTTATTGGGCGCTTCCTCATGCAGATCCCGATGTTGGCCCTGGCGGGAAATCTGGCAATGAAAAAGAGCGTGCCTCCCTCGCCCGGAACTTTCCCGGTAAATACAGCTCTCTTTACCGTGCTTCTGACAGGCGTGGTCCTCATCGTTGGAGCGCTCACTTTCTTCCCGGCTTTGAGCCTGGGACCGATCCTCGAACACTTGCTGCTGCACGCGGGCCACGTTTTCTAGAACTGCGGAGAAGGAAAAGGGTAAGAAACTGCCATGGTTGAAAAAAAGAGTCTCTGGAACACGGAAATCATGGGGCAGGCGCTCCTCGATTCGCTGCGCAAGCTGGATCCACGCGGCATGGTCAAGAATCCCGTGATGTTTGTGGTAGAAGTGGGCAGCGTACTCACCACTGCACTGCTCATCGAGAACGTCATCCAACATCGGCCTGGATTCGGCTTCAACCTGCAGATCACACTCTGGCTATGGTTCACCGTCCTCTTCGCCAATTTTGCCGAAGCCATGGCCGAGGGACGCGGCAAAGCTCAGGCTGACACTCTGCGCAAGGCCAAGGGCGAAACCATCGCAAAGCGCTACAAAGCCGATGGAAGCTTTGAAGAGGTCGCCAGCGGCCTGCTCCGCGCGGGAGATGTGATCTACGTTGAGGCCGGTCACTACATTGCCGGCGACGGCGAAGTTGTCGAGGGCGTAGCCTCCGTTGACGAGTCGGCCATTACCGGTGAATCGGCCCCTGTCATTCGTGAAGCTGGCGGCGACCGTTCGGCCGTCACGGGCGGCACGAAAGTCCTTTCCGACTGGATCAAAGTTCGCATCACGTCGAACCCCGGTGAGACCTTTCTCGACCGCATGATCGCACTCGTCGAAGGCGCAACACGCCAGAAGACGCCCAACGAAATCGCGCTCAGTATTTTGCTTTCAGGACTGACCATCATCTTTCTCCTGGCGGTCGTCACGCTCCAGCCCTTCGCAATGTATTCGCACGCTCCGCAGACCATCTTCGTGCTCGTCTCGCTGCTGGTCTGCCTCATCCCCACCACGATCGGCGGCCTGCTCTCGGCCATTGGCATTGCGGGCATGGACCGCCTGGTTCAGTACAACGTTCTCGCCATGAGCGGCCGCGCTGTTGAAGCCGCCGGCGATGTGAACACTCTGCTTCTCGACAAAACCGGAACCATCACTCTTGGCAATCGCCAGGCAACCGAGTTCATCCCGGCGCCGGACGTGACACCGGAGCAATTGGCAGACGCGGCACAGCTCTCTTCGCTTTCAGATGAGACTCCGGAAGGCCGTTCTATTGTGGTGCTCGCCAAGGAGAAGTACAACCTGCGCGGACGCGACCTGGGAGGCATCCATGCGGAGTTCGTTCCCTTCACCGCGCAAACACGCATGAGCGGCGTGAATCTCCCCGGCGTGCGCATTCGCAAAGGTTCGGTCGACGCCATCGCGCGCTTCCTTGAGGACCAGGGATCTGCACTACCCAGGCGGGTTCGCGATGCTGTCGAAGAGATCGCTCGCGCCGGCGGAACACCTCTCGTGGTGGCTGAAAATTCCACCGCGCTTGGCGTGATTCATCTCAAGGACATTGTGAAAGGTGGCCTCAAGGATCGCCTCGCCCGCCTTCGTGCCATGGGCATCCGCACCATCATGATCACCGGCGACAATCCGCTTACCGCGGCGGTGATTGCCCGCGAGGCGGGTGTCGATGATTTTCTGGCCGAAGCCAAGCCCAAAGACAAGATGGATCTGATCAAGCGAGAACAAGGCAAAGGCAAGCTCGTTGCCATGACGGGCGACGGCACCAACGATGCGCCCGCTCTCGCGCAGGCCGATGTGGGCGTAGCCATGAACTCCGGTACGCAAGCCGCAAAAGAAGCGGGCAACATGGTCGACCTTGATTCAAACCCAACCAAGCTCATTGAGATCGTCGAGATCGGCAAGCAATTGCTGATGACGCGAGGGGCGCTGACGACGTTCTCCATCGCCAACGACGTGGCTAAATACTTCGCAATTATCCCGGCGATGTTCGCCGGAGTCTTTCCGGTACTGGGCGTGCTTAACATCATGTTTCTGCACTCGCCCCAGTCGGCGATTCTGTCTGCCGTCATCTTCAATGCCTTGATCATTGTTGCCCTCATCCCCTTGGCGCTTCGCGGCGTCAAGTATGAACCCAAAGCCGCCGATGTCCTGTTACGCAACAACCTGCTGATCTATGGCGTAGGGGGAATCCTCATTCCCTTCATCGGCATCAAGGCCATCGATATGTTTCTGGTCGCACTGCACCTGGCGTAGACGAGGAGAATTCATCGTGCATTCCGTATCCACTCTTCCTTCTGTTTCGACCGCCCAGAGCGTATCGACTACTCATTCGGTATGGATGACTTCGATCCGATTCACTCTGTTGACGACGGTTCTTTTGGGCCTCTGCTACCCCCTGGTGCTCACAGGGATTGCGGGCCTCATTTTTCCGAACAAGGCCGCCGGAAGCCTGATTCTGAAGAACGGCGGGATCATCGGCTCGAAGCTGCTGGCTCAAAGTTTCACTTCCGATCGCTACTTCCATCCCAGGCCCTCAGCCGCCGGCAATGGCTACGACGCGACTTCCTCCGGCGGATCAGACCTCGCGCAATCCAATGCCAAGCTGGTGCAGCGAATCCAGGACGACATTGACAAGCTTCAGGCACAGAATCCAGGCAAGCCGGTCCCTATCGACATGGTTACTACTTCCGGTTCCGGCCTCGATCCTGACATTACTCCCGATAACGCTCTCTACCAGGCGCCTCGTGTCGCAAAAGCACGTGGCCTGAGCGAAGAGCAGGTTCACCAGCTCATCCAGCAACACATCGAAGGCCGGACGTTCGATCTGCTTGGCGAACCACGCGTCAACGTACTTGAACTCAACCTCGCTTTGGACAAGCTGTCGAAATAGACTATGCTGGTGCGGTCGTGCGCCATCACTCTGCAAGTGAGTGCTGGCCGAGGGCACACCAATGACCAACGCCGCTTCTGAATCCGCATTCTTCGATAAAGCAATGCAGGCACTCGATGCATTCCGGATCGAGATCCCCTCATGGGGCTTTGCCAACACCGGCACGCGGTTTGGAAAGTTTGTTCAGGCAGCCGCTGCATCCACTCTGGAAGAAAAGTTCTCCGACGCGGCTGAAGTAAATCGCCTCACCGGCGCCACTCCCACGCTCGCCCTGCACGTCCTCTGGGATCTGCCCGGCGGATCACGCGATGTGCCGGAGGTACAAAGCCTCGAAAGGCGCTTCGGCGTGCGAGCCGGGTCCATCAATCCCAACCTTTTTGAGGATCAGCGGTACAAGTTTGGCTCGCTCTGCAATCCCTCGCCGGAGATACGCGCCCAGGCTGTCCTGCACGTGCTCGAATCGATCGAGATCGCCAAACGGCTCGGCTCCCGCGACATCTCTCTCTGGCTCGCTGACGGCTCCAGCTACCCCGGAACGCAGAGTATTCGCGACCGCATTGCATGGCTCTCTGAAGCTCTTCGCGTCGCGCACGATCACCTTGCGGCGGACCAGCGGCTTCTGGTCGAGTACAAGCCTTTCGAGCCTGCGTTTTATCACACCGACATTGCCGACTGGGGCATGGCATC
>Ga0335072_10014160_pt1 | contig 11333 bp, 9 predicted proteins | sample Lox_Sample_21_FD_206725 | JGI IMG/M metagenome (GOLD analysis project Ga0335072, IMG submission 206725) | Soil microbial communities from Loxahatchee National Wildlife Refuge, Florida, United States - Lox_Sample_2.1 | ecosystem: Environmental > Terrestrial > Soil > Wetlands | place: USA: Florida...
ACTCGTAGTCGACCAGCTGGCCGAAGTGCCGTTCGAGCAGGGTGACCACGGCGAAGGCCAGGAACGAGGGGACCAGCGCGGTGCCCTTCTTGAACACGTAGCCGCGGTCCAGGATCGTGCCGATGATCGACGCGTAGGTGGACGGACGGCCGATCTCCCGGTCTTCCAGCTCCTTGACCAGCGAAGCCTCGGTGTAGCGGGCCGGGGGCCGGGTGGCGTGCTCGGCCGGGGCCAGCCGGAGCACGTCCAGCGGGTCGCGCTCGGCCAGCGGGGGCAGCCGGCGTTCCCGGTCGTCGCGGTCGGCGCTGGGGTCGTCGGCATCCTCGACGTAGGCCTTGAGGAACCCGTAGAAGCTGATGACCTTGCCGGTCGCGCCGAACTCGGCTCGTTCGCCGGCGGTCGAGGTGCCTGCCACCCGGACCGACACCGACTCGCCGGTGGCGTCCTTCATCTGGGAGGCGACGGTCCGCTGCCAGATCAGCTCGTACAGCCTTCGCTCGTCCGAGGTCAGCTTGTCTTTCGCGACCTGCGCCGGGGTGCGGAAGCTGTCCCCGGCCGGCCGGATGGCCTCGTGCGCCTCCTGGGCGTTCTTTACCTTGCTGGCGTACAGGCGCGGGGCGTCCGGGACGTAGTTGCTGCCGTACAGCTCGGCGGCCTGCTTGCGGGCGGCGGCGATCGCCGTCTGGGACAGCGTCACCGAGTCGGTGCGCATATAGGTGATGTAGCCGTTCTCGTACAGCCGCTGCGCCACCGACATCGTGTGCTTGGCCGAGAAGCCCAGCTTGCGCGAGGCCTCCTGCTGCAGGGTGGTGGTGCGGAACGGCGCGTACGGCGAGCGCTTGTAGGGCTTGCGCTCGACGCTGGCCACGCTGAAGCTGGCGTCTTCCAGGCGCTGGGCCAGGGCGGCGGCGGCGCTGCTGTCGAGGTGCAGGACGTCCTTGGTGCGCAGCTCGCCGGTGGAGGTGAAGTCGCGGCCCTGGGCCACCCGGCGGCCGTCGACCGTGACCAGGCTGGCGGTGAAGCTGGTGGGCTCCTGGGCGTCGTCCTTCTTGCCGTGGTCCTTCGTCGCGAACTCGGCCTCGAGGTCGGAGTAGCTGGCCGCGCGGAACGCGATCCGCTCGCGCTCGCGGTCCACGACCAGCCGGGTCGCCACCGACTGCACCCGCCCGGCGGACAGCTTGGGCATGACCTTCTTCCACAGCACGGGCGAGACCTCGTACCCGTACAGCCGGTCCAGCACGCGGCGGGCCTGGTAGGCGTCGACCAGGCCCTCGTCCACCTGGCGCGGGTTGGCGATGGCGCGGGCGATCGCCTCCGGGGTGATCTCGTGGAAGACCATCCGGCTGTACGGCACCTTGGGCTTGAGTTCCTCGAGCAGGTGCCAGGCGATGGCCTCGCCCTCGCGGTCTTCATCGGTGGCCAGCAGCAGTTCGTCGGCGTCCTTGAGCAGGCTCTTGAGCTTGGCCACCTGCTGGCGCTTGTCGCTGTGCACCACGTACAGCGGCTCGAAGTTGTCGTCGACGTTGACGCCGAGCCTGGCCCACGGCTCGCTGCGGTACTTGGCCGGGATCTCCGCGGCGCGGTCGGGCATGTCGCGGATGTGGCCCACGCTGGACTCCACCACGTAGCCCTGGCCCAGGTACCCGGCGATGGTCCGGGCCTTCGACGGGGACTCGACGATGACGAGCTTGGTGCCCCCGCTGTTATTCGCCCTTGTCTTCGCCGTCACTTTCCTTGCTGGCACGCTCTTCCCGTCCTGTAATCCGCGCCGCGACCGTCATCCAGACCATGGTCGTGCGCCGCCCTTCAGGTCTAACCGCCGGCCCGGTGCGGTGTGTTCCCTCCGGCTCACCGGACCGGAGTGCAGATCCTGCCACCACAGGTTGAAGCACCGGTGAACTACAGCACAATAGGTCCGATGGCCGAATATGCCTACCTCGTTCTGTATCTGCCGCGCGGGATGTCCCGAGATGCCCGCGACACCGCCCGGCGGATCCTGGCCGACTACGCCGAATACGGGGACTGGGAACTGTCCAGGCTCCGGCTCAACGCCGACGGCAGCAGGAAGGCTACACTCCGAAGGCGAATCATACGCCCAGTACGCACAATGTGAACTCATCCGGCAACCGGGCGGATTCCCTCGGCCCCGGAGTAGCCCCGGAACGCGGACCGGCCACGGTGGGGCGCGAGGCCTGCCCGGGATCACGGCGGTGCGAGCGGGCGTGGCTCGAGTGTCGCGGGGGACGCGGGCGGCCGGTGGTGCGGGCGATCGGTGGCACGAGCGTCCCGAGCGTGGCTGGGTTCGGGGCACGTGTGCCACAAGCCCCATCTATCGGGGCACGTGTGCCACGAGCCCCGAATACCCCAAGCCGAGCCGCCGATGTCCCGTCTGACGCCCGGCGCTGACCTTTGCTCAAGCGCTAGCAGCAGTCCAGGAAACGGTCAAGGACGCGGACTCCGAACCGCAGCCCCTCGACCGGGACCCTTTCGTCGACGCCGTGGAACATTCCGGAAAAGTCCAGTTCCGGCGGGAGCCGCAGCGGCGTGAAGCCGAAGCAGCGCAGGCCCAGCCGGCTGAACGACTTGGCGTCGGTGCCCGCGGACAGGCAGTAGGGAATCACCTTCGCCTCGGGATCTTCGGCGGTAAGCGCGCTGGTCATGGCGTCGTAGAGGGCGCCGTCTGGGGTGGTCTCCAGGGCGATGTCGGTGTGGATGAACTCGCGGGTGATACCGGGCCCGAGCACCCGGTCGAGTTCGGCGTAGAACTCCTCCTCGTAGCCGGGCAGGAAGCGGCCGTCGACTTCGGCGGTGGCGGTCTGCGGGACGACGTTGACCTTATAACCGGCGTTCAGCACGGTCGGATTTACCGTATTTCGCAGGGTTGCGCCGATGACACGCGAAACTGCGCCGATTTTCGTGAGCAAGAGGCCAGGATCGTTCGGCATAAATTCGATGCCGAGGGCCTCGGCGGCACCTTCCAGGAAGGCCCGGACGGACGGGAGGAGGCGGGTCGGCCACTCGTGGCGGCCCAGCCGGCCGATCGCCTCGGCCAGCTCGGTGACCGCGTTGTCCGGCTGGATCATGGAGCCGTGGCCGGCCGTGCCGCGGGCGGTCAGCCGCATCCAGGCCATGCCCTTCTCCGCGGTCTGCAGGAGGTAGAGGCGCTGGCGGCCGAGGGTCAGGCTGAAGCCGCCGACCTCACCGACCGCCTCGGTGACGCCCTCGAACAGGTCCTTATGGTGATCGACCAGCCAGCGGGCGCCCCAGGTGCCGCCGGCCTCCTCGTCGGCGGTGAACGTGAGCACGATGTCGCGGGCGGGCGGGCGCTGCTCGCGCTGCCGCTGGCGGACGACGGCCAGCATCATCGCGTCCATATCCTTCATGTCGATCGCGCCGCGGCCCCAGATGCAGCCGTCGGCGATCTCGCCTTCGAACGGCGGGTGCTGCCAGTCGGGGGCGTGAGCGGGGACGACGTCGAGGTGGCCGTGGACGAGGAGGGCGGGCCGTTCGGGGTCCGCGCCGGTGATGCGGGTGACGACGCTGGTGCGTTTGGGGTGCGATTCCAGGACGGCGGGCTCGAGGCCGACGTCGGCGAGGAGGGCGGCGACATGCTCGGCCGCCTCGCGCTCACCGGGGCCGGAGTGGTCGCCGGGGTTCGAGGTGTCGATCCGGATCAGGTCGCGGCAGATGCCGGCGACCTCGTCCTGCGCGGTGGCCTGGTTCGCGGTCATCCTCTCATCGTGTCACCCGGGGTGCATGGCGTCCCGGATTGGGGGTCTTGGGCACTTCGCTTGACGGGCTTCGGTTTGCTAACCTAAGCCAGCCGACGCGTACGTCGCGTGGCGGGTCCGGGTGGCGGAATAGGCAGACGCGCTAGCTTGAGGTGCTAGTGCCCGTTAAGGGCATGGGGGTTCAAGTCCCCCCTCGGACACCCAGAACGGTGAAATATCCCCTAAAACGAGCACTCGCTTGAACACGCGGGCGGTCCTCCGGGCTGCCCGCACCGTGCTATCCGGCCCTGCCTTCCCTTCCGGGAGGCTGCCGTGACCAGCGCGCTCATCCCTCCCGTCATCCTCCCGCGGCCTGCGGCCGGGAGCCAGCCGCGCGGCAGGCACGGTGTGCCCGGGACTCTGCCGCTGACCGCCTCACCCGGGCAGGTGCCCGTCCTGACCGCGGACGTGGTGTACGGCCTGGGCCTCATCGACGCCTCGGGCCGGGTCGCCGACCGGACGGTCACGTGCGCGCTGGGCTGGCGTGGCGGGGACCGGCTGACCCTGACCGCCTGCGCGGGCGTGGTGACCGCGCGCCGCCACCCGGACGGCCTGGCCATCCTGCCGCCCCGGCACTGCATCGCCATCCCCGCGACCTTGCGGTACCGCTGCGGGCTGCTCCCCGGCGACCCGGTCCTGCTGGCAGCCCGGCCGGCTGAGGATACGCTGACCGCGTGCTCCCTCGCGGTGGTCGACCACGCCCTGGCCGCGCACATCCCGTTCCCGGCACGTGAAGGAGGAGACCGATGACGATCACCGGACCTGACGCACGCACAGGCGCACCCGGGCAGGCCGTGGTCGACGCGGCCATGCTCGTGCTGGAGCGCATGGGCCTGACCCCCGCCGACCTGCTGGCCGCCCCGCCGGCCAGGCCGCCCGCCCCGACCTTCGCCGAGTACATCCCGGTCGTCTCAGCCCTGGTCAGCGACGGCTGCCGCCGGGCATACGGCTCGTACTGGAACCGGGTGGTCGGCCAATGGGGCAGCCGCCGCATCGACGAGCCCACCCCGTCGGAGATCCGCCAGCTCGTCCAGCACGTGCGGGCCAACGTGGTGCCGCGGCGGAACTCCCGCGGCGGGCGCAGCGCCGCCGAGCACCTCATCGCCGCCCTGCGCTGCATGTACAAGCACGCCGAGGAAGACGGCCTGATCGACCCGGCCGGCAACCCGGCGCGGAAGGTGGACAAGCCGCGCCGCCTGCCCTCGACCCGGCGGGCGGTCGCCGGCAAGCGGCTGGCTGAGATCAATCACACGGCGGCGAGCACGGGCGATGACCCGGAGCTGGACACGCTGCTGCTCCGGCTCCACACTGAGACGGCCTGCCGCCGGGGCGGCGCGCTGGCGCTGCGCCCGCAGGACCTCGACCCCGAGCAGTGCCTGATCCTGCTGCGCGAGAAAGGCGAGACCGTTCGGTGGCAGCCCGTCTCACCCACCCTCATGGCCGCCCTGCTCGGGCACGCCGCCGAACGCCACGCGCCGCCGGACGGGCAGCTGCTGCGCTACCGCAACGGCCGCCGCATCACCTCCCGCCGCTACGACCATCTCTGGGAACGCCTCGGCCGGTCGCTGCCCTGGGTCCGGGCGCAGCAGATCAGCAGTCACTGGCTCCGTAATCCGCTCCCTACCAGTTAACGCAACTTCGGCTTCGCCGTCGCCGAAGCCTACGCGGGCCACGAAGACAACGGACGAGGAGCACGGGCCATGGGCGCCATGGCCACCTACGTCCGGGCAGGCCTGCCCGAAGTCGCGACCGCCCTCGCCGCCCTCACGGGAGAACCCCACCCGCTGGCCAGCAAGGATCCTGCTAGAACCGACGGCCCGTAAAGCTGGAGTATCGACTGACGAGGCCAAAGCCATGGCTATCACAGGGAGTGATCGGGTTCGATGGTCGTCCCGCCGCGGGATCTGCTCCTCCCTACCGCATATTTCCGGCTGACAACGGGATCACTGCAGCATGGCACCCGCGCGCAGACACTCCAGTCCCGCGCGGTCTCTTCGCCGAACGGGCCGCCCACCTGGCGGCACCCATAAGGGCGCCCAACAGGCACCGGGCAGATTGCTGGCGGAGGTATGCGAGTCTGATTATAGTTCCACACACAAGCAATTCTGTGCCACTTTTCGACGCCACTCCGTTGATGAGGCGGTCGCCCTTGATTTCCGCTTCATCCCGATCGGGTCCGTGGGCGTGTAATGCGCTGGTTGACTTTTATCGCCCCTTATGATTCTGGGGCTATGAGCCCGGATCGGCGATCACGCCGGCGGCAATCAGGCCGCAGGCCTGTCATGCCGCAGGTTCGCACCCAGCCGTCCTCGGATGATGCGCACGAGGTGGCGTTCTTCCGCAGACATAGCGATGACGACCAGGGACAGGCAGTGCCAGGCCGGGAATTTCTCAAGGCCTGCCCGGTCAAGGTGCGAGCGACAATGAGAGCGGTCCTGACCCAGGTCGCAGCGGCACCGCCGAAGAGATTCGCGGGCGGCGGGTACTGGGAAGCGATGAAGGGCGACATGACCGGATGGTTCGAGGTCCGTGTCGATGGTCCCCGCCGTCATCATTACCGCCTGTTCTGCCGCCTGGACTACGACGCCGCAGGCCGCACGAAGCCCTTGCTGGCCGTCATCTGCGGACTGGACAAGCCATTCCGGACCGAGCTTTCCGATGCCGACTACCGGCACGTCCGGGATCTCGGTGAGGAGTACCTGCGCCGGAACCCGCGCTCGCTGGCCTGATCACCAGCCTGATCAGGCCGTTGCTGATTCCGCGTCCGGCGGGCGGCGTATCGCCTCCAGGCGCCGGGCCAGGACTCCAGGATCCTCCGTGCTTCCCTCAAGAAGCGGCTCGGTAATCCGTTTCCTATCGTCAGCGTCGAGTGGTTCCAGGACGACACGCATCCCGAGCGCTGCCGCGACCTCAGCGAGCGTGCCGAGCGTCGGGTTGACGTGACCGGCTGAGAACAACCTGCGCACGGTCGCGGGCTCGGAGTTGATCGCGCGGGCAAGCTCGGCTTTAGACATCCCGGCCGCCTCCCGCGCGCCGTCAAGCTCGTTCACGATCCGGTCGATGGTGGCGATCCTGATCGATTGCGCCACATACTCGCGCAGGAACTGGGGATCCTTCAGGTCCTGGGCAAGGTCATCCCAGAATATGCTGCGGCCGGCGTCCACCGTCGCCCTCCTGGTCCATCGTGGTGTAGCAAATATGTTACACCACAGCTCTCGATACCGCACCCGGGTGGGACCGCTGCGGGCCTGCCACATCGATGCGCCAGGAAGAGAACCGCGGCCCGGCCCGCGCCCCATAGCGGCGAGGAATCCAGCGCGGCCCGCAGCGCCCGCGCGCCGAACCCCCTCGTCTGCGCGGCCAGGCCGACCGTGCGCTCGATCAGCCGCCGGTCCAGGTTCTTCTCGATCAGCCGCTTGCGGAACGCGACCAGGGTCCCCTTGGAGAACGGCGGCTCTTCTGCGTTCATGCAGTCCAGGACCAGCTGCCAGCGCCGGTCCATGACCGTCGCCTCGATCACCTCATCATCGCTCACCTTGGCGTAGGCCTGCAGGATCGTCGCGAGCGCCAGCCGGGCCGGCGGCACCGGCGGCTGCCCCTTCGGGCTGTCCACGTAAGACTCCGCCAGCTCGGCCTGGAACTGCTCGTCGAACAGCTCATGCCGGTGCAGCCGCAAGAACACGAACAGCTTCGCCCGCCGCACCGCCTTGATCACCGCCTGCTCCGCCGGCGAAGGTTCCGCCGGCGGCCGCCACACCACAGGACGCACCATGCTTCCTCCCTGACTCGTAGCCGATCCTTCACTACCTGCTACGAACAGGGAATAGCACACTCGACGACCGTCAACCAGTCACATGAAACCCAGCCCCCTACTTGACCGGCGCTCCAGAGAGGCTCCGCCTCGGACCGCCGAGATTTAGTGGTTCCGGCCGCGCGTAGCTGATCGCGGGTTCATCCTCAGACCGTAGATGCACGGGCTGAGGTGATCACACGTGGAACGTCATGAACCGGCAGCGGCCGGGCCGGTGGTGGTGACTGCGGCGGACATGGTGGCCGGGCATGTGGCGCTGGATGTCTCCTGCCTGGACCGGCTGTATCTCAACGGCTATGTGAACAAGCTGCAGACCCCGGGCGGGGTGGTGTACTTCTTCCACGATCACCGGGGCAAGCCGATCGTGTCCCCGGCGCTGTTCGAGCCGATCGGGGAGAAGTTCCGCCGTGACATCAAGAGCTGGGCGCAGGCCAACGGCATCCCGGTGATCACCTTCAAGGCCGGGGAGCGTAAGGCCGAGGTGATGGCCCCCCGCCTGGAAGCCGCCGCGTCGGCGGAGCGCTCGCAGATCGTCGCGGTCGGGTGCGCCCAGGAGTTCCAGCTGGTGTGGACCGCGCGCAAGCGGGCCACCGACCCGGGGGCGTGCCCGCAGTTCTCCTTTACCAAGGAGCAGCGGCGGGTGTCGGTGTTCTACGTGTACATCTTCGATGAGCAGATGGGGCCCGGGTTTATCAAGATCTGCAGCTATTTCCCGTATCCGGTCAAGGTCTGGGTGAACGGGCACGAGTGGGCCAAGCGGCAGGCCGCCGCGGCCGGGATCGGGTTCACCGCGCTGTCCAACGGGTTCGCCTCCTGCGAGGACCCCGCCGCCCTGCAGGCCATCTGCGACCGGTTCGGCCCCGGCACGGTGCAGGTGTGGTTCGAGCGGTGGATGGCCCGGATCCCGTTGCCGCTCGATGACGCCGACCGGGACGGCGGGTACTGGTGGGAGCTGTCGATGCGGCAGATCGAGACCTCCCGCACCCTGGTCTTCGACCACGACGTCCATGCCCGCGCGTTCTTCGAGGCGCTGCTGTGCGAGAACATGGACCTGGGCCGCCCGGAGAACGTCGAGCTGCTGTTCCGCCGCGGCCAGCGTCTTGGCCGCCCGGCCGCCCCGCCGATCGGCGGCGGGTTCCGGACGGCCATCGACCGGTACTGCCACATGGTCACCATCAACGTGTTCTATAAGAACTCCCGGGTGAAACAGTATTTGAAGGACGGCGTTGCGCTGCGCATCGAGACGGTCATCAACTCACCCGATGACCTGGGCTGCCGCCGGATGCTGGCCAACCTGCCCGAGCTGCAGGCCAAGGCGCGTGCGATCAACGCCCGGCTGCTGCACACTGAGATCGCCGGCCAGGGCACGGTACTTGTGAGTCCAGTCATTGAGCGGATCACCAGGCCCACCCTGACCAGGGAGGGCAGGAAGGCGCCCGCACTGCGGTTCGGCGACCTTCGGGTCCAGGCCCTGGCCGGCGCTACCGCCGCCATGCTGTTCACGGTCACCGGCATCACCAACAGGAGCCTGCGCGCCCTGATGACCGGCCTGCTGCACCGCCCCTACAGCATGAACCAGGCCAGCTACGACCTGTCCCGGCTGGCCCGCAACGGCCTCATCCGCCGCGTTCCCGGCCGCAACCGCTACACCCTCACCCGCGACGGGCTGCTGTTCGCGCACATCTACACCAAGGTCTACGACCACGTCCTGCGCCCGCTGATGGCACCCGACCGGCCCAACGCGCCACCCGAACTCACCGCGGCCCTGGACACCCTCGACCAGCTCGCCACCGATCACATCGCCAGAGCCCGCGTCCCCACCGCAGCCTGACCTCACATTACGAACCGCGCTCAACGGCCAGGCCGGACTCTGGCATGCCCGCCGGCCAGCAGCGCCCCATCACATGCCGTCAGACTCAGGACTAACGTCAAAGGCGTGGCACCGAAGGTGCCCTACGCTCCGTCCGGGACTTCGCCCGGAAGGAGTGGCCCCCTTCGGGGGCAGTGTGGCTGATGTCCTGAGATGAGGTGCAGGTTCCCTCTACGGTCAGCGCGTGGCTGATGACTTCACCGAACGGTACGGGGACCTGCTGGCCGGCTCGTATGACTGCGTGGACCGGGTCGTGGTCAACGCGTTCTTCCCGATTGGTCATAATCCCGGCGGGTTCCGGTCCTGGTGGCGGCGGCTGCACGGCGGCAGCGATGACCAGCTGGACGACACGCACCTGATGCGGATGGCGGGCCGGTTCGCCCGCCGGGTTAAGGCCTGGGCGGCGGCGAACGAGGTGCCGCTGATCTTCTGCACGGCCGGGGAGCGCAAGCACCTGATCGCGGAGCAGTACCTGGAGGAGAACTCGGTGGCGCCCGGGGTGTTCCTGGTCCTGGCCGCCAAGGCGCCGGCCACGGTGTGGAAGGTGCACCACTCGGCGCGCGGGGCCATCACGAACCTGGAGAAGAAGAGGGAGTACGTCTACCACTACAGCTTTCACATCATGGACCCGGCGTTCGGGCACCTGGTGATCAAGATGTCCGGGCACCCGCCGTTCGGCGCGCAGGTGATCCTCAACGGCCACGAGTACGTCGCGGTCGCCGCCCAGGCCGAGGGCATCGGGTTCGCCAAGGAGGGGAACTGCTTTACTGAGATCGCGGATCCGCAGCGCCTGGCCCGGGTCGCAGATGCCTGGCCGCGTGATGCGGCTATAGGGCGCCTGGGCGAGGTCTGCGACCGGTGGATCTACACCGCCTGCCTGTGCTTCGGGCTGGACCTCGATGAGCAGGAGCGCAGCGGGTTCCGTTACGGCTACTCCGTCTACCAGGCCGAATACAGCAGGAACCTGCTGTTTAAGTCCGGCGCGCAGATGGAGGACCTGTTCGACCGGATCCTGGACCGGACCCGGTCCCGGCTGGACATCCCGGCGATCCGCACCATCTTCGGGCTCAAGACCCGGCCGCACCGCACCCGTAAGGACGGCCCGCCGGCGCAGGAGATCGTGATCGAGAAGCCACGGTACGGGCTGAGCTGGTTCCGGATCAGCTTCGGGCGGCTGCAGCTGAAGGCCTATACCAAGGGCGAGCACGTACTGCGCTTGGAGGCCACCGTCCACAACGCGAAGGAATTCCGCTGCCGCCGCAGCCTGGACAACTTCGACCAGATCATCGACCGGCTGGCCGCGATGGCGGACCGGTTCACCACTGCCCTGGACTGCGCCGACATCGGCTTCTTGCCCGACGGGATCCTGGATGAGCTTCCGCTGCCCGCACGGGCCGGGCCATGCCGGATCGCCGGGATCGACCTGAACAAGCCGCGGATCCGGGCCGCCCTGGCCGCCGCGCTCGCCCTGGCCCCAGCCCCAGGCGGGTTCACCGCCGCCGAGCACGCCGCCCGGGTCCGGCAGATCACCGGGCACGACGGGTACACCACCCGGCAGGCCGCCTACGACCTGCGCAAGCTCCGCGGCAAGCAGCTCATCGACAAGCCCGGCCGGACCCGCCGCTACCACGTCCCGCCAGACGGCGCCCGTATCATCGCGGCGCTGCTCGCCCTCCGTGACCACGTCATAGCGCCAATCCTGGCCGGGGTCCGCAGCCCTCTCATGGGCCGCAAGCCCAAGATCTGGACCGCCGTCGACCGCGACTACGAGAACCTGCGCATCGGGATGCAGACCCTGTTCCGGCACGTCGGCATCGAGACGCGGCCCGCAGCCGCATAAACAACATTTTGTCGATCGGATGAATGCAAGCGCCTAGGCCCG
>Ga0335072_10014161_pt1 | contig 11333 bp, 6 predicted proteins | sample Lox_Sample_21_FD_206725 | JGI IMG/M metagenome (GOLD analysis project Ga0335072, IMG submission 206725) | Soil microbial communities from Loxahatchee National Wildlife Refuge, Florida, United States - Lox_Sample_2.1 | ecosystem: Environmental > Terrestrial > Soil > Wetlands | place: USA: Florida...
CTGACCAAGATTCTCCGCGACCAGATCGGCTTCAAGGGCTTCGTCACCTCTGACTGGGGCGCGGTTCATGCTGTCAACTTCATCAACGCAGGCCTCGACATGGAGATGCCCGGCGGACAGCCTGGCCCCATCGGTGCATTCATTCCATCGTTCTTTGACTCACTGCCTCCGCCGCCTCCCATCCACATGGATCCGAAACAGGCCGCGGAGATGAACGAAGCCATGTTCGGTGGTCACATTCCCGAGGAGCCGGCTTCGGTGCGCGAAGGCGGCGGCGATTTCGGCGTCAAGCTGAATCCCGAGAAGATGCCCGCAGCGCTGAAAGACGGCACGGTCAGTGAAGCAACCGTTACCCGCGCCGCCGGCCGCGTTCTCTATGAGATCGTCCACTTCGGCTACATGGATGGCATGCAGAAGCACAACGTTACTGAGCAGGACATCGACGCCAACGCCAAAATCATCGAGAAGACCGGTGAAGACGCGGCGGTGCTGCTCAAGAACGACGATCACATCCTTCCGCTCAAGTCCGATGAACTGGACTCGGTTGTCCTCATCGGCCCCACCGCCGGCCAGATCGACTCCATTGGCATCAACGGCGAGCGCTCCGTCGGTCTGCCCTGGCGTCAGATCGGCCCTCTCACCGCGATGAAGAAGGTTTCCGGCAACTCCGATATCCAATTCGCCGTCAACGACGACATGACCGGCTCGCCGGTTCCCGCGTCGGCGCTGAGCCACGATGGCCAGCCCGGCCTGCTCCGCACCACTGACGGCAAGACCGAAACCGACGCCCAACTCAACTTCACTGTCAAGAACGGCAACCCGCTGCCGCCCAATTCAGTCGTCACATGGAAAGGCTCGCTCACTGTTCCGCACGAAGGCGACTACTGGATCTATCTCCAAGCCCTCGGCGCCAACGCGACAATCTCGATCGACGGCAAGCATCTGGCGCGTACCGGAGCCATGCAGGGCGGCGTTCATGGCGACATTCTGCAGGCCAACCAGGACAACGCCATCCCCACCACCGACGGCCTCGACAACGTGCGCCGAGCCGTCACCCTCACCGCGGGCGCGCACGCAATCGAAATCAGCACCAGCCGTGACACCTCCGGCGCGCCCGTGCAGGTGCGCCTCAACTGGTACACACCCGAACAGCGCAAAGCTGATCACGAAGCAGCCATTGCCGCGGCCAAGCATGCCAAAGTTGCCGTCGTCTTTGTCTGGACCCGCCTGCATCCTGTGTTCGGCCTGCCCGGCGACCAGGACACACTTGTCGAAGAAGTAGCAGCCGTCAATCCCAACACCGTCGTCGTCCTCAACACCAGCCAGCCCGTCGCGCTGCCCTGGGTCGACAAGGTAAAAGCAGTCCTCGAGATGTGGTGGCCCGGCGACGAAGGCGGCTGGTCTACAGCCAACATCCTCCTTGGCAAGACCAGCCCCGCCGGGCGTCTTCCCGTTACCTGGGGCAAGAGCCTCGACGACTACCCCGCCACCGATCCCAAGCACCCTGAGCGCTCGTGGAAAGGCGTCGATGGCAAGACCACGTATAGCGAAGGCGTCGACGTCGGCTACCGCTGGTTCGACAAGGAGAACATCGCTCCTCTGTTCGCCTTCGGCCACGGCCTCAGCTACACCACCTTCGACTACTCGGGCCTCAAGGTCGCCAAGGCTCCCGGTGGCGGCCTCTACGTGACGGTCACCATCAAAAATACCGGCGCGATGGACTCCGATGAAGTGCCGCAGGTCTACCTCGGCGCTCCCAGCGAGATTCCTTCCGGCGCGCAGTTCCCCGTCCGATCGCTCGTTGCATTCGATCGCGTTCATCTGAAGGCCGGCCAATCCAAAGACGTCACTCTCTACGTTGCGCCGCGGCAGATGGAGTACTGGTCGACCGCAAAGACAGCGTGGGTAATGCCCGACGGCAAACGCATCGTCAGCGTCGGCGGATCTTCGCGTGACTTGCGCCTTAACCAGACCATCGGCGAATAGCGCAGCAACCCCTCGCGGAATTCTTGGCACAACAAAAATGCCGGAGCCCTCAAAGCTCCGGCATTATCTGTTCAACGATCACTGATCATTGACCACTGTTCACTGGCTACTATTCACTATTCACTGGCGACAGCGTCAACTCTTCATCCCCAGCCCTACCAGGTTGGCCGCTGCGATAATCACCGCAATTCCGGCCCACAGCAGTCGCACCAGCCGGCCTTCTACATTTTTCCACTCGCCCAGCGCAAGTCCCACGACGCCTCCGCACAGCACGTAGATGCTCATGTGCAGCATCCAGTTCACGTACGACATGTTGACTGGAATATTTGCGGCGCCCCATGCATAAAAGAAGAATTGCAGGTACCACATGATGCCGCCTGTCGAAGCCAGCGCCGCATTGCGCATCAGCGTCGGCTTCGGCTGCGCCAGATCCGCCCGCAGGGAGAGCCGCTTCAGCGCCGCCAGCCGGATAAAGCAATACGCCAGGTTGACGACCGCGCCGCCGCCCATGATGATCACGTAGCTCGGCAGCGCCGCATACAGCGGATTCACACCCAGTTTCAAGGCAGCGTCACTCATCGGCTTCGCAGCATCAATCGCAAACGACATCCCCGACGAGAAAACCCCGCACATGACGGCCAGCAGCAGGCCAAGCCCGACGTTGAACTCCTCGAGGTGCCCCTTCAGCGCAACCTCTTTCTGATGCCCGGCCCACGACACAATCGCCACGCCGATCAGCGCGACCAGGATCCCAGCCATCGTCAGCAGGCCGCCGCGCGTCGTAAAGAGCATCGCCGCCTGTCCGTGCATCAGTGGCGGCACCAGCGTTCCCACAATCAACGTCACACCGATCGCTACGCCGATGCCGAGGCTCATGCCCAGGTGCCGCATCGTCAGTCCGTAACTCACATTGCCCACGCCCCACATCGCGCCAAACAGTGCCACCTTCAGCAGCAGGTGCGGCCCCATGGCGGCGTAGAACCCGCGAAAGTCCGGCAGCAGCAGCAGGCTGACGCCAATCGGCAGCAGAATCCACGAGAAGAATCCCGCCACTGCCCACGTCGTCTCCCACGACCACTTCCGCACCTTCTCAATCGGCGCGTAGAACGACGCCGCCATACTCGCGCCCAGCACGTGCCAACCGATCCCCGCAACGACTGACGTCATCCTCGCTCCCTCTGCCTGACTACTTCAGCTCGACTGAAAATGCGTAGCTCCCCGACTCCAGTTCATAGCCGTCCTTCACCGCATGTGCCAGCGCGCTCTTCTCGAGCGGTGTGCCATCGAGCGTGTACCGCGCCGCTTCCTCGTGCGTCACCTCCAGCCGCCCTGTTGCATTCGCCGGAATCGTCACATCCCACTTCGCCGTCGCTCCGTTTACCGTCCAGTTCGACTTGATCGTCCCGTAACTCGACGGATAGCTGAAGTCCACGCTCCCCAGCCGCGCATCGAACTCCGGATGCAGCACCACGGTATGGAATCCAGCGTCCAGCGGCGTTGCATCCACGCCCGCCGCATAGCGATAGATCCAATCCGCCACCGCACCATACGCATAGTGGTTATACGAGTTCATGCTCGGGTCGTCTTTCATCTGGTCGCCGTTCCAGCGCTCCCACGTGGTCGTCGCTCCATGCTCGATCAGGTAGCCCCATGATGGGTACTGCGTATTCAGCAGCAGGTGATACGCCAGCGCGGCGTGTCCGGTCTTCGTCAGTTCCTCCAGCAGATACGGCGTCCCCAGAAACCCCGTGCCCAGCAGGCCGTGATTCGCCTCGATCTTATCCGCAAGCTTCTGCGCAGCTTTTGCCCGCAGCGTCTCCGGCAGCAGGTTCATGTGCAGCGCCAGCACGTAGCCCGTCTGCGTATCGCCGCCCTTGCTCTTCGCATTGGGATTATTGATCGCGCCAAACGGCGACGCCGAGTTGTCCGCCCCGGCTACGAACCCGTCCGGATGCACATACGCCTTATCGAACGCCGCGCGGATCTTCTCGAACATCTGTTCGTACTTCTCTTCATCCGCGGTCTTGCCCAGCGCGTTAGCCATCTCGCGCATCAGCGTCGCGTCATATGCCCACTCCGCCGTCGCAATCAGACCATAATCCGTCTGCCCCTCCGGCGAGAGCCAATCGCCAAACGGAGTCCCCGCATCCTTCTTCCACAGTCCATCGGGATTGGCCGCATCAATGGCCGCGACATACTTCTCCATCGCCGCCCAGTTCTCTTCCAGCACGCTCTTGTCGCCTGTCTGCAGCCAGCTCGTCCAGGGAATAATCACGCCTGCGTCGCTCCACCCGGCGCCCGTGCCCATGTTTTCCTTCGCGGTGCCCGGCGAGTAGATCCCGTAGAACGGTGTCCCCGCCTGCGTCCCACGCATGTCGCCTGCAAACTTCCGAGTGAAGGCTGCCAGATCCATGTTGTAGGTCGCCGTCCGCCAGAACACCTGCGCATCGGCCATCCATCCCAGCCGTTCATCGCGCTGCGGGCAGTCTGTCGGCAGCCCGACAAAGTTCGATCTCTGCCCCCACAGAATGTTGCTCCACAGCTTGTTGATCATCGCGTTGCCGGTCTTCAACTCGGCCGTAAACGGCGCTGCCGTATGAACGACAAGCGCCGTCACAGCATCCTTGCCCGGCGCGGTCGGAAGGCCTGTCAATTCAGCGTAGCGGTAGCCATGAAACGTGAACTGCGGCGTGAACTCCTCTTCTCCGTTGCCGCTCAGGATGAAATAGTCCGTGGCCTTCGCCGTGCGCAGGTTCTCTGTATACAGAGTCCCGTCATCGTTCAGAATCTCCGCAAACCGCAGGCGTATCTTCGTCCCTTCCGGACCCGAAACCCGCACCCGCTCCACGCCTGCCTGGTTCTGCCCAAAGTCGTAGACATACACACCGGGCTTGGGCTCCGTCACGCTCACCGCCGGCAATGCCTTCTCCACGCGAATCGGCTCAAACTCCTGCGCCAGGATCTTCATCGGTTTCGGATCCACAGCGATCGTCGGCTCCCACGCGCTCGCATTGAATCCTGCTGTATCCCATCCTTCCTGAATCTGTCGCGCATCCTGCGTTTCGCCGTCATACAGCTCCGAGTGCAGAATCTCCGACGTCCGCGCCAGCCAGCTCGGATCCGTGTTGACCCAGTCCACGCTGCCGTCTGCGTATTCAATCCGCAGCTGCGCCCGCAGCGCCGGCGGCGTCACGCCATAATCGTTCGGCTCCTGGAACCACTCCAGCGGCGTCGAGTACCATCCCGGCGCCAGCAGCGCCCCAATTGCGTTCTGCCCCTGGTCCACCATCTTCGTCACATCGTAGGTCTGGTAATAGACTCGCTCGCGATAGTCCGTCCATCCCGGCGCCATGAGTGTGTCGCTCACGCGTTCGCCATTCAAGAACATCTCGTACTCGCCGAGCGCCGTTGCATACAGTCGCGCCGACTTCACCGGCTTGCTCACATCAAACGTCTGCCGCAACGCCTTCACCGAATCAGGAATCCATGGATTCCCCGGCGGCGGTTCATCTGAGCCAGGATTGGCCGCCCAGATCATTGCATTCTTCCAGCCGCCATCGTCGAAGCTCTTCCCCTCCCAGCCTGCCTGCGCATGCGTTGCCGTCTTCCACGTCGCATTGCTCGCAAAGGTCGCTGTCGTTCCGTCCTCGTACTCCACGAACAAGGTGGCAATCATCGGCGGCGCATCTTCGGTCGCCATCCCGTTCGGATTCACAACGTAGTGCAGCAACTCAATCGCAACGCTGTTCGCGCCCGATCCCAGCGCGCTCGTCACATCCACGCAGACAAACTTCTTCCACGGCATCTGTTTGTACGGCGGCAGCGGATCGGTCTTCAGCACCTGCGTCCCATTCACCCACGCGGCCACCGTGTCCTGTCCGGTCGCATACAGCGTTGCCTTCCGCACCGCCTTCTCCAGTGTCACGGTGGTCCTGTATGCATAGTGCTGCTCGTCGGCCTTCTCCGCAGCCATCGCCTTGGCATCCGGGCTCATGATCCACTCCGCGCCTGCGTGCCGCACCGCCGCTTCTTCCTTCGTCTCGTAACCAATCCAAGATGCGCGCCATGCGTTCTGAGTCTTCAGCCCAGGGTTCCCGGCGACAGGTTCAGGTCGTTGGGGTGACAATCCGGTCTCCCACCAGCTGACCTCACTCACGGGATACGCATCACCCGTTGCGCCCCACACCTTCACCCGCCAGAAGTAGCGTGTGCTCGCCGCCAGCGGTCCGCCGCCATAGCGCACATTCAAACTCTGTCCGCCCTCGATACGGCCGCTGTCCCACACATCGGCCTTGCTCTGCTGCAACTGCTCTTCGCTCGATGCCACCTGTACTTCGTACGCGGTCTGTTTTGCTCCCCGTGCCGGGTCTTCAATCTGCCAGGAGAAACTCGGCGCACCATCGTCAATCCCCAGCGGCGTATTCAGGTTGTCCACCTGCAGCTTGACCGGCCCCGCACCCCACACGGGCATCGCTGCCGCCATCAAAACCGCCGCCGTAAGAGCATTCACGCCCGCTTTTCCAAGTCCCTGCAGATACATCTCACTCACCCTTTCAAAGCAACCCGTCCATTGTGCGGGCCCACCCCGCCTGCAGCCAAGCAAACTCCGCGCTCGCACCCGGGAACACTCCACCTGCTCCGGCGGCCCGGTCAAAGGCAGCCGTTCGACCCGAATTTTCTCAAATGAAATAGTTTCCGCCAAGAACTCTATGGAACCTTGAGCACCCTTGTCAAAGCCTTTTCCGTCCTATCCTGGACAAGACCCGACAACCTCGTCACACCCGCCCCGCCCGTTACACTCACCTCATGGCTCTCCGCCTTTTCGTTGCCACTACCAGCCAGGGCAAACTGCGCGACTTCCGCACCGCCGCCAACACCTTCGACGTCACGATCGAGCCGCTTTCCAATCTCGCCGACATCGCCGCCCCCGAAGAGACGGGCGCCACCTTTGAAGAAAACGCCGTAATCAAGGCTGTCTACTACTCCCGCTTCGCGCCCGGCGAGCTGGTCCTCGCCGACGACTCCGGCCTCGAAGTTGACGCGCTCAATGGCGCTCCTGGCGTCCGCTCCGCCCGCTTCGCCGCCGATGCCGGACTGACCGACTCGCCCGACGCCAACGACAACACCGATGTCTGGAACAACATGGTGCTCCTGCAGCGCCTCGCAGCCTTGCCTCAACCGCAGCGCTCGGCCCGCTACCACTGCGTTCTTGTCGTCGCCCGCGACGGCCAGCCACTCTACACCGCCGACGGCTCTGTCGAAGGCTCCATTATGGAAGCACCTCGCGGCACCGGCGGCTTTGGCTACGACCCTCTGTTCTATCTCCCGCAGCTTGAACGCACGATGGCCGAAATCGATCTCGACACCAAGCTCTCCCTAAGTCACCGCGGCCGCGCTCTCAAGGCGCTGCTCGAAAAGTTCGTCGCCTGAAACTGCCTCACCCGCACTCCTTTCCCATCATCTGGTCCGCCCGGCATCGCTCACCACGTGCACGCGGGCTAACATTGTGAACTGAATCACTTTACCTATGTGCTTCTCCCCTGTGACCTGCCTTGACGCCGGTGACGTGCGGCACGAATAATGCTTGTGTCGATTCATCGCGATTCACTGTCTCTCTATCTGGAACACCTTCGACACGCAGCCTTTAGGAGCTTCCATTTCCATGGCAACTGCACACCATCCTTCCACGCCCACGGTCCGCCCGGGCGTTCAGCCGCTGCGCGCCGCCAGGGGCAACAGCTTTATCTGGCGCAAGCTCCATTCCCTGCTCGGTATCATCCCCATTGGCGCGTTCCTGCTGGAACACCTGCTCTCGAACTTCGAGGCCACCAAGGGCGCAGTTGCCTACGGCGAACAGGTCCGCTTTCTCAACAGCCTTCCTGTCGTGCGCGTGCTCGAGTGGGTCTTCATCTTCATTCCTCTCGCCTATCACGGGCTCTACGGCGTCTATATCTGGATTCGCGGCAAATCCAACATCGTCTACTACCCCTGGGCCGGCAACTGGATGTACATCGCGCAGCGCTACACCGGGCTCGTCGCCCTCGTGTACATCGCTTACCACGTCGCCACGCAGCGCTTCATGGGCGTCAGCCTCCCAGAGAATCCCGGTTACGCATTCGCCAAAGTTCACAACGAGCTCATGAATCCGCTCGTCCTTGCCTTCTATGTCATCGCGATGATCGCCGTCTGCTGGCACTTCGCCTACGGCGTCTGGCTCTTCGCCGCCAAGTGGGGCATCACTCCCGGTGAAATTGCCCGCAAGCGCTTCGGCTATGTCTGTCTCGCACTCGGCGTACTGCTCGCGGTCATGGGTCTCGTCAGCATCTGGGCCTTTATCGGACCCGGCTCCGCAGCCCAGGCCGCAGCCGCCGTGCAGTTGCACTAGGAGGTCACGGGAATGTCCCCAAGCGAATCCAAACCACGCATCTCGAGCGACGAATTCAAGAAGCACGCGGGCGCCATCAACAACGCCATCCTTGCCCTCAGCCAGGCCGTCGGATCTTCCGGCCTCGATCCCGAGCTCCAGCAACTCGTCAAGCTGCGCGCCTCGCAGATCAATGGGTGCGCCTTCTGCACCCAGCTTCACCTCAACGAATCGCGCCACATGGGCATCCCTGCTCCCAAGCTCGATCTCATCGCCGTCTGGCGTGAAGCCGGCGTCTTCTCCGAGCGCGAGAAAGCCGCTCTGCAGTGGACCGAACTCCTCACTCGCCTCTCAGAACATCATGTCAGCGATGAGGATTTCGTTGCCGTTTCGGCCCACTTCGCGCCTCCTGAGCTGGCCTGGCTCAGCGCCGCCGTCGCCGTCATCAATACCTGGAATCGCATCGCGGCGCCCTTTCAGTACACGCCCCCGATTCCACGTCACACCATTCAACCTGTGCACGAACCAGCGCACTCCTGAGATTTCGCCGGTGCCAGTCCACCGGCCTGTTTTGCTGAAAGGATTGAATAGAAAATGGCGGCACCTAAAATCATCGTGGTTGGCGGAGGCCTCGCCGGACTCGCGGCAGTTATCAAGATCGCTGAGGCGGGCGGCACCGTCGACCTGTTCTCGATCGTTCCCGTCAAGCGCTCCCACTCGGTCTGTGCCCAGGGCGGCATCAACGCTGCCAAGAACCTCAAGGGCGAAGGCGACACCACCGACAAGCACTTTGACGACACCATCTATGGCGGCGACTTCCTCGCCAACCAGACCCCCGTCAAGGCTATGTGCGAGGCCGCTCCCGGCATCATCGACCTCCTCGACCGCATGGGCGTGCCCTTCAACCGCACCCCCGAGGGCCTGCTCGACTTCCGCCGCTTCGGTGGCACACTCTACAACCGCACGGCTTTCGCTGGAGCCACCACCGGCCAGCAGCTTCTCTATGCGCTCGACGAGCAGGTCCGCCGCCACGAGTCCGCCGGCCACGTCAACAAGTTCGAAGGCTGGGAGTTCCTCTCCGCCATCATCGATTCCAAAGGCGTAGCCCGCGGCATCACCGCCCTCAATCTGCGCACCATGGAGCTCCGCGCATTCCCCGCCGACGCCATCATTCTCGCCACCGGCGGTATCGGCGCCATCTTCGGAAAAAGCACCAACTCCGTCGTCTGCACCGGCTCCGCACAGTCCGCCGTCTTCCAGCAAGGCGTCTACTATGCCAACGGCGAATTCATCCAGGTCCACCCCACCGCCATCCCCGGTGAAGACAAGCTCCGTCTCATGTCCGAGTCTGCCCGCGGTGAAGGCGGCCGCGTCTGGGTCCCGCGAACACCCGGTGACAAACGCCCCATCAAACAGATCCCCGAGTCCGAGCGCTTCTACTTCCTCGAGGAGTGGTATCCGAAATACGGCAACCTCGTCCCGCGCGACATCGCCACCCGCGCCATCCACAAGGTCGTCTACGAAAATCACCTCGGCATCGACGGCCAGCCGATGGTCTACCTCGACCTCACGCATATCGACCGCGCCACGCTCAATCGCAAGCTCGAAGGTATCCTCGAGATCTACGAAAAGTTTGTCGGCGACGATCCTCGCGATGTGCCCATGAAGATCTTCCCCGGCATGCACTACACCATGGGCGGCCTCTGGGTCGACTTCAATCAGATGACCAACGTCCCCGGCATCTTTGCCGCCGGCGAATGCGAGTACCAGTACCACGGCGCTAATCGCCTCGGCGCAAACTCGCTCGTCAGTTGCATCTTCGGCGGATTCCGATCAGGTCCCAACGCTCTGGCCTACGCGAAGAACCTCGCGGCCCAGGAGGGCGATGGCGGCGCAGCCGACGAGATCAAGCGCCAGGCCGAGCTCAACAAGGAGCTCATGTCCAACGAAGGCAATGAGAATCCATTCAAGCTCTGGCGCGAACTCGGCGAAACCATGACCAAGCACGCTACGGTCATCCGCTATAACAAAGGCCTGAAAGAAGCCGACGCCAAGATCCTTGAACTGCTCGAGCGCTACAACCGCGTCAACCTCAGCGATCGCAGCCAGTGGGCCAACACCAGCTTCGCCTTCGCCCGCCAGCTCTACAACATGCTTGAGCTTTCGCGCGTGGTTGTCGGCGGCGCCCTGCTACGCGACGAGTCGCGCGGCGCCCACTACAAGCCGGACTTTCCCGAGCGTAACGACGAAAGCTTTCTCAAGACCACCAAAGCCAGCTTTACCGGCGAGCTTGCCGGTCCGCGCTTTGAATACGAAGACGTCGACATCCAGTACATCAAGCCGCGCCCGCGCCGTTACGACGCGGCAAAGTGAAGGCAGACAATAATGCAGGCGAACTGGACAGAGGCAGAAATCCGCAGAATGGTGTGGCTACGGTCAGTAGAGTGGTGTAATTGGCCGGTGTTCATCTCTGCACTTGTTGTTCCTGTTCTACTGCTTTGGATTACGTGGTGGAAGGTGTTGTTAGGGTTGTTCATGATCAATGCATTATGGGCCATAATTAGACACCATCTCCACAACCTCCGTATCGCGAATTTTGTTGCAGTGATAGTGACTCCTGGGCAGTGGATCGTAATGATCGTCTGTCTCGTCATACAGCTGTCACATAAGCATTGGTGGTTAGCAATTCTGTCAGCGGCTTGGCCATTTCTGCACGGTTTCATTAACTTCCCAGGTGGAAAAATTGGGCAGATCGAGTATAACTTCGCGACAGAAATCGGACCTAAGCGCGTAAAACAAGCAGACTGAGCGATGTCTCCTGCAGGAGCAGATAAAAATGGCAGAACGTACCGTAGTTCTCGAAATCAAGCGTCAGGCCAGCCCCGATGCACCTGCCGTATGGGAGCGCTTCGAGCTCCCCTGGCGCCCCGGCATGAACGTCATCTCCGCCATGATGGAGATCGCCGCCAATCCGGTCACCGCC
>Ga0335072_10014162_pt1 | contig 11333 bp, 9 predicted proteins | sample Lox_Sample_21_FD_206725 | JGI IMG/M metagenome (GOLD analysis project Ga0335072, IMG submission 206725) | Soil microbial communities from Loxahatchee National Wildlife Refuge, Florida, United States - Lox_Sample_2.1 | ecosystem: Environmental > Terrestrial > Soil > Wetlands | place: USA: Florida...
GCGCGGCAACCGGTTCATGATCGACCGTCACCCCGAGCACGACTCGGTCCTGATCGTGTCCGCGTGCTCGGGTCACGGGTTCAAGCACTCGCCGGCGATCGGGGAGGCCGTCGCGGAGTGGTTGACTGGGCATCCGCCCGCGATCGACCTCGGCTCGTTCGGCTTCTCAAACGCTTGCCGATAGGGCCACAAACCGGACCGGTGGCGTTGTACGCTGGACCCGGGGTCATGGACGAAGAGGTAGACGATGGAGCGGAGGGGCGCGCCAAGGAGGAGCCGGCGCTTGACCCGTTGCTGGTCGCGCCGGCGGCGGTGCTCGAGGGTTTGCCGGACGCGGTCGTCGCGGCGGCGCGCGACGGCCGGATCGTGTTCGTGAACGCGCTCGCCGAGGAGCTGTTCGGCTACCCCCGCCACGAGCTGCTCGGAAAGCCCGTCGACGTGCTGTGGCCCGAACGCGTACGCGAGCGCTACACGCGCAACATGGAGCTGTACTTCGCCACCGAGCATCCGCTCCGATTCTCGACCGCGGCCTGGGGCCTGCGCCGGGACGGCTCGGAGTTCATCGGCGAGATGAGCTGGGGAATCGTCGAGACTTCCGCCGGCCAGCTGCTCCTCGCCGTCGGACGCGACATCTCCGAGCAGCGCGCCGCCGAGGCGCGCCTGCGGGCGGTCGCGGCGATGGGCGAACGCGCGCTCGCCGGCGCCGATCCCACCGACCTCGCGTTCGAGGCGATCGAACGGCTGCGGAAGCTGCTTCCCGTGGCCGCCGCGGAGGTGCGGCTCTCCGGCGGCGCGGCGCTCGCGTCATACGGGCCGGATCCCGAAGCGGGGCTGCGGTTTGCCATCGGGACCGGCGACGAGTTGCTGGTCGCTCCCACCCGCCCGCTGATCGAGGAGGAACTGAGCTTCGTGCGTGCGGTCGCGCACACGCTCGCTACCGCGCTGGCCCGGCTCCGCGACGAGGAGCGCATGCGCCACGAAGCGGTGCACGATCCGCTGACCGGCCTCGCGAACCGCACGCTCCTGCGCGACCGCCTCGAGCACGCGCTCGCGCGGTCGGAGCGCGAGACCGGCGCCACCGCGGTCCTGTTCGTCGACCTCGACAACTTCAAGCAGGTCAACGACCTGCACGGGCACGCCGCGGGCGACGCCGCACTGGTGGAGCTGGGCCGGCGCCTGCAGACCGCGGTCAGGCCGGGCGACACGATCGCGCGGCTGGGCGGTGACGAATTCGTCGCGCTGTGCGAGGACGTCAGCGAGGAGTCGGCGCTCGCGGTCGGCCAGCGGCTGCTCGAGGCGATCCGGCTGCCGTTCACCGCCGCCGGCGTCGAGCACCAGCTTTCGGCCAGCGTCGGGATCGCGCTTGGGCACTCCGACCCCGACGCGCTGCTCGCCGACGCGGACGCGGCAACCTACCGCGCCAAGGCCGCCGGGCGCGGCCGGCTCGAGCTGTATCGGTAAACGTCACATCGCCGCGCCCGCAAGATCGGGCCACGCATTCGCGTTGCATGTTCACCAAGGACGGTAGGAGATGGTGAGTGACACGCACACCCACGGCACCAGGTCGGTGGCGCGACGACCGCCACGTACCAGACGCGGACGCGCCGCGCGCGTCCAAGGCCCCCTGCGGTTTGCCACCGGCATCGTACTGATCGTCGCGATCGGCACCGCCGTGTTCGGAGTCGAGGCGTACAAGCGGGCCGCGCGTTCTGAGCAGCGCGTGGCGACGTTGCAGTCCGCCCTGGCGAGCCTCGAGCAGCGCGTCGCCGGCGACGAGCGCTCCGCCGCGGGCGACCGCCTCCACGCCCGCAGCGTGGCGGCGCGGGCGAGCGCCGCCCAACGGTCGGTGCAGCGCGTCAACTGGCAGCTCCAGAGCGTCCCGAGCGAAGGGCAGCTGGCCGGCATGCGCACCGAACTGGCCGCGTACGCGGCGTGCATCCCAGCGCTCCAGAGCGAGATCGACGGCCTCCGTCTCAACTGGCGGATCGACGCCGACAAGCCGGCGACCGACGCCTTCAAGCTGTTCACGACCGCGCCGGCGCCGGCGTCGTGCTCGGGCGCCGTCAGCGGGCGCTAGTCGCGTTCGTGATCGCGACGTAGGGCCGGCACGGCTCGTTGCGCAGGCTCGGGCACGCCGGCAGGCTCGTCGGCACGCTCACCCCGGGGACCACCGGCAGGATCAGGCTCGACGGCATGCTGCGGGAGAAGGCGACCGATACCTTCGCGGTTCCGGCCGGATCGGTCTGGCCGAACGACCAGACCGGCTGGGTTCCGTTCGGGGCCGAGATCGTGACCCGGATCCGTGAGCCCGCGCGATATACGTGGCCCTCGTAGTAGAGCGGTATGACGACCTCGACGAAGTGGCCCTTCGGCATCGGCTTCACGTCGGAGGCGAGCATGCTGGGGATCGGGTCGAGCAGCGTGCTCTTCTGGTGCAGGATGTTGTTGGTGCTCGTCGAGAGCTTGCGCTCGTCGGCGCGCAGCCACCCGTTCTGTACGAACGTCTCGTTTCCGTCGGGGCGCACCTCGCTGACCGTCGCCTGAAGGTCGACGTCCGGCGTGGAGGACCGCACCCAGAGGTGGACGGCGCCCGCGCCTATCACGGTGGTGTTCGACCTGACCGGCGCGGAGACGTACGAGATCGCGGTGCCGGTGGGGCTCTGCTGCCAGTTCCACTGCCACTGCGACGCGTTGCCCCACAGACCGCCCGCCTCGGTATTGGCGATCGGGAAGTCGTTCAGCGCGGTCGCCTTGGCGTTCGACGTGTACCAGTTGATCCCCTTGCGCGCCGCGGGACGCGCGGTGAGTGTCCCGGCGGGCCCGAGGTACCACCGGTGCGCGGTCGTGCCGGGAACCGGCAACGTCGAGAACGACTGCTCGAACCCCGGGTAGGGATCGCCGGCGGTCGTGGATCCCGTGGGCGACGTGCCGGCGCCGTTGTCGAACAGAACCCTGACCTCGGGCAGCTTCTCGAACGCCGTCAGCGCCGTCTGGTACGTCGGCTCGAGCTGGATCGGGTCGGCGGGAAGGGTGACGGCGTCGGTTTGCGGGAGCCCCATTGCCGATTGGTAGATGACCGGAGCGGCCGCTCGCATGACGGCCTGGTTGACGATCGGCGCCTGGTGGGCGACGAACAGCTCTAAGAAGTCGTACCAGCGGTCGAATGTGTACGGGTCCAGCGAGTCGACATGCGCGCCGTTGGTGAACGTGAACCACTTGTGCTGCGTTGCGGTGAAATGCTGAACCAGGTCGGGACAGTGGCCGCCCGTCTGTTCGTCCTCCCACTGGCAGGCCATGAACACCGGCACCTTGATCTTGTTGACGAACGTGATCGGGTCAAGCGGGTCGGCGACCGGCGCGTTGTAGTGCGCGTTCGCGTCGATCTTGTCCATCAGGCTGGCCGCCTCGCCGTGCATCACCTGATTGCTGTTGCACGTCTGATCCCCGCCCTGGATCTGTTGGTAGGCGTACGGCTGACCGCTGTTCGGCCCCGCGGGCTCGGCCTCCGCCTGGCGCTGCTGCGCCCACGCGACCGCGAACCCGGTGTTGAGAATCCCGCCGGGGTACAGCGTCGTCGCCGTCGCGTCGATCGTGGACAGCGGCGAGATCGCCTCCAGGTCGGGCGGATCGAGTTGCGCGGCGAACAACTGGCTGATCGCGCCGTAGGAGATGCCCATCATCCCGACCTTGTGGCCGAGCACCCACGGCTGGTGTGCGATCGTCTCGATCACGTCGTAGGCGTCGAGGTTCTGCAGCGGCTCGAAGAAGTCATACGCCCCGCCCGAGCAGCCCGTCCCGCGCATGTTGACGTCGACGACGGCGAAACCCATCAGGTTCGCGAGCACCGCGATGCCGTTGACGGGTCCGGACGGGTCGGCGTAGCCGTAGCCCGAGTACTCGATCAGCGTCGGATACGGCGGGACCCAGCCCCCGGCCCCGGGGAGCGCCGAGTGCCGCTTCAGCGGCAGCGGCGGAAGCGACAATCCCGCGGGAAGGCTCGGCAGACCGGGCGGGACGGGAAGGCCGAGCGGGAGCCCGGGCTCGCCCGCCGGCGCCGTCGGCGGGTGCACGTCGATCGCGAGTTGGGTTCCGTCCCGGGTGGTCAGATAGGTGTACCCCTCGTCGGGGATCGACTGGTTGTAGATGCCGGGATCCCACGGCGCGGCGGCGTCGGAGTGAACGGTGATCGGACTTGACTCGGCGCCGTCGGGTTCGGACCGCACCCGGTAACCGCTGCCCGGCGGGACGTTGCGGAACAGCAGACCGCCGAGCGAGTCGGCCTGCTGGGTGTAAAGCGTCGTTCCTCTGGGCGAGAGCAGCGACATGCGCGCGTTCGGAGCCAGGCCCCTGACGTATACCTGCTCGGCGCTGCCATGCGCGCTGAAGGCCGGCGTGGCCGCAGTGGCGCTCGCCGCGGACGCGCCCACGGTCGCGGCCGTGAACAGGGCGACGGCGAGAGCGGCGGCCATCGATGTGGCACGCATTCGGGAACGACGCCGCAGGACGTTGCCTCTCCGCACGGCGCCAATCTCGCACATCTTTCACCCGCGTGCGCCGGTTCCCCGCACACCGCGCAACTACCCGCGCGAGAGCGGGTTAAGACAGGCGCGAGGGAACCTACCGGTGTGACGATCCGGGGAGGACAGCATGCGACGCGGATCCCTTACGGGACTGTTTCTGTGGCCGTTGTTGTTCGTTGTGGTCTGCGCGTGGCTCGCGATCGCGAGCTCGGCCGTCAAGCCGGCGTCGGCCGCGCCCGGACCGAGCGCCTGCGTTCCGATCCGCGGCGGCCAGGTCCTCTGTTGCGCACACGCCGCCCGGGTCAAGCGGCGGCGCTGCTCGCTCGGCCTCACGATCTCGAGCACGCCGAATCCCTCGACCGACGGGCAGAAGGTCACGATCTCGGGCCGCCTGGCGGGACCCCGTCACGCCCACGCTGTCGTGCTCCTCTGGCGAAGGCTTCCGGGGGAGCGGCGGTTTCATCGGACCGCGACGACGAGGACCGGCCGTGCCGGGCAGTACTCGATCACGGTCCGCCTCGACGGCAACCGCTGGTGGTACTTGACGTCCCGGGGCTTCCGCAGTCGCACGGTGCACCAGCGGGTGCAGGCGCTGATCACGCTCGCCGCCTCCGAGGTGAAGGCCGCGCCCGGCGATGAGGTGACGTTTACGGGCAGCGTGTCTCCGGCACACCGCGCCGCGAAGATCGTATTGCAGCAACTCGGGTCGACGGGCTGGCAGACGGTAGCGACGGGCGGGCTCAACCGCTCCTCGGACTACGCGATCGGGTACGCGTTCCCCGCGAGCGCCCTCGGCCTGTATCAGCTGCGGACATATCTCCGCTGGAGTGAGAAGAACATCAACTCATACTCGCCGGCGGTCACCGTCGACGTGAACGGGATCTTCAAGATCAAACATGTCGTGATCATCATGCAGGAGAACCGTTCGTTCGATCAGTACTTCGGCACATACCCCGGGGCGGACGGCATTCCGGGGCTCGCCGGCAACCCGGGCACCGTGCCCTGCGTTCCCGACCCGGTGAACGGTGGGTGCGTGCAGCCGTTCCACGACACCAGCAACAAGAACTACGGCGGTCCTCACGGCGCGGGAAACGCGACCGCGGACATGGACTGCGTGAACGCGGCGGCCCGTACCGGGTGCAAGATGGACGGGTTCGTCGGTCAAGCCGAGAAGGGGTCGAACTGCGCGACCAACGACCCTGCCTGCAGCCCGTGCACCTCGGGCACGAAGGCGACGTGCATCGACGTCATGGGCTACCACGACGCGAGCGAGATCCCGAACTATTGGGCTTACGCGGAGAGCTACGTGCTGCAGGACCACATGTATGAGCCGAACGCCTCCTGGAGCCTTCCCGAGCATCTGTACCTCGTGTCGGAGTGGTCGGCGTTCTGCGCCGACCCCACCAACCCGTTCTCGTGCAAGAACGCGCTCCAGAGCCCCAATACGCCCAACGGGCAGTCGGAGGACGCATGGACGGACATCACGTATCTGTTGCATCAGTACGGCGTGAACTGGGCGTACTACGTCTTCCAGGGCACCGAGCCCGACTGCGAGGACGACAGCGCGATGACCTGCGCGCCCGTGCAGCAGGGACCGAAGACCCCAGGGATCTGGAATCCGCTGCCCGATTTCACCGACGTGGCACAGGACGACCAGCTCGGCAACATCCAGTCGCTGTCGAACTTCTTCGCGGCGGCGAAGAGCGGCGCGTTGCCCGCGGTGTCATGGATCACGCCAAACGGCACGGTGTCCGAGCATCCGACCGCGCTCGTCAGCGCCGGCCAGACGTACGTCACCGGCCTGATCAACGCGATCATGGAGAGTCCGGACTGGGACAGCACCGCGATCTTCCTGTCGTGGGATGACTGGGGCGGGTTCTACGACCAGATGGTCCCGCCGGTCGCCGACGCCGACGGCTACGGGCTGCGCGTTCCGGGCATCGTGATCAGCCCGTATGCCAAGACGGGCTACATCGATTCGCAGACGCTCAGCCACGATGCGTACAACAAGTTCATCGAGGATGACTTCCTCGATGGGCAGCGGCTCGATCCCACCACCGATGGACGGCCCGACCCGCGCCCGAGCGTGCGTGAGAACAGCCCGATCCTCGGCGACCTGACCGCGGACTTCGACTTCGGTCAGGCGCCGCGGCCGCCGATCGTCCTGCCGGTCTGCCCGACCACCGACCTCGCGCCGCCACCCACGTGCTGAGCCGCTGAGTGGGGTGACGCCCCGCCTCCCGCCCGGGGCCTCACCTCGGCTCTCAGCTCAGGTGGAAGATGAAGTCGTACTCCTTGCCGCCGTCACGCGACAGAAGCGTCATCTGACCGCGGCTGTTGCGGTACGCGCCGGTCCCGCCGGTGATCGACAGCACGCTGTTGCGGGTGTCGTAGTACGGGCCCTGGACGGTGATCTGGCCGGCTTTCAGGAACGTCGTCCACAGGCACTCCCAGATCCCCTGCGCCGGCGCGACTCGAACGCAGAAGCCCTCGTCGTGCCCGACCTGCTTGGTGTTGGCGACGTTGAACACCGGGTTGTTGAACGTCAGCACGTTGCCCTTTACATCCTTGCCGCCGCCCGTTGGGATCTCGGTGTCGGTGATCGCGTGCTCGATCACATGCACGGTGCCGCCGGCGGCGTGCGCCTCGGCCGGTTTGGCCGAGCTTGGTCCGGCGGCGATCGCTCCCGCCGTCAGCGCCGCCGTCGCGGCCAGCGCGAACGTGCGGCAGCGTGGCTTGCCGTATTGCAAGGCTCTCCCTCCTCGTTGGTTGACCTCGGAACCCGCGCGATCGTACGCCGCCGGATGTGCGCCCGTCCAGGGCCCGGACGGCGTGCGCTACCCGCCTGACATGTCCACCGGGTAGATGTTGGTCGGCTCGATCGTGACGACCACGCGCTTGTCCCCCGGCCGATCGTGCACGGTGAGGTCCGCCGAGTACTTCGCCCCCAGCCGGTTCGCGAACGCGTACTCGTCGTCGGGCTCGACCTTCGCGTTCCCGCGCACCACGAGATAGCGGTACGGGTTCTGCAGATCGAGGATCATCAGGCTGCACTTCGGCCGCTTGACGAGATTCCGGGTCTTGAGCCGCGAGTCGTTCAGCGACAGCTTCAGCTCGCCGTCCTCGTGGATGAACCACAGCTCGGTCAGCTGCGGGAAGCCATCGCCGCCGATGGTCGCGAGCGTCGCGACCTGTGCATCGAGCAGGTCGCGGTGAGATTCTGGGAAGGTGGTCATGCCCGGGGAGCCTACCCACGGACTTTGGCGGCGCGCAGGCCGCGGCGCCTACAGCGCGGGGTCGTAGTACAGGCCCCACATCTTGAGGTCGGGGCTCTTTTTCACGACCTTCGCGAGCAACGCGTTCCAGGACCGCCACGAGTCGGGGACCGCCCAGTTCGGCCTCGTTCGGGTTGGGAACGCCGGACCCATCTCAGAGCACCACAGCGGCAGGTGCTTCGAACCCGCCCAGGCGGCTTCCTGGGGAACCTGCAGCAGGCCGCCGATCTTCGTGTGGTAGCAATGGACGGCTAGCGCCTGGACACCCGGCGGGCGCCCGTGCGTGAAGCCCTGCTGGATCGCCGCGAAACCCCACGGGCTGAACTCGCCGTACACGCGAACCGCGCGCGGAACTAGCTTCAAGAGCACTGGTTCGACCGCGTTCCACACCGCGCGGTAGTTCTGCCCGATGCTTCGCCCGCCCCTGGTGAGCGCGACCGTCCCCTGTCCAGAGGCGGTGGGCATCGACAGGTCCTGCTCGTTGCCGACGCCGACGGCCCACACGTAGGGAGCGTATGCCGGGAGCACGCGCGCCATGTAGGCCGCGACCTGGCTCGGACTCAAGCGGTTGTTGAACTGGAACGAGATGTACACACGGAACCCTGCGGCGTATGCGTCCTGCACGCAGACGATGCCGACGCCCGCCGGCGCCTCCTGGGGCGACAGAATCAGGCGCATGACGTTCGCGTGGTTCGCGCGCAGCAAAGGATTGACGTTGTGGTTGCCCAGGCACGCGACCTCGCTGCTGACGGCATCCCAGGTGGGCCGGCGGGCGAGCGCAGCCGCGGGCGTCAGCATCAGCGCGAGGGCCGCCGCCGTCGCGACGAACGCTCCCATGCCGAAAAGCCGCCTGAGGGTCGAGATCTTGCTTACTTCCACGCCACTTCCTTCATCGCCGGGGGCCGAGCTGCCTTCCGCAGCCCGGAATCAAGCCGGTCGCTACGTTCTGCATCGGCAGCAGGTACACCTCCCTTGACCGCCGGTAACCCTCGGCCGCGCAGGTTCTTATCGTGTTGTAAGGATTCTCTCGGCCGGTTCTTCATCTCCGCGGACAGGCTCACCGGCCAAATGCGAGCGTTCGACAACGACACAGGGCCTTCTGTCGGCTGGCGGCTGGCGCGAGTAGCGCTGGTCGTGGCGAGCGTCATCGGCATCGTCACGCTCGCGGTCAGCACCGGCACCGTCAAGGTTCCGGGCCTTCCGGGCTCCCGGAAGACCCACGCGAGCGACCAGGCGAGGCTCGCCGCCCAGCGCACCGCTGCCGACAGGCAGTGGGCGTCGGCCACGTGCACGAGCATCCTCGCCTGGAAGAACGAGATCCAGCGCGATGGGACGAGCCTCAACCTCACGATGGGTCCGAGCACGCGCATCCACGACGCGATCGCCGCGACTACGCGGCTGCTGAGCCAGCTCGACACGCTCGGGCTGCCGCCCGGCGCGAGCCCGCAAGCGCGCGCGGAGCTGAGTCAGCTCCGCACCGATATCGGGTCTCGCCTGAGCAGCCTCGAGGGGGCGGCGGGCAGCGTGGCCGGCGGAGACCTCGGCGCGATCGGCACGCTGATCGGCGACCTCGAGAGCGACAAGGTCCTCGGCTCCCAGATCGCCGGCGAGCTGCAGCACGTCGTGTCGGTCGATCTCGGCATCTCGATCGCCGAGACGCGCGCCTGCCGGCAGCTCGTCGGCATCCCCATCTGATCCGCCCCGGGCGGTACTGTCGCCGCATGGAGTGCAACGTGCTCGGCGAGCCGCTCGAGAGCTGCGGCACGGAGCCGCTCACCGGCTTCTACCGCGACGGCTGCTGCCGCACCGGGCCCGGCGATCTCGGCAGCCACACGATCTGCGCGGTCGTCAGCAGCGAGTTCCTCGAGTATCAGCGGAGCATCGGTAACGACCTCAGCTCGCCGGCGCCGGAGCACGACTTCCCGGGCCTCCAGCCCGGCGACCGATGGTGCGTGACGACCCATGCGTGGCTGCGCGCCCACGAAGACGGCGTCGCGGCGTTCGTCGTGCTCGCCGCCACGCACGAGCGGGCGATCGACCACGTGCCGCTCGACGTGCTGCAGCCGTACGCGGTCGACGTGCCCGCCGATCCGGGTTCGATCGACGCTACTTGAGCAGCTCGACCGTGAGCGACGACGGCGCCGCCGCCGAGCGTTCGATCGTGTAGACGCCGCCGGCCAGCTGCGGAAGCTGTTGGGGCAGTGGCGTGAGGTGCGGGCTGTCGGTCGTCGAGAGCGTGAGCCGCAGGCTGTCCCCGGCGGCGATCGTGACCAGCGTCGGGAAGATCTCGATCTGATATTCGGTCACGGCGCCGGGGGTGACGGGCTTCGCCGAGGCCCGCGTATACGGGTGGTAGGGCAGCACGGTCATCCCGTCAGCCGTCCACGAGCGCTTTTTGTCGACGGCTCGGAGGGAGCCGATCAGCGCACCCTCGGTGAGCGGATACGCCGTCCCGCTCGGAGTGACGTCCTCGAGCTCGGCCACCAGCTCCGTCTCGGACGTGCTCGAGCTCGCGTACACGGTGGCCGTGACCGGTCCGGCGACGGTCTCCGGGTGAGCGAACGGCGGCGAGGTGTAGCTGGTCGCCCACGGGCCGGTCTCCGAGGCTCGATCGTCGTTGACGCACGGGCCGAGCAGCCCGGCCGTCCCCGACGGGACCGAGATGCCGCCCATCGACCACTGGTCGATCGGGCGCCCGCAAGGAGCGCCGCTCGGACTCCAGGTGAGGGTGTCGCTCGTAGCGACCGGAAGCGACGCCGAGCCGGTGGCGCCGCCGCCGAGCACGCTCGTCACCGGTGAGGTGACACCGCCGAGCACGCCGGTCAGCGTTCCCGACACCCCACCGGCCGCGGGGGGCGTCCCGGCCAGCGTCCCACCGGCGGCACCGGGGGACGACGGCGCGGCGGTCGTCAGCGTGCCGCCGGGGCCGAAATACAGCCGCGTCGGCGTGGCGCCGGTGAACGGGTAGGTGGAGGTCTCGTCGAACTGACCGCTGCCGAGGTCGTAGTAGTGCAGTGGCGTCGGGGTCCGCGCCATTCCGGTCCGCTCGTGCTTGAGCCAGGTGTCGAACCATTCGAGCTCGAGCGGATCGACATCGACCGAGGAGCCGTTGAGATGCTCCCACGGCCCGTCGATCAACTGGTATCGCCCGGTCGTACGCTGACCAGGCGACATCGGCACAGTCGCGCCCTGACCGGCCCAGGCGTTCTGGAGCTCGGCGTAGTTGAGCGGCTCGCCGTTCTGGAAGATGTCGAATTCGCCCCCGATCAGATAGGCCGGAATGTGGTTGGCGACGACGCGCGCAAGCACGTTCTGCGGGTTGCGCGCCTGCCAGTAGGAACCGTCGTAGGCTTCGTCGCCGCCGGTCAGGATGTTCTCGGTCGTCGCCGCGTGATAGCTCGCGAGCCCGTTCACATGGTCCCCCTCGATCCCGGCGAGGTCCGACAGCATCGTCGGGTCGCTCGCGGTGTCCGTGATCGGGTTGCTCGTGTTGTCGGCGCCCGTGAGACCCAGGTAGGTCTCGCTGAACTCGAAGTCG
>Ga0335072_10014163_pt1 | contig 11332 bp, 7 predicted proteins | sample Lox_Sample_21_FD_206725 | JGI IMG/M metagenome (GOLD analysis project Ga0335072, IMG submission 206725) | Soil microbial communities from Loxahatchee National Wildlife Refuge, Florida, United States - Lox_Sample_2.1 | ecosystem: Environmental > Terrestrial > Soil > Wetlands | place: USA: Florida...
CGTGCTGCTCGCCGACCACTCCATCTACCGCCTGGAGGCTGACCTGCGATGGATCGACCACACCGCGGCCCGGCTGGACCTGCTCGCGCGAGCGGTGCGGCCATGACCGCTGACCGCCCCAGCAGTGGGACGATCACCGAGGCGCGGAACCTATACCTTTCGTTCGGCGAAACGCCCGCGCTGCGCGGCGCGTCGCTGACCGTGCAGCGGGGCGAGAGTGTCGCGGTCATGGGGCCGAGCGGGTCGGGGAAGTCCACGTTGCTGCACTGCCTGGCCGGCATCCTGGTCCCCGACGAGGGCGAGGTCTGGTATGACGGGCAGCGGCTGGACACCCTGAGCGACGACCGGCGCAGCGCGCTGCGCCGGGACCGGTTCGGGTTCGTGTTCCAGTACGGCCAGCTCGTCCCCGAGCTCACCGCGGAAGAAAACGTCGCCCTGCCGCTGCTGCTGTCCGGCACCCGCCGCGGCCCGGCGACGGCAGCGGCCAGGGCGTGGTTTCCCGCCCTCGGCCTGGACGGGCTCGAGCGCCGCCGGTCCGGGGAGCTGTCCGGCGGGCAGGCCCAGCGCGTCGCACTCGCCCGCGGCCTCGTCGCCGACCCCGAGGTGCTGTTCGCCGACGAGCCAACCGGGTCGCTCGACTCGGTGGCCGGCGAGCTGGTGATGGACCTGCTGACCGCCGCCGTCCGCACCCGCGGCACCACGGTCGTCCTGGTCACCCACGACGCCCGGGTCGCCGCCTACGCCGACCGCGAGGTCATCGTCCGCGACGGCAAGGTCAGCACGCTCACCGGGGCCGCCCCGTGATCCCCCTCGGACTGCGGCTGGTGGTCAGCGGCGGCCGCGAGGCGATCACCCGGCTGGTGATCGTGACGATCGCGGTCGGCCTCGGCGTCGGCCTGCTGCTGACCGCCGTGGCCGCCACCAACGCCGTCAGCACCTGGAACGGCCGCAATGCCTGGTTCTGGACCGGCAGCGCGTGGGCGCCGCCCAGCCCGGCGACGGGCGCCGCCCCGCTGTGGTGGCACCCCAGCGGCGATACCTTCAACAGCCAGCCGATCGACCGGTTCGACGTCGCCGCCACCGGCGCCTCGTCGCCCGTGCCGCCGGGGATTCCCCGTGACCCGGGGCCGGGCCAGTACTACGCCTCCCCCGCGCTCGCCGCGCTGCTGCGCAGCACTCCGGCGACCCAGCTGGCCAACCGCTATCCCCGCCACCTGGCCGGGGTGATCGGCGACGCCGCGCTGCCGTCGCCGAACTCGCTGGTCCTGATCGTCGGGCGCACCCCGGCGCAGCTGGCGCAGAGTCCCGGCAGCATTCAGGTGAGGTCGATCTCCACGACGGTGCCAGGCGACCCCGGCAATCCGGAGCGCGAGGTCAACCCGCACGGCCTGACCTACCTGCCGCCCAACGCGGGCGCCCCGGCGAGCGCCAGCGACCTCATCCTGTCCGTCGTCGCGCTGGCAATCCTGGCGCCGGTGCTGATCTTCATCGCCACCGCGACCCGGCTGTCGGCCGCCCGCCGTGAGGCACGGTTCGCGGCGATGCGCCTGGCGGGCGCCACCCGCGCACAGGTCTCCCTGCTCGCCGCCACCGAATCGACCGTGGCCGGGGTCGCGGGGGTAGCCGCCGGGTTCGGGATCTTCTTCCTGTTGCGCACCCCGGTCGCGGGCATCCCGTTCATCGGCGCGCCGTTCTTCCCCGTCGAGCTGTCGCTCAGCCTGCCCGACGTCCTCGTCGTCGCGATCGGCGTGCCAGTGGCCGCGACCGTGGCGGCCCGGCTGGCGCTGCACCGGGTGCGCATCTCCCCGCTCGGCGTCGCCCGCCGGGCGACGCCGAAGCCACCGCGGGCCTGGCGGGTGGTCCCGCTGCTGGCCGGCCTGGCCGAGCTGGGCTTCTGGGGGGTGCGCGGCCACCCGGCTTCGATCAGCGGACAGGTCCAGGCGTTCGTGTCCAGCTTCGCGCTCATCCTCGTCGGCTTGTTCATCGCGGGCCCGTGGCTCACCATGGCCGCGGCCAGGACGATGGCCCGGTGGACCAGCCGCCCCAGCACGCTGATCGCCGCCCGCCGCCTCGGCGACGACCCGAGAGCCGCCTTCCGTGCCGTCAGCGGCCTGGTGCTCGCGCTGTTCATCACCACCGTGGCCGTGGTGGCGATCACCACGCAGAACGCCAAGGGCCTCACCCAGTGGGGCAGCGCCGCCGAGGCGAACGTGCTGACCGACCAGGTATCGGCGTCGGAGCAGGTGGCCCAGGACAACAGCCCGGGTGCGACTGGGGGCACCGCGGTCCCGGGGCCCGCCGCGCCGGCCGGGCCGCTGACGGCGCAGCTGAGCCGGATTCCGGGCGTCTACGGGGTGCTCGTGGTCCGCGCGGACCCGGGGCTGACCATCCCCGGGAGATTTCACGACCTCGGCGTCAATGGCATCACCGGGCAGGTAAGGCCGGTCCCGGCCGGCCTGGTCTCGTGCGCGCAGCTCGCGACCCTGCCCGCCCTTGGCCGCTGCCCGGCCGGGGCAACGGCGGCGGTGGTCCCGGCGGACGGGTTCAACGGCCCCCTGAGCGGCATTGACGCCACCACGCTCACCTGGCCGACCGCGGACGTCCCCGCCGCGCGGCTGGCCACCCTGGGCGTGGACGCCATCAACGTGGGGACGAACGGCAGCACGCCGGCGGTCGAGGAGGCGAGGACGCTGCTCGAGAGCGCACCGTACCCCGGCCGCAGCGCGCCGTCCACCATCAGCGACATCGTCGCGGCGGACAACTCCACCGATAACGACTACCAGCAGCTCGCGAACGTGGTGATCCTGGTCAGCCTGCCGATCGCCGGCTGCACGCTCGCGGCGGGCATCGCGGCCGGGCTCGCGGACCGCAAGCGGCCGTTCAGCCTGCTGCGGCTGACCGGCGCCCGGCTCGCGACGCTGCGCCGCGTCGTCGCGCTGGAAGGCGCCGTCCCGCTGCTCTCCGTCACCGCCGTCGCGATCGGCACCGGAGGCGCAGCAGCATCCGATGGTCGCCCCGGGCGCCGCGTACTACCTGCTCACCGCCGGCGGGATCATCGTGTCGCTGGGGGTCATCGCGGCGACCTTCCCGCTGCTGAAACGCATCACCGGGCCGGAGGTCGCCAGAAACGAATAGCCGTCAAGGCGCTGAGCGCTACGGCTTCCGGGCTACCGCGGCGTAGCCGGACGTGGGAGCGCGAAGGTCCCCCGGGGCGGGACGCCAGTCGGAAAGCTGCACGAGGCCCGGGTCGACCAGGTCCAGGCCAGTGAAGAAGCGCGCCATCTCTTCGCGGCTGCGCCGGGTCTGGGGGGTCGTGACGTTGTCGTTGTAGGCCCGGGAAGCGCGCGCGGCCGCCTCGGCCGCGACGTCACTGGCCGGATGCGTGATCGCGAGATAGCTGCCGGGCGCGGCGGCGGCCATGAGGTCGGAGACCAGCCGCCACGGGTCGTCGCCGTCCGGGATGAGATGCAAGATCGCGATCAGCATGATCGCGACCGGCTTGCCGAAGTCGAGGGTCTCCGCGGCCGCGTCGAGGATCTTGGCGGTGTTCCGCGCGTCCATGTCCAGGTAGGCGACCGTCCCCGTCGCGCTGGTGAGCAGCGCCTGCGCGTGGCGCAGCACCATGAGGTCGTTGTCCACGTAGACGACCCGGCAGTCCGGGTCGACGTCCAGCGCCACCTCGTGCGTGTTGCCCGCGGACGGGATACCCGTACCGATGTCGAGGAACTGGCGTATCCCCGCCTCGGCGGCAAAGAACCGGACGCAGCGTCCGAGGAACGCGCGGTTGGCACGGACGTTCTGCCGGATGCTCGGCTTGGCGCGCAGCACTTCGTCGCCGGCTTCCCGGTCGGCGGCGAAGTTGTCTTTGCCCCCGAGCCAGTAGTCGTACACCCGGGCCGGATGCGCGACCGTCGAGTCAAACGGCAGATCCTCGTCATACGGGTCAGTAACCAGCACCTCGCCATACTACGACCGCCTAGCCGAGGGGTTGCGCCGTCACATCGCAAGCCAGCGTCAGGGAAGAAGCAGTTCAACCTGAGCCAGATACGTGGCCGGTCTGCCGCTAGTCATGCGCGCGATCTGCCGGTAGGTCAATGGCCGATCTGCCGCGGACCCCGTGCGCGTTCAGCCGATCGCTTTGCGAGCGGCCTGGCGATCACCTGGCGCCCGCGGGCGCACCGATCGCTGGTGTCCTTCCGATCGTCATGTCCGCGTTGGATTTACTTTCATCCTGTGTACCTGTGTTTGGCAGACTTGCCGCCACGTGCTTGCCACCACACGGCGAACGGAGGTCCGGGATGGACAGCAGGCGCAGCGGAGAGCAGCCAGGCCAACGTCACCTGAGCAGGCGCGGGGTCCTGAAGGCAGGACTGGTCGCCGGAGCGGTGGCCGGATCCGGGGCGTGGACCTTCGCGCCGGGCCCGGGGCTGCGCAAGCCAGGCTCACTCCCCTATCCCGCGCTCCCGGCGGGGACCGACACGATTCCGCACATCGAGCACATCGTGGTCTTGATGATGGAGAACCACTCGTACGACAACCGGCTGGGCATGCTGCGCCGACCGGGCGCGAACGGGTTCCGGCTGGGCCGCGACGGCCTGCCGACGGCCACCAACCCCTACGCCAACGGCGAGATCCAGCACGCCTTCCGGATGCCCACCACCTGCCAGATCAACACCGTCACGCAGGAGTGGGGCAACAGCCACATCCAGTATGACAACGGCAAGATGGATGGCTTCGTCATCACCAGCGGCGCGGAGTCCATGGGCTACTGGCAAGAGGAAGACCAGCCCTTCTACTACTCGATGGCGCGCCAGTTCCCGATCGCCGACGCCTACCACTGCTCGGTGCTCGGGCAGACGTACCCCAACCGCCGGTACCTGCTGGCCGCGACGTCGATCGGGCAGGTGAACGACACCACCCCGGCCCTCACCGACTACCCGCCGAACGGCACCATCTACGATCAGCTCGACGCGCACGCGATCACGTGGAAGGACTACTACACCGACCTGGCGACCGCCGAGCTTTACCCGCCGTTGTACCTGAAGAACCTCGGGACGAAGGTCGTCCCGATCGCCGGCTTCTTCACCGACGCGGCGGCTGGCTCACTGCCGGCCTACAGCCTGGTAGAACCGGACTACAGCACCCAGTCCGAGGAAAACCCGCAGAACATCGCCGTTGGCGAGCAATTCGCGGCGAGCGTGATCAACGCGCTCATCGACGGTCCGGCCTGGGACAAGACACTCCTCATGTGGACCTACGACGAGCACGGCGGTTACTACGATCACGTACCGCCGCCCGCCGCGGTCCCCCCGGACAACATCCCGCCCGACGTCCCGGCCGGCGAGAGCGCCTATGACGGCTTCGGCCGCTATGGCTTCCGGGTCCCGTTCGCGATCGTCTCCCCGTGGGCCCGCCGCCAGCACGTCTCACACGCGGTCTACGACCACACCAGCATCCTCAAGCTGGTGGAGACGAAGTGGAACCTGCCCGCGCTGACCTATCGCGACGCGAACGCACTCGCCCCGCTGGACATGCTCGACCTGCGCCGGCCGTCCTTCGCGGAGCCGCCGCCGCTCGCCCAGCCGCTCGCGGTCACCGACCCTGGCGCGCTGGCGTGCAGCGTGACCGGACCAGGCACGATCCCGCCACCCGGCTCGGTCACCGGGTAAGGTCCGAGCGGGGCGCGGGCCGACGTCCTGGTCAGCAGGTGGGGCTGGCGCTCGGGGGTGAGGTCAGGCGGGAGGGTCCTGGCCCGGCATTCAGCTCATCGGCGGCCCGGCTCGAAAGGGCCTGGGCGGACGTCGCGGACGCCACTGGACGGCTGGTGCGTGGTGCTGGTGCTGGCGTGCTCGCGGGTTCCGTCGTCGCGCCAGCGCCGTACATCCACGTCCCCGTGCCCTGAACCACGCCCGGACTGAGCGCGACATCCTGCACCGTCACCACGTGCCCCTGAGTGTCGGTCAGCCGCACGGTGAACGGCCCGGCGCCGGCGCCTGACTGCGCGACCCAGTAGTTGTAGCTGGCCTGGACAAGGTTGTACCAGCCGCCGCCCGACGCGCTTTGCACCTGGACGGAGGTCAGCGGGTTCCCGGTGTTCATCGCCAGCAACGCCAGCCAGTACGGCGATGAGCCCTGCTTGACGACCAGCGAGACGGGACCTGGCAGCGATGGGTTGACAAGCGGCTGGTACGTGACGTTGATCAGGCCCTGGTTCAGCGGCGCGAGGGCCGAGAACGCCGTCTCACTCAGGTCGATATGCCCGTCCCCGCAGCCCGGGCACTGGTCGATCACCTCGACGCGAACCGAGCCGTCCGGGCCGTGGACCTCCAGGTAGCCGCCGCACGCGGCGGCGCTGTCGTACTCGCCCGGCGACAGGGCCACGAACAGCCCGTCCGCGGGGGGCGACGGGTAAGAGCAGTTGGGCAGGCCCTGCAGCACGTAGTGGGTCGCGATGCCGGAGACCTCGCCGGCCTGCTGTGCCTGCCCGACCTGCGCGACGCCCGCGGCCGAGAGCACCGCCGCGCACGCCCGGGTTCCCACGGCCTGGCTCATGCCGACCGCGAGGGCCACCACTGCCGCCACGACCGCGATGCCGCCGAAGCCGAGTCCCAGCACTGGCCAGCGCCGGTTCCGGCGGCGGTGTCGATGGGGGTGTCGATGGGGGTGGGGAGCCACGGGGCAAACGCTACGGATGGAGGTCGTCACATGTCCGGCGAATCCGGCAACCGGTAAGAACCTCGCTAATCGGGCCGTGCTCCTGTCAGCAGGGCGGGTCCTCGGCCAGAGCTCACATTCAGGGTGGTGCCGCTCGTTCGGTGGGCGGCTCGGGCCGTTCCCCGGGACCGTGACCCGCCCTCAGGTGGGCGGCCTGGGATGTCCGCAGCGGCCGGAACGGCCCGGCGGTCCGCGCGGCGACCGGCTCAGTGGTCAGGCAGACATGGTCGCCGCCGTCGTCGAGCAGCACTATGCGGCGGGCCGCCAGCCAGTTGGGGCATTGCCGGAGCACCGGCGCGCCGCCAGGCCCGGAATCCACCGGAAGGCCGGCGAACTTGTCGACGGTATCCCCGGACTGGGTGCCGAACAGCTCGGCGAGCGGCAGATCGTCATCGGTCAGGAAGTGAATGACCAGGTGGCTGGACTGCAGTGCCACCCGGTAGGTGTAGTTGGCCTTGGACAGCCATACGCAGTACCGCTGCGGCTCGATACTGGACTGGGCGTGGAACTGAACCAGGCAGCCCGCTCGCTCCCGCTCGTCGGCCGTGGTAACGACGATCAGCGGACTGTCCAGCGCGTCCATCAGGGTATGGAAGTCGTGTTCTACCATCAGTGCCTCGTTTCACCCGATGTCGTGCGACGCGCTGGTCAGCAGCCGCCAGGTGCCCGTGTCGCCGAGGAACTTGAAACGCCGCCGCATGTCCGCGCCGGCCGCGGCCGCGTCGGGGAAGGACGCGAGATAGCCCCGGATGCTGCCATAGGAGTCGAGGATGGCGAGGACTTCCCGCGCGTTCTCCACCGTCGCCCGGATCTTCGCCTTGTTGCGGATCACGCGGCTATCGTTTTCTACCGCCGCGATCTCGGCGGGCGGCATCTCGGCGACCCGCGCCGGGTCGAAGCCGTGGAACGCCTCCCGGATGCCGTCCCACTTGGCCTCGACGACACGCCGGCTGATCCCGGCCTCGAAAACCGAGCGCGACAGGTGCTCGAGGAAGAACGCGGGATCGTCCGGTGCGTGGTCGCGGAGCTTCTCGAACGGGGCGGTCAGCGGATCGGCCGCGGCCGGGTCCCCGGACTTTATCCGCGCGACGAGCGCCGCCGCCTGGTCGTGAGTGAGGGTGCTGAGCCACAGTGCGCTCCCGGGGTCCTGCAGCCGGCTGTCGTCGATGCCGCCCAGGTCGACGGGGTCGAATCCGGCGTCCCGGATCAACTGAGCGACGACCGGCTTGGCTTCGTCGTCGCCGGACAGGAACACGACCCAGGGTGGCTGGCGGTGGTTGTCGTCCGCCATGATGCTCGCCGAGAGCGAGTTGAAGGCACGCACCCAGTGCGCCCGCGGGAACGCGCCGGCTAGCGACCGCAGTGTCACCTGTTGCTGCCTGAACGAGTTGGCCGCGTCGATGATGACGCGGCCGTCGAGCGGGCCGGCTGCCTGCAGCACGCCGGTCACGGCAGGGCCCGGGACGGCCACGAGCACCACGTCGGCGGCCGCCGCGGCGTCGGCGACCGAGGCCGCGTGGGCGTGCTCCCCGAGTTCCGCCGCCAGCGCCTGCGGCCGGGCGGCGTCCCGCGCCGCGAACGTGACGTCGTGGCCGGCGGCGTGCCAGAGCCGGCCGAGTGCTGAGCCAACACGGCCGGCTCCGAGAATCGCGATCCGCACCGCTCCTCCTGCCATCACCGGGTCAGCGAGTTGTTCCAGTACAGCATCAGGAGGGGTGCTGCCGGTCGGCCGCACCCCTCCTGAGATCTGGAACCTGGATCAGCTGCAGCCGCTGGTGGAGCCGCAGCCTTCGCAGACGTAGCAGCTGCCCGCCGGGCGCATCTTCGTGCCGCACGTGAGGCAGAGCGGGGCGTCGGCGGTCCGGCCCTGCTGCGCCTCGACGAGCTCCGCGGTGCTGTGCGGGGCCGCCGGGCTGGTCACATTCGGCAGCGGGGCCACGGCGGCTGAGGCCGGCGACGGGTCCTGAGCAGGGTCGGGCTGGGAGACGCCACGGGTCCGTTCGGAATAAATGTCCTTTTCCACCGCGGCGGACTGAGCCAGCTCGACCGGATCGACATCATCCCCCTGCGTCGCCGGGTCCTGGCCCGCGAGCTGGGCGGCGCGCTCAGCGGCGGACAGGATGCCGAGGTCGGCGCGCTCCTCGTAGGACAGGTGGTCCAGGGCGAGGCGGCGGAAGATGTAGTCCATCACCGACGTCGCGATGCGGATGTCCGGGTCGTCGGTCATGCCGGCCGGCTCGAACCGCATGTTCGTGAACTTCGAGACGAAGGACTCGAGCGGGATGCCGTACTGGAGCCCGACCGAGATCGCCATCGAGAACGCGTCCATCACGCCGGCCAGCGTGGAGCCCTGCTTGCCGAGCTTGAGGAACACCTCGCCCACGCCGTCGTCGGGGTAGGTGGAGGCGGTCATGTAGCCTTCCGCGCCGGCCACGTCGAACCGCGTCACGGTCGCGGAGCGCGTCTTCGGCAGCCGCCGGCGGACCGGGCGGTGCTCGTGCGGCTCGGCGGCCGCGACCTGAACGGGCGCCGGGGCGGGGGCCTGCGCCTGCGCGGCCGCCTCCTTCTCCTTCGTCTTGGCGGCGGACAGCGGCTGGCCGACCTTGCAGTTGTCGCGGTAGATCGCGAGGGCCTTCAGGCCCATCTTCCAGCCCTTGAAGTAGATCTCCTCGACGTCATCGACGGTCGCGGACTCGGGCATGTTGACCGTCTTGGAGATCGAGCCGGACAGCATCGGCTGCACCGCCGCCATCATCCGGACGTGGCCCATCGGGCTGATCGAGCGCTCGCCCATCGCGCAGTCGAAGACCTCGTAGTGCTCCGGCCGCAGACCGGGGGCGTTCACCACGTGGCCGTGCTCGGCGATGTACTCGGTGATGGCCTCGATCTGTTCGGGCTGGTAGCCGAGGTTCTTCAGCGCGCGGGGGACGGTCTGGTTGACGATCTGCATGGACCCGCCGCCGACCAGCTTCTTGAACTTGACCAGCGCGAAGTCAGGCTCGATGCCCGTGGTGTCACAGTCCATCATGAAGCCTATAGTGCCTGTAGGTGCCAACAGGCTAGCTTGTGCGTTGCGGTAGCCGTGTGACTCGCCGAGCGTGAGGCACTCCTGCCACGTCCGGTTGGCCAGCGCGATGATCTCGCGGTCGAGCGTGCCGATCGAGCCGATCTTGGCGCTGGCGTCCGCGTGCATCCGCATGACCCGCTTGTGGGCGGTGGCGTTGCGCTGGTAGCCGTCGTAGGTGCCGACGACCTTGGCGAGCTCGGCGGACCGCTTGTAGGCGGCGCCGGTCATCAGGCTCGTGATCGCGGCGGCGATCGCGCGGCCGCCTTCGGAGTCGTAGGCGTGGCCGGTGGCCATCAGCAGCGCGCCGAGGTTGGCGTAGCCGATGCCGAGCTGCCGGTAGGCGCGGGTGGTCTCGGTGATCTTCTCGGTCGGGAAGTCCGCGAAGCAGATGGAGATGTCCATCGCCGTGATGATGAGCTCGGACATCTTCCCGAAGCGCTCCGCGTCGAACGTGTCGTCCTCGCGGAGGAACTTCAGCAGGTTGATGCTCGCCAGGTTGCAGGAGGAGTTGTCGAGGTGGACGTACTCACTGCACGGGTTGCTCGCGGTGATCCGGCCGGACTCGGGGCAGGTGTGCCAGTCGTTGATCACGTCGTCGTACTGGACGCCGGGGTCCGCGCACTCCCAGGCGGCCTGGGCCATCTTGCGGAACAGGTCCTTGGCGTCGACGGTCTCGATGATCTCGCCAGTCCGGCGGGCGAGCAGGTCGAACGGCATGTCGTCCTCGACCGCCCGCATGAACTCGCCGGAGACGCGGACCGAGTTGTTCGCGTTCTGGTACTGGACGCTGACGATGTCCTGGCCACCGAGGTCCATGTCGAAGCCGGCGTCGCGCAGGACGCGGATCTTCTCCTCCTCGCGGGCCTTGGTCGTGATGAAGTCTTCGACGTCGGGGTGGTCCACGTCGAGGACGACCATCTTGGCCGCGCGCCGGGTGGCGCCGCCGGACTTGATCGTCCCCGCGCTGGCGTCCGCGCCGCGCATGAAGCTCACCGGGCCGCTGGCGGTGCCGCCGGAGGTGAGCAGCTCCTTGCTCGACCGGATCCGCGACAGGTTGACACCCGCGCCGGACCCGCCCTTGAAGATGAGGCCTTCTTCCCGGTACCAGTCCAGGATCGAGTCCATGGTGTCGTCGACGGCAAGGATGAAACACGCGCTGACTTGCTGGGGTGAGGTGGTGCCGACGTTGAACCAGACCGGTGAGTTAAAGGCAAAAATCTGGTGGATCAGGGCGTACTTGAGTTCGTGGTCGAAGATCTCCGCGTCCTCGTCGGAGGCGAAGTAGCCCTGCTCCCTGCCCGTGGTCGTGTAGACGTCCGTGACCCGGTCGACGAGCTGCTTCAGCGACCACTCGCGCTGCGGCGTGCCGACCGCGCCGCGGAAGTACTTCGTGGTGACGATGTTGGCCGCGTTGACCGACCAGGAATCGGGGAACTCGACCCCGTGCTGCTCGAAGTTGACCGAGCCGTCCCGCCAGTTCGTCATAACGACGTCGCGGCGCTCCCACGTGACCTGGTCGTACGGATGCACGCCCGGTGTCGTGTGGATGCG
>Ga0335072_10014164_pt1 | contig 11332 bp, 10 predicted proteins | sample Lox_Sample_21_FD_206725 | JGI IMG/M metagenome (GOLD analysis project Ga0335072, IMG submission 206725) | Soil microbial communities from Loxahatchee National Wildlife Refuge, Florida, United States - Lox_Sample_2.1 | ecosystem: Environmental > Terrestrial > Soil > Wetlands | place: USA...
CGCCGCTTCGGAGGCCTCAGCGAAAACTCCGACGAAAAAACCGACACCCTCGAACCCGTCTCCCAACTCGAGCGCGAAATCACCACCGAACTCCACCCCACCGACATCCTCACCCGGCGCTGAAACAGTCCTTCCAACGCCGTCATCCTGAGCCATCGGCGAAGGACCTCTGTATTTTCTCCCGGACCACCACAAATCCGGGTGCCCCATCTTCGCGGCAGCCTTATCGCCGCTAAGGTGGGCATCGCGCGTTAAAACGCGCGAGTCTTTTGTCGTTGCTTTTCTTTCTGTCATCCCCGAAGGGGATCTGCTGTTCGACCCATACAGCCTCGCACCTACCCGCCGTCATCCTGAGCCGAAGGCGAAGGACCTCCGCATTTGCCCGGACCACCACGAAACGGGTGCCCCACCCTCGGCTCGCGCAGCGAGACAGGGTGGGGTATCGCGCGTTAAAACGCGCGAGTCTTTTGTCGTTGCTTTTCTTTTGTCATTCCCGAAGGGAATCTGCTGTTGCTGTGTCCTTGCCGTTGCCTTTGCTTCTAGGTAGCCCGAGGCTTCAGCCTCGAACCCCTCCTCGATGCAAAAAGAAAGGGGCTTTAGCCCCTGAGGTACGCCTTCCGTCCACGTTACTCGCAGCTCCCCAGAATAAATCCCTTTTCGATCAAACCCATCGCAGATAGACTCTGCCACATGATTCGGGTCCTGCTCGTTGCATTCGCGTTTGCGCTTTCTACAGATTCCATCGCGCAGACAACATCAGACGATCCACAATCCGAGGCTGATGCGACCTGCAAGGCAGTCCTCGCCAAGTCCCCACCAGCACCCGCCGACACCGGCACCTTCAAACCCGGTTGCGACTCCTCCGCTTACTACTTCGGTATCGGCCGTCCAAAAGATTTCGTCGCGGCTCGCCAGTGCGCCTACGCGGAACGGGCTCATCCGGACAAGACTAGTTCCAACATCTTCGCTGGTCCCGGCGTCCTGAGCATGATCTACGCGAACGGCGAAGGCACTGCTCGCAACACCACACTGGCTCGTCGCTTTGTCTGCGAAGGCTGGTCCGCACCCGCAGAGATGCACATCCGTCTCGACCTGCTCGATCAGATCGATAAGAGCAGTAAACCACCTCACTTCGATCTCTGCGACACAGCAACAAGCGGTCTTAGCGAGGGTTGGTGTCAGTCGATTGACAGCAAACTAGCTAGGGTCGAACGCGATCGAAAGATCAAGCAGTTCACTTCGAATCTTTCGCCCACATCTCAAAGTGCCTTCGCCGCTTTGCAGATGGCGGAAAGAGCCTATGAAGACACGCGCGCCAGAAATGAGGTCGATCTCTCCGGAACAGGACGAGCAGCCTTTGAGTGGCAGGAAGTGGACGATATTGCCGATGAATTCCTTGCAAACCTCCGCAGCCTGCAGCAGCCTCCGCCATCATCCCACGTGGATCCCAAAGCAGCCGATGATCAACTGAACAGCGCCTACGCACTCGTCCGCAAGAAGCTACCTTCAAGAGCGCCCGAGCCGTTCGGAGAAAACTACGGCACGATCGACTTCGACGGTGTCCAGAAGACCGAACGTATTTGGCTGCAACTCCGCGACCGCTGGATGGACTTCATCCGCATCGCCTACCCTTCCTATCCGACCGACACCTTCCTCTCACACCTCACCGAGCAAAGAACGAAACAACTCCGCTCACTCGTCGGATAGACAATCTCAACTGGATAACCGTGGTCCAATAAGAAGCGATATGAACCGCCGCCGCTTCCTCACCACCGCACTCACCACCAGCGCAGCCGCCGCCACTCCCGCCCTCGGCCAATTCCTCAACGCCCCGCGCCACGGCCTTCCCGGCACACTCAAAGAGCGCTACGCCAAGTGCGACGCCATCCTCCAGCAACCCGTCTTCAAGCGCGAGCTCTTCAAAGACCCCGTCATCATTCAATCCATCGAGCTCCTCACCCGCGACAAGCAATACATCTGCCGCGTGCGCTCCAAGGACGGCCACGAAGGCATCTCCGTCTCCAACGCGCAGCAGATGGAAGTCCTCTACCCCATCTTTACTAAGCGCATCGCGCCCTTCTTCATCGGCAAAGACGCCCGCGACATCGAGCAGCTCATCCCCGAATCCACCGTCTACGAGAACAACTACAAGGCCACCGGCCTCGCCATCTGGGTGCCCATCGCTACCATCGAGTTCGCCATCCTCGACCTCTTCGGCAAGATGGCCAACCGCTCCATCGGCCTCCTCATCAGCGACAAAATCTACAACCCCGCGATCTCCGTCTATCAAGCCAACGGCGAGCGCGACATCTCCGCCGAAGAAACAATCGAGCACCTCAAGCGCGACGTCGCCATCTCCCACGCCAAGGCCATCAAGTTCAAACTCGGCGGCCGCATGTCACACCCCGAAACGCCCGTTGGCCGCAGCCGGAAATTAATTCCGCTCGTCCGCGAAACCTTCGGCCCTGACATGATCATCTCCGCCGACGCCAACGGCTCCTACACCGCTGCCGAAGCCATCCCCATCGGCAAGCTCATGCAGCAGTACAAGTACGCCTTCTACGAAGAGCCCGTTCCCTTCGACTGGTACGAAGAAACCAAACAAGTTTCCGACGCGCTCGAGATCCCCATCGCCGGCGGCGAGCAGGAGCCCTCCACGCACAACTTCCGCTGGCTCATCGCCAACGGCGGCCTCTCCATCGTGCAGCAGGACATGTTCTACTTCGGCGGCATGGTGCGCTGCATGCAGGTCGCGCGCATGGCCGCCGCCTTCGGCAAGCAGTGCATCCCGCACATCAGCTCCACCGGCCTCGGCTACGTCTACATGATGCACTTCGTCTCCGCCATCCCCAACTCCGGCCCATATCACGAGTTCAAGGAGTTCAATAACGTCCTCCCCTACCACTGCGCCACATCCTCACTCCGCAGCGACTCCAACGGCGTCATCAAAGTCCCCACCGGCCCCGGCTTCGGCGTCGACATCGACCCCGGCTTCCTCGCCCAATGCACCGTCGTCTCCTGACCCCGAGAGCCGCGCCGCCCCCATTTGCTAGAATTCGCTCAATCCTTGAACGGTCGGTCCCTATGATGAACACGCCCCCGTCCCGGCGTGCCGCTCCACCACTTTGGAATCGCGCTCTCAGTCGCTTCGTTGCGGCCTATCCCTCTATCCGTGGACAAACTCGCCTTCGCCGGGTCACGAGTCCCTGGCTTGTCGGCCGGCTTCCCTGCGGCGCTTGGACTCGCGTCTCCGGCCTCGTTGACGCCGAGTGGACCTTCCTCCGTGGAGCCCACAAGGAGGACATCACCGAGAACCGCATTAAGTCCCTGCTGCATCCCGGTTCCGTCTTCGTCGACGTCGGCGCCAACGTCGGCTACTTCACGCTGCTCGCCTCCACCCTCGGCGCGCGCGTCATCGCTTACGAGCCCACGCCCTCCGTCTTCGCCCGCCTCAAGGAGAACGTCGCGCTCAACAATTTGGAAGATGTTCAGCTCGTCAACTCCGCCGTCATGGACAAACCGGGCGTCCTCTCCCTCCACATCTCCGCAGATGATCCCGAGGCCAACAGTCTCTTCGGCAACGAAAGCCAATCCGTACAGGTCCCCGCCGTCACACTCGACGACGACCTCAACGCCCGTGGCATCGACCATGTCGACCTCCTGAAGATCGACGCCGAAGGAGCCGAATCCTTCGTGCTCGACGGTGCCACGCGCCTCCTCACCTCGCCCAGGCCTCCCGTCGTCATCGTTGAGGTCAACGCCTTCACCCTCAACTCGGCTGGCCTCCAGCCCTCTGACATCCTCGCCCGGCTCGAAGCCCACGGCTATCGCCACACCGAGATCGAAAGCGGCATCTACAAGGGCAGCTATTGCGGTAACGTTCTTGCCACACCCGCCTCTCTCGCATGAGCCTTAAGTAAGCCCCTCGGGGTAACCCGGACCTTCAGCTCTCTTCTCTTTGGTGCACGCGCTAAATACGCCCCCTCCCTTGGCGTATCCTTGCCGTGCACACGAGACATGCTCAGCCGTCACGCGCCTACGACGCTGCTCGCCGCACTGTTCCTCTGCGCACTTCCCTGCTCCGCGCAGACGGACCCGCCTGTCTCTGCCGCAGCGCCGTCCCCGCCTGCCGCCGGCAGCTATCAGCCTCCCACCCTCTCGCTCGAATCCCTCGCCACCTCCGACAAAGCCGTCTCCGACGCCGTCGCCGCCTACGCCCAGTCCGGCGACTCCGCCACCTTCCGCGCCACCATCCAGTCCGCCGCCGTTCGCGGCAACGCCGGCGCCCAGCTCTTCCTCGCCACCCAATACATCCCCGAGCAGTGCGACTTCGACCCCGACCGCGACGTCCCCAACTGCCGTCCCAACTCCAAACGCCAGCCCAAGGTCCTCATCCCAACCAACCCCCTCGACCTCGCCCCCTCCTACGAAGAAGCCTCCCAATGGCTCGAGCAAGCCTCCGCCAAAGGTTCCGGCGAAGCCAGCGAGCTCCTCGCCCAGCTCATCACCCGCATGCTCTCCAACGGCCACCCCACTCCCTACACCGCCGCCGACAGCACGCGCCTCCACGCCCTCGCCCGCACCCAGGGCTTCGACGTCGAACCCATCTCGGTCTCCTGCTATCAGCTCACGCCCTCCGGCGGCGCCCTCACCCTCGCCGGCGCGCAACGCCGCCGCCTCACCGCCGGCGCTCCGCCCCTCCAGCCCTTCTCCACCCAGGAGCTCCAATCCCTCCAGGCCGCCGGAGCCCACGGCACCCTGCAGTTCGCCGGCTCCATGACCAGCACCGAATCCGCCCTCCTCAGCCGCCCCGCCGGCCCTCCCGTCTACATCCGCATCATCCTCGACCACAACCCCGAAAAAGAGATCCACCTCCACCTCCCCGCCCATCACGACGTCATCTTCCTTCAGCAAGGCGACACCTTCGTCACCCTCCCGCCCAACGCCCCCATCCTCCCCCGCGCTCTCTCCGTCTCCCCGCAAACCGAGGACGACCAGCAGGTCTCCATCTTCATCCAGCAGATGAGCGGCTCCTACACCGGCGCCTCCTGCGCCCACTTCTAACCCGACAGGCGTATATTCGCCTCAACGGGGCACACCACCCGCAGTCTCTGAACCTCGGAATGCGTATCTCCCCACGGAGGTCAGGCATGCTCCAGGGCTTCCTCAGCAAGCAAAGACCTTCCGCACTCGCTGCGCCGAACCGTCGCTCCGTCCCCAGCCCCCTCCATCGTTTCCGGCACTCCGATTCCGGCAGCTCCACAAAAACCGGCAGCTCGAGCACCATCCTCCACACCAGTCCCACCGCTGCCGAGGCCCAGGCAAGTGCCATCGCCACGCGCCTCGCAACTCCCGAATCCGCGCCCCCGGGCCAGCTACCCTCCGGCCTCCGCTCCAGGCTCGGCCGCGAGCTCGGCTTCGACTTCAGCCAGGTCAAAGTTCACGCCGGTTCCGACGCCGCCGCCCGCACCGCTGCCTTCGGCGCGCACGCCTTCTCCGAAGGCCCCGACCTCTTCTTCGCTCCCGGCCGCTGGTCTCCCGAGACCCACGCCGGTGCCTGGCTCGCCGCGCATGAAGCCGTCCATGCCGCCCAGTTCGGCTTCGCTCCGCCGGGCGTCGTCAGTCCCCAGCCCCGCTACTTTCAGAAGGGCGGTCCCCCGAAAGCCGATCCCCGCGACATCTTCGAAGAGGTCAAAAAGCGCGCGCCCGATCTCGCTGTCTTCATCGACGTCAAGACCATCAACGACGCCATACTCGGCAAGACCGTGGAGGGCCCCGCAGTTCCCGCTGGCACCGACGGAACCGATGTGCACGAATGGCGCATCAGCCTCACGCTCTCCAAGGTCAGCATGTCCAGCATGACCGGCGGCACACCGCTGGTGAAGTCGAAGAAGACCAAGGCCGGCCAGCTGATCACGCACACTGTCCCTGTCGTGTGGGGAACGTTAGCGCCCTTCGGCTCCGGCCCTCAGGCAAAGAAAGTCGCGGAGGACGCCGCAAAAACCAAAACGCTTCCCGCCCACGCCAGCCGCAGTCAGGACTACGCCTTCGAGCTCTCCCTCGTCGAGCCGCTGATTCACGAGTTGCTCCATGCCCGCATCCTGATGGAGAAGGACCCCAGCTTCGCGAAAGGCGGAAAGCCCCACTCGAAACTTGCGCAGGGCTACTTCGACATCATCGCCGCCTCGCAGACCCCCGGCGTCAAAAAAGAACGCGACGAGGTCCGCAAGCAGCTCCTCGTCTTCGCCGGACTGCGCACCCCGCCTCCCACGCCCGACCAGATCACGAAATTCGTCGACCCTCTCGATGAATTTCTTGTTCACGAGAAGTACGACAGCCAGACCGTCTACGGCATCATGGGATTCTCCGGCGCCACCAACGCCAAGATCGCCGATGCCTATGTCAAAACCATCGATGGCCGCGTGGTCCACGCGTTCGGTTCCATCTCCGTCTCCGATCCGATGGAGACCAAGCTGCTCCTGAACCTGACCAACGCCGTAACGGCCTACTACGACGCCATCGACAAAGCTCTCGCCTCAGCAACTCAGCCGCCCGGTTCCTCCCCGGCACCGGCCACCCCCTCGGACTCCGCACCCGCGCCGCAGAAGAAATAACTCTCTGAGACTCGTTCCCTCGGTCCCTCCATGTGACCAAAGTTTTCTTCCTGCTCGCGTCTTCTCATCATCATCTTCCGTTTATTTCCATCAGGTCGGCAGGCACAGCTTCTAGCCACCGCACCTGAGGCCACCTCCGTGCAAGCTGCGATTCGCACCACACTGCGTAACATCGCCTTCGCGCTCTCCTTCGCGCTTCTCTTCGACCAGTTCGCGCACGCCGCCACCCCCTCTCACCGTCTCGACGCTGCGCTCCGGCACCACGCCGCCCTGCTCGCCGCACAGACCGGTCCGGCAAACGCCTCGCCCACTCCCGAAGCGCTCGCCCGCCAGCGCCTGCTCTCCGCCCACACCCTTTACCTCGCCAGGTCCACGCAGGACGCCAACTTCCCCGCCTCCCCTGACGACGCCTACAACCTCGTCCTCGCCAACCTCAAAAACTGGGGCCGCTACCACGTCGTCGACTCCATCTCCCAGGCCGATCTCGTCCTCCAGCTCCGCGACGCCGTCAAGACCTCCGTCGTCGACGACCCCAACGACGCCGGTTCCACCGTCTACTACCTCGCCAGCTTCCAGCTCACCATCGCCGACCCCTCCACGCTCTCGCCTCTCTGGACCGTCAACTCCGGCATCCCCACCTCCATCAAGCACAGGACGCAAACCCAGCTCCTCGCCGCCTCTGCACAGAACCTTGTCAGCCAGCTCAAGCTCCTCACCGGCGACCAGCTCACCGCGCAGGATCTCGCCGCTCAGAAGCAGGTCACGCACTTCTACCACGCCCGCACCGGCCTCATCATCGGCCTCACCGCCGCGGGCGTCGCCCTTACCCTCGGCCTCTTCTTCCTCTTCAAGCACAACGCCGAGCAGAACCAGGCCGCCTTCTGCCAGGCCCACAACATCTCTCCCTGCCCCGGCTCCTGAGCCGGCGCAAAATCCTTGTCAACCCCCCACACCCGTGCAAAACGCCCCAACCCGCACAAAACAAACACCAAATCCCCTCCCCAGAAATCCGGAAATAATTCCCTCCCATTCGCTAAACTAGATATAGAGATAAAAAAAGGGCTGCGCTCCCAGCGCAGCCCTTTCCTTTTGCCTTCGCATTTGTTGTTGCCTTTGCCTTTCTGTCTGTCATCCCCGCAGGGGATCTGCTTTTCGCTTTTGCCTTTGCCTTTCTTTCTGTCATCCCCGCAGGGGATCTGCTTTTCGCTTTTGCCCTTGCTTTTGCCTTTGCCTCTCTTTCTGTCATCCCCGCAGGGGATCTGCTTCTCCCCTCTCCTAACAACCAACAACCAACCCACCCGCAACCCCCTCATTCCAAAGATTTTCCACCCTAAATCTCTGGAATCAATATTTTGCCGCCACACCCTCCTCACAACCTCAACAAAACAAAGATTCGGGAGAAAAGCGAGGGGGGAGGGGGGTACCCACCCTGTGTATCCTCATCAGAACGCATGAAGCGCATCCTCACCGCAATCGTCCTCATCCTTCTCGTCGGCCTGCTCATTTTCTTCGGCAAGCTCTGGATGGTCACCCTCTTCGCCGCGGTGGTTGCCCTGCTCGCCTCACTCGAGTTCCGCCAGCTCTCCACCGCCGGAGGCAATCCCATCCCGCTCTGGTGGACCATCCTCGCCATCATCCTCTTCTTCCTCGCAACCTTCGAGGCGCCGCTCGACACCATCACCGCGGTCGTCTTCTCCACCCTGCTGCTCTTCGGCTGGAACACCTTCCGCACCCCGCTCGCACGCGTCCTCCAGGAAACCGCCGCAGGTCCGCTGCTGCTCATCTACATCGCCTATCCGCTCACCCTCATCCCGCTCATCTGGAACCGCGATCAGGGCGACGGTCTCGTCCTCGTCCTCTTCCTCTTCCTCTGCGTCTGGTCCGGAGACATCGCCGCGCTCTACGTCGGCAAGCGCTTCGGCCGCCACAAACTCGCTCCCGAGCTCTCACCCAACAAGACCTGGGAAGGAGCCATCGCCTCCATCGCCGCCTCCGTCGTCTTCGGCCTCGCCCTCATCTTCTACGGCGACTACCTCACCACCCACGGCTCCAGCTTCACCCGCCTGCACACCAACGCGCCCTGGTGGCAGTTCGCCCTCCTCGCCATCCTGCTCAACTGCGCCGCCCAGTTCGGCGACCTCCTCGAGTCCGCCCTCAAGCGCGGCGCCGGCGTCAAGGACTCCGGCACCCTCCTCCCCGGCCACGGTGGCATCCTCGACCGCATCGACGCCCTCCTCCTCGCCGCTCCCGTCCTCTGGTTCGTCCTCGCCCTCCGCGTGTATTTCTCGCTCGGCAGCTTCTGACTTCAGGTTTGAGAGAATGAACAAGTGAAGAAGATCGCCATCCTCGGCTCGACCGGATCCATCGGTCAGTCAACCCTCAGCATCTGCGAGTCTTACCCCGACCGCTTCCAGCCCATCGCCTTTGCGTCCGGCACGAATCTGGAAGCGACTGTAGCCCAGTGCGTGCGCTGGCGTCCGCAGCTCGTCTCCATCGCCACCGAACGCCTCGCCACCCAGCTCCGCACACGCCTCAAGTCCGCCGGAATCGCTACCGAAGTCGTCCACGGCACCGCCGGAACCGTCCGCGTCGCCACCCTGCCCGAAGCCGACTTCGTCGTCTCCGCCATCGTCGGCGTCGCCGGACTCGAGGCCACCTACGCCGCCGTCCTCGCCGGCAAAACCGTCGGCCTCGCCAACAAGGAGTGCCTCGTCGCCGCCGGCGACCTCATCCTCGCCGCCGCCCGCGAACGCGGCGTGGCCCTGCTGCCCATCGACTCCGAGCACAACGCCATCCACCAGTGCCTCCGCGGCGGCCGTCCCAACGAGGTCCGCCAGATCTGGCTCACCGCCTCCGGCGGCCCCTTCCGCAACACCCCCCTCGCCGACTTCGAGCACATCACCCCCACCCAGGCCCTCAAGCACCCCACCTGGGTCATGGGCCAGCGCATCACCATCGACTCCGCAACGATGCTCAACAAAGGACTCGAGATCATCGAAGCTTGCCGCCTCTTCAACCTGCCGCCGTCGCAGGTGAAGGTTACCGTGCACCCGCAGTCCACCATCCACTCGCTCGTCGAGTTCGTCGACGGCTCGATCCTCGCGCAGATCTCCGTCACCGACATGCGCCTGCCCATCCTGTACGCACTCTCGTTCCCCGAGCGCATCCCGAGCGACCTGACCTTCGACATGACCGCCTTGCGCCAGCTCGACTTCCAGGAACCCGATCTTCAGCGTTTCCCGTGTTTACGCCTGGCTTACGAAGCGGCCGCGGCGTCCCAGGCCCACTGCATCGCCCTCAACGCCGCAGACGAAATTGCCGTCGCCGCCTTTCTGGCCGGACGACTGTCTTTCCTCGGCATTCCACGTACAATCGAGTCTGTGCTTTCATTAACGGCGTCCGCCTCACCAGCTTCCATTCCCGAGGTGCTCCAGCTGGATCAAAGCGCACGTGCTCTCGCTGAGCAGGTGATCGAGCAGCATCACCCGCATCTCATCACCCACTGAGGTCTTTTCACACCCCCTATGCATCTCTTATCAGTCCTGGTTGAGTTCGGCATCGTGCTCGGCATCATGGTGCTCGTGCACGAGTTCGGGCACTTCGCCGTCGCCAAGCTCTGCGGCGTTCGCGTCGAAACCTTCTCCATCGGCTTCGGCCCACGACTCTTCGGTTGGCGCCGCGGCGACACCGACTACCGTCTCTCGCTTCTCCCGCTCGGCGGCTACGTCAAGATGTTCGGCGACGAGCCCGGTTATCAGCCCGGGGCGCAGCTCGCGCCGCGTTCGGAAACAGTCGACGTCCTCGGCGTTGATCTCAATGTCGACGCACTCCGCTCCGCCACAGGCCGCTTGAGCGGCCCGGTGGCCAGCGACGCGTTCAATGAGCAATCCCGTTGGCGGCGCGTGCTGATCGCGCTGGCGGGCCCGATGGCAAACTTTGCACTCTCCTTCGTGCTGCTTTTCTTTGTCGGCATGTTCCATCACGAGGTCGATCAGTACCTCGAAGGTGCGGCCATCGTCGATTACGTCACTCAGAACTCGCAGGCCGCACAGATCGGGCTCGCGCCAGGCGATGTCATCGAGCGCTTCGCGCAGGACAAGAACCCTTCGTGGCAGACCATCCTGATCGATTGCAATCTGCATATGAACGGCACTGTGCCGATCGCCTTCTCGCACAACGGGCACGAGACCGAAACCACGCTGCACATCACCTATACCGGCAATGACAGCGAGTTCGATATCGACGATCTCTTCTTGCTCGGCGTCTATCCGGCGATGCAGCCTTCCCTCGGCGTGCTCAGCGTCACCGCAGGCGATCCCGCGGCCCGCGCCGGAATGCGGGCGGGCGATCAGGTTACGCAGATCGACGACCTGAAGCTGCACTCGGTCTATACGCTGCTCGCCTATCTCAAGGACCGCAACGGCCTGCCTTCCACCGTCTACGTGACGCGAAACGGCCAGCCGCTCGTCTTCCACGTGACGCCGCAGAAGCTGGACAACGGCCAGGGCGACGTGCAGTACCGCGTCGGATTCCAGAACGAGAACCCGCCGGTCAAGATCGTCAAGCTTCCCGTCGGCGCAGCGCTGGTTCAATCCTTCAAGGACAACAAGGAAGACTCCACGCTGATCCTGCGCGTGCTGAAGGGCATGTTTACGCGCCAGGTCTCGGTGCGCTCACTCTCCGGGCCGATCGGAATTGCGCAGCAGATCGATATCGCG
>Ga0335072_10014165_pt1 | contig 11332 bp, 11 predicted proteins | sample Lox_Sample_21_FD_206725 | JGI IMG/M metagenome (GOLD analysis project Ga0335072, IMG submission 206725) | Soil microbial communities from Loxahatchee National Wildlife Refuge, Florida, United States - Lox_Sample_2.1 | ecosystem: Environmental > Terrestrial > Soil > Wetlands | place: USA...
CGGGGGATGCCGACTTGGGTTAGATAACACCAAAGTTTTCCCCCCAGCGGCACGCAAATTGCTCATTGTGAGCAGTGCATTGCGATGGGATTAGTCAACCCAAAAGCCGGAGGTAGAGCGAATGGCCCACTTTTTTCAGAACATTTACGTGAAGTTGTATGACCATATCTACAGCGAAGAAGGCCAGGACCTGGTCGAATATGCGCTGCTGATCACCCTGGTTGCACTGGCAGCCGTTACTGGTCTGAACGGTGTGGCATCGGCGGTCAGCACCGTATTCAGCAATGTCAGCAACACACTCGGCTAGGCGACCAAAAGATCCCTTCAGCAGGCCCCAGCTCGGCAGCTTATTGAATAACCAAGGGCGGGACGCAATGCGGGTTCTGCCCCTCGGGTCTGTTAAAGCAACAGGAGTCTCTGCCACTCTGCTGCCCCGCCTGAATCTGATCCATCAAGCGTAGATGGAGCCTGTTCGGTTGCATGATGGCTTGCACCCTGGGCAGGCTCTGCTATAGCTCCGCAGCAATGCGCTCTACCGCCTCAACTGCGGCTTGCTCTGCCTCAGCAGAAAGGCTCATGCGAATCGGCTGATGTGGATCGATAGAGATCGTGTAGAGGACTACATCGCGTCTTCCACCCTGCATATAGAAAACGTCGAGCAGATCCTTCACTCCGATATCGTGTGCGGTGAGCGTGGGCGGATAATCGCGCGCAAAGCGCGGCGTGGTGCGCGTGATGGTGCCCGGAAGGTTTGCATCGGCGGCTGCATCGATGAGCACGATGCGGCCCGCCTCTTCAAATGGCTCAAGCAGCGTAAAGCCACCGGTGCCACCATCCAGGCACTCGACGCCCTCCCGGACTCCGCGCTGCTCGATGGCTCTGACCACATGCACACCTACGCCTTCATCGCCCATCAAGACGTTTCCCAGGCCCACGACGAGCGTCTTGTTTCCGTTATTCAGGCTGCTCTCCACTCTTCACCCGGTCAAACTTCCATCCGCCTACGATCGAAGAAATGGTACCGCGGCCCTCGATGTAGTCGTGATAAAAGGCAAGATAGACGTGCACGATGATGAAGCTCACAAAGAACCACAAAAACAGATGATGCCAGTAGCGCACGCCGAACTCGCCGCCCAACAGCGGGACGACCCAAGTAAACATCCTCGGCAGCCACGACGTGCTCATGCTGGAGTAAAGAGCGAATCCAGTGACGGACTGGGCAACGAAGGCCAGGAACGTGAAAAAGTAAATGAACGCCGCCAGCGCATTGTGGCCGGTCGAGATGGGACCGTGCATCTTGGTCTGCAAAACATCGGTCTTGATGACATCCACAATCTCCTGCCGCTGGGCCCTGGTGAGCGGGAAGAAGTTGGTCCACTTTGCGTAGCGGTTGCCCACAAATCCCCAGTAGATGCGCGCCGCAAAGTTAAAGACGTAGACAAACGCCGAGGCAAAGTGGATAAATCGCACCCACCCGAACCAGTACTGCTGATACGCTTCAGAGGCGTAAAGCAGATGAATCGGATGACCAATCAAGAATCCAGTGACGCACAGCGCCACCAGCGCAACTGCATTGATCCAGTGGTAGGCGCGTACGGGCAGCTCCCACACATAGATTCGCCGATATTCGACCGGCTGATCACCATGCGACTGAAATACGTCTTTTACACCAACATTATGCGTGCTCATTGCCGTCACTCGAAACAAACCTGATGAAGGTGCCTGCCCTCAGGATCGTAAAGATGTACGGCGCAGGCCAGGCACGGGTCAAAAGAGTGGATGGTGCGAAGAATCTCAACCGGCTCATCGATTTTGGCCACCGGAGTACCGATCAATGAGGCCTCGAAGGAGGACCGCTGTGTCTTTGCGTCGCGCGGCGATCCGTTCCAGGTGGTGGGCACCACAAGCTGATAGTTGTCGATTGCGCCGTTGTGGATCTTGATCCAGTGCGCCAGTGCCCCGCGCGGAGCTTCGACCAGCCCTACGCCTTCGGCATCGGTCGGCCAGTTCTTTGGCTCCCACTTTTCGCCATTGAAGGTGGAGACCTCGTGGATGCGCACGCGGTCCATCAACTGTGCGAAGAACTCCTTGAGCCAGACCATGGCCAGGGCTGCGTCTACTCCGCGCGCGGCTGTGCGGCCGAGCGTGCTGAAGAGCGCATCGACGGGCGCACCCAGTTTGCCCAGTGTGGCATCGACCACCTCCTTGACGTCCTGGCGTCCTGCGGCATAGGAAACCAACAGCCGTGACAGCGGACCCACCTCCATCGGGTTGTCCTTCCACCGCGGAGTCTTGAGGAATGAGTACTTGTCGTAGCCTTCAAGCGACTCGAAGGGCGGTTTCGGCCCGGAGTACGCAATCTTGGTTTCGCCGGCCCAGGGATGAACGCCCACGTTGTTTCCGCCATCGTAGGTGTACCAGGAGTGCGCGATGTACTCCTTGATCTCCTGCGAGTCGCGGGGGTTGACAGCATGCACCGTGCTGAGGTCGCGATTGAGCACCGCGCCGCGCGCGTATTTAAAGCTCTCCGGATGGCCGTAGCCGTTGGTGGGAAATTCACCGTAGCACAGATAGTTGTGCAGGCCGCCGCCGTACTTGGTCCAGTCCTTATAGAACGAGGCGACCGCCAAAAGATCCGGAACATAAACCTCGTTGACAAACTCCTCAGCCTGGCCGATCAGCCGCGACACCAGGTTGAGCCGCTCAGAGTTGATGGCGGCCACTTCATCGGTATTGATCGAGCACGGCACGCCGCCCACCAAGTAATTCGGATGTGGATTCTTGCCGCCGAACACGGCATGAATCTTGACGATTTCCTTCTGCCACTCGAGCGCGTCGAGATAGTGCGCCACGCCGATCAGATTCACCTCCGGCGGCAGTTTGTAGGCCGGATGTCCCCAATAGCCATTGGCGAAGATGCCAAGTCCGCTGGCCGCGAATGCCTTGATCTTGTCTTGCACCGCGGTGAAGTAGGCTGTTGTGTTTTTGTCCCACCTGGAAAACGAGGCGGCAAGCTCGGCAGCCTTCTTAGGGTCGGCTTGGAGCGCGTTGACGATGTCTACCCAGTCGAGCGCGTGCAGATGATAGAAGTGGATCACATGGTCCTGCACGTACTGCGTGGTAAGCATGATGTTGCGGATCAGCTCAGCCGTGGGCGGAACGGCGATACCCAACGAGTCCTCGACCGAGCGCACGCTGGCCAGTGCATGCACTGTCGTGCAGACGCCGCAGACGCGCTCGGTGATGGCCCAGGCATCCCGGGGATCGCGGCCAATGAGTATTTTTTCCAGACCGCGCACCATGGTGCCGGAGCTGAACGCATCGGTGATTACGCCATCTTCCACCACGGCTTCAACGCGCAGATGGCCTTCAATACGGGTTATCGGATCAATGACAATGCGTGCCATAGACGCTTACTGCTCCTTCTGGTCTTCTGTGTGCACTTCAGCAATTACGCTGCGTTTGCGGACGTTGGTCACCACGGCGTGCGCGGCAACTCCGGTAAGCGTGGCCACACCCACGATGGTGCCTACCGTGTCCGCCGTGCTCTCGATACCGAAACCGGGGAACGATGGCAGGTGCTGATAGAACGGTCCGTTGTCCCAGAAGCCTGCTTCGCTGCAACCGATGCAGCCATGGCCTGACTGAATCGGATAGCTCGTGCCCTCGTTCCACTTCACCACCGAGCAGGCGTTGTAGGTCACCGGCCCCCTGCAGCCCATCTTGTAAAGGCAGTAGCCCTTTCGCGCGTTTTCGTCGTCCCACGACTCCACAAACAGGCCGGCGTCGTAGTTGGGGCGGCGATAGCAAGTGTCATGCACGCGGCGGCCATAAAACTCTTTGGGGCGGCCCAGGCTGTCGAGAGCGGGAATCTGCCCGAGCACCAAAAGATGCGTCACCACGCCCATCATCACATCAGCGATCGGCGGACAGCCGGGTACGTTGATCACCGGTTTGTTCACCAGCTTGGCGATCGGAGTAGCACCGGTCGGATTCGGCTTGGCGGCCTGCACGCAGCCGTTCGAAGCGCAGCTTCCCCACGCGACGATGGCCGCAGCATCTGCGGCAACCGTCTGCAGAATCGACTCGGCCGTCTTACCGCCGATCATGCAATAGACGCCCCCATCTTTGGTGGGTACGGCACCTTCGACGAGCACGATGTATTTGCCCTTATTGTTCTCGATCGTGTCGGAGAGGCTTTTTTCTGCCTGAAAGCCGGAGGCAGCCATCAACGTCTCGGTGTAGTTGAGAGAAAGCACATCGAGCAGCGCGTCGGCCACAATGGGATGCGAGGCCCGGATGAACGACTCGCTGCAGCAGGTGCACTCCTGAAAGTGCATCCACACGACGGCGGGTTTTTCCTTTTTCTCGAAGGCCGAAACCACCTCAGCGACGCCGCTGGTGCCCATTCCTGCTACGGTTGCGGCTGCAGCGCAGAAACGTAGAAACTCTCTGCGACTGTATCCCTTCTGCTCCATCGATTGCCATATCGACTGCCCCATGCACACCTCACACACTACCGGCGCCGCGGAGTTTGCGCAGGCACCTCAGATGGTGAGCCACGTCACAAGTTTCCGCTGGACTGTTGCATAGTATCTGCATTGAAAAACGATCCGCTGTGCGCGGCATCACGCTTGCGCTGTGACGGTCTGAACACCGCCTAGAGAGCGATCCCTAATGATCTTGGAAAGACTTAGCCCAAGTTCGTCACCAGAGCGCGTCGGTAAGAGGTAAGCTGCGTGGAATCAGATCATGTGATGGCGAGGTCTGCACTACATTCCTGATCAAGACTGAGGCGGCTGGGGTGGGTGATGCCACGCTGCGCAAACAGGGTTTGGAGTTGGGGTGTGGGTGTGGTGACGCGGCGCAGGCGGATTTCGCGGCCATCGATAATGGGCAGCACGATGTCGGCGGTGTGCAGCGTGGCGGCTGCGGCCAGAGCCTGCATGGGCGACAGGTTGGAACCTTTGGCCAGGAGCAGATGTTTGAGCGTAACCCACAGGGCGTAGCCGAGAAAGGCCACCAGCACATGGGACTGATGTGGTCCGTAACGAATATGCCGCAGGAGACGCCAGGAGATTAGCCGAAGGCCGAGCCGAGCCGCGACCCGCTGAACCCGCCGGCCAAGAAGCGTCTCGTGCCAGATCAACGGATCGTAACTGATCCCCGGCTGCGAACTAGAGGTCTTCGCTGTACCGGCCGTTCCGACTCTAAATTCCGGAGATGCCAGCATCGCTGAGTACGGGTACGGGTGCATCCTCGCGATTGCGCTGATCGGAATTGGCATCGGAGCTCTCATCCGTCAGCTCCGTGTCTCCCTCGCCGGGCGCGAGAAAGAGATTGGATTCGAGGCCGTACTGGCGGGTGTAGAGATCGTAGTAACGGCCTCTTCGCGCGTAAAGCTGCCGGTGGTTTCCGCTCTCCACGATGCGGCCTTCTTCCAGAACCAGGATCTGATCCGCGCGCCGGATTGTAGAAAGCCGGTGCGCGATGACAAATGTTGTGCGGCCCACCATGAGCTGATTCAATCCGGCCTGGATCATAGCCTCGGATTCCGAGTCCAGAGAACTCGTAGCCTCATCGAGGATAAGGATGCGCGGAGCAGCGAGCAACGCGCGGGCGATCGAGAGCCTCTGCCGCTGGCCGCCGGAGAGCTTGACGCCGCGCTCGCCTACGATCGTCTCGTAGCCATCGGAAAATCGCGAGGCAAACTCGTCGACGCAGGCAGTGCGACAGGCGAAGAGGAATTCTTCTTCGCCTGCGTCCGGACGCGAGAAGAGCACATTTTCGCGGATCGTTCCATCGAACAAAAAGGATTCCTGGAATACGACACCCAATTGCGTGCGAAATGAGTCGAGGTTCACCCGGGAGATGTCGAACCCGTCAATCAGGATGCGGCCCGATTGAGGCGTATGGAAGGCGCAGAGCAGGCTGATGATGGTGGACTTCCCCGAGCCGGAGGACCCAACCAGAGCTGTGACCGATCCCGGCTGGGCCTGAAAGTTGATGTCGTGCAGAACCGGCTTGCCCTCCTGATAGGCGAACTTCACGGTCTCAAATCGCACCTCTCCCTGGATTGCTGGCATGAGATTGCAGCGGCCGGGCGCATAGTTTTCTTCCATCTCGTCGAGCAGCTCCGTGGTGCGGTCGAGGCCGGCCAGCGCTTCAGTGATCTGGGTGTAGATGTTAACGATTTGAAAGACCGGCGCGGTCATGAAGCTGAGATACGCCGTGTACTGAACATAGTCGCCCATAGTCCAGTGAGAGCCGACCAGCCGTCCGCCCATAACGATGACGATGACGGAGATGATGCCGGTGACTGTAGTGGAGGCCGATCCCAGAAGGCTGGTCATGGTGAGTGAGCGGACTACGTTTTTAAACAATCGCTCAGCACCGGCTGCGAATACTTCGGCCTCACGCCCTTCTGCGCGATAGCCTTTGATAATGCGGATGCCGCCGAGAGACTCCGTAAGGCGGCCGGTAACCTCGGCATTGATTCGGCTGCGTTCCCGAAAGATGGGGCGCACAAGGCGGAATGCGTGCTTGAGAAAGAACGCAAAAAACACCACGATCGCCAGCACCGTCCCCGTAACCGCGGCGCTCTTGCGAAAAAGATAACTCGACACCAGCACCGCCGTTAGTGCGCTGCTGATAAATTCAGCGATGCCGGTGCCGAGGAGATTGCGAACGCCCTCCACGTCGCTCATGATGCGCGCCACCAGCGTGCCGGTGCTGTTGGCATCGTAATAAGAGACTGGGAGCAGTCCCACGTGGCGCTGCACGCGTGTGCGCAGGTCTGTGATCAGCCGCTGGCCCTCTTTCGAGAGGAGTTGCGTGAGAGCATAGGAAGTAATGGCCTGCACCAGAGTGGCTGCCAGAACGACGGCCGCGATCTGCGGCAAGCGTTCCAGATGGGGCGGGCGGGTGTTAAGAACCTGGTCGATAAGCCGTTTGGTGACCTGAGGGATGGCCAGGCGGGCAAGTACACCCGCAGCGGTGAGCGCGACTCCCACGCCCATGAGCCAGAGCCGCGGCTTGAGCATGGTCCAGATGAAGGGCCACACGCGCTTGAAATCCGGCTTGCGCTTGGGTAATTTGTCCAGCATCGCGCGGCGAGCGCTGCCCTGCCCTGTTCCACCGCGCTCGGCCCAACCGCCCACGCCGCCGCCGAATCCCATATGCCCCATGCGTTCTCCAGAGCCACGGCATGCGTCACGCGCAGGACGGCCCGGTCTATGCACAGCTAGTCCGCTGAAACTGTGCCTTTTTCGGCAAGCTGATCTTCTTCGGCCTGCTCCGTGTTGTAGTCGCGCGCGTCCATGATGGAACTGAACCGCTCGCGTCCGCAAATCCAAACGTGGACCACGTCACCGTAGCTTTTGTAGGGGTGGAAAGCCACGAGGTCGGCCTGCTTGCCGATTTCGATGCTGCCCGTCTTTTCGCCAAGGCCCAGATGAAGCGCGGGGTTCATTGTAAAGAGTCGCATGGCTTCGTGCAGAGGCATGCCCTCCTCAGCCATGCGCAGGGCGCATGCCAGCATCGACGGAAAGTGATAATCGCTGCAGATGATATCGACCAGATTCTCGGCCATGGCGTCGTGACAGGCGAGGTTGCCGCAGTGCGATCCGCCGCGGTAGTAATTGGGAGCGCCCATGCACACCATCATGCCCAGTTCCTTGGCCTTCCGCGCCGCTTCAATGGTGCAAGGCATTTCAGAGAGCGTGGCTCCGGTTTCATGGGCTTCAAGGACGTGCTCGATGGTCGTGTCGTCGTGACTGCCGATTGGAATGCGGCCCTTTATGCGACGTCTCACTTCCACTCGGTTGTTCACCATCCGGGCGCGCTCAGCGCGCTCGTCTATCTTTTGTTTCGCTTCTTCGAGGGAGATATTTTGTCGCGCGGCACGCTGCCGTATCTGCGCCTCGATGTCCCGGAACTGGCGTTGTCCGGGCGTGTCGTCGTTGTAGACCAGATTGGCAATGCTGTTGAGCTTGAGCAGTTCGTCGAGAATGTGATCCACCGGCAAGAAGTTAGGGCTCCAGCGGACGTGGATCATGTGATGCGCGCGCAATTGAGGAATCATCTTCTCAAAGCATCGGGCCAGTGCCAGTCCGTCACCACGCCAGGAGCCTGCCGGCCCTTCGCGCTCTTCAGAGATACGCGCTGCCGTGCACACAGTCGTCAAGCCGCAGCTCAGCGCGCGCAGATCCATCACATGCAGCGCCAGCTCCAGGGGGATCTTCGCCGAAGGGCGAGGCGCAAGCTCGCGCTCCAGGTAGTCGGTGTGAATATCGATGATTCCGGGAATGAGGAACGCGCCCCGGAGATCGATTCCGCCGGAAAGATTGCGAGGAAGAATTTCGGCGATGCAGTTGCCCTCAATTACGAGCGATCCTTGAATTTCACGGTCGGGACAGATGATGCGTGCGTTCGTCAGGATCGTTTCGGTCATCATTTTCTCTGAACTCCTTGGTTTGGCGATCACTTTGCGAGCAACGATTGGTTGAGGATGCCATTGCGCACCCAGTCGGAGATGCGTTCCATACCACTGATCAGAATGACAATCAGAATTGTGTAGGCGAGTACGTCTTTGTAATGCAGAAGGCCGTTGGCAAAGGCCAGTTCAAAGCCGATGCCGCCACCGCCAAATACGCCCAGGGGAATTGCGGCGCGCAGGTTGTGGTCGAATGCGTAGAAGAGATTGGCGACGAAGGAGGGCATAACCTGGGGCAAAATGGCGAAACGGATGGTTTGCATCCGAGTTGCGCCCACGCTCTGAACCGACTCGAGCATGCCCTTATCGCATTGCTCAATTGTGTCAGCGAAGAACTTGCCGTACATACCGACAGAGCCGAAGATGAGAGTGAGGGCGCCGGCGAAGGGGCCGATACCCACCGCGATCAACAGCACGAGCACAACGATGAGTTGCGGCACGGAGCGGTTTGCGATCAGGAGCGTGCGCGCTAACAACCGAACCAGATGATTGGGGGCTGTATTGGTGGCCGCGACAAAGGCGAGCAATAATGCCAGAAAGCCGCCGGCGACCGTGCCGAGAAACGCCATAGCCACTGTATCGATTAAGGAGATGAAGATCGACTTCTGGGTCCAGATCAGGGAGAGATGAGGTGGCAGCATCTGCCGGAGCAGATCGGCCACGAATCCAAAATCGACATCGAAGCTGGTTGGGGTGATGCCGACAAAGGTAAACAGCAGGCAGAGGACGCCGGCAGTTATAGCGAGGGTCAGGATGATGTTGCGGAGTTTGCGTGAGGGCAGAGCCACAGTAGGAACTTCGACGGTCATCGCACGGCCTCTGCTCCAAAGATTCGGGCGCGAAAGAAATCGGAGATGCGTTCGGACCCAAAGACCAGCGCAAAGGTCAGCAGAGTGGCGACGCAGGCGCGCTGGTAGTTCAGCGAGTTCATCGCGGCCATCATGATGTAGCCGATACCCCCTGCGCCGACCGCGCCGAGAATCACCCCGGCGCGCACGTTGAATTCGAAACGAAACAATCCATTGGCCAGCAGCGCGGGCACAATTTGGGGAACGATCGCATAGCGAATGACCTGAGAGCGGGATGCGCCGGTTGCTTCAACAGCCTCAAGCATGTGCGGCTCAATCTCTTCGATGGCGTCAGCCAGGAGCTTGGCCAACATTCCGATGCTGCTGACGGAGAGCGCGATCAGGCCGGGGATGGCGCCGAGACCGAAGATGGCGACAAGCAGGAGCATCTGCACAATCTCCGGCAGGCCGCGCTCGAGGGCAATGAAAGAACGCATGGCCAGTCGCAGGGGCTTTGGAGAAAGATTGGAGGAGGCCAGGAGGGCACAGGGCAGCGAGAGACACATACCGAGCAATGTAGCGATCAGCGCCATGACCGCTGTAACGGCGAGCGGCTGCAACATGTCTGGCAGGCTGCTCCAATCCGGCGGAAAAAACAATTCGAGGAGCGACCCGCCTTTGCCGATGCCGGTGACGAAGGCTTGGAGGTCGACGTTACAGCGCCATGCCGACAGCAGCGTAAGCGCGACGACCGTTAGGATGGCTGCACTCCGCCGGCGACGCTGCGCGGCTTTGCCGTTCTTCCACTGGACGAGTGGAAGTTCTTGACGCTCTAAGCTGGTATCCAAGGAGCCCACTAGATCGGCAACCCTCCCGTCATGCTGCGGTGAAGGGCCGCATGCAAACCCGGTTCGAAGTGAACGGGTTGCGCGTCGGCATCGCTGGGCGTAGAAAATGCCTCGCCGTTGAGATCTCCGTAGATTCTTTCGAGTTGATGGGCGGAGAGCAGGGGCGCGCCGTCATAGAAAATCTGGCCAGCGCGAATTCCGAGGACGCGCGTGCAGTAGCGGGCAACGACGGCGGGCTGGTGAAATGCGCCGATCACGGGGGTTTCGCGGGACAGAGGTTGCAGAATCGACATGATCGCTTCTGCATTGCGGGGATCGAGGCTGGAAATTGGCTCGTCAGCCAGATAGATAAGCGGCTTTTGATAGATGGCGCGCGCGATAGAGACGCGCTGCATTTCGCCACCACTGAGCGAGCCGGCAAGCCGCGCTGCGTACGCTGTCATATTTACCCGGTCGAGGGCCTCCATCGCTTCCCGCGCTTCGGCATCGGTAAATCCGATGAACCAACTGCGCAGGGGGTGAATGTGTCCGAGGCGCCCGAGCATCACGTTTTCAAGAACAGTCAGGCGCTTTACCAGGTTCGATCCTTGGAAGATGAGGCCGATGTGGCGGCGGGCCCTGCGCAATTCCAACGCATTGACATTGGTGGTGCAATAAACTTTTCCGCCGGGATCGGTGAGCCTGATCTCGCCGCTCGTTGGCCTGGTAAGGCCAACGATGCAGCGCAGCGTGAGGGATTTACCAGCTCCGCTGGAGCCGAGTATCGAGACGAATTCGCCCCGGCCGACTGAAAAGCTGACTCCGTCGACGAGACGCTTGCCGCTCGGAAGTTTTACAACGACATTCGACACTTGAAGCATGGGAGTTAGTTCTCCGCGAAATTGAAGTCTTTTACCTGCGCGGCGTACTTTCGAAGACTGTCATAGCTTGCGTCCGTGCAAGCCACCAGCACGGTCCCGCTGTCGGCAGTACGAAAGATGTTGGAGATATTCGCCCACGCCGCCGGATCTCTTGTGGGCATGGCAACCAACGCAGCCTGAATCTCTTTCTTCAGCTGTTCAGGAAGCGCTTTGCGAACGACATACGGGCCCTCCGGAATCAGGTCGGAAGTCCAGAGGATACGCACGTCGCCGGGTTGTATCTTGTGTATCTGAATCAGACGGGGCAAGATGGAGAGCATGAATCCGGCGGCATCTACTTTG
>Ga0335072_10014166_pt1 | contig 11332 bp, 10 predicted proteins | sample Lox_Sample_21_FD_206725 | JGI IMG/M metagenome (GOLD analysis project Ga0335072, IMG submission 206725) | Soil microbial communities from Loxahatchee National Wildlife Refuge, Florida, United States - Lox_Sample_2.1 | ecosystem: Environmental > Terrestrial > Soil > Wetlands | place: USA...
GATGCGGTAGATCAGGTCGCGCCAGCTCGAGCCGTCGGCGTCCTCGTCGCCCGGGAGTTCCAGGCCGTCCAGTGCCGTCGGGGCGGACATCAGTTCCGGGCCAGGCCGTCCCGGGCCGATCCGAATCCGGCCGGGCGGGGTCCGTGCCGGAGCGCGCTGAGTACCCGCAGGCCGCCTAATCTTTGGCATCTTTGGCGGCTGCCCCCGCAGCGGTTGCCGCGGTACCCACGGCTGAGGCACCGTGGCGACTTCCGAGTAGGCATCGGTCCGCCACCTGGGCGACGATGATGTGTTTTTGGGCGGGCTGGGAACACCCGTCTTTGGAGCCGGTCGTTGAACGACTCCACGAGAATCGCTCATGCTCGAAGGAATAACCAATTCAGGCAAGCAAAAAACACCTATTTTCCCCGGATACGGGCAAATTGTTAGCGACGAAGCGGTAAACACCCCAGCGATCGCCGAATCATAGTTAACCGAAGAAAGCAGCGGCGTCGTCGTAGCGGCTTTGGGGCACCAATTTGAGCTGTCGCACCGCATCGGCCAGCGGCACCCGGCCGATGTCCTGTCCGCGTAGCGAGACCATCTGGCCGTACTCGCCGGCATGGGCGGCATCGGCCGCGTTCACCCCGAACCGGGTGGCCAGCACCCGGTCGTAGGCGGTCGGCGTACCACCGCGCTGCACGTGGCCCAGCACGGTCACCCGAACCTCCTTGTTGATCCGCCTCTCCACCTCGAAGCCCAGCTGCGCCGCGACGCCGGTGAACTTTTCGTGGCCGAATTCGTCGATTCCGCCTTCGCGCAATTGGATCGAGCCGGCAATGGGCTTGGCCCCCTCAGCTACCACGCAAATAAAGTGCGAGTCGCCGCGCTGAAAACGCCGTTTGACGAGCCGGCACACCTCCTCGATGTCGAAGGGCTGCTCGGGAATCAGCGTCATATGGGCGCCGGAGGCCAGCCCCGAGTTCAGCGCGATCCACCCGGCGTGCCTGCCCATCACCTCCACCAGCATCACCCGCTGGTGGGATTCGGCGGTGCTGTGCAGCCTGTCGATCGCGTCGGTGGCCACCGTCAGTGCGGTGTCATGCCCGAAAGTCACGTCGGTGCAGTCGATGTCGTTGTCGATCGTCTTCGGCACGCCGACGACCGGGACATTCTCTTCGGATAGCCAGTGCGCGGCCGTCAGCGTGCCTTCGCCGCCGATCGGGATCAGCACGTCGATGCCGTTGTCGTCCAGAGTCTGCATGATCTGGGTCAGCCCGGCCCGCAGCTTGTCGGGATGCACGCGGGCGGTGCCCAGCATGGTCCCGCCCTTGGCCAGCAGCCGGTCGTTGCGGTCGTCGTTTGCCAGCTGCGTGCGACGGTTTTCCAGCAAACCCCGCCAGCCATCCTGGAAGCCAACCACCGACGAGCCGTACCGGGAACCGCAGGTGCGCACCACCGCTCGGATGACGGCGTTGAGCCCAGGGCAGTCGCCGCCTCCGGTGAGAATTCCGATCCGCATGTGCTCATCTTGCCCTGCGGCCTGGTAGATGGCGCGAGCAGACGCAAAATCACCCGACACCGGGCATGCGGGTGCTGGTGCGTCTGCTCGCGGTACTAAATCGCGGTCGGCAGCGCGCCGCGGGCGGCTTCGTAGGCCGCCCCCACCTGGTAGAGCCGGTCGTCGGCCAACGCGGGGGCCATGATCTGCAATCCCACCGGCAGCCGGTCGTCCGGCGACAACCCCGAGGGCACCGACATGCCGCAATGGCCGGCCAGGTTCAGCGGCAGCGTGCACAGGTCGAACAGGTACATCGCCAGCGGATCGTCGACCTTCTCGCCCAGCGGAAAAGCCGTGGTAGGCGTCGCCGGCGACACCAGCACGTCGACGGACCGGTAGGCCTCGTCGAGGTCGCGCGCGATCAGGGTACGCACCTTCTGCGCCTGGTTGTAGTAGGCGTCGTAATACCCCGCCGACAACGCGTATGCGCCAATCATGATGCGGCGCTTGACCTCCGGCCCGAATCCGGCCGCCCGGGTCAGCGCCATCACTTCCTCGGCGCTGTGGGTGCCGTCATCGCCGACGCGCAGCCCGTAACGCATCGCGTCGAAGCGGGCCAGGTTGCTCGACACCTCCGACGGCAGGATCAGGTAGTAGGCCGCCAGCGCGTGATCGAAATGCGGGCAGTCGACTTCGCTGACCTCGGCCCCCAACGCGGTCAACTGCTCGACGGCGGCGGAGAACGACGCCAGCACCCCCGGCTGGTAGCCCTCGCCGGTGTGGAGCTGGCGCACGACTCCCACGCGCACGCCGCGCAGATCACCTGCCGCGCCGGTCTTTGCCGCGGCGACGACGTCGGGCACCGCGGTATCGATGGACGTGGAGTCGCGGGGGTCGTGCCCGGCGATCACCTGGTGCAGCAGCGCGGTGTCCAGCACGGTGCGGGCACACGGGCCACCCTGGTCCAGCGACGACGCGCAGGCCACCAGCCCGTAGCGCGACACCGTGCCGTAGGTGGGTTTGACGCCAACGGTCGCGGTCAGCGCGGCCGGCTGGCGGATCGATCCCCCGGTGTCGGACCCGATGGCCAGCGGCGCCTGGAAGGCGGCCAGCGCCGCCGCGCTGCCGCCGCCGGAGCCGCCGGGCACCCGGTCGACGTCCCACGGGTTGCGGGTCGGGCCGTAGGCGGAGTTCTCCGTCGACGAGCCCATCGCGAACTCGTCCATGTTGGTCTTGCCCAGGATCGGGATGCCGGCCGCCCGCAGCCGCGCCGTCAAAGTGGCGTCGTAGGGCGACCGCCACCCCTCGAGGATCTTGGAACCGCAGGTCGTGGGCATGTCGAGGGTGGTGAACACGTCTTTGAGCGCCAGCGGCACCCCGGCCAGCGACGACGGCAGCGGCTCCCCGGCGGCCACCATCTTGTCGACGGCCGCCGCCGCGCTCAACGCCTCGTCGGCCGCCACGTGCAGGAAGGCGTGGTAGCGGTCGTCGGTTGCCGCGATCTGGTCCAGGCAGGCCCGGGTGACCTCGACCGACGACAGCTCCTTGGCGGTGATCTTGGCGGCCAGCGTCGACGCGTCCAACCTGGTGATGTCCGTCACTGGCTCTCCCCGAGGATCTGGGGGACGACGAAGCGGCCGTCGGCGGCTTCGGGCGCCTGCGACAGCGCTTCGGCCTGCGTCAGGCACGGCGCTGTCTCGTCCGGGCGGGTGACGTTGACGTCCTTCAACGGGTTGTCGGTGGCTTCGACGCCGGTGACGTCGACGGCCTGGATCTGGCTGACGTGGGTCAGGATGGCGTCGAGTTGGCCGGCGAAGCTGTCCAGCTCGGCATCGGTCAACGCCAGCCGGGCCAGCCGGGCCAGGTGCGCCACCTCATCACGGGAGATCTGGGACACGAGCGAAAAGCCTAGCCGGGCGACGATTCGTGCCGCGGCCCCGGGCGAGCGTCACGCAGCGCGGTGCGGCCCGGGTCGCCGTGCAGGCAGGCTCGCCCAGCGTGCGGCGCCGGGCACGCAGGCTCGCCCAGCGTGCGGCTGGCTGCACATTCGGCGCCGAGCGTGCAGCTGGCCGCACACTCAGCGCTACCCAGGGCGCCGCCCAGGACAGCGGGAAAGGCCGAAATGCCGTCGCAACGTCGCTGTGCAACAGTGTTGACCGTGCCCTCCTATCTGCTGCGCATCGAGTTAGTCGACCGCCCAGGCAGCCTGGGCTCGCTGGCTGTGGCGCTCGGCTCGGTGGGCGGTGACATCCTGTCGCTCGACGTGGTGGAGCGGACATCCGGTTATGCGATCGATGATCTGGTGATCGAACTTCCCCCCGGAGCAATGCCGGACACGCTGATCACCGCGGCCGAGTCACTGCCCGGCGTCCGGGTGGACAGCGTCCGCCCGCACACCGGACTGCTCGAAGCCCACCGCGAGCTGGAACTTCTCGACCACGTCGCCGCTGCGGCCGACAACGCGTCCAAGCTGCAGGTGCTGGCCGACGAGGCCCCGCGGGTGCTGCGAGTGGCGTGGTGCACGGTATTGGCCGCCGCCGGCGCGGGGGTAGAGCGTCTTGCCGGCAGCCCGGGTGCGCCCGAGACCCGGGCCGTTTCGGCGCCGTGGCTGCCGATCGAGCAGGCCGTGGCGCTCGACGGCGGCGCCGACTGGGTGCCGCAGGCCTGGCGCGACATGGACACCACGATGGTGGCGGCGCCGTTGGGCGACCCGCGCACGGCGGTAATGCTGGGCCGTCCGGGCCCGGAGTTCCGGCCCTCCGAGGTGGCCCGGCTGGGGTATCTGGCCGGCATCGTCGCGACGATGCTGCGCTGACAACGACGGTTTTGGCGAAGCCGCCGGTTAAGCTGCCGTCAAACGCGTGACCTGTGAGAAATTCGGGGTGCTACCCGGTGGCAGTCTTTATCAGCGATCCGCGCCGCGACGACCTCGCGGCGCGACTCAGCACGGTCGTCGTCCTTCTCGCGGTGATGTTCATCGGCATCACCGGATGCTGGCGAATACAGACACAGACCTGCAAACCCAAGTCCGGGTCCTCGTTGCCGAATGGACCCCGGCAGAGCGTGCTGCCGCTGTCCGTCCACGAGGTCGGCGGTGTCACGGTGGATACCGCGGGCAACGTCTACGTCCTCGACTGGGGCTGCGACGCCCCCGGGAGACCCGGCTTCTTGGAAGGCGTCCAGGTGGTGGAGTTGGCGTCGGGTTCGGGCACCCAGGCCGTGCTGCCGTTTACCGGCCTCAATGGGTTCGGCGACGTGGCGGTAAGTACCGCCGGCGACGTATACGTGACCAATGCTGCCGACAACCAGGTCCGCAAGTTGGCAGCCGGGTCGCGCAGTCAGACCGTATTGCCCTTCACCGGCCTGCACCACCCTGGCGGGGTGGCGGCGGACGGCGCCGGCAATGTGTACGTGAGCGACGAAATGAACAACCGGGTCGTGGCATTGGCACCAGGGCCGGGCACTCAGCGCGTACTGCCGTTCACCGGCCTGGACGGACCCACCGCGCTGGCAGTGGATGGCGCCGGCAACGTCTACGTCGTCGAAAATAATCGCGTCCTTGAATTGGCGCCGGGCTCAAGCACCCAGACCGTGCTGCCGTTCACCGGCCTGGACCATCCCCGGGGGGTGGCGGTGGATGGCGCCGGCGACGTCTACGTCGCCGACTCGCGGAACAATCGGGTGCTGAAGTTGCCGACCGGGTCGAGCACCCAAACCCTGCTGCCGTTCACCGGACTCAACGAACCGTGGAGTGTGGCGGTGGACACCGCCGGCAACGTCTACACCGAAACCCGCGACATGGACTTCGACAGCTATCACGTCCTGAAACTGGCGGCCGGGTAATGCGCGGCCACGTCACCATCGCCGCCGTCGTCCTGGTTGCCGGCCTGACCGCTGGCGGGAGCCCGGCGCAGGCGGATCCGACGTCGCCGTCCCCGGCGCCCTCTTCGCAGCCCGCGGTGCCGTGGTCTGGCCTCAGCGAATCTAACGGCGTGGCGGTGGACAGTGCGGGCAACGTGTACGTCACCGACTTTGGCCACCCTGATTGGGGCCCCCGCCGGCCCCCGATCGTCGGGATCCGAGTGGTGAAGTACGCGCCGAGGTCGAGCCCCTCGACCACGCTGTCGTTCCCCCACCTTTTCACCCCAGTCGGGGTGGCGGTGGATGGCGCCGGCAACGTGTACGTCACCGACCTGGACAGCAACCGCGTCCGGAAATTGGCGGCCGGATCGAGCGCGCCGACGTCGCTGCCGTTCGCCGGCGTCAGCAAGCCCCTCGGGGTGGCGGCGGATAGCGCCGGCAACGTATACGTCACCGACGAAATCAATACCCAGGTGGTGAAGTTGCCGGCCGGATCGGACACTTCGACGGTCCTGCCGTTCACCGGCCTGCACGACCCCTGCGGTATCGCGGTGGATACTGGCGGCAACGTCTACGTCGCCGACCACACCGCCAAACAAGTGGTGAAGCTGGCGGTCGGGTCGAACACCCAGACCGTGCTGCCGTTCACCGGCCTCGAGACCCCCGGTGGGGTGGCGGTGGACAACGCGGGCGACGTGTACGTCTCCGACAACGATCGCGTCCTCAAATTAGCGGCCGGGACGAGCACCCAGACGGTGCTGCCCGGCTCCGGCAGACCCAGGTGGCTGGCGGTGGATAAGGACCGCAACGTCTACATAAGCGGCGGGGGCGGCGGGTTTCAGAAATTTCCGTAGGGGCGAATCAGCCTGTGCGCGAGGGCTTTTCGGAAGCAACCACCGGGTCGCCGTCTTCCCACAGCAGCAGCTGACGAACCGCCGGACGGGGCCCGTATGGCCGCAGCATGGTGCTGGCCGGCCGCGGCCGCACCCGCAGCGGCCACCAGAACCAGCGCCCGAGCAGCGTCGCGATGGACGGCGTCATGAAGGAACGCACGATCAGCGTGTCGAACATCAGGCCGAGGCCGATGGTGGTCCCGATCTGACCGAGCACCTGGAAACCGCTGAACACGAACGCGCACATGGTGACCGCGAAAACCAGTCCGGCGGAGGTGACCACCGATCCGGAGCCCGCCATCGCACGGATGATGCCGGTCTTGAGTCCGGCGTCGATCTCCTCCTTGAAGCGGGATATCAACAGCAGGTTGTAGTCGGATCCGACCGCCAACAGCAGCATCACGGCCAGCGCGAGCACGACCCAGTACAGCTTGATGCCGAGCAGGTACTGCCAGACCAGCAGCGACAGGCCGAACGAGGCGCCCAGCGAGAGAGCGACCGTGCCGACGATGACAAGGGCGGCAACCAGGCTGCGGGTGATGATCATCATGATCAGCAAAATCAGGCTGATTGCGGCGATCCCGGCGATCATCAGGTCCCACTTGGCGCCGTCTTGGATGTCCTTGTACGTGGCCGCGGTGCCGCCGAGATAGACCTTCGCGTCGGCCATCGGGGTGCCCTTCACGGCTTCGTGCGCGGCGTTGCGGATCGGGTCGATGTGTGAGATGCCCTGCGGGGTCGCGGGATCGCCCTCATGCGTGACGATCATCCGGGCGGCCTTGCCGTCGGGCGAGAGGAACAGCTTCAGGCCGCGGTTGAAATCGGGGTTGTGGAAAACCTCGGGCGGCAGGTAGAAGGTGTCGTCGTTTTTCGAGACGTCATAGGCTCGCCCCAGCTCCGTCGCGTTCTCGATCGCGGCCGCCGTCTGGGAGTAGATGCCCGACAGAGTGGCGTAGTTCGACATCACCAGGTCGCGGTTGGTCTGCTGGCTGTTGATCTGCGGCGGTATCAGCCCCACCAGTTTCGGCTGCAGCGCGTCGAGTTGATCCAAAGTGGCAGTGAGATCTTCGAATTTCGCACTGAGCTGGTCGATCCCGTCGAGCGCGTCGAGGACCGACCTGATCGCCCAGCAGGCGGGGATGTCGAAGCAATGCTTTTCCCAGTAGAAATAGTTACGAATCGGCCTGAAGAAGTCGTCGAAATTCGCGATCTTGTTACGCAAGTCGTTGATGGTGGCGATGGTGTCGTGAAAGCTCTGGGCTTCACTGTGGGTGGTGGCCGCGAGCTGCTGCTGCAGCGTGTACTGCTGCTTCAGAATCTCGATCGTCTTGCCCAGCTCGCCGGCCTGCTTGAGCAAGTCGTCCGCGCGATCCCGTTGGTAGGTGAGGTTTTCCTGTTGGGTGGCACTTTGCGTGCTGATCTGGAACGCCAGCGAGCTGTGCACGAGCGGGGTTCCCAACGGCCGGGTGATCGACTGCACCTGCGCAATGCCGGGGATGTGGAACACCGCCTTGGCCACCCTGTCCAGAATCATCATGCTGGCGGGGTTGCGCATGTCGTGATCGGTTTCGATCATCAGCAATTCGGGCTCCAACCGGGCCCGGGAAAAATGCTTCTCGGCGGCGGCGTAACCGACGTTGGCCGGCGCGCTGGCGGGCATGTAGGGGCGCGTGTCGTAACTCGTCTTGTATCCGGGCAGTGCCAGGACACCAATGAACGCCAGCGCGAGGGCCACCACGAGGACCGGACCGGGCCAGCGGACGATGCCGGTACCGATACGCCGCCATCCGCGGGTTCGCATGGCGCGCTTGGGTTCGAAGGCGCCCAAGGCCGCGCCCAGGGTCAATATGGCCGGGGAAAGGGTCAGCGCGGCGGCAAGCGCAACCAGGATGCCCAGTGCGGCAGGCACGCCCAGGCTTTGGAAATACGGCAGCCGGGTGAAACTCAGGCAGGCTACGGCGCCGGCAACTGTCAGGCCCGAACCCAGGACGATGTGGGCAGTGCCGCGAAACATGGTGTAGAAGGCTGCTTCTCGATCCTCGCCGGCGCTGCGTGCTTCTTGATAGCGGCCGACGACGAATATCGCGTAGTCGGTACCGGCGGCGATGACCAGCAGCGTGAGCAGATTGGTCGAGTACGTCGACAAGCCGATGACCCCGGCGTTGCCGAGAAAGGCGACGATTCCGCGGGCGGCGGCCATCTCGATCAGAACCGTGATGAGCACCAGCAGCATCGTGACGAAGGACCGGTAGACGAAAAGCAGCATCAACGCGATCACCCCGATGGTGATCGAGGTGACCTTCGCGGTCCCCTTGCTGCCCACGTCGAACTGATCCGAGATCAGTGGCGCCGCGCCGGTGACGTAGACGTTGACCCCTGGCGGCGGTTTCGTGTGGTCGATGATGTCGCGCACGGCGCCGACGGACTCGTTGGCTTGCGCGGAGCCTTGATTGCCCGTGAGGTTCAGCTGCACGTAGGCGGCCTTGCCGTCGGTGCTCTGCGATCCCGCCGCGGTCAGGGTGTCGCCCCAGAAGTCCTGGACGTGCTCGACGTGCTTGCGGTCCGCCTGCAGCCTGCGGACCAGATCGTCGTAGTAGGTGTGGGCGGCCCCGTCGAGGGGTTTCTTCTCGTCTTCCAGCACGACCATCGCCGTGCTGTCGGTGTCGAACTCGTGGAACGCCTGACCGATGCGCTTGGTGGCGATCAGCGACGGCGCGTCGGGCGAGATCAGCGCCACGTTATGGGTCTTGCCAACCTGTTCCAGTTGTGGCACCAGGGCATTCGAGACCGCGGCCAGTGCCACCCAGAGCACCAGGATGGGCACCGACAGCCGGCGGATGGTGTGCGGTAGGCGAGGTGGCTTGGGTTCTTGTTCGCTCATCCGGACTTGTCCAGGCAGTAGATGTACGCATTTGGCGTGTTGACGGTGCGTTCGTCTTTGACGTCACCGTTGACGATGATGCGGCAGCTAAGGGTGGGGCCGTCGCCCTGCGCCACCACGTTGCCGAGCACCGCGGGCTCGGTGCTGGTGATGGTGAACGACCAGGGCAGGGCCGCGTTTTTGACTTGCTTCGGCTGTGCGTTCTCATCCAGGTAGTTGATCGTTGCCACCGCCCCCGGCGCACCGGAGACTTCCAGCACCACCTTTTTGGGGTTGAACGGGACGATCTCGTTGGCCAGATCACTGTTGGCCGACACGTTGTTGTTAGAGCCGAAGATTCCGTGCAAGCGGTAGATGGCTAAACCCGCGGCCGCGACGACGAGCACCGCGACTAACACCATCCACCCGCGCTTGACGAGGGCCGCAATTGAAAACCCCTTCACCGGTTGGCCTTTCGATGATCGGGCGATACGATCACCCGCGTGCTGGAACAGCTTCGGTCATGATCGCTGGGTACGACAGTACGGTACTGGACCGTACTAGACAAGAGACGCCACCGTACACTTTTTATCCGCGGTGCCGGGTGAGGCCGGGGATGATGAAGTCGTCCACAAGGACCTGCACCGTATGACGGGTCGGCGGCCGGTTGGGGATTATGGACCGGAAGATGAGGTAGCCGGGCAACAGGTCCCACAGCTCGTCGGTGATGGCGGCCTCGTCGATCTCACCGCGGTCGACGGCGTGTCGAAGTACGTGCTGGATCACGGCTTTGCGCTGATTGAGGAATTGGTGCTGCATGGCATCGCTGAGCGCAGGGTGGCGCGACACTTCGACCAGGACCGCGCGAATGGTGCTGGCCTGTTGGCGGGTTTGTAGGCAGCAGACCTCGCCCAGCTTGATCAAGTCGCCCCGCAAAGTGCCGGTGTTCGGCGCGACCGCGATCTGACGGACGCCCTCGGTGAACGCGGCCAGCACCAATTCGGCTTTCGAGGGCCAGCGCCGGTACACGGTGGCCTTGCTGGCACGGGCGGCGCTGGCCACCGCGTCGACCGTCAGTCCGTCATAGCCGTGCTCCTGCAGCAGCTGCAGCGTCACCGCCAGCAACTCGGCCTCGCGGGGCGACCACGGCGACAGATCCGCGGACCGGTCGGCAGTTTGGGTCATAGCGCCCACCATAAGACCATCACTGCGGCCGTTGCGCCCTATTGGGTTGCGAGCAGCTCCCCGAGCACCTCTTGATTCCGCTGTAGCCACTCCGCCTCCTCGCCGGGGGCAGGCATGATCAGCCCGGCTTCCATGATCGAGGTGGGGTCCATCTCGTTCAGGCCGATCAACAGCTCTCGGGCGTCCTGGCCGGTGATTGACACCCATGCCTGCGACAGCTCGCTGAGCAGGCGTGCCCGCGTCTCGCGGTCTCGGCCGGCGCGAATCGTGGCGTTGATCGCCGAACAGGCGCGGGGTCTGCCCGCGGTGAAGTAGGTGCCGGGGGCGTACTCGAGGAACAGAACGTTGACGAATCCACGCGGTGCACCCGTGACATTGCAATGAACTTCGGTAATGGCTTCCGCCAGCGCGACGCGGGTATCAGCGTTGAGCGATCCCGCCGGAACGAGGCATTGATAGAACGGCATCACCCACTATGGCACTGCGTCGGCCCCGCTGTCAGCAGGCCCGTCGGCCAACAACTTTCGAAACCCGTCCTCGTCGAGGATCGGCACGCCAAGCTCGACGGCTTTGTCGTACTTGGATCCGGGTGAGTCGCCCGCGACGACGTAGGAGGTCTTCTTCGACACCGAGCCGGCGGCCTTGCCGCCGCGGGTCACGATCGCCTCTTTGGCGTCGTCGCGGGAGAAGCCCGCCAGCGAACCGGTGACCACGACGGTCAGCCCGGCCAGCGTGCGCGGGACGCTGTCGTCGCGCTCGTCGGCCATCCGCACTCCGGCCGTACGCCACTTATCGACGATCTCGCGGTGCCAGTCCACGGTGAACCACTCGGTGACCGCCGCGGCGATGGTCGGTCCGACGCCCTCGACCGCGGCCAGCTGCTCGGTGGACGCTCGCTCGATCTTCTGAATGTCGCCGAACTCGGTGGCCAGCGCGCGGGCAGCGGTCGGCCCGACGTGGCGGATCGACAGTGCGACCAGCACCCGCCATAGCGGTGCCGCCTTGGCTTTGTCGAGGTTGGCCAGCAGCCGCTTGCCGTTGGCCGACAAGTCT
>Ga0335072_10014168_pt1 | contig 11332 bp, 8 predicted proteins | sample Lox_Sample_21_FD_206725 | JGI IMG/M metagenome (GOLD analysis project Ga0335072, IMG submission 206725) | Soil microbial communities from Loxahatchee National Wildlife Refuge, Florida, United States - Lox_Sample_2.1 | ecosystem: Environmental > Terrestrial > Soil > Wetlands | place: USA: Florida...
ACAGCGACGACGACCGAAGCGATTGCCTCTGCTACCGGCGTTCTGCGGCTGCAGGGGCAGGTGACTCACAGGATCCTCCGGCTGAACACTCACGGACTCACCCAGGAAGACAGCCTCATCCAGCCCCAGCCCGCCGGCAATTGCCTCAACTGGAATGTCGGACATCTGGTGTGGTCGAACGAGCAGATTCTTTCCGTTCTGCAGCAGAAGCCCGTTCTGGGCGAAGCTGCCCTCGAGCGTTATGCACGCGGATCCAGGCCTTTGTGCGATCCCGCCGAGGCTCTCCCGCTCGACCAGTTGCTCAGCGCATGGGACATCTCCTGGGCTCGCATCGATGCAGCGCTGGCCAATCTGGCGCCGGAGAGGCTGGCCGATCCGGCCCCCTTCTCGCCGCGCAAAAATCCGGACGAGACCGTTGGCAGTCTGTTGTCCATCGTCTTCTTTCACCAGGCCTCCCACACCGGCCAGACAGCGTTGTTGCGCACCATGGCAGGGAAGCCGGGAGCTATTCGTTAAGCAGCACATCACCCACATCAGGGAGGATTCCATGCAGGACATTAAGCCGTTTCTGTGGTTCAACGACAACGCCGAAGAGGCCGCGCAGTTCTACGTCTCGGTTTTCCCGAAGGCGAAGATGGGCTCGATTCTGCGTGCCCCCGAGGGCGGACCTTCGAAGCCAGGGTCGGTGCTGACCGTGGCCTTTACCATCGGCGGCGTCGAGTTCATGGCTCTCAATGGGGGGCCGCATCACGCTTTCACCGATGCACTTTCACTCGTGGTTCCCTGCGACAGCCAGGCGGAGATCGACGCTATGTGGGACAAACTGCTAGCCGGAGGCGGCCAGGAGGTAGCCTGCGGCTGGCTCCGGGACAAGTTCGGCGTTTCCTGGCAGGTGGTCCCGGTGAATATCGGTCAGCTCCTCCAGGGCGGGGACGCCGAGGGCGGCAAGCGCGCCATGCAGGCCATGATGCAGATGAAGAAGCTCGATATAGACGCCCTGAAGCGCGCCGGAGTGTCAGCGTAACTGGCGGCAGGTGTGAAACTTGCAAAAGGGGCGGACCATCCCTGGGCCGCCCGTTTCTTATTTCCGGAGATGATCGGCCTTGGCAGGACCGGGATGAATGCGACGTTACAATCGCGGTCGGCACAACTTTTCTGATGGTTCGAGCGCGCTCCCGGTCAGGAAGATTCAGCATTTTCGATCCTGCGAATACCTGTGGATGAGAGCTGCGTGAACGACGCAACAAAGCAGGAAGCCCTGTGTCCAGAGAGGCAAGCGAGCGCCACGCGGGAACTGAGAAGAAAAAAGGCGCAAGAAAATACTGCCGGAGAACGAGCGGTTATTGCTATGATGGTGCCCTCCCGAACGCTGGTCACGCAGAGCGGCGGGGGCCCGATAGCGCGTTCGTCCACAGGCGAAAGTTGCACCAGCCGAAGAAGCTATCGATGAGAGGCAGTTCTCAGGCATCAGCGGTATCAGTACAGGTCCCCAGTTACTGAAGCGAACGCCGTCTCTCCCCCAGCGGCCCGAGGAGTCGACAAGATGAAATCGCGTGAAGTGTTGGTGGCGACGGCTGTGGCTGTCGTTCTCGTGGTCGCGGCTATGCCGGTTTACAGTCAGGGATTCGGCATGGAAAAGACGAGAGTCGTCCTGCATCGCAAACTGCCGGCGCTCGTCCAGTTGCCGGGCGACAGGATTACGGTCAAGGTGACGACGGTGCATCCCGGAGATGTGGATGAAGCTGCCGACCTGCAGAGCCAGCTCATGACGGAGCTGCTGAAAAACGATACCCAGCTGCAGGAAGACGATGTTCATCCGCAGGAACTGGTGAGCTGTCAGATCACGCAGTTCGCGCATCCGGCGCCAATTGTTACCGCGCAGGTGGTGCAGGGCAAGACCGAGACCTTCGAGCGGATCACGGGTGCCCTGAGCGCGACTTTCCAGGTAAAGACGGCCGGAGGGCGAACCCTCGCTTCGGATAACGTCGTGGTGAACTACGATCAGCAGTTCGACGCGAACGGCGATAACACCTCTCACGGCATTCTGGGCACCATGGGCAGCTCATTCCACAAGCTCAAAGGCAGCAAAGGAACCGATGCGCAGGAGGACAATGCGCCCACCGATCCTGAGTTGCGGCAGAAGCTGGTCAACATGGCCGTCCAGCGGATGGCTTCGCAGATCGTGAATACCGATGAAACCCTCGAAGTCCAGTTAGCAAAGGGCAAAGAAGCGCTGGACCAGGGCAACAAGGAAGCGGTGCGGGGACTTTGGGAGCAGGCTCTGGAAACCTATTCGACCGCGACCCCGAATCCCAAACCGGAAGACGATGCGTACCGGCTCTATGACATCGGCGTTGCGAACGAGGCCCTTGCCTACTCGGCGACCGACACAAAGGCGGCGATGAAGTTCCTGGACGACGCCGCCATCAATTACGGGAAGGCCAAAGACGAGAAGCCAGGCGAGAAGTATTTCCTCGAGCCGCAGCAGCGCATCGAGACCGCCATTGCGCATTACCGCAAGCTGGAGATGGAAAAGAATGCGCCCAAGGAGACGGTGGCCGACAATGTTCCGCCTCCGGCTCCAAAGCCGGTGAGTACTCCGGTGAGCGCTCCGGCAAGCGGATCGGTGACCGACCACGCCGCCCAGCATGCGACGGCCAAACCTCTGACGAACAGCCAGGTGCTCGCCATGATCCGCGCGGGGATGGATGACGGCACGGTGGAGCAGACAGTGAAGAACGCCAATGCTGTGGACTTCGATCTGACGATTGCAGCGCGACGGCGCCTCACCGCCGACGGCGTGAGCGCAGCCGTCATCGAGGCTATGAAGACTCGCGCCATTCAGGAACTGGCGAAAGGGAAATGAGCAGCAGGGTACGTAGCTGGGCCGGAGCGCTGGCGCTGATGGCGGCTGTGACATGCCTGCAGGTCCGCGCTCAGGACGATACCATGTGCGGCGGGGGCAAGGACCTTGTAGTCCAGGCCCTGGAGCGGGTGACGCCCACCAGCAGCAACGACGCCTATCAGGACGCTCTCGAACTGCTCAAGCACGCCGTCTCCAGCTGCGCGGAACTGGGCGACGCCTGGTACTACCGCAGCCTGGTAGAGCGGCGCCTCGGCAATACACGGCTGGCGGATTTTTCTCTCGGTATGGCAAAACACGTCGGTTCAGAGGCAATGGATCAGAGCCTCAACCCCTTCATACTGGCCACGCCGATCGCGACGCGGGCCATCGCCGCGAACGCTCCGCAACAGGGCGAAGCTCCGGCGAGCGCTCCCGCGAAGGCCGGTCCGGTGCAGCAGAAGTGGGCGCTGGTCGTGGGCATCGGCCAGTTTGAGGATCCTGTGATTCCGGCGCTCCACTACACGACCGACGATGCGAAGAGTTTTGCCGCGGAGCTTGTCGATCCCAACATCGGCCGCTTTCCTCCCGACCATGTCCTGCTGCTCACGGACAGCCAGGCAACCACGGTCGCCATCAAGGAAGCCCTGAATAAGATTGCGCGTCTGGCGGATTACAACGATGAGGTGGTGATCTACGTCGCGACTCACGGTTCTCCGCGTTCCATGGACGTGGCGGGCGCGAACTATATCGTCACCTACGATACGAAGTTCGAAACTGACCGCCAGGTCGATGAGGACGCCCTTTATGCGACGGCGCTGCCGATGGTGCAGCTCGCCAATGCCGTCGCGACTCGCATGAAGGCGCTGCGCACCGTCGTCATCCTGGACACCTGCTTCAGCGGCGGAGCGGTCGGCAATGAGTCCAAAGTGATGGCCAGCGGCATCGGCAACGCGGCGCCGTCTCAGCAGACCCTGAATCGCATGGCCGAAGGGACGGGCCGCATCGTGCTCGCGGCAGCCAGCGAGCAGGAAGAGTCTCTGGAAAGTCCCACCCTCCAGCACGGCTACTTTACCTATTTCCTGCTACAGGCGCTGAAGAAAGACAATGGCCTCGATCCACTTACGGATATTTACGCCGCTGTGGCCCAGGAAGTGAGCCAGCGGGTGTCGCAGGACGCCCAACTCGGCCATCAGAGCCTGGCGCAGCACCCGGTGATGAGCCGCAGCTCGAACCAGGCGGATTTTGCGCTCGGAATCGCGCCCGGCGGCACCGGAACAGGAGCGAAAAGCGGCCGGTAAGCTCCTCAAAACGGCAGCGATTCGCCGCCGGGACGGCATTCGATTTCCCGGGTAACCCGATTCCGGGACGTCCCTGCTTCCACAATCGCGGGGCCATGCGATACTCGATTTGGCATGTACAAACGCGTCGTACTCAAGCTTTCAGGCGAGGCGCTGGCCGCGGGCCGGGGTTTCGGAGTCGATCCCATCCGCATTCACGAAATTGCCGGTGAAGTCGCGGAAGTTCACGCTATGGGCGTCGAAATGGCCCTGGTGGTGGGGGGCGGCAACTTCTTCCGCGGCGTTGCCGAGCAGGCTCGTGAGATGGACCGCGTCAGTGCCGACAATATGGGCATGCTGGCGACGGTCATCAATGCGCTCGCCATTCAGGACGCGCTCGAGAAGCGCGACGTCTTCTGCCGCGTGATGTCGGCCATCGAAATGGATCAGGTCTGCGAGCCGTATATCCGCCGGCGGGCGATCCGCCATCTTGAAAAAGGCCGCGTCGTGATTTTCGCGGCGGGAACCGGAAACCCTTATTTTTCTACGGATACGGCCGCCTCTCTGCGCGCCATGGAGATTAAGGCCGACGTTCTGCTGAAAGCCACCAAGGTCGAGGGCATCTACGATGCCGATCCGGTCATCACAACCGACGCCGTGAAATTTGATCAGATCAGCTACATGGATATTCTGCGGCTGGGGTTAAAGGTGATGGATACCACTGCGGTGAGTCTCTGCAAGGACAACAATCTGCCCATGATCATCTTCAATCTGAACCAGCCGGGCAATATCCGCCGCGTCATTTCCGGGGAGAAGGTCGGCAGCCTGGTGACCGCCTGAGCGCCCAGCTCCAGGTCGTTCCCCGGCCCTGGCAGCCGGAACTGCCACAGCCTGCAAAACCGGTGGCGGTGAAGGGAAGCAAAGAGCGCCTTCCGGCGCTGACCGGACTGCGTGCGTTTGCCGCCCTCAACATCGTCTTCTTCCACTTTTCGAATCCGAAATGGTTTGGGCCCTTCGCGCCCATCGTCGATAACGGCTACACCTCAGTGAGCTTCTTCCTGCTGCTCTCCGGATTTGTCCTCGCCTACAATTACTCCGATCGCGCCCAAAAGGGGCAACTGAGCGCCCGCACCTTCTGGATTGCACGCCTCTCGCGCCTCTATCCCGTCTATCTCTTCGCTCTCCTCATCTCCCTCGGCATGCTGATGACGGAATGGCACGCGCGCTCGCACACGCAGTTTGCTCTGGGTGTGGTGCTGACGCCGCTCCTCCTGCAGGGCTGGAGCCCCTCGCTCTCGACCTTCTGGAACACGCCGGCTTGGACCATGTGCACCGAAGCGTTCTTCTATCTGATCTTCCCGGCGGTGATTTTGTGGAGGCGCCCGAAAAAAATTAGCGCGCTGTGCGGAATCCTGTTGGGACTCTGGTGCCTGGGTATGGTCCTGCCCAGTCTCTACATGGGGTTGCACCCCGACGGCGATCTTCACCCCGGGCGCTACACCGACGGCTTCTGGATGCGCGCGCTCAAATTCTCGCCCCCCCCGCACATTCCTTCGTTCCTGTTCGGCATAGTTCTGGCGGATCTCGATTCGATGATCCCCCGCGCCGCCCGCAAACGACTGCTCCTTGGTCTGCTGGGTATGGCAGGAATTTATACGGTCCTCTATTTCGGTGAGCACTTCCCGTATCCCATGATGCACGACGGCCTGATGATGCCGCTCTTTGCGATGGCAGTGTTGGGGCTGGCCGGCCACAACCTCATCGCGCGGTTCTTCGGATTCTTTCCCTTCGTCGCGGTGGGGCAGGCAAGCTACTGCCTCTACATCCTGCACTTCAATTTGTGGAACCTGATCCACGATTCCGGCTTCCTGGGAAAAACGGGCCTGGCGCGCTTCGATCCGTGGCTGAGCTATGGCCTACTGGTGCTGGCTGCCGTGGCCGCGATGAAGTGGATCGAACGCCCCGCGCAGCGCTGGATCAAAGCGACCTTCCTCACCCGGTAACGACATCCGGCAGGACGGCCTCTGATGCGGCCTGAGGCACGCTCAACACGGTACGATTGCGTCCCTCGCTCTTGGCCTGATACAGGGCTGAGTCGGCGATGCTGAGCAGTTCGGACTCCGATGCCCCTGCGTGGCCGACCGTGGCGCCGATGCTGACCGTCAGCTGCACTTCTTCGCCGCCGGCCAGGAAGGGAACTTCACCCACGGCTGTGCGAATGCGCTCCGCGCTGGCCAGAGTTTCCTCGCTGTCGCATTCCGGCAGAATGATCAGAAACTCTTCGCCTCCGTAGCGCCCCACAACATCGTAGGGACGCGTCGCCAGCGACAGGCGGCGTCCGAATTCGCGCAGAACCGCATCGCCGGCCAGATGTCCGTGGGTATCGTTGACCGGCTTAAAGTGATCGATGTCCAGCATCAGAACACCCGTGGAGGTGTGGGTGCGCAGCATCCGCTCCATCTCGCGGCGCAGCAGATCGAGCAGGGCTCCGCGATTCCGCAAGCCGGTGAGCGCGTCATGGGTGGCCTGGTAGCGCAACTTTTCCTGAGCCGAGAGCAGGTCGCGTTGCAGCGACATCACGCTGGCCAGCGAAGCGCTCTTCTCGCGGTGCGCGGACTCAGCCTGTTCCCGCAGTGCGTGCGCTTCCGCCAGTTGGACGCGAATGACCTGCGTCTGCTCGCGGACGCGGCGGCGCAACACCACGTTCCACGCTACAAAGACGAAAACGGCAGTCGAGAGCAGCGCCGAGAGGATCAGTGCGTGCCGGGTTGTCCACCAGGTCGGGCGTTCCAGAACGACCACGTCCTCAGGCGAATGCACGAAAAGCTGCACCGCTTCCGGGGTCTTGTTGGTCGTCACCTGGATAAAGCAGATTCCGGTGAGTCGAAGCTGCGTGCCCGGTTCGAGCGCCAGCGGGGTATGATCCGCGTCGACCGGCAAAACCGCCGAGAAGGTGATGCCGTTCTGGTTGAGCACCAGATCCTGTTCTCTGGGACCGCGGGAGATGTAGAGCAGTTGTCCCTGCAACTGGATCGGCTCGGCATCGTGGATGCCGGTGAGTGCTTCGGTTGCCGTGAGTGCAACCGGTGCCGGGGGCGTAGCGGATCCGATGCGCCGTACGATTGCATCCTCGAGGATCGCCGTGTAGTCGCCCATGGAGGGGAAGCCCACCACGTCGAGAAGGTCGCCCTTTTGAACGCGCAAAGGACGATCGGCGTGCACGAAGATGCCATGCTTCGCATCCATGAGCGAAAAATCTTTGCCCATGGATGCCGTGACGACGCCCCGAACGTGAACGCGGTGGCCTGGAGCGACCAGGGAGCGTCGCATCACGCCCGCCGTGTCGCTGATCGGAATCGCAAACGGATCGGCGGGCGGCGCGTCGAGAATCTGCACGTACGAGAGGTCGGGCATGTAGACGTGCACGCCGATCAACTGCAGTCTCTGGTTGAAGCGGCTTCCGACTGCGGCGCGCAGACGCACGCGGGCGTCGATCAGCGCTTCAGAGGCGCCGCTCGCCGGCGTTTGAGTGACCACGTCGATCAGGTTCGGACCCGAAGAAAGCGTCAGGATCAGATTTTGCGCCCCGAAACCTGCTTCGCCGGCGTAGGCCCTCAGGTCGCGGGGTTTGCGCACCGCGCGCACAATGCCCTCCATCGAAATCCAGTTCGAATCCCATGCGCCGGTGAGAATGCGATCAAAACTGACAAGGGGACCGTCGGGCAGCTCCGCGTGACGCTGAAGGCGAAAGCGGGCATGCAGCAGGACAGGATTGACCTTTCCCGGACCGCTCTCGGCGTCGACGCTGACGATGTCGCCGGCCCGAAGGCCGGGAGGAGTCTGGCCGCGTGTGTCGACAAAGATACCGTCCGTCGAGTCCATGATGAACATGGCACTCAGCCGGGCATCGTAGAAGGTCACCTGCGCTCGTGCGAGATGGACCGGGTAGTTACGCCGCGCTTCGGCGTCCAAAAGGGTATGGGCCTCGCGGGCTGTGCGCAGGACGGGCAGGGAATGATTCGTGGCCGGGCCGAGCAGCGCCCGCGCCGGCACGAGGAATCCAGCGCAAAGAAAGAAAAGCGGAACAGAGAAGAGGAAGGAAGCCTGCCGTGAGCAGAGGAGGGATAGGCCGCGCACCTGCTGCTGGCCACGCCTTCGTCTCCGCGTACCCATTCCCTGGCCCTCGCCGCGGCCTCCACACCCACCCCGCCTGCCTTATCGGCGGTCGCGATTGCCAGTATAGGCCGGGTTCGTGCGAGGGGAATGCAACTTCAGAGGAATGACGGTGCCCAATCGCCCCACAGCTCCACCCTTACGTTGCGCTGCTCCGGTATCCCATGCCGGCCAGAACGCCGCGCATGTAAGCGTAGCTCTTCGTCACCCCGGGCATCGGATCGTTTTCGTGGACCTCGTATTCCAGATCGACAAAGCCCGGATACTTCGTGGCAATCAGCGCTTCAAAAATCGCATGCACCGGCATTTTGCCGTCGCCAACAGCCACCTGGCTCCCCTTGTCGTGAAAATCCGTCAGGTCCTTCATATGCATGTTGAAGAGCCGTGGACCCACTGCGTGAATCGCCTCGACCACATCGGTGCCGGCGCGCACCGTGTGTCCCACATCGATGCAGCAGCCCATGCGGGGATCGAGATTGCGCACATCCTTGAGCACGTCGAGCGGCGACGGCCAGACTTTATCTTCCGGACCGTGATTGTGAATGGCCAGCTTGATGTTGTATTCCCTGACAAACTTCTCGACGCGCGGCAGCGCATCGGGCGCAGGGTCGCCGGCTACCATCACCGGAATGTCGGCGCGCTTCAGATATTCAAACTTGCCGCGCATCACGTCGTCCGAATCCGTCGCCAGCGAGATGTTGCCCGCTGCATGCAGGCGAATCCCCGCGGCTTTGTAATCCGCAAGCGCCTGCTCCTCGGCGGCCGGATCCATTGGCAGATGATCCTTCGCGTCTTTGCAGTTGAGATCGGTGAGGTTGAGGTCTTTCATGAAGCCGATGAGCTGCGCGCGGCTGAAATCGCGAAACGTGTAGCTGGCCAGTCCCAGCCGGACCGGCGAAGGAGCGCCGCCCGCGGTGCGCGGCTCCATCGGAGGCGCGAGCGCGGCCGCGGACGTGGGAAGCCAGGCCGCTCCCGCGGCCAGAGCGCTGGAAGCCAGAAAGCTGCGACGCGAAAACGCTGTGTTCATCGAAGTTCATCCTCGGAAAAACTCACTGCCCGGTAACGGGCTTTGAAAGGGAATTACAGGTGCGGCTCCCAGCCCTTCTGGTATTCGCGGCTCCAGCCCTTCATCGCCTCAGGGTCGCCGATAATTTTGCCCCCATCGCTGGCATCGAGCTTCAGCTCGCGCTGTACCTCCCACGAGATATTCGACAGCTGCAGCATCGTCACCGCGACATTGCCGATCTCCACGGGAGCGTGCAGTCGTTCGCCTTTCGTAATGCCGGCAATGAAATTCGCGAAGTGCAGATTTGTCATCGAGTCGGCCCCGATCAAGTCGGCCGACGACGTCGATCCTTCCTTCGGAACCCGATATTCGCTGGTCTTCTTGCCGCCGAGGTCGTAAACCTCATACCCATCGCGATCCACGAGGACGCTCCCCGTCGTGCCGAGAATCGTCGAGCCGCGATCGCGGTTGTACAGCTTCATCCCGTTGCAGCTGCGGCCATCCCAGCACAGCAGTTTGTCGTCGTATTCAAAGTTCGTCACCAGCGTGTCGTAGAACTGCCAGTCGTCCTTGAACTGATAGCGGCCCCCGGTTGCGGTAATGCGGTTGGGATAATCGACGCCCAGCGCCCAGCGGCAGACATCCACTTCGTGCGTGCCGTTATTCAGTGTCTCTCCCGTGCCCCAGATGCGGAACCAATGCCAGTTGTACGGCTGCACGTTGTCTTTATAAGGACGCCGCGGCGCAGGTCCCTGCCACAGATCCCAGTTCAGGGTCGAAGGAACAGGCGCGTCCTTTCCGAAGCCAATGGATTTGCGCGTGTTCACGTACCAGGCCATGCCGTAATAGGCTCGGCCAATCAGGCCATCGTGAATCTTCTGCACAATCTCAATGGTGTGCGGCGACGAGCGCTGTTGGGTTCCCATCTGCACCAGCTTGCCGTATTTTTTCTGCGCCGCAATCAGCAGCGCCCCCTCGGCAGGATTATGGCTGCAGGGTTTCTCCACATAGACATGCTTGCCCGCCTCAACACCGGCAATCGCCATGGGCGCGTGCCAGTGATCGGGTGTGGCAATCGAGATTGCATCGATATCCTTGCGCTCGAGAACCTTCCGGAAGTCGCCTTCGGTTTGCGGCGCGTAGCCCAGCATCTTCTGCGCGGTGGCGGCGAACTTCGCGAGGAAGTTGCTCTCCACGTCGCACACCCAGGCCAGATGCGATGTCTCGCGATTGGCAGACAGCGCGGAAAGATGCGCATACGCGCGGCCGTGCAGTCCGATGGTGGCAAAGCGAACCCGGTCGTTGGCGCCCATAATCTGCGCATAGCTTTTGGCTGTACTGCTCACAGCGAGACCGGCCGCCCCGGCCGCCAACGTGTCGAGAAATTCCCGTCGCGTAATCGTCATGCGTGCTCCCGTTCCGAAGGGTTGGGATTTGGTGGTGTCAGCAGTCTGCGCCCGATTCCGCCAGCGCCTTTTTGAGATCCGCCATGCTGATCCGTGAGGAAGCTTCCGGCGTTCCCGCGCCGCGCCAGTGTGTTTCGAGACTCACCGCGTAGTGATATCCGTCGCGGCGCAGCGCGCGCAGCTGGCCCACCCAGTCCACCACGCCTGTGCCAACCGGCTCCCACTCGTATTTGCCGCCCGGCTCGCGCTTCACGTTCTTGGCGTGGCAGTGGCCGATACGCTCTTTGGGCAGCAGATCGTAGCCCGTGGGGAAAGGCACATCGCCGGGAAAGGTGCCTGCGTTGCCGGGATCCCAGTTGAGCATGAAATTGTGGTTGGGGATCGCTCGCAGAACCGCGGCCGCCTCTTTGGCATTGCCGGTGTTGCACGACATCTCGTTTTCGAGCAGAAGAATGACGTGGCTCTTCGCGCAGCTTTCCGCAGCCTGCCGCAACTTCGCGTTGATTGCCTCGCGATACGGCTCCGGATTCTCGATCCGCCAGAAATCGAAACAGCGCACCCGGTCGGTGCCGAAGGTACGCGCCAGCCCGATGCAGTGTTCGAGCAGCCCGTCCTGCCGGGCGAA
>Ga0335072_10014170_pt1 | contig 11330 bp, 7 predicted proteins | sample Lox_Sample_21_FD_206725 | JGI IMG/M metagenome (GOLD analysis project Ga0335072, IMG submission 206725) | Soil microbial communities from Loxahatchee National Wildlife Refuge, Florida, United States - Lox_Sample_2.1 | ecosystem: Environmental > Terrestrial > Soil > Wetlands | place: USA: Florida...
CCATTTGATCGTCGACGTCCGCACTAATTCTGGGGATAAGGCGTGGGATGTTCATCGTCTGTTCAATGAGAGAGAACACGTCGTCCACATCTTGTTCTCCACCCATTAGAAGAATACGTCCCATGCTGCAGGCTAATTCCTCGTCAATGAATATGTCTCCCTGCCGCCATCGTTCTATAACCTCTATCCACAACTTTCGAGCCTCAATAATAGCCCTCTGGCAGATTGCGTGTCTTTCTACCTCATCTTTTACTTCAGCAGACACTTCAGCGGCCTGTTGCCGGATCGCATTGAAAATTGTTGTGTACGTCAGATTGTTAGGTGCTCTCAAGCCTTTTCGCCGAAGTTTTGCAACGACGCCATAGAGCGCATCCATATCTTTGGCGCGGGCACAGACTTTTAGTACGGCGTTCGTATGAATTACATTCGGCTGTACAGGCGAATTGTCTGCATCCATGGAGTGATATATCGAGAGCGCCTTCGAGAGCGCCTCTGGATAGTGCGAGTATTCGGCCAAGCCCCTGAAGAGGATGGTATACGTATGAGCGTCGGGCCTTTGCCCTCGTTTCTTCATCTGTAATAACATTAACATTCGCATTTCATAAGGGAGAGCTTCAAGAGATGAGCCACGAACCGCGTTGTACGTTTTGATTGCAGTATTAATCTTTCCTTGACTCAATTGCCAATCCATAAGGTGGTTCCAGCTCACAGTGCATGATAAACTTTTACTGGCAGTCTGGACAAGGAGTTCTGCCTCATGGAATTTATCCTGCCGGAGGAGATGGAATACATGATCCGCCAGCTTTAAAGGGTCTCCCAGATAGGTCAACTCCTTTCGAATAGCTCCAGGATTGAGAACTTTTCCCGGCGTTTTTGACGATGGTGGGGACTTATTCTGCTTAACATCTTGTTCCCATGTTTGCGATGTAGAGCTATAACTTCTTTCAACAGCTCGTGAGGTGTACTCTGGGACAATCTTATTCCTTCGTCTGAATTGATGTAGTATGGGGTCTCCCAGAAGAGTGCGTACATGGCGCCTCATACAAGAGTGGCAACTGAACATATCTTAATTGATGAGATCAAACGACAGACGTTTTCTTCGAGGAGAATCTTCAATGTGCCTAAGGCTAGAAAATACCCGATCAGTCGCTAACCTGTTGTAATTAGCTACTGTAGTTGTAGCCTGCAGGGATACGCGAACGCGTGCTGCAGCAGTCGACAGGGAGCGCGTCCGCTTGGAAGCGTGCCGAGACTCCATCACTTGGTACCATCCCGCGCTCATTGTTCCAAACATAACATTGAGTCTTGTATTTTGGAAAACTGTGCTACAATGAAATAGCCAAACTATTCAAGTATCTAGCTCTTCACCATGTCCAAAGCAGCCAATGCGCGATCCAAGTTCGCCGAACTTCGTGCTCTTCGAGCATCCGGCAAGAAACGCCTTGAAACTTATGAAGTACATCAGGAAGCGGATATCTACGAAGAAGTCGATGAAGATGGATATAAGAAAGTAGTTCGAGATCGCCTGAACCAAGACGACTTCGTAATCGACGATAATGGCGAAGGTTACGCAGATGATGGACGAGAAGAGTGGGACAGAAGAGCCGATTACGACACTGAGAGCGAAGATGACTTGCCCATAAAAAACAAAACTGGGAAAGCCGGTAGGTCTCTGACGAATATATTCTACCTTCTCTTGCTGATATGATCTACAGAAAAAAGGAAACGCGAAGAAGATAGGGCAAAGAAGGAGACTATAGACAAAGGGATCAGCAATTATTTCACTAAAGGACTCGTGACAACTCAACCGAAAGCAAAGGTTCGTTGGTAGCATGTTTGATTTAGGATATAGACTTACCTTACAAACCCCAAATAGCCTATCAAAACCAAAGAGGATGACGATTTCGTAAAAGGTCTTCTAGGTGAACTAGATACCAATGTCTCCCGGCGAATTTCCCAATCCACGAAAGCACTCAGGACTCAGGAGCGACGCAAGACCAGACCACTTTCTCCTCCTGTGGAGGAACCTCAACATGCGGCGAAACGAGTTAAGATACAAGAGAGCCGGACAGCTCATACTCCTGCCTTTGATTTCAGAGATGATGGCGATTTCATACATTCTTTTGATGACGACGGGTTGCCAATGAGTGACCCTCAACCTTCATCGCCCATAGCTAAGGCAGTGGAGCGAAAGGCACAGGTTTCAGTAAAAATAGAGGAAGAGGAGGAAGATTTGATGGAAGTTGCTCAAGCTGATGGCATTCTCGCTGCAAGTGTAAACATGTCCGGAATCCGACCAGTCCCGAAAGTCATGAAATCAGATCCGTACCCGTCCCCAGCTAGCTCATCGCCGACTCGGGCCCTGGTGGACAGCATCGATGCATCAGCCTGGAATGAAGTTACGCAGAAGCTAAACATTGCTAGCAACAATCCGCCTGAAACTCGGTCCTTTGGCAAGCTAGACTACAAGGATGCGATTGAAGACGATGGCAGCTTACGGATGTTTTGGACAGACTACACTGAAGTAAATGGTAGCCTATGTCTTTTCGGGAAAGTACAAGACAAGAGGAATGGGTCGTTTGTCAGTTGTTTCCTTAAAGTGGATAATATTCTCAGGAAACTATTTTTCTTGCCACGAACATATCGGCAGCATCACGGCCGCGATACCTCCGAGGAGGTTGAGATGAAGGATGTCTACGAGGAAGTAGACGAACTGATGGGCAAGATGAACGTCGGCATGCACAAGATTAAACCTTGCACAAGAAAATACGCTTTTGAGCTCCCAGATATTCCAAAAGAGGCTGAGTACCTGAAGCTGCTCTACCCCTATGCTAGTAGGTCCTCTTGTTTCAGTATCAGCGGTTATTTCTGATCAACTTTTAGAGCCTCAATTGCCCGTTGACCAGACTGGTTCCACGTTCTCTCATGTCTTTGGAACAAACACAGCTCTTTTCGAGCAGTTTGTACTCTGGAAGAATGTGATGGGTCCATGTTGGCTGAAGATTGAGGGTGCAGATTTCACCAGCTTAAAAAACTCATCACACTGCAAGCTGGAGGTTGAAGTCACCAAGCCCAATTTCATTAGCCCTCTGAGCGAATCAGAAAATATGGAACCTCCACCACTGACATTAATGAGCATCGCAATGCGGACAACATTGAACATCAAAGAGAATAAGCAAGAAATAGTGGCCATTAGTGCTCGCATATACGAGAACATCTCTCTCAGTGATACAACGCCTCCGGAAAAGTTACCGAGCTGGACATTCACCACCATTCGACCTGGGGGAGCGTCATTTCCTATAGGGTTTGCGGAACAAGCAAAGAAGCAGAATCAAGGTCTCATCAAGCTTGTTAAACAGGAGCAAGAACTTTTGAGCTTCTTTCTGGCCCAACTTGATTTAGTAGACCCCGATGTCATTATTGGTCATCAACTCGAAGGTGTAGACTATAGCATATTGCTAAATCGCCTCCAGGCGAGAAAGACTCCTCAATGGTCCAGGATTGGAAGAATGCGGCGTGCTCAATGGCCAAGCTCGATGGGCAAAGGAGGAGGTAGCTTCTTCGCTGAACGCTCGCTCATTTCCGGACGTCTTCTCTGTGATCTTGCCAATGATGCTGGAAAGTCAATAATGACGAAATGCCAATCTTGGACCTTAACGGAAATGTGCAACCTCTACTTGACCGGTACCAACGTACGTCGAGAGATTGATAACGAGGAAGCATTGAAGACATGGGCTACTACGACGGCCGGCTTGATTAATTACGTGAACCATTGCGAAGCAGACACCTACTTCATTGCTGCGCTGGCATTAAAGGTGCAGATGCTTCCACTCACAAAAGTTTTGACAAATCTAGCTGGGAATTCTTGGGCCCGAACACTGACAGGTACTCGTGCCGAACGCAATGAATATATTCTTCTCCACGAATTCCATAGGGGCAAATATATCTGTCCAGACAAGGCTGTATTCAAAGGCAAGCCGCGAATGGAGGATGAAAACCCAGATGAAGAAAACGGAGATGTGAAGAAGAAAGAAAAGTACAAGGGCGGCCTAGTCTTTGAACCGGAAAAGGGCCTATATGATAAGTTCGTCCTCGTCATGGACTTTAATTCGCTCTACCCAAGTATCATCCAGGAGTTCAATATATGTTTCACAACGGTTGACAGATCTTCATTGGTAAGTTTTACAAGCCACAACTACGTCGCTTTGCTGATATTCCCACAGTCAGAAGACGAAGACCAGGTACCAGAAGTGCCTGCCGATCAGGAGCCGGGTATTCTTCCGAAGCTTATTGCAACTCTAGTCAATCGTCGTCGCCAAGTTAAGAGCCTAATGAAGGATAAGAATGCGACCTCGGAACAACTTGCGACGTGGGACATAAAGCAACTAGCTTTGAAGCTAACGGCAAACTCCATGTATGGCTGTCTTGGTTACACTAGATCAAGGTTTTACGCCAGACCACTAGCTGTACTCACAACCTACAAAGGTCGTGAAATCTTGCGGAGCACCAAAGAACTGGCAGAGAGTAAATCTCTTCAAGTCATCTATGGTGATACCGACTCGGTAATGATCAATGCAAACGTGGACAACGTTGCTGATGCCCTGAAAGTCGGAAACGAGTTCAAGAGAGCTGTCAATGACCGTTACAAGCTGCTAGAGATTGACATAGATAATGTCTTCCGTCGTATCCTGCTGCAGGCAAAGAAGAAGTATGCGGCCATCAACATGGTTGAAGTTAATGGCAAGTTTGTAGAAAAGATGGAAGTGAAAGGTCTCGACATGAAGCGAAGAGAGTATTGCGGTCTGTCGAAAGAAGTCTCATCGAAGCTTTTGAATGAGATTCTCTCTGGCGATGAGACAGAAGTTGTCATCACACAAATTCACGACTACCTTCGTGAGATATCGACTAAGATGAGAGAAGACGCCATCCTAATTAAAAAGTACATCATTTATACGAAGCTGGGAAAGCATCCCAAGGAGTATCCCAATGCCGAGTCCATGCCACAGGTTCAAGTTGCCTTACGAGAGCTTGCCCGAGGGAAGACAATTCGCAAAGACGATGTGATTGCTTACATCGTCACCGGTGACGGCAAGTCCTCATCCGAATCCGCTGCCAAACGGGCTTATACGCCACAAGACGTCGAAAAACCGGACTCGGGTCTTAAGCCTGACGTCGAATGGTATCTCTACAAGCAGATATTCCCACCAGTGGAACGTCTCTGCGCTAACATCTCCGGTACTGACACTGTTCGTTTGGCCGACTGCCTTGGCCTTGATGTCCGCAAGTATAGCATTACCAACAACTCATCCGGTGGCAGTAACGAAACGGAGATCCATCCTCTGGAGAGCCAGGTCGAGGACGAAGTTCGCTTCAAGGATGCAGCGCGTCTTACTTTGAGATGCAGGTCGTGCAAAGGCACTTTTGGATTTGAGGGTCTGCAAGGCAGTCTTGACATTTGCTCTCCCGCTGGGATTTCCTGCCGCTGCGGGTATGTTCTTACTAACCTCTCTGTGGTAGCGCAGCTCGAGCATCAGATCCGCCAGCAGACGAGCAAATATTATGAAGGCTGGTTAGTATGTGATGATCAGGCGTGTGGTGCTCGCACGAGACAAATGAGTGTGTATGGGCATAGATGTTTGGGTCCAAGAGGCCTTGGCCATGGATGCTTGGGCAAGATGCATTACGAGTATACAGAAAAGATGATGTACAACCAGCTGCTGTACTTTGCGAGCCTCTGGGATGTGGAAAAGGCCAAGACAAAAACGAAGGGACAGGATAGAGGTGAGTCGAGCTCCAACAGTAGAGGTGTATGCTTGTACTTACGTTTTACAGAACGTGTGATGGCTCTTGCCGAACATAATCGTGTGAGATTTGGCACATTGAAGGGCGTGGTGGAGAAATACCTGGATAAGTGCGGAAGACAGTGGGTAGCCATGGACAGCCTCTTCGGAAAACTAGGTTATGTTGCCTAGTTGAATATCACATTGGCTCTCATGATGGTACATTGAATAAGTTGTGTGCATAAGGGCGTACGGAGTTTCTTGTGGACAATATATAACTTCATCTAGACAGACCGTCTTGACTATTCCATGAGATTTTGTGATCATATAAGACTACATTACGGGGTCTAGGTGCCTTGTCCGCTGTGTGCAGCGTTGTATGACTGCCAGAGCCGGAAACCCCTATCTTTGGATGAACTCGAGTCGAAGTCATCTCATTACTTATACAAGAAGACGAGAGTCACTCGCATAGTCAACAAACACGAACAAACTGGCGTAGAGCCGAACTAGTACGCATACAAGAGAATACCTGCTTTCCAGGTAATGCATCCGAATAAAGTGCTAAACTTGAAAGAGAGAATCATCATGTCTGGTGAGATGTATCCTACAAGACTCCGATAGTGGAGGATCCTATCATCGTGTGGCGTAGGTTTTCTTGTCGCTCCGTTGCCGTTACGTTTCCTATCGACCGAGGCAAATTACATCAAGGAACCGATAGACAGGGTTAATGAAAATGGGTAATCAAGAAACGTATTTGTCAGATCGGAATGTCAGAATGTTAGAATAAGAGAGCAAACGGTAGAGTTAGGTTAGCGTCAACGTTTTGTGTGTTTTGTTGCTGTGCCAACAAAAATGCACATCTTTGTTATCATGGAGCCAATCCGAACCGCGATATACGACATCGATTTCAACCAACTCCAAAAGAGGTCAAACAACTCGACACAACCATTCAGATTCCATCACGAGGATGGCATTGCCTCTTTCGCCGATAGCCAACGCGGCATTAAATGTCGCAACGCCACCTACAAGCTTTCGCCAGAAACAGTGCGAAGCGACAAGTTACACCCCTAAAGAAGACAATGACATGGAAGACATACCGAGTTCTCCATTTGTGGCTAACGTCTCTGATGATCTTGGTCGCGAGAATATTTCATCTTCCAAGCCAGTCAAGCAATCGCCTAATCCGATCGAAAAGAAAACAACATCTATCCAGAAGGTGCTTGAGAGTTCTGCATCGATCTCCATGGCAGGCCATTCATCCACAAAGCTCTTCTCCCATGATAAAAGCCCGCACAAGCTTTCTTCACCAGAGAAAAGATTTCCTGTCAAGGTCAGCTCATCTTCGGACTACAAACGTCATACTCAGCAGCGAAACATAAATTTGGATCCGAGGTCACGCGGCAATGAAGGCCTGGCGAAAGCAATCGAGATATTAGAAGATGAAGGGAGCACGTTTGCGGACGAAGAAATTGATGAAATGCTAGATGACACTGTATTGAATCCTGGTGGGGATGGAGAGTGTGAAAATTTTGCAGATAAGACTGCCTTTAGTACTTTCTCAGCTGTGCCAGACATGACTATGTTCGCGAAGATTGGACACAGTCCCACCAAGTATGCAGCAATGGGACAAACACCCAGAACGCTCGGAAGGGACACTCCGCACACTATGCGCAAACAGATAGTCAACGACCCACAAGCATCACCCACTCCTCGCCGACGTAAGGAGAATCCCAGGACAGACGATAGCGGTAACACTACAAACTTGATACTTGACTTTACCGAACAATTTAATAGTCTTTCTGGACACAGTCATGGAGACACCTCGCCTACTAGAAGAGGTAGGCTTTCTCCAACCAAGAGCCAGACCGTTCCAGATCTATTCGCATATCCACAAGGCGCCAGGACGCCCTCGCCAAATAAGAATCCTCAACAGCTACAATCACCAGGTAGCAGAATGTCTAATCTTTTAGATTTCGATATACCACCGGCTCCCACTCCTCGAAGCATGCCTACAATCACGCCGCGAGAGCTTGAAAGCCTAAAGTCAGCATTCCTATCCGAGATAAGCAGCTTGAAAGCCTCTTTGAGTGGGAAGGAGGCCGAGGTTCTCTCTCTTAAAGCGGCCGTCGGTGATGCTGAGAAGCGAGTTGGAGAATCTATGGAGCAAGTAAGAGAGGAGCGGAATTTGAAGGAGCAACTAGCAGTCGAGAAAGAGGCATGGGAAAAAAGAGGTCGTGAAATGGAGGCTGTCTTGCGGAATGTGAAGCAGGAGATCGTCCATGGCGACCGAGAAAGGGAGGCACTCGAAGGAAGACTTGAGGAGAGGCAGCCGAAATTATGGCGCAGGAGGCTGAGAGTAAAATGGCTGGCATGAGAGCTGGATCTTCTTCAATGACTGAGAGCAGCGGAAACGGAACGAAAGGCCAGGCTGGGTCTTCTAGTAGGGATGTTGAGATTGCAGTGGAGAAGGTCGCCAGAGAACTACATACACTGTACAAGAGCAAGCATGAGACGAAGGTGGCTGCTCTGAAGAAAAGCTACGAGAGTAGATGGGATAAAAAGATCAAGGATTTGGAAGCAAGGCTGGATGTTCTTAGTAAGGAGAATGAGGAGCTTAAAATTGGCCGTGACGCGACTATGAGCGGCGTTGTACCAAGAATCCCAGGGCCAGATATCACAGACGAGTTCAGACAACAAGCTGCCAGAGATGCCAAGACAGCGAAAGAATTAGAGGCTAGAGTGGAGGGCTTGGCAGAGGAATTGAAGAGCGTGAAGCGCGACAATATTCAGCTCCGCCACGAGCTAGACCTGGAGAGGGTAGAGAAAGGCGAACTGGTGGCAGCATGTGATGAGCTGCTAGCTCTGCAGGAATCCGGACCTGGAAATCATCCTGCTATAACTTCTGGCGTGGAGAATCTCAAGGGTAGCATTTCCCGAGCTTCAGGACTTCGGGCTCCGAACTTTGCTAGTGGGCCAGGTAATGGGGCTGGTGCACAGTCGGGTGAAAGCCGCATTGGGAGAGTTGACAGGAGTAGGAGCGGAAGTGCGCAGGGTGTTAGACCCGGAAGTGGGCTGGGTGTCAGACCTGGAAGTGGTCTGGGCATGCGGAGCGGTATCATGAGCTCCATCGAGAAGATGGGTAATTACAGGGGAAGGTCGGAGTGATATCCCATTGCCAGCTTGTTGGATTGTATTTCTTCTAGGATTATGAATTGGTGTAACAGGATATCCAGCCTTCACTTATTTTGTCCAGGATGGAACTTCGAAGGACATAGCTTCTGATAGATGCTCTTTGCTGCTATAGTGGAAGTTTCTCGTGCAAAAAAGGCTTTTGGCCCTCGCCCTCACCATAAGCTGTGGAGACATGCCCTCGACCTCTGATCTTGTACTTGTAAATCATCAAACCTTCGAGACCGACTGGACCCCGCGCATGTATTTTGTTGGTGCTAACTCCGACTTCAGTGCCAAACCCATATCTCATACCATCAGCCATTCTTGTCGAAGTATTCCAATATACGCCTGCAGAGTCAACACTCGTCATAAACTGTTCAGCCAGCGCGGCAGATGAAGTGAGAATAGCGTCAGTATGATGGGATCCGTGAATGTTGATATGCTCAATCGCTTCTTCAACCGACGATACCGCCTTGATGGCAAGAACAAGGGAAAGGTGCTCAGTGTCATAGTCAGACTCTTCTGAAGCTTGCAATCTCACAGCTAGATGTGCCGCGAGTTTCTGGTTAAGAACTTCTCTACTCCGGGCATCACAATGAAGGGATACTCCATTTGCCAGTAAAGTCTCTGATACTGCCGGGAGAACAGATTCAAGCGCTGCATCCTCAACCAGGAGCGTCTCGACGCTATTACAGGCAGCAGGATAGGACGTTTTTGAATCGAGAATCACTCTCACAGCCATATCCACTTCCGCAGACTTCTCAAGGTAGATTGAGCAGAGACCATCTGCATGACCGAGCACTGGGATCTTGGTAGATGATTTTATATACCGTACAAGTTCATTCGAACCTCTTGGAATAACAAGGTCAATGTACTGGTCGAGGGACAACAACTGAGGTATAACATCACGAGACATCACGAGCTGTATCGCGTTATTCGGAACATCAGTGGCTAGCAAAGTCTCCGAGATGACCTTTGATATTGCTATGAACGACTGGCTGGATTCTTTGCCACCTATTGAATCAATAAGACTTGTTTTCTGCTAAACTTGAACAGGATCCCCAAACCTTTCAATATAGCAGCGTTTCCGGACTTGATTGCAAGGGAAGCTATGTTCGCAATTACTTCTGGACGAGCTTCGAAGATGATGAGCAATACGCCTATCGGACATGTTATCCTCTCAAGTTCCAGACAATCATCAAGTCGTGTCCGCAAGGTAACTTTGCCGACTTCAAGTCTTGTCAGTACAAGTATTCGCAGTGACTACCGTGACAAATCTGCTTACCTGGATCCTCAAGTTGCCGGACATCAAGGATCCCCTTTAACATGTCATCCCATTTTCCCTTCTTGCCCAAGTCGAGCCTGGCGACTAGGCTATTACTCAGCTCGCCATTCTCCGCGGCTTTCTTTGCGGAAATAAGATCTTTTGCATTAGCCGCAAGGATTTCGGATTTAGCATTAGATAGAGCCTCATGTAATGCCGTCAAGGCATCGTTGCGAGCAGCTAGAGGAAGACCTGCAAGCACATGCGAGGCGGACCGCGCTGCCTTTGCAGCATCTGCAGGCAGGGCGTTGGTGAGAGACATCAGTATTGAATAATTAAATTCTTTCAAGGTTCAGAATTTAAAGCTCCCCAAATGGTGGGGTAATTTGCACCACTCTACGGAGATTTATATTTCCTTTCCGGTCACTGAACCTAAAAGGTTTCTTGGGAGCTTTGATCACTGATTGTCCAGGAAGATCCGCAACCGCCTCTCTTTTTTTTCTGGCGCGTAAGCCCAGCAATATTTGAGTCATATACCACATCGGATATTGGTGGCGCAAAGTCTCTCATGAGACAGCTTACAACTTGTTCGTGTCCTTGCGCTCCGTCACTAGTGGTTGTAGGCAGGAAAAGACACGAATACATAGAAGCGGCGCGTTCAAGACTAGGAGCTTGACAACACTTGACTTTCTTCAAGGCACTGCGTAGCGTGGTATCATAGTGCTACTATGGACGACCTCCTACCGGTACTCCTGTCTTTCCCGCCACACCCCCCACTTCCCCACCCGATATCCGATCAGCAGTACGACGAGGGCATTAGATCTCAGGTCGAGGCCGTAAAGAAGGTTTCTCACAGAAATTTGCTCCAGTTAACTTCCAGTGGGGAGCACATACTGAATGTAAGTAATCGAGATCATCATATAGCCGTCCCCAGATACTCATTTCATTTAGGTGATCAATCCAGCGCTGAACAGTGTCCCGTACGTTTTCGCATTACTCGCAAATATAAATGCCTTTCAGAACCAGAGCAACAACGCACTAGACGGGGCAATTCTGTGGGATAAGATTGTTGTATTCTTGGAAAACTTCGACCCCATACAGATCAGATATGTGGC
>Ga0335072_10014171_pt1 | contig 11330 bp, 9 predicted proteins | sample Lox_Sample_21_FD_206725 | JGI IMG/M metagenome (GOLD analysis project Ga0335072, IMG submission 206725) | Soil microbial communities from Loxahatchee National Wildlife Refuge, Florida, United States - Lox_Sample_2.1 | ecosystem: Environmental > Terrestrial > Soil > Wetlands | place: USA: Florida...
CTGCCGCGGCTGATAGAGCTCGTGCGCGAGCACCAGCCCGCGCGGCCTTCGCGCCGCGATGAGCTCATGGCCTTGCGCGGCGAGTGGGAGCAGCGGGTGTCCGTGCTGGAGCCGCAGATCTCCTACCTGAAAGTCATCCGGCAATGCCTCGGCGAGCAAGGCGTGCTAGTGGATGAGCTCACGCAGGTCGGCTTCGCCAGCCGACTGGTCTATCCGGTCTATCGGCCGCGCACATTTCTCTGCACCGGCTACATGGGGACGCTCGGCTGGGGCTTTCCCACGGCGCTCGGCGCCAAGGTGGCCCGACCCGACCGCCCGGTCGTATCGATCACGGGTGACGGCGGATTCATGTTCGCAGCTTCGGAGCTCGCCACCGCGGTGCAGCATGGCATAGCGCTCGTCACCGTCCTCTTCAACAACAATCAGTACGGCAACGTCCAGCAGATGCAGCGTAGCCTCTACGGCGGCCGGGTCATCGCCTCGGATCTCGTGAACCCGGATTTCGTGCGCTTTGCGCAGTCATTCGGAGCGCGCGGCATGCGGGTCGGCTCACCGCAGGAGCTCGCTCCGGTGCTCGATGCCGCCCTGGCCGCGAGCGGGCCCACGCTGATAGAAGTTCCGGTCGGCGACATGCCGAGCGCCGATCAGTTCCGCTGAAGGAGGCGAGCGATGACCGAAATGGCCCAGCAGGAAGCCTTTGCGCCGGACACGTCCCCCGGGCGCGAGCTGCGTCGCTGCGCGGCGGAAGCGCGCTGCGTCGTGATCTGTGGAGTCCCCGGAGTCGGCAAGAGTCTCTTCGTGCGCGAGCAGACCCTCATCGCCCGCCGCCGCGGACGCGTCGTCCATCGGTTGGAATGGGACGTATCCCGGCTGGCGTTCGATCAGCCGGAGATACTCGCCCGCTATCCGGAGATCGACAACGTCACGCATCCGGTCATCCGGCGCGCGGCCGGATTGTGGGTGCGGCAGGCGGTGGCGGGCTGGTTCAACCGTCACGGCGAGGGGCCGGATCTGCTCATCGTCGAAGCGCCGCTCATCGGCGGCCGCTTCTCGGAGCTCGCTCGCGTCGAGCACGACGCCGCGGAGCCATTCCTCGCGGGCGGGGCAACGCAGTTCCTGATTCCGCAGCCTTCGCGGGAAGTTCGCGCGGCCATCCACGGCGCGAGGTCGCGGGAGACCGCCGAGCACCGTCACGCGCTCGACAGCAAGAACGCACCCCCTCCTCTCGTCGATGCCTTGTGGCAACAGATACTGGATACCGCCGACTCGCTCGGCGTGCCTCGCAATCGCAGTGACTGCGGCTACTCCCCCGAGCTCTACTTCGCCGTGTACCGGCGTTTGCTGCGCCACCGCCACGCAGTTGCGGTTCCGGTGCGCGAGGTGGTCGCGCTCGATCACTCTCCGCACGCCCTGCACGGTTTGACCCGGGAGCTCTCGCCCGCCGCCCACGAGGCGACGCGCCTCATCGCGCTGATCGAGGCGACCGGGGTCGAGGCCGCGATTCGCGCCACGGAAAACTGGCACGCCGTCTGAGTTCGCCATTCGCGCCATGAGCGATCGAAACCCAACTCCAAACGCGCAGCGATACGATCAGCTCTACATCGGGGGCAGCTGGCGCCCGGCGCGCGGGCCCCAACTGGTGCTGCGCAATCCGGCTACCGAGGAGCCGTCCGCGGCGCTACGGCTTGCCGCGCCCGCGCAGGCGCGCGAGGCCGTACAAGCAGCCGCGGCGGCCCTGGCCGAGTGGTCGACGAGGCCAATGGAGAATCGCGCGACGATCCTCGCGGCGGCGGGGGAGTCTCTTCTGCGCGAAGCCGACGCGCTCGCGGCGGAGCTCTCCCGCGAGATCGGCACACCGATCGCCCAATCGCGGCGATTGCACATCGAGACCGCGGCACACGTATTCAAGCAGGCGCCGAAGTGGACCCGCGCGCCTTCTCCGGAAGCCGATCTCGGGCGTACCCTCCTCTGCCGCGTACCGCTCGGCGTCGCGGCCTGCATCACGCCCTGGAACTACCCGCTTTATCTGGCGGCCTGCAAGGTGGTGCCGGCGCTGCTCGCGGGCGCGACCGTGGTGCTCAAGCCGAGCGAGCTCGCGCCCGCATCCATGGTGCGCCTGACGGAGGCGTTGATCGACGCCGGCGTTCCGGCGGGCGTCTTCAACATGCTCTTCGGTGGCCCCGAGACCGGCGAGCAGCTCGTGTCCGATCCCCAGGTGGATATCATCTCCTTTACGGGGTCGACCGTGGTCGGGCGCCGGATCGCCGAGTCCGCCGGGCGGTCGCTGAAGAAAGTCTCGTTGGAGCTCGGCGGGAAATCCGCGAGCGTTGCTCTCGCGGATTCGTCGCTGGCACCGGCGGTCGAAGGCACGCTGCAAAAGTGCTTTCAGAATGCGGGCCAGACTTGCGCGGCACTCTCGCGGCTGTTGGTTCCCGAGGAGCGCTTCGCTGAAACATGCGCGCTGGCGGCGGATAGGGCAGATGCGTTGATCGTCGGCGACCCTCTCGATCCGCGGACGCAGATCGGACCTGTCATCTCGGCACGGCAACGTGACGGCGCCGTCGAGCTGATTGAAACCGCGCTGCGCCAGGGCGCCCGCCGCGTAGCCGGTGGCCCGCAGCGCCTGGCGAGTCTGCGGCGCGGGTACTTCGTCGCACCGACGGTACTGGCGGTTGCGGACCCCGCCCTGCCGATCCTTCAGACCGAGGCGTTCGCGCCGATCCTCACGATCACACCCTACCGAAACGAGGATGAGGCGGTCGCACTCGCGAACGCGACGCCCTTCGGCCTGTCGGGAGCCGTTTGGTCGTCAAACGAGGAGCACGCAATGGCGGTCGCGCGGCGGCTGCGTGCCGGCAGCGTGAGCATCAACGGCGCGCGCACCCATCCGGACGCGCCTTTTGGCGGATTCGGCGCCTCCGGGTTCGGACGCGAGCGCGGACCGCTCGCGCTCGACGAATTCCGCACCACGCAAGCGCTGAATCGCTGACACCTAGAGGCTCTCGAGACCCCGCGCCAAGCGGGAGTGCCGCATGCCGTAGAGCACGTATATTAGGACGCCGACGAGCGCGTAGGACGCGAGCAGAGTCGCCGAGAAGAAGCTGCCATGCAGGGCTCTTCTCACCACGTCCGCGCACAGAGCGCCGACCAATGCCAGGCAGCACAGCACTCCGCAGACCGGCACGATGCCGATCCACACCGTACGGCCGCGCAGAATGGGGATATTGACGCCGCCGAACGGCACGCGAAACGGGCGAGGCAGCTCGGGCCGGGTGGTGCGCAGGAACATCACGCTCGTGCAGACGATGGCAAACGCAGTAGCCGTGCCGAGGCTCACCAGATCCCCGAGGATGGAGATCGGCAGCAGGGCGGCAGCGAGTGCGATGGATCCGCCCAACATCACCGTGCCGATCCACGGCGTTCGGAACCGCGGGTGCAACCTAGCGAACACCGGTGGCAGGAGCCCGTCGCGAGCCATCGCGAAAAAGACCCGTGTCTGACTGTAGGTCTGGACCAGTATCACCGACAGCAGCCCGACGACGGCGCCGACCTTGATCAGCTCCGCCAGCCATGGCAGGCGCATGACGTCCACGGCCACGGCGAGCGGGTCAGGCACGCCGAGCTGTCTGAACGGGACCAGCCCGGTCAGCACCGCGGCCACGGCGACGTAAAGGAGCGTGCAGATCACCAGCGAGCCGAGAATGGCGAAGGGAACATCCCTCTGCGGCCGCCGCGATTCCGCCGCCGCAGTGGAGACGGTCTCGAAGCCGAGATATGCGACGAATATCACCGACGTCGCGCGGAACACGCCCGGCCAGCCGTAGGCGAGCCCGCCCTCATTGGGCGGAATGAGCGGATGCCAGTTTGCGGCCCGCACGTGCAGCACGCCGAAAGCGACGAAGACGATCAACACGCTCACCTTGATGAAGACAATGAGATTATTGACCTTGGCCGATTCCGACACCCCGACCACCAGCACGCCGGTCGCGAGCACCGCCGGCAGCGCGGCAATCAGATTGAGATGACCGCCGATGGAAACCGCGGTGGCGCCGCCCGCTCCGGCGGCGGCGGCGATGAACGGGCTGGATACGCCCGCCGGAACGGCGATCCCGGCATCCGCCAGCAGGCTGACCAGGTACCCGCTCCACCCCGCCGAGACCATGGCGGCCGCGACCCCGAACTCGAGCACCAGCAGCCAGCCCATGACCCACGCGAAGACCTCGCCGAGCGTCGCATAGGAATAGGTATACGCGGACCCGGCGGCAGGCAGCGTCGAGGCCATCTCGGCATAACAGAGGCCGCAGAAGGTGCAGGCGATGCCGGCCAGCATGAACGAGATCATGACGCCCGGCCCGGCATAGCTCGCCGCCGCTGTACCGGTCATCACGTAGATCCCTGCGCCGATGATGGTGCCTACCGCCATGAAGATGAGATGCATCGGGCCGAGCTCGCGTCGGAGTCCGTCGCTCGCAATGTCCTGCCGCACCTGGTCGACGGACTTTCTCTTCAGCCATGTCCGGGCGCGCGGTGTCATCGATCGAAGCATGGGCAGCCTGATGGGATCGTTGTCGGCTCGAGTGATCGTACTAGATTTCATATATGATTTACTATAGTCTCCGATCACCATCCTGCCGTGGGGTCGTCGGGGAATCGCAAGATGCTGAAACTAAATACAACCATGCGCGCCGGTTCTCTGGCGCTCGTCTGCGCCGCCTGCTGGTCCGCCAATGCGCGCGCCGATTCGGCGGCGGCCGCGCCCAGTCAGTCGCCGGGCGGATCGAACGCGGCGGCGGCGTCCCACGATTCACCGACGGAACCCGCGCCACTGCAGGAGATTGTCGTCACAGCCACAAAGCGCAAGGAGAGCCTGCAAAATGTTGCGGCGAGCATCGTCGCGGAGACCGGAGCCCAGCTCGAGCACCGCGGCGCCACACAGTTGGAGGACATCATCGCCAACACGCCCGGCCTGACGAATCCGTCCACCGGACCGGCGAACCAGACCAACCTGGTGATCCGCGGCGTGACCACCGGAGCGTCGGCCGGACTCACGCAGTCCACCGTGTCGATCCTCTACGACGACATCCCGATAGATCCCGCGGCCTCCGAAGGCACCACCGATCTGCGCGTCGTCGACATCGAGCGCGTCGAAGTGCTGCGCGGACCGCAGGGAACCCTGTTCGGGGCCGGCTCGCTGTCGGGTGCCGTGCGCTACGTGACCAACCAGCCGAATCTCAATGATTTCCAGGCTTCGATCGAGGCGACAGACGCCGCCACGGAAACGGGCGGCCCCTCCCAGAATGGCACCCTGATGATGAACGCGCCCATCGTCCAGGGTCAGCTGGGATTGCGCGCGGTCGGCTACTACTTCAACGATGGCGGCTGGATCGCGGACCAGATCACGGGCCAGCGCGACATCAATGGAACTCAAACCGGCGGCGGCCGTGTCATACTCGGCTTTCGGCCATCGGACCGTTTCCACGGCGATTTGACGGTGATGTACCAGGACTCCAAGGATTACGCCGAAGGCGATGCCCTGTACGTGCAGCCGCCCGGTTATGGCGACAAGGAGGTGAGCGACGGCATCAATGAGCCCTTGTACGAGGCGAAGAACACGATCACGTCGCTGTCTCTGCAGTACGACTACGACTGGGCGTCGCTCAACTCCATCACCTCGTACCAGGACCGCAGGAACGGCTGGTACGGACAGGATTACTTCTACGTGCCGCTCGTCACCGGCATCGTGAGTGGATTTCAGAACGTCGTGCAGGGAGCCGATCAGAACATCAACGTGATCGACGAGGAGAATTTCACCCAGGAGTTTCGCCTCACCTCGCGCGACAATGGGCCGATGAAGTGGATCGTCGGCGCCTTCTTCCTCAACTCAGCCGCGCACGCCACGCAGCAGAACTACTCGGACCTCGTGGTTCCCTACATCGGCGGCAGCGACATCGTCAATCTGCAGATCCCCGGCACGCAGCGCGAGGTCGCCGGTTTCGGGCATCTGACCTACACGCTGGCGGACCGGTGGGACCTGGGAGTCGGCCTGCGAGTCTCGCGTGAGACGCTTGACGATAACGTCACGACGGGCGGATTCCTGCCGGTCGGCAGCGTCAGCCCCTCGGCTTTCGTCGCCAAGCGGTACCACGAGGCCGATACGCCGACGACCCCGAACTTTTCGCTCGACTACCGCGCGAACGCCGACCTCACCCTCTATGGGGAGATCGCTCGCGGCTTCCGAGTCGGCGGCATCAACACCACCTCGGGGACCGGGGGCCGGCCGACTCCGCAGACCTATGGACCGGACAGCTTGTGGAACTATGAGCTCGGAGCGAAAGGCAGGCTCCTGGACGGTCGCGTGGCATACGGTACTGACGTCTATTACATGAATTGGACCAACATCCAGGTCAGCCTGCAGAACACTCTCGGCAACTACACCGGCAACGCCGGCAACGCGGCTCTCTATGGCTTCGAAGGCCAGGTCGATAGCCGGTTGCTCACCTGGCTGCAGGCCGGTGCCTCGCTGGCATTGAGTCATAACCGGATCACCCAGGGCGTCGAGAACCTCAGCACCGCGATTGGAGTGATCAACGTCGAGCCGGGCGATCGGCTGCCGGACTCGCCGGAGTCGCAGGCCTCGCTCTACGCGGAGACCGACTTCGATGCTTTCAGCCACCCGGCGTACGTGCGTCTCTCCGGCGACTACACCGGTGTCGAGTACACCGGCTTCGCGGCGACCGGTACCCGCTTCGGCGACTTCACGACCGCCAACTTGCGGGCCGGCATTACCTTCGATCGCATCGAGCTGACCGCATTCCTGGACAATGCGTTCAACACCGAGGGACGCCGGGGCGCGCTCGACCCGGCGCAGGCGGGGCCGGTCTTCATCAACCATCAGGATGTGTTCTACATCCGTCCGCGCACCGTGGGGTTGACGGCCAGGGTCGAGCTCTGATGAACCAGGCGGCGCCGGGCTCGACACGCGTACTGCTGCTCGGGACCGGCGCCGGGCCGACACCCAAGCGCGGCCGCAATCCGACGGCCGCAGCGCTCCGGCACGGCCGGGCGACCTACCTCGTCGACTGCGGCAACGGAGTCGGCCTGCAGCTCGCCCGCGCCGGTATCCCTTTCGCGTCGCTGCGCGCGATCCTCATCACTCATCACCACCTGGATCACGTTGCCGACTTCGGCACGATCGTGGCCCAGGCCTGGACGCAACTCGAAGCCCCCTTGCCGATGATCGGACCTCCACCCCTGAAGCGCATGAGCGCGCTCTACCAGGAGCTCTACGCCATCGATCTTGCCGGACGGGTCGCGGAGGAGCATCGCCGCCCGCTCGGTGAGCTCATGGACGCCAGGGAGATCACGGGCTCCGGCGCCTGCTTCGCCGATGACTTCGTCAGGATCACACACACTCCGGTACGCCACGGCACGATCGAGCACGCCTTCGCGTATCGGTTCGACTGCCCGGACCGGACGGTCGTGTTCTCGGGCGACACCGCGTACTCACCGGAGCTCGCCGCATTCGCGCGCGGCGCTCACACGCTGGTGCACGAAGCCGTATTTCTACCCGCGCTGAGCGAAGCCGCCCTCGGCGGCAAGCACACCTCTCACACCGTCGATCGCATCGTGCGCGTCCACTCCTCCGTCGAGGAGGCGGCGCGCGTGGCGCAGCAGGCGGGCGTCGTCAGGCTGGTTCTGTCTCCGTTGACTCCGGCGAGCGGAGTCGCGGATCCGGAGTGGATCGATGCCGCCGCGCATCATTTCGGCGGCGAGATCGTGGTCGGCAAGGATTTGCTCGAGGTGTGACCGGCGAGATCGCGGTCGAAACTCCATCAAAGCAAGTGTCGCGCGTCCGATTTCGCCGCCCGGTCGAACTCGCCCTGCACGGCTCGCAGGTGCACCAGCACGTGCTCGCGCGTGAGCTGCTCGATGGTCGCCGCCGCGGTACCGCGCCGAATGCTCTTGATCAGCGCCTCATGGTCGGCGACGGCGATCTGCCCCGCTTTCGAGCCGAGCAATAGCATGACCACGGCCTGCTCGCGCGCGAATAACGCGCGATTGAGACTGTCCAGCCGGGTCTGGGACTGACGGAGCTGCTCGACGACGACGGAGTTCGGACAGCGCTCGAGAATCAGGGCATGAAAGGCGCGGTTGCAGGCGCTGACCTGCGCAAGATCATCCTCCCGCAGCGCGCGGCTCATGTGCCCATTGATCCCCTTGAGCTCCGACAGATTCTCCGGGGTGAGCCGCGGCGCGGCGAGCGCGGTTGCATAGCCCTCGAGCACGGCCACGGTCTCGAGCAGCTGCGCCCAGACTTCGCGGCTGAGCGGCGCGACCTTGGGGCCGGAGTTGGGCTCGTAGCTCAGCAGCGATTCGGCTTCCAGCCGCCGGATCGCCTCGCGGATCGGCACCTGACTGATGCCGAACTCCCCGGCCAACTGGTCGATGATCAGACGCTGCCCGGGACTGTACTCGCCGCGCTCGATGCGAGTCCGAATCAGCTGGTATGCGCTCTCCTGCTTGTTGAGACCGGTCGTTTCCTTGCCGGCGCCGGGGCCGCTCTTTTTCGCGCCGCGCCGGCCGCCGGATTGAGCCGATGGATCCATGTCGCGATGATACAGGATATATGATTCCCGACACCAATCAGCCGCCACCGCTCCAGCAACGTGGCCGCCTGACGGCGGCTGCGGTAGATTAGCCGCAGCGCACACGAGAGGATGGCACTCATGGACCTCGGACTCACCTCGAAGCTCGCACTCGTCACCGGCTCGACCGCCGGAATCGGTTTCGCCACCGCCGAAGCTCTGGCGCGCGAGGGCGCCCGGGTCATCGTCAACGGCCGCACCGCCGCACGCGTCGAGGCTGCCGTCACGAAGCTGCGCAAGTCGCTCCCACGCTCCGACATTCAGGGCATCGCCGCGGACGTTGCCACGGCCGGGGGCTGTGACAGCGTGACCCGCGCCTTCCCCGACGTCGACGTGCTCGTGAACAACATGGGCATCTTCGAGCCGAAGCCCTTCGAGGAGATCGGCGATGGCGACTGGCTGCGCTTCTTCGAGGCCAACGTCTTGAGCGGCGTGCGGCTCGCGCGGCACTATGTCCGGGGCATGCGCTCCCGCAACTGGGGCCGGATCGTCTTCGTCTCGAGCGAGTCGGGCTTGCAGATACCCACGGAAATGATCCATTACGGTGTCACGAAGACGGCGCAGCTCGCGGTGGCGCGCGGTCTGGCGGAGACGCTCGCGGGCACGAACGTGACCGTCAACAGCGTTCTGCCCGGACCTACCGCCTCCGAAGGCGTCGACCAGTTCGTCGCCCAGCTGGCGCAATCGACCGGCAAGGATGCCGCGACGGTCGAGCGTGAATTCTTCCAGACGGCACGCCCCTCCTCGATCCTGCAGCGCTTCGCCACGACCGCCGAGGTCGCCGCGATGATCGCCTACGTGTGCAGCACGCAGGCTTCGGCAACCACCGGCGCGGCGTTACGTGTCGACGGTGGGGTTGTTCGCTCGATCGCCTGAAGCCGCGCTGTAGGCGAGGGCGCCACCCACTCTCCGGCTGACGGCTCAGCGGCGCGTCGTCGAGAATCTGAGGCAGGTTTCCGATCCGTGCGCCAGCAGGGTGCCGTCGGCGCTGGTGAGCCGGCCTTCGGCGGATGCAATCCGCTCGCCTACGTGTAACACGCGCCCCTCACACCTCACGCGTCCGGTCGTCTCGCGGACGGCCTTTGCAAAGGTCGTCCGCAGATCGACCGTCGTGTAGCCTTCACCGGCGGCAAGGACCGAGTGCACGGCGCAACCCATCGCGGTATCGAGGACCAGCGCCAGCCAACCGCCATGGACGACGCCCATCGGGTTGTAGAAGCGGGCGGACGGCACCGCCTCGAATACGACGCGACCTCGCTCCAGCTCGCGCGGCCAGACCTCAGCCACCTCTGAGAACGGCGGTGCGGGCAGAGTCCCGTCGAGCAATCCTCGCAGGAACTCGAGGCCGCTCATCCTGGCGGCCACCTCGGGGGAGACCAGGCCTGACCTGCGCCCTGCCCCTTCGCCCGCGCCAGTTTCACTACCCGCCATATCGCCTCCCCGCATTGACTTTCATCATGCAAGTGATAATGTACCGGAGATGCTTGCATCATGCAATCTACCACGCCATGCAGCACAAGAGCTTCGCCGACATGCAATGCCCCATCGCCCGCAGCCTCGAGCACGTCGGCGAATGGTGGAGCATGCTGATCCTGCGCGACGCGCTGCGAGGGGCACGGCGGTTCGACCAATTCCAGACGAACCTGGCGATCGCGCCGAACATGCTCACTCGCCGCCTCAATTCACTCGTGGAGTCGGGACTGCTGGAGCGCCGCCGCTACAGTGTGCGGCCGCCCCGCTATGAATACGTCCCGACCGAGCGCGCCCACGATTTCCGCCCGGTTCTGTGGATGCTGCTCTCGTGGGGCAACAAGCACTTCGCTCCCGAAGGGCCGAGCGTGATCGTCGTGGATGCGAAAACCGGCGCGCAGGCCGATCCGATCGTGGTTGACCGGACCACGGGGCGAGCCTTGACGAGTCCGGATTTCGCGCTCGCAGCGGGGCCCGCGGCCAGCGCGCGCACGCGTCGCGTGTACAGCAAAGGTGATTCGGACAAGTCTGGTCGAGCAAGATCGCCCAAGAGGGAGCCATGAGCGTCACTCGCGACTCTGTTGCAGGCGACCTCGACAGCGCCGCGGGTGGAGTGCGCCGCCGGCTTTCCCTCAGACAGGCGGCCCTCTTCGGCGCGGCGATCGTCTTGGCCGTGGCCGCGACCGCTTTTGGCGCCCGCTGGTGGACGGTTGGCCGCTTCGTCAAGACTACGGATGACGCCTACGTGGGCGGCAACGTGACGGACATCGCCCCCCACGTCAGCGGCTTCATCAGCGAGATCGCCGTTTCCGACAACCAGTACGTGCGGACCGGACAGCTGCTGATCCGCATCGAGCCCGCCGACTTCCAGGCGGCCCGCCAGCGCGCGGTGGCGCTGGTCGCGCAGGGGCAGGCCTCGGTTGCGAACCTGGGCGCGAAGATCGCGCTGCAGCACAGCCTGATCGAGCAAGCGCAGGCAAACCTCGCCGCCAGCCGCGATCAAACGCGCTTCGACGCCGAAGATGCAGTGCGCGACCGCACGCTGGCTCGGGCCGGCGCAGGCTCGGTGCGCGATGCACAGCACGCGGCAACGGCCTATCAAGCTGCGCAAGCGGCAACGCTTGCCGCAGAGGCACGTGTGAGCGCATCGCGGCAGCAGCTGATAGTGCTCGGCGCCGCGCTGCGCCAGGCCCAAGCCGCCTTGGGACAGGCGAA
>Ga0335072_10014174_pt1 | contig 11329 bp, 13 predicted proteins | sample Lox_Sample_21_FD_206725 | JGI IMG/M metagenome (GOLD analysis project Ga0335072, IMG submission 206725) | Soil microbial communities from Loxahatchee National Wildlife Refuge, Florida, United States - Lox_Sample_2.1 | ecosystem: Environmental > Terrestrial > Soil > Wetlands | place: USA...
GTCGATCGGCTGTTCGCCGCGGCCGAGCTGCGGCTTGGCGGCGATCCCCAGCAGAAGGTCCGCATCGTCCGCACCGACGGGAGGCCGCAGTCGTGACTGACGATTCTATGGCCGGACCACCAGAGCCATCCGGCGGGGATCGGCCTCCGCAGGAAATGCGCCTGAGGTCCAGCCGAGCACCTGTGACACGGCTCTCCCGCAAGGTCCTCCTCGGCCTTGGCACAGTCGCTGCCATCGGAATTGGTGGTGCCTTGTTCCTCGCACTCCGGCCGCAGCACCAGACCACCGGGTCAGAGCTGTACAACACGAGCAACCGGATGACCCCGGACGGCCTTGCCAATCTGCCGCGTGACTACACCGGCCTGCCGAAAGCCGCACCTCAGTTGGGGCCGCCGCTTCCCGGCGATCTCGGCCGGCCGATTGCCAATGCGGGCGCTCCGGCGCCCGGCATGCCGACACCGGCGGCCGGCCCGACGGCGGAGCAGCAGCGCATTGCCCAAGAGCAGGAGGCGGCGCGCACCAGCAATCTTTTCGCGACAACCAACGTCGGGCAGGGAACTCCTGCGGTTATCCCCGTCTCTGCGGGAGGCCAGGCGGCCTCGACGGCCGCCAGCTCGGGTGACCTGACGTCCCAGGATCACAAACTCGCCTTCCTGAACGGCAATGTCGATCGCCGCACAGTCAGTCCCGATCGCGTCGAAACGCCCGCCAGTCCCTACGTGCTGCAAGCCGGTGCGGTGATCCCCGCGGCTCTGATCACGGGACTGCGTTCCGACCTGCCTGGCCAGGTCACTGCCCAGGTCACCGAGGACGTCTATGACAGCCCGACTGGACAAGTTCTCCTGATCCCGCAGGGTGCCCGTCTGATCGGTCAGTACGACGCCCAGATCGCTTTCGGGCAGTCGCGGGCGCTGTTGGTCTGGAACCGCCTGATCATGCCCAGCGGGCGGTCGATCGTGCTGGAGCGTCAGCCTGGCGCCGACGCGGAAGGCTATGCGGGCCTGGAGGACGAGGTCGACAACCATTGGGGCATGCTGTTCAAGGCTGCGATCCTCTCGACCGTCCTAAGTGTCGGGTCCGAGGCCGGCATGAGCGGCAATAGCAATGGCTCGCTCGCAGAAGCGATCCAGCAAGGGATGTCGCAAAGCACCAACCAGACCGGCCAGCAGGTGGTCAGCCGCTCGCTCAGCATCCAGCCGACCATTACCATCCGTCCCGGTTTCCCTGTACGTGTGATGGTCACCCACGATCTTGTCCTCGAACCCTATCGCGCTTGAGGAGCCTGTCATGGCGAAGTTGAAGCTAGGAGTGATTGCGGACGAGAAACCGGTCAAGCTGACCGTCGAACTTTCGGCGGCCCTGCATCGGGACCTTGTGGCCTACGGCCAAGTTCTGGCGCGCGAGACCGGTCAGGGCGCCGTCGAGCCGGCAAAGCTGATCGCGCCGATGCTCGGCCGCTTCATTGCGACGGACCGCGCCTTTGCAAGGTTGCGGCGGACGACCACAAAGTTAGAGTCGTTGCCGTGAGTATACTGCATCGCGCAGGAACGCGACAAAACAGCCGACAGCGGGATCTTTGAGGTCGACATGCCACGCAATGCTTATGTTCACCCAGGCATCAGGTTCATCGATCTGCCTAAAGAACACGCCAGAAAAGGGTGTCTCGGACTGACTTTCCAATGCCAAAGTGAGACCAAAGCCCGCTCCGACCAGCGCAAAGATCGATTGGGAGCTTGCTGCATGAGATTGAAAATGCGCTCCTTTTCCCACCAAAGATGCATAGAATTCCCGCTGCGCTTGGCTGTCGTCCCACCCTTGACACAGAATTAACTCATCCTGAAGAGAGTTCCAATTAACGACCCCACCGCGCGAAAACCGGTGGTCTACGGGAGCAGCTAAGACCAGCCGCTCTCTATAAATCGCTAACGCACCATCTTGATTCCTTACGGCGAAACTGGGGATCAGAGCTGCATCCAGCCTACGCGTGTCGAGAGCGGCCGCGATATCCCTTTCGTTCATCTCCGCTATGACAAGCGAAACCTGCGGATGTAAATCCCGCCACCGAACCAATAGCTCACGTAGCAACCTTCCTGTGGGCGGGATCCTGCATCCGAGCCGAATCCGGCCAGCCATCCCCAACCCGCGTAGCATTCCCTCGCGCTTAAGGGCATCGATCTCCGCAAGGGCGGCCTTCGTATGACACAACAACCAACTACCGCCTGTGGTCAAACGTACACCGGCCGACCCACGTTCGAACAGGGTAAGGCCCAACTCGTCTTCAAGGCGGGCAATACGTCGGCTGATCGTAGATGTGCGCAACCCAAGCTTCCTGGCCGCACTCGTGAAGTTTCCCGTTTCAGCAGCCGCCACAAGAAAATGAAGATCGGCTAGTTCCATGATTACCAACGCTTTCGGAACGAATGATTCAAGCGAACCGGCTCGAGTGCCCCTGATGCCTGCCACCGTCGGCTAAGCTTCACGCGGACCAGGCAGGTGAGATATAGAGGTAAAGAGTCCTTCCGTGAGACGGCCGGTATGGTTGCGGGAGTGAGGCCCCCGCAAGCCCGTATAGGCCATGGCTTGGCGAATTGGGGGCGGCAGCCAGAATACAGAACCGCCTATAGTCCCGGTTTCCCATCACCATCTCGCCAAGTATAGATTTTGACCTCTCAGGCTCGCGGCGCCATCGCGACACTATCCGTGTTCAGCTTCGGGGTGGGGAGGGACGGAGATCAACCGGGTTGAAATCGTCCCCCACCGTCGGGGTGTCCGGGTCTATTTTCCAGACTGCGTCGCGGTTTCAGATGCAGCCTATATTGACCCGAAGCCTGCCGTCGTGCGGCCTGGATAAAACGACGTACCTGAGCGCGAAGCGCGCTATCAGACCAGGTGGCTGGCGCCTCACCCCAAAGCGCACGAGCGATTTCTCGGTCGGACGTGCCTATTTTCTTCAAATCAAGAGCCCACATCATGAACGCACTCTGTAGTGCGCGGACGTTCGATGGACGCGGCAGTATGGACGCCACCCGTGTGACGCGCGGGTTCTGAGCAAAGCGCCAGAACGCAAGCGTTGCGGCCAATCGCTCGGGATGCCAAGGGTCCAACGCTGCCACTGCCGCCAGCGGGGTGCCCGTGGGCGGTGGATGAGTGCCTGGGAGCAGAAGGCGATGCTCATTTCCATCCCGACACATAATGATCAGGTGAAATCCATCAGGTGTCTCGCATCCCATCTGTGCACCACCCCATCGCTCCGGCTCATAACGGACAAGAGAGTCCGCAACGTGATGCACGTGTGTAAGGCGCACTATTCGGGCAAGCAAATCGGCCTGCCAGAACACGGTAGCTTCACGCGCTGATAGATCCGGGTCCGGTGCGAAATCGCAGCCCCCACTTTTGCCCGACCTTTGCCGCCTCGGAGACTGACAATGCGGACTCCTCCTTTACCATTCTTGCGTGATAGTCGGCACGATACTCAGGGTTGCGCCTTAAGAATTCCCACGCGATGGACTCAGCGGAAAGACCGGCCACGTAGCGGTAATCGGTATCTAAGCGCTCGCGCTTTAAGGATTGCATTCGAGCCTCCATCAAAACGGGTGAACGATCTGCCCTCTTCTAATGTAAGTGTTTGGGCGTGTCTGGCGTCTGAAGAAAGGCTCATGTCCTGCTCAAGGTGATAAACTTTCAGCGCGAATCCTATTGCGAATGAAAGCGCCGCTCGTCAGTATCAGGGCTGTTATACTGGCGTGAATCTGACGCCGATATGCCCTAACAATCCTCCGGCCGACGTGCTGGAGCGGACAGCAATCGACGGTAACCCCACTGCGTCATCCACTGGGCTCGTAAGACGTGACTGTCATATGCACGATGTGCTCGGTCCGTGGCCGGATCTCTGCACAGAATAGCGCGGATGATTGTCTCTTTGTCGACACCATGCGCAAGTGCGTCGAGCAGCCTCAAGTAGGTGACCACATGTCGACGATCATAGTCGGTAATTTTCTGGGCGACCGGAGCTTCGTCAGCTACCGGACGGTCTCTCGGATCGGTCATTGAACCTCCTATCCGCTCCGTGCCAGCCCTCTCACAATGATGGCCTTGATCGGCAGCCTGCCCGGCCCTCATCCCGAAATATCTTTTCCCACACTTGAATACACATCAGCTATAAAACGTGAATGAAATATCAAAAGGGTATATCTTAATAACTAAATCGGGTTGGCGGACAAGAAAGCATGGGTATCAGCTATGCGTTCTGAATTACGACGGTCACGATCTCGTGACATCGCCTCCAGCCGCTCAGGCATAAAAACCCGTTTTCGTCGCATACCGTTGACGAGCAGTTCGAAAAGAAGGCTCACATGCTGTTGACGATGATTGGGATTGTCTCGGAAATGGGGCAGATGCGGAAGGGTGCCTGCACGTAAGCCAAATGTAACCAGATTCGAGCCGGCTTTGTTCTCCGCCAGTCACGCCCACGCAAAGGCGAATGATTGGGTCAGGTCCAACGGTCAATATGGAGCCGGGACCGGCACCATCCTCACGCGCAACGAAGTTGGAAGCCTACCACAATCGCTTTCGTGTGAACTTCTGCATCACAACGTCACCGCGACGTGGCTGTTAAATGTGACGATCACAATGGCGGCGTAGGGCTGATGCTGTGTAAGTGGACAAGGTCGTGCAAGGGTCTGCTCTCAGGCAACATCGTTGTTTGGAACGGCGATTGCTTTCACTTTGTAGTTGAACGGCTCCCCGGTCGCGGTTGGGACTGGACCGTCTGGCATGCCGACCGTCCCCAAGAGAGTGTCCGGCACGGAAACGCTAGAAGCGCCAAGGCAGGGGTCGAGGCAACGGAGGACGCAGTGGCGAGGCTGGTTGGTATTCCTTCTTTAGCCCGACCACGATACTCCTACAGTCGGGGAATGGTCACTCCGATCTCCGAGCGCTAGCCGGAGCGAGCGTACTTGCCGAGACGGACTCGGTCGGAATGTTGAAGAATAAGCGCCCATAGAGGTGAAGGCCGTGGGGCACAGTCCCAAGAACAGCCCTTTCTGGCAGTGGTCCGAAGAGAAATCCACTTTCTCTCGGCGGGTGGCCGGTTTGCGGAAGTGGCTCTGGTCAGTGCTGAGAAACCCTCCCTCTGCGGGATTGGCGACTTTCTCGCCGTCGAGAATAGCAAACCCTTAAACCTGCTTCGGGATATCGCGAACGTAAATCGCCACCGCTCAACGCGCCGCGATCGACGATACTCGCGCAGAGCGCTCGCAAGTCATCCGGGGAAATCTCCGCCAGTAGCCTATCGCGCCAAACCGGGAGCAGTGCGCCCTCGAAGATCGAGCGTCGCATCGCGCACGTACTATTCGCCGCCGGGTCTGCGATCAGCCACGAACAAAGCGGTTTCGCTCCAGCATGGTGCGGAACTCGACACCCTGCATAGGGTGGAGAGCCAGACACCGGGCCATTCACCTCACCGGTGGCGTGACGACAAATGCTGGGTGGGGGATTTACAGCGAACACGCCAAGCCAAAAGCGGCCATTTTTTGTTAAGGACAGCAGGCTTCTGGAGATATCTCAGGCGGCTTCATGGGGTGTGTCATGCAGAGGAGCTCCTGTACGGTTACCGTAGCGACTTCACCCGGAAGCGGCGCCACATCCAGTTTACGTGGCAACGGCATGGTACGACGCCTTAAGGAGGTCGATCGGCCGATCTGGCAATCGGATCGATCTGCACGGTGGTGGTCATCCCGGCGACCAAAGTGATGCTCTCGGGCACGTTATCAATACGTATTCGGACCGGAATCCGCTGCGCAAGACGCACCCAGGTGAAGATGGGATTAACAGTCGCAACCCCTTGGCCATTCGGTTGAGCATTCGCGACGTTAATCGCGCGCGCGATACTGTCGACCCGACCATGCAGGAACTGCGGATGGCCCATCAGCTTTATCTCAGCCGGATCACCGACTTGGATGGTGTCTAGATTGGTTTCCTCGAAATAGCCATCCACCCAGAATGAATCGGCATCGACGAGCGAGACCACATTCTGTCCCTCGGTTGCATAGTCGCCGCGCTGTGCCAACAAGTTGGTCACCCATCCGTTGACCGGCGAGCGGATGACGGTCCGTTGCAGATTGATCCGTGCCTGATCCAGATTGGCCAGAGCCTCTTGGTACTGCGCCTCGGCGGCGACCGACTGAGTTGCGTAGATCTGCTGCTGCTCAGTACTGACTGAGAGATTGGAAAGCTCGTTTCGCCGCCTGGATTCGCGCTCGGCGTTTTCCATCTTCGCCCGGGCTTGCTCGACGGCCGCCTCATCAAGGCGGACCGCGATCGCGTAGTTGGTCGGGTCGATGACCATCAAGGGGTCGTCTTTGTGCACGAAGTGGTTATCGGCAACTGGCAACGCGATGATGCGCCCCGAGACCTCCGGCGCCATCATTACGACATAGGCACGCACGGTGCCGTCACGGGTCCACGGCGCCCCCATATAGCTGTTCCACATCGCCCGACCGAGTACGGCGGCCAGCATCACTGCGGCGCAAGTGATCGATATCGCGAGGATGGGACGAGCCCATTGTGATCTGGTGGGTGTGCTCGGATCAGGAGACCAAACTATGTTCCGACCAGCTTCGATGTTTTCCTGCCTTGGTGTGACTTCGACCTCGGACATAGCGACCTCACCGCGCGGCGACGAGCACGATTGACGACACCACGATCATGTAGACTGCAAACACCAACAGCGCGGGATGCCAGACGTGCCGTAATAGGCCGAAACGGCCGACGACCCGGCGCAATCCGATCGTCACCACCCAGGCGCCGACCATCATCAGCGACAAGGGCGCGACATAGACGCCGAAAAGGTCTATCTCGGTGTATCTCATCGAGGCCCCCTGGAGTTGAAATAAGCGGCGTGTTCGGTAAGCACCTCCGACAACACAAGGATGCTTCCGCGCGCGCTCAGCACGGTCGGCCAGTCCGGTCCGCTTCCGTTATGAACGGCAAGCAGCGCGTCGCAATGCTCCAGATGCGTGATTGCGAAGCTGCTGTTGCCCTTCGCCAACGCCTCGAATGCCGGATAGAGAGCGGCCGTGAAATCGAGCGAGTGTGCGACAGTGCACAGCCGGTTGATCTCGATGCCGGCCGACAGCACTGCCAGAAGCTGCGCACGCTGCAACGGCGTCGCCTCCTCCGGCAAGGCGGAGAGCCGGCCATAGATCTGGCCGTTCCAAGTATCGTACGTGCGTCTCATTGCCAAGCGGCGCAGATCGCGCAAGGTCAGCGCCAGTAGGCGGCGCGTTCGGAATGCAGGCGACAGTGGCGGCAGCAGGCGGAACGCCAACGTCCCAACCGTGGAGCCGCCGACCAGCGCCAGCGTCGCGTTGTAGAACTGTATAGGGTCGTAGTTCATCTGGTTTGCCGGGGCGAGCAACGGCACCAGGTTGCCAGCCATTGGCGCGAACAGCGCTGTTTGCCATGGTTGCGCCATCAAAGCGCCGATCGGGACCAAATATGTTCCGATAGCGACGCTGAACCCCGCGAACGTTTGCATGTGTGGAAGCACGGCGAACGCCAGGATCGCGGCGAAGACCGCCGCCAGTGCATTGCCGGCGGCAAACCGTAGCGCGAAGGCATACGCCTGGTCGGCTCGCGGCGAGAGCAGAATCACACTGACGGACGCCCAGATGATTGCCCCGGCGCCGTTCGGCCACGCGGTGACGATCCAGAACAGCGTGACGACGCCAATCGTGACGAACGCCCGTCCGGCATTGACCAGAGCCGGCAGCCAATCGGGCACGCGCAGGCGGACGATGCCGGCACGCGGCATCGGCCGCGCAGGGTCGCGGACGAGCAAAGCCAGGCCATTGAGCGCTTGCGTCATGCCCATGAGCGCTGCGGCAGTCTCGTCGGCTATCAAGCGCACCGAGGGCGTGTCGGCCGGCATTGCCGCAAGCCGCCGGGACGCCGTCTCGCAGTTCCGGTGCAGCCTGACCGGATCGGCCATCCAACGAGCGGCACCTTCCTGCTCCATCAGCAGCCGCTTCGATCCAAGGCAGCGCAGGACCTTGGCGGTGTCTGCACGCGCCTGGCCATCGGGCAACCGAACGAGATGGTTTGCCACAGCGCGCCACCCGGATAGCGCAACGAACAAACCTTCCACAGCTTTCTGCAACACCGGCGAGTGATAACGGATCTGCGAAGATTCACCGATGGTTTGATCGATCAGCGGATCAAGCATGATGACACGGCGGATTAAGTCGCGCCGGACCGGTTGCGTGTCGGGGAGTTCGGGCCCGGCCATCGCCAGCGCGCACATAACACCGGTCGTAATCCCGGCCACCAGCGCCGAAAGCTGCCTCGCCAGCCGCCGTCGCGCCCCGCCGAAATCGGTACCGGCGAGAACGACGCCGGCGCAGACGATGCCGATGGTGATCTCGGTGAGGCGGGTCACCGCCAGCATAAAGATGTCGCCGTTCACGCCACCTGTGGGACCAAGCTGATCGCCGGCGATGATTGCGGCGGTGTAACCGGACAGGGCCGCGGCATAGGCGGCGTAGTTCCGCAACACCGTGGCGGCGAAAGCGCACGCACCACCCCACAGCGCCAGCCCGATCAGGAACGCCACGCGGTCGTCTGGGAAGCAGACGGCAAGCAGAACGATCATCACCGCGCCGACGATGGTGCCAATCATGCGAAACCAGCCCTTGCGCAGCGAGGCCCCAAGTTGCGGCTGGCACACCAGCGCCGCCGACGTGCCGGCCCAATATGCGTTGTCGAGCTCCAGCCAATACGCCACGAACAGAGCGAGCGTGACCGCGGCCCACAGCCGCAGACCGAACAACAGAGGCGGTGCGATGGCACTCCATGTCACTTGGGGCAGTGCTACGCGCCCGACGATCCAGCCTGCGCTGCGCGCCGTCACGATGCGCATCTCGTTGCGGTCAATCCCGCCATGTCTAATCCCGTCATTACGCGCGACGCTAAGCAATAACCGCTGAGAGCTCGCTCCAACAAGTGTGGGACAATGCTTCGCGTCGCTCGCAATGACATCTGAAGACGAGTCTGGAATAACATCTCAAGCCGGACTCGAGGTGTCAGGGTCACGACCCCGCCTAGGCAAGGTCAGGATGGACTCCGTCCGATCGCCATACCGGCGCAGTGTATGTTTTCCACAGTAAGGCTCCGCCAGGGCCCGGATCAATTCCGATCCTTCTCCGTCAAAGGCTAGTGTAGGCAGTCCCCGCCCGTCGTCACGCACGACCAGCACCAGTTCGCGCTCCGCGGACTCGTGAACCAGGATTTCGATGCGGCCCGCGCGCCGTTCGGCCATGCCGTGACGGACCGCGTTGCCGATCATCTCGTTGGCGGCGCGAAGTAAGATACTGCACAGGACGGATGGGCAGTCGGCTTCGACCACCACTTCGAGACCAATCTCCTGGCCGGGCGAACCAAGCGCCGCAACGGTGCTGCGTCCCAAGGACCGAAGTCGGTCTGCTAACGAGGTCGCATCTGGGTGGAATCCCAACAACTGGTCCGAAACTTCTGCCGCCTGACAAAGCCGGGAGACCAGTTGCTCTGCCGACTCTCGGCCCCAGGATGAACTCTTCAGGCCGGGATTGCGGTAGATTTCCACGGCCATGCGGTGCAGCACGTTTCGCACGTGGTGCCGCAACTGACGAGCAAGGAGCTCAGCAGATTTCGAATCTGTGCGGCTCTCCTGCGCGTATTCGCCAAAATGCGAAGGCATTGACATAGCGACTAACTCCACACAAAGGAGAACATCAGCGGTTCGAATCTCCTGCACGGTATAAGTGAGTGGGAAATCGGACTGGCGATACTCCAAGCCGATACCGCTGTTGAAAACGCCAGATGTGTTTGCATTGGCTCATGCCGCGCGGCGGAAGATCACACGCTGCCAGATATCCGTCATGGCATCGGCGAGCGCGTCGATATCGGCATCGCTATGCAACGGCGTTGGGGTCAGCCGAAGTCGCTCGGTGTGACGCGGCACCGTGGGATAGTTGATCGGCTGAACATAGATGTGATGCCGGTGCAGCAGTGCATCGGAGGCGACCTGGCAAAGAATCGGGTCGCCGATCAATACGGGAACGATGTGGCTGGACGACGGCATGACCGGCAAGCCAGCCTCGACGAGCTTGCGCTTGACCGTCGCCACACGCGTCCGGTGGGCGGCACGCTCCGCCTGGCTGGTCTTCAGATGACGGATCGCCGCCAGCGCGCCGGCGGCCAGCGCTGGGGGCAAGGAGGTTGTGAAGATGAAACCCGGCGCATGGCTGCGCAGATAATCCACAAGCGGGGCGGAAGCGGCGACGTACCCGCCCATCACCCCGAACGCCTTGGCAAGTGTCCCCTGGATCACAGTCGGCCGGTGCTGCACACCGTCACGCTCGGCAATGCCAGCGCCGCGCGCGCCGTACATTCCCACGGCGTGGACCTCGTCGAGATAGGTCATTGCCCCGTACGTTTCGGCGACATCGCAAAGTCCGGCTATCGGCGCGATGTCCCCATCCATCGAGTAGACCGATTCGAAGCAGACCAATTTCGGACTCTTGGCAGGCATCGCCGCCAGGATGCGGTCGAGGTCGCGAGGGTCGTTGTGCCTGAAGACGCGCTTTTCGGCTCGGCTGTTGCTGATGCCGGCGATCATGGAGGCATGGTTGAGCGCGTCCGATACGATGAGCATGTTGGGGATGGTTCGCGCCAATGTGGAAAGCGCAGCTTCGTTGGCAACGAAGCCGGAGGTGAAGATCAGTGCCGCATCGCGCCGATGCAAGTCGGCGATCTCGGCTTCGAGCTGCAGATGGAGATGGGCGTTGCCGGAGATGTTGCGCGTACCGCCGCTGCCGGCGCCGTGCGCCTGAACGGCTGCGATCATCGCCTCGAGCACGGCTGGGTGCTGACCCATGCCGAGATAATCATTGGAGCACCAAACGGTGACTTCACAGCCGACACGATGATCGAAGGCCCGCGGGAAGCGGCCGCAGAGCCGCTCGAGGTCTGCAAAAATCCGATAGCGGCCCTCATTGCGGAGCCCATCGAGCCGGCGTTCGAAGAAGGTGTTGTGATCCATGCGTGCGCTCGCTATTCAACAAGCTGACTGATAGGGTGCCTACGCCATTTCAAAATTAGGCGGCCGGCCGTGTTGCCAGGACCGGCCGCCAGTTTGACCTTGGGGGGGGGAAGACGACCCAAGGCACGCATCCCATTGCTACACCGCCTCGGCGCCGAAGTGGCGTGAGCTTGGGTCAGCAACGGTCAAACTTGGTAAAGCGAAGGGCGCATTGGATCGGCTGTCTTTTTGCCGCGCAATGGCCCGGCCACA
>Ga0335072_10014176_pt1 | contig 11328 bp, 11 predicted proteins | sample Lox_Sample_21_FD_206725 | JGI IMG/M metagenome (GOLD analysis project Ga0335072, IMG submission 206725) | Soil microbial communities from Loxahatchee National Wildlife Refuge, Florida, United States - Lox_Sample_2.1 | ecosystem: Environmental > Terrestrial > Soil > Wetlands | place: USA...
CGCCGCCGTCTGCCGCGCGGCGTCGGCGCAGAGCAGGGCGAACTCATCGGCGACCCGGCCGATCGCGCACGGCGTTCCGAACAGGTTCCCCACCTTGACGTGGTGCGCTCTGTCGGTGCAGGCCAGGCCGTTGTCGTCGAGAATCTGCTTGATCTCGCGAAGGCTGCCGGTCGCCAGCACGTGCTCGAGGTCCGCGTGCCAGAGCTGGATCCCGCTGAACCCGGCCCTCGCGGCCTCCTCGCAGCGCTCCCGGAGATCGAACAGGCTCCATTCGCGTCCCGTGCCTACCTCGACCGGCCCGGCCAGCGTCCAGTACAGGCCAGTGACCTGGACGTCCGGCGTTGTCACCGGGCCCGCCGCGGTGTCCGGGTGCCTAAGGCGGCGATCATGGCGCGGAGGCGAGCGGTGTCCGAGACCGGCCCGGCGCGGCCGCGGCCCGGCCGCCGGCCCCGTCGGCGCCATCCGCGCCGTTGGTCCCCGCCCTGGTCCCGGTGACCGCGCGGCCGCCCGCGGCGGTCATCTCGGAGCTGTGGTAGGCGGCCTTGGTGGCGAGGTCGCGGCTGTAGCGCGCGATGATCTGCCGCACGCGGTGCGCTGCCAGCGGCCCGAGCAGGTCGTAGCTGGCGATGAACAGCTCACGTGCCGCCGCCCGCGGCCATGCGTCGGGCAGCAGCTCGCCGGGCAGGTCCGGGTCGAGCCCGGGAAACGCGCGCCATTCGTCCATCACCCTGGTCCGGGCGACCAGCGCCTCGACCGGCGATATCCGGCCCGCCAATGCGCGCTCACGCAGTTCCGCTGCGTAGGTGATGAACCCCTCGTACCTCACGTGCAGATCGTCCAGATCCCAGGCCCGCTGCGGGAAGCCTTCGGGCTCGATACCGGGAACGGTCGCGGCCCGGAACGCGGTCGCGGTGCTGATGCCGAGCGCGGACAGTTCAACGACCACCTCGGAGGCCTGGTCCCTGGGCGCCACCCACAGACCGTCGTACAGCGGGGCGAAGCCGAGCCAGCGCAACTGCTTGCGCAGGGCATCGCGAGCCGCCCGGTTCTGCTCGGGAATCGAGAACGCCACCAGGCTCCACATCCCGTCCCACGGCTGGATGTCCCGGCCGAAGGAGAAGATGTGCCGGGCGCCCTCGTCGAGTATCTGTGCCGCGCGCTCGCTGAGCCGCACGAACGTGCGTCGCCCGATCTTGGAGGTGACGAGGAGGTGGTTCCTGGTCAGGCGGCTGAGCGCCGCCCGGGCCGCCGAGTCGCTCACGCCGAACTCGGCCAGCAGGGCGACCAGCGCGGCCGAGGGCAACGACTCCGTGTGCTGCCACCAGTAGTCGCCGAGCAGCGTGAGCAGCAGCCGGGGTGGCCGCTGAGCAACGCCGCCCGGCCGAGCCTCGGACCCGTCGTCGCCGGCCAGCGCCGCTTGCTCCTCGGGCGATTGGGGCTGATGAGAGGCGGTCACGCTCATGAGGGTATCCAACGGCCGCGCGCCACGCCGAGGGCCATCACGGGAGTTCATTCCGACGCCGGACATGATGCATACATGTTGAACGTTGCGGTGACCGGCTTTCCATATGTCATATATCGCTAGTCGGCGACGTTGATGATCTCATCCGCGTGGCCGCGGCACACGTCGGCCCAGCGGTACAGGCAGTCGGCCCGGGTCACCGGGCTCGCGTCCCGCCACGCAGGGTAGGCCGCCGCGGCCGCCTGCACACCGTCGTCGACCTCGGCGGCGCCGCCGCGCGGCGCGCGCAGCACCACCTCCTGGCTGGCCGGGTTGATCACATCGATGGTCTCGCCGCTGCGGGCCGGGACCCAGTCTCCGCCGATGAGGTGCGCGCCTTCGGTCACGAGTGCCCGCGGATCCGGGCGCGCGGGCGCCGACACTGCCACGGCGATCCCTCTTCCCGCCCGGCCAGGTGACCCGGTCCCGGTGCCGCGATCGGCGCGGCGCGGCCGCCGACGCCGGGCCAGACGATACCTGACGAACAGCCTCACGCTCGTCGCAACAAATGACACGTCGCGGTTCCGGGAGCTGTCAATGTGATCGGCAGCTCTTTGCCGTCGGGCGGAACGTTGGTGCCCGGGCCGATCGCGACCGCGTCCGCCGCCCGGCTATGCGAGCCCCTTACCCCGGCCCGAGGGCATGGCCCGGGGGCAGATAAGCCGCGCCGCGCGTGATCGCAAGGGCCGTGTTTGTTACGCACCGGTGCGAGCCCGGCCGGGTCCGTGACCTGTCGGCCTGGTCGCCACGGCCGCGCGCCAACATCACTCGGCCGGGCGCCGCCCGGTCCCTGGGCACCACCCGGCCGAGCGATATCGATGCGCATGTTACTCCCGTGGCCCGAGATGTCATAGATCCGGGCGAACGCGAGGCTGGCCCCTGTTGTCACGCGCCCGGCAAGCACTCGGCGGCACGCCGCAGGAGGACCGATCGCTCCTGCCGGTTGCGGGTCTGGGCAGCCGCGCGCTCGAATTCGGCGCGTGCCTCAACGGGGCGGCCGAGCTTGGCCAGTAGATCGCCGCGCACGCTGGGCAGAAGGTGGTAGCTCCGCAATTCCGGCCGCGATCTCAGCCGGTCGATCAGCTCCAGGCCCCGGGCCGGGCCGAACGCCATTGCGACCGCTACCGCGCGGTTGAGCTCCACGACCGGGGACGGCTCGATCACGGTCAGGACCTCATACAGCGCAGCGATCCGCGGCCAGTCCGTCTCCTCGGCGCTCCGGGCCCGGGCGTGACAGGCCGCGATCGCGGCCTGCAGGACGTAGGAGCCGGGCGGCCCGCCCAGGCGCTCGGCGCGCAGCAGGGCGGCGAAGCCGCGGCGGATGAGGAGCCGGTCCCAGCTCCTGCGGTTCTGCTCCAGGAGCGGCACCGGTTCGCCGGCCGGTCCAACCCGTGCGCGCAGGCGCGACGACTGGATCTCCATCAGCGCCACCAGGCCGTGAACCTCCGGATCGGCTGGGCTAAGTTCGGCCAGCACCCGGCCGATGCGGAGGGCTTCGTAGCACAACTGCGGCCGGGCCCAGTTCTCCCCGGCGGTCGCCGTGTAGCCCTCGTTGAAGATCAGGTAAATGACCTCGAGCACCGATCCCATCCGCTCGGCGCGCTCACCGGCGGGCGGCACCTCGAAGGGGACCTGCTTGCCGGCCAGGGTCCGCTTGGCCCGGACGATCCGCTGGGCGATGGCCGGCTCGGCGGCGAGGAAGGCCCGGGCGATCTCGCCGGTGGTCAGCCCGCCCAGCAGCCGGAGCGTGAGCGCGACCCTGGACTCAGTGGTAAGCACCGGATGGCATGCCACGAACATCAGCCGCAGCAGGTCATCCGGCACGAAGTCGTCGTCGGCCACCACATCAAACTCCGGTGTGTCCGCGAAGACGGCCGTTTGCTGGCTGACCCGGAGCTCATGGCTCAGCTGGCCGATGTTGCGCTGCAGCCGCTCATCGCGACGGAACCTGTCAATGGCCCGGTGCTTGGCGGTGGCCATGAGCCAGGCACCCGGGTTGGGCGGAATGCCTGACTCCGGCCACTGCCGAAGCGCCGCGACCAGGGCATCTTGCGCCAGGTCCTCGGCCTGGTCGATGTCGCGCACGATCCGCGCCAGGCCGGCGATGATGCGGGCCGACTCCAGCCGCCAGACCGTGTCGACGGCCTGGCGCGCGTCGGGAACGGTCATTAGCTGATCAGATCACCGCCGACCCCGGCCCGCCAGCCCCGGGACGGGGTATGTGGGCGCCGGCCCGCGAGCCCGGTGGGGTGATTTCGGGCCGGGCCCGCGAGCCCGGTGGGGTGATTTCGGGCCGGGCCCGCGAGCCCGGTGGGGTGATTTCGGGCCGGGCCCGCGAGCGCGGAGGCTGGGGTACCGTGCCTGGGCCTATTCGGGGCCAAACACCTGCTGGATCGCGCCCTCGCCGTTCTGCACGATCTGCCAGAAGCGCTTCGACAGCTCGATCGCCTCCTCTCTCGACCGCACGTCGAGCAGGGCGAAGCTGATGATCGCCTCCTTCGCTTCGGTGAACGGCCCGTCGGTCATCGTGACCTTCCCTTCCTTGGCCGTGACGCGCGTGCCCGCCGGGTCGAGTCCGCCCGTCGCCAGCAGCACACCCGCCCGGCTCAGCTCCTCCACGAATCGCCCCATCTGGGCCATCATCTGCTCGTCCGGCGGATCGCCCGCGGTGGTCGTCATCAGGAACCGCATCTGCCTGCCTCCTTGCCTCGCCGGGGCACTATTGTCGGCCCCTCTGACTGGTGCATCGAACAACGCCGGCCGTTATCGACACGCGGGCGCAAGATAATCGCTGGCTAATGTCGAACCGGCGGCCCGCGCGGCGCCGGGCTTCCCAGCCTGCCTCCTGGTCGCCGTTGGCCTAAGAGCGGTGACAAGCACCTGACGGTGGTGCTGGCGGGGTCTCGGCTGGGTGGCGGTGTGTTGTCACGATCGATCCGGCGGCGTCGCTTCCGCGTTCGGCGCGGTCAGGCTGCGGCGGGTGCGGGCGGGCTGTGGCTGTGGTAGCTGCGGTAGCCGTCGGGGCTGTTGACCGTGACCGAGCCGTCGGGCAGCAGCACGATCTGCCACCTCCACCGGTGGACGGCTATGAGGTGATGGAACGAGCAGAGCAAGATCATGTTGGTCAGACAGGTCGGCCCGCCCATGGCCCGGGGGATGATGTGGTGCGGCTGGCATGCCGCCACCGGCTGGTCGCAGCCGGGCCAGCGGCAGTGCCGGTCGCGCACCGCCACCGCCCGGCGCAGATGGACCGGGATGGTCTCGGTCACCGCCCCCACGTCCAGCGGCAGGCTGACCGACGCCACGACGTCGGGCGCGAGCCTCGTCCGCAGGTAGCTGGCGAGCCCGCCGGGACCGGACAGCAGGTCGGCTGCGGCCTTGATCACCATCTGCCGCGCGCCGCGGGACGCCCGCACCCGCCGGTCCTGTTCGGCCCGCTCGCGCTTGCCGGCGTCGTCTTGCGCTGCGGCGGCGGATGTGCGGGCCCCTGCGGGACCAGGCTGACCCGGGCCCGCCTCGCCGACGCCCGGCTGGCCGGAATCGGGCTGAGGATGACCGGGCTGGCCGGAACCGGGATGACCGGGCTGGCCGGAGCCGGGGTGACCGGGCTGGCCGGAGCCGGGGTGACCGGGCGGGCCGGAGCCGGGGTGACCGGGCTGGCCGGAGCCGGGGTGACCGGGCTGGCCGGAGCCGGGGTGACCGGGCTGGCCGGAGCCGGGGTGGCCGGGCGTACCGTTGAGCAGGGCGGCAGCCAGCCGGTCCAAGACGTCAGGATCGATGTGACCGGTCACCACGGGGACGATCGACGCGTCGCACTCATCCCCGGGCGCGGCCGGCGCACCCCAGGCCGCCTGGGCCGCGTCAGCGCCAGAAAGTCTGCGGAGCCGGTCCAGGCCCATGTGCACCACGATCTGGGTGGGCTGCCCCGCCCGGTCCGGAAGCCCGCCGCTGGCGATCAGCCTGCGGCATGCTTCCTCGAGAGCGTCGTGGGCGCGCTGGCCCTTGGTCCGGGTGTCTTCGGGGCCGGCCTTCTTCCCCAGCGCGTCAAGCACCGCGGCCAGCGCCGCCGCGCACCGCGCGGTCAGGTCACCATCCAGCTTCCCGGCGCCGCGGAAGGTGGTCGCCAGCCGCAGTCGCCGGTCCTCAAACCCGTCCCCGTCCTCATCGGGCCGCGCCAGCCGGCGCCGCATCTCATCCGCTAGGGCGCCCAGATCTCTCAGGTCCGCACCAGCCGCGGCCGCCTGCAGAAAGATCTCATCCGCGTCCGGCCGGTGCTTCTCGGGTAGCAGATCGGACCATTCGCACAGTTGCCGCGCCCACGATGCGGAGATCCGCCCGGCCGCCAGCGCGTCACCGACCGCGCGATGGTGGGCCAGGCGCCGCATCCATCCCATCGCCCCGGCGGCCGCCCCGGGCGTGATTCGGGTCTGCCACTTCAGCCAGGTCTTGGCCGACCCGTGCCCATCGTCCTCGTAGCCGCCGCTGGAGCAGAACGCGGCCAGCACCTTCGCTCGCGCCGCAGTGTGCACCGCCTCGGCCCGCTCCAGCCCCCGCAGGCATTCCGCCTGCTCCGCCCCTGTCAGCGCCGTCGCGTCGGCCCCTGCCAGCCATGTCAGGCCCGCTCGGGCCATCGCGACCGCCTGGGCGGCGGTGGTTGGCGCGGCGGGCAGCTGACCGGGTAAGCACATGGTCTCGGTAATGCTCCTGATCTAGTACATCTATCGATTCTCAGTTCGATATTAGGGCAGGGGTCTGACATTTCTCGGTCCTCGTTCGGTCGCAGCCGACCCGTCCCGCCTGGCGAGTGCGGCCACGCTGGTCCAGCCGGCCTCCGGCCGCGAGGTCAGTCACGCTCCGCGCCGGGTGGCCAGATCACACGCACCGGTGTGCCGTGCTCGCGAGCGTAGGCCACCACGTCGGCGGTACCGCCGTAGCCCCGGGCGGGCTGGCCGTCCCACACGGCGTACAGCTCATCGGCCTGATCGATCATGGCCTTGCTGGCTTCCATGTGGGCCTGGGACGTTGACTCGCTGAACGGCATGCGGTGGACGGCTGCGGACTGGCGTCCCGCCGGCCCGGACGAGAAGACGGTTTGCCATCTCCACGTGCGCGACGACGCCTCGTGCAAGTTCGCGAGCGGATGTGGTGGCATCCAGACGGCGCTGCGCGCCCGTGATCGCGGTCAGGGTCGGTGCTGTCGTCTCGTCTACGGCTGGCCTTGTGGGCAACGGGACCAGAGCCAGCGCCATGGCCTTGCCAAAGTCCCGGCGTTTCGTCGGATCATCACCTCCCGGATCACTGAACCGGAGAAGGTGCACAGGTACTCCGATCCGGCGCGATATCTCCCGAACTTGGTCGACGGTAAGTGGTTGCTGCCTGCGCAGCACGTTGCGCGGTATACGGTCCTGCGCCACAGCCGGCCGCGGCGTGGCCCCTGCTGAGTTACCTGGAATTGGCGGCGTGGCCAACGGCTGTGCCCTGTTTCAGGCTCTACGCCCGCGCAGTGGCGCTTGAGTGGGGCGTGGCGGCTCTTGCAGCGAAGATTGAGCTAATCGTCTCGGAACGTCTCACCAATGGCATACGAATTTCTCAGCGCTCGCCTGGCGACGTAACGGCTGCGGTCGTCCGGCTGTGGCTAACGACGGACCTGCATTGCGTTCTGATTCGGGTCTGGGATGGCAGCGGTCAGATGCCGGTGCGCCGAAATGTAAAGACAGATGAAGAGAGCGGTCGGGGCCTGATGCTCGTCGAATACGTGGCTAGCGAGCGGGGGAGTTACCGCGTGGAAGACGGCAAGGTCGTGTGGGCGGTCGTTGGATGAATGAGCTTAATAGGAGCGTGCCGGGCACATCGGTTGCCGAAGTGGACGCGGAGCCCGGCGATATCGACTTCAAAAAGATAAGCAGAGGGCTGAAAGTCCTCGGATACTCGGTTCTGCGCACAGTTCGCGACGAGGACGTGTTGATCTCCACCGCCAGCGCGTTAGGAAACGTAATTGGCGCGCAGAGCTTCGGTGTCACGCACCTAAGGGCAACCGGTTCGGACGTCTGGCTCGGTCGGCATACGGAAACGCTCACCGACGCTCCCGAACCCATCAAGTACTTTGCTCTGGGCTGTCTGGTTCCGGCCGCACTCGGAGGTGAAACGCTCCTTTTTGATGGCCGGAAGACTGCTCGTCTGCTCGCGGGGTCGGTACCCGGCGCGCACAAGGTACGGATCAGGTACCGATCCCAATACCGCCCTGACGCTGCAGATCATTCTTTGATCGTTGACGACGACCAGCACTGGCCGGTGCTCCGGTTTCGCTCGGCCACCGAGAATAACGAGTTAATCGCCAAACCGGCCGGTATCAGTGAGGCCGACCTGTATGCAGCTGTTGAGGATGCGCACATCACCGTGTGCTACAGCACGGCGCGCCAGCCCGCGGCGCCTCTCATCGCCGCGCTCGGCGAGAACCTGCCCCGGTGCGAAGTCCATGTCAGCGCCCTCAGCCTCATCATCCAGCGTGGCCCCGAGCGCCTGTGGGACTGGACGACCGTCGCTACCGTCCCGTTCGCGGCGACTGCCGTGACCCGGTCCTGAAGACGCTTGGGGTCACAGAACCCTTGGCAGAGTGCGGGGCTGGTGATTAGATGCGCGTGTTAGCACCGTCGTGACCGGGGATGTCACGGATCCGGGATTACGCGACGTCCGCCGCTTGTGCGGCCCGGGGCGTGGCGGTGGATGGAGCGCGATGGGCCGTCCCGCAAGCCAGCTGGCGAGCCTGCGCCGGCTGATCATGGAGGCCGCGCGCGGGCTTGACCGCGTCACGGCGCCCCGGGACGGGCCAGGCGGCGTGCCCCGCGGGGCCGGATACGGAACCCGTCGGCCAGCGGCCCGGGTCGGTGCCGGGCCAGCGGCTATCAGGCGCGTTTATACCCAATAGATAAATTGTTTGTTTGCCCACCGGGGGCCGCAAATCTAGCGTAACGGCAAAGACTTTTACTGCTTGCGCATTTCGTCGCTGAGAGCGATGCCCGGAGGGCGTTCTCCCAGGTGGTACAACCGTACGCGGCGTTTTTCGCCGGATCCCGACAGGAGAATTCATGCCGCATGCCCTGACTGAGTTGAAGCTCCGTGAGGTCACCAAGCCGGCACGAGAACGCGCCCGTGAAATACGCGCCGACGTGTGCGTGGTGGGCGCCGGGATCGCGGGCCTGTCCGCCGCCATCGAGTCCGCGCGCCTGGGTCGCTCGGTGGTTCTGGTCGATTCGCTCCCGGTGATCGGGGGCCAGATGGTGCACTCGCTCATCGGGCTGTTCTGCGGCGTGTTCGGAAACGGCCCGCGCTACGTGCAGTTCACGCACGGGGTCTTCGACGACATATTCCGCGACCTCGGCCCGGGCGGCGACCTGCATTTCCAGCGCGGTCACACCACCACCGTGTACTACAACGAGGTCGCGCTCGGGCGGTGGATGGAGACCACGGTCCGGGGCCTGGGGATCCGGACCATGCTCGCCTCGGTGTTGCGGGGCGTCGACGTCCGCGACGGCCGGGTCGAGTCCATCATGCTGGCGTCGCGCTACGGCGACGTCCGGGTGAGCGCGTCCGGGTTCGTCGACGCCAGCGGTGACGCGGCGCTCACCTGGGAGGCGGGCCTGCCCTGCTGGGTTCCGGAACGGACGATCTACGGCTCGTAGCAGGTGATCGTCGAGAACGTCGACGAGAACCACAAGCCCGACATGGGCGAGATGGACGCGCGCATCGCGGCGCTCGGCGAGGAGCACGGGCTGCTGCGCCGGGGCGGGCTGGCGTTCTTCTTTCCCGGCCGGGGCACGGCGGTGCTCAACGTGACCCACATCGAGGCGCCACTCGACCCGGTCGAGGCCTCGGCCGCTCAGCTCGACGGGAAGGCACAGGCCGACGCCGCGATCGCGCTGCTGCGCACGGAGTTTCCGAAAGCGTTCGGCGAGGCCCGGGTGCGTGCGTACGGCTTCCCAGGCCGGCGGCAGACCCGCTGGATCCGGGGCCGCCACCAGCTCACGCTCGACGAGGTGCGGGCCGGCACCCGGTTCGACGACGCGGTCGCCCGCACGGCCTGGCCCATCGAGCTGCACGACCGCGCGGACGGCTACGTGTGGGAGATGTTCGACGCCGATCACGTCCATTACGTCCCGCTGCGCAGCATGACCCCGCCGGACGCGCACAACCTAGTGGCGGCCGGCCGCTGCGTCGACGGAGACGCCGCCGCGCTGTCCAGCGTGCGGGTGATGGGCCCGTGTGCCGCGATGGGCGCGGGTGCGGCCAACGCGCTGGACCTGGCGGGCGAGGGCAGCGTGCACGACATCGACCTGGGCCGGCTGCGCGAGCGGCTGGCCGCCAACCTGGGCTGACCCGGGTGAGGAGGTGGGGGTGGGGCTAGCCGGGGTGGCCCGGGCGAGGAGGTGTGGATGAGGCTGACCGACGAGGAGAAGGCCATGCGCGACGGCGCGGAGGGTCCCGCCGTGGCGGCCGCGATGGACCTGCTCGTCCGGTACTTCCCCGACCTGCGCTCGCACCTGCGCCAGGCGGCCGGCACGCTGTCCGGCGGCCAGCAGCAGATGGTGGCGATCGCCAGGGGCCTGGCCGCCGACCCGAAGATCCTGGCCGTCGACGAGCCGTGCCCTCCGTCGGCGACTTCGCGATGACCGGCGCGCTCGGCGTGGACTACCTGAGCCGGGTCGAGAACTGGCCGCTGCCGCTGTCCATCCTGGCCACGCTGGCGGCGGTCGCGGCGTTCGGCTACTGCTACGACCGGGTCGTGCTCAGCCTGGCCCAGGACCGGCTGCGCCGGCATGAGGGCATCGTCGTCACGTTCTTCTTCACGTTCGTGCTGTCGTTCTTCATCGAGGGCATCGCGCAGATCCTGTTCGGCACCAACGTCCACGCCGCCCCGGCGCTGTGGCCAGGCAACTCGCTGCGCCTGGGCGGCGGCCTGAACATCGAGCGCGCCGGGATCCTGGTCCTGGCCTGCGCGGTGATCAGCGGCGGAATGTTCGCGCTGTACATCCGGTACCCCCTGTCCGGCAAGGCGATCGAGGCCTCGGGCGAGGGCTGGGACGCGGGGCTGGAGGTGCAGTGGGCGATCAAGTCCGCTGGCACGACGAACGAGACCGCGGTCATGCACAAGCTGCAGCACCTCGACATCAACACGCTGGGCATCGGGGCGGGACGGCACGCCGTTGTGCCGTCCCGCCCGCCGGGCGGTCTGTGCGCAGGCCTGTGCGCCGGTCAGGCGAGACTGGCGGGGTCGGTATTCGCGCCGCAGAGGACGACGGCGACGCGCTCGCCGTCGGCCGGCCGGTAGGCGCCGGTGAGCAGCGCCGCGAGCGCCGCGGCGGTTCCGTGCTCGACGGCCAGCCGGTAACGATCCCACAGCAGCCGGCGGGCCGCGACGATGTCGGCGTCTTCGACCAGGAGCGACCGGACGCCGGTGCGCGTCGCCACCGCGAACGGGATCTCGCCCAGGCGGGTCGCGCCGAGCGCGTCGACGGCCACGCCGGACACCTCGACGTCGACCGGCCGGCCCGCGGCCAGCGCGGCGTGCAGGGTCGGGATCGTGGCCGGCTCCACCCCGACCACGCGGGCCCGGCCCTCGGTCGCCGCCGCGATCCCGGCCATCAGGCCGCCGCCGCCGACGGCGACCAGCACCGTGTCGAGCTCGCCGCCGGATTGCTGCAGGAGTTCCAGGCCGAGCGTTCCCTGGCCCGCGCAGATCTCGGGCTGGTCGTAGGCATGGCAGAGCAGCGCGCCGACGTCGGCGGCGTGCTTGGCCGCCGACTCGTACGCCTCGGCGTAGCAACTGCCCG
>Ga0335072_10014180_pt1 | contig 11325 bp, 10 predicted proteins | sample Lox_Sample_21_FD_206725 | JGI IMG/M metagenome (GOLD analysis project Ga0335072, IMG submission 206725) | Soil microbial communities from Loxahatchee National Wildlife Refuge, Florida, United States - Lox_Sample_2.1 | ecosystem: Environmental > Terrestrial > Soil > Wetlands | place: USA...
CTTCCGGATGGAGCATGGTGAGACGCTGACCGGCTTGCTGAGCTATTACGCCGAGACGGCGGCGCTGACCGAACGGATCGTCGCCGCAGTGCCGGGTCTCAGCCAGCCGCAGGCCACCGACCCCGAGCGATCGGTGCGCTGGGTGCTGCTGCACCTGATCAGAGAGACGGCGCGGCACGCCGGGCACGCCGACCTGATCCGCGAAGCGCTCGACGGCCGCCGCGCGGGCGAACTGGATCAGGCCTACGATGCCGGGCTGGCTCAGGTTGTCGCCGGGGGCGGAGGCGGCTCGCCGGCCTAGCGGGCCGCAGCGGAGGGGCTCGCCGGCCTAGCGGGCCGCAGCGGAGGGGCTCGCCGGCTTAGCCCGCTCCGGCACCGCCAGGTCCCGGGAATGCTCGGCCAGCACAGAAGTGCTTCTATTGTGAGGTATGACTGTTGATAGCAGTAGCCGATCTGCGGTGGTGCAGCTCGAGGCGCTGATCGGCTCGCTGCCGCCAGACTGCAAGCTGCCCTCCTATCGGGACCTGCAGGAGCGCTACCGGCTCAGTCCGGCCACGGTGCAGCGCATGCTCGCCGACCTGGCCCGGCGCGGGCTCCTGGTGACCAAGCCGGGCAGCGGCACGTTCACGGCGCCGCGGCGGGCGGCCAGGCCGCCGGCCGACCTGTCCTGGCAGACCCTGGCGCTCGGCAGCCGTGCTGGCCTCGGAGCAGACCTGGAGTGGCTGGTCGACCCGCTGCCGCCGGATGCGATCGGGCTGGCCAGCGGCTTTCCCGATGACCGCCTGCAGCCGCTTGGCCTGCTCGCGGCGGCGGCATCGCGGGCCTCCCGGCGGCCGCAGGCGTGGAGCCGGCTTCCCGCGCAGGGGTTGCCTGAACTGCGCAGTTACCTTGCCGACGAGGCAGGCGGCGGCCTGGCCGCGTCGAACGTGCTCATTAGCTCTGGCGGTCAGTCCTCACTGTCGGCTGTGTTCCGTCATCTGTGCGAGCCGGGGGATCCGCTGATCGTCGAGTCACCGACGTACGTGGGCGCGCTGGCGGCGGCACGGGCTGCCGGGCTGGTGCTGGTGCCGGTTCCTGGCGATGCCGACGGCGTGCTGCCGGACGCGCTGGCCAATGCGTTCGCCAGGACCGGCGCCCGGCTGGCGTACCTGCAGCCGCGCTATGCCAATCCGGCCGGCTCTCTGCTAGCCCCGGACCGCCGCGAGCCGGTGCTGATGGCAGTAGCGCGGGCAGGGGCGTTCCTGCTCGAAGACGACTGGATGCGTGATTTCGATCTCGGCGCGCCGTCGCCTCCGCCGCTGATCAGCGAAGACGACGACGGGCACGTGCTCTACCTGCGCTCGGTGTCCAAGCCGATCGCGGCCGGGTTGCGCGTCTCCGGACTTGCCGCCCGCGGGCCGGTGCTCGCCAGGCTGCGTCGCGGCCGGATCAGCGACGACTTGTTCGTCGCGCCGGTGCTGCAGCAGATCGCGGTTGATGTGCTGACAGCGCCGGGCTGGCCGCGACATCTGGCCACTGTCCGGCGCCAGTTGCGGGAGCGCCGCGATGCGCTCGTCACTGCAGTTACGGAGCAGTTGCCGTCCTGCCGCATCGAGCTGATTCCGTCCGGCGGGGTGCACCTCTGGGTGCGGTTGCCCGAGCAGATCGGCGATGAGGAGGTGACCGAGGCGGCGCTAGCGCGCGGGCTTGCGGTTTATCCGGGCCGGGCCTGTTTCCCCAGCGAGGCACCAGGGCCGTACTTGCGGCTGAGCTTCAGCGGCGAGGAGGCGCCCGCGCTCCGACGTGCGGCCCGGATCCTGGCTGACGTGATCGAGGCTTAGCGCCCGGAGTGGCCGCGCATCGGAGAACACCCTGCTAGTTTGCCGGGCTTGCCGGGACTATTTGCCGCTTATGTTCCCGGCAAACTGGCAGGGAGTCGAAGGCTGTACCTGGTTGGCCAGGCCTAGCGGGCGGCCTTGGCTTCGCCGCCTTTGGCTTCGGCGCCTTCGGGGCCTTCGGTGGCATGGCGGAGACGAATGCCCGCGCACGGCCTAGCCAGGCGGCCGCCAGCTCCGGACTGCCCCGCCAGGCCGATGGCAGGCTGAGGCAGCCGCCCATCGGCCGCTCGGCTGGCCCGAACGGCCCGGAGCCGTCGACGGCCGCAAGCTCAATTTGGTCGCTCTCGCCGAGTCGGACACCGATCGCCGGCCCGAAGAGGCCGGCAAACATGTTTCCGTGTACGAACGCCCCGAGGTTTCCGAACATCGGCTTGACTTCAACTTCGGGATCCGCAGGAAGCACGGACCTGAAGTAGTCCTTGTCGGCCTCAGTCGGCTTGGGAATCTCCATCAGCAAGGCCTCCTCGCTCTGGTGCCGCTTCACGCCGGACGGCTGCGTGCCAGCCTGCCACTAGGCACGCCTGGCGGCGTGGTAGACAGGCAGGTCGGGGCTACGGTCGTTCGCGGCCAGTGCCGACCGGGCATGCACCATGACGGCGAGAGAGGCGCGAATGTCGGACGAGGGATTGAGTTTTGACCGCATCAAGGCCGCGGCGGCCCGGCTTGATGGCGTGGCGCGCCGGACCCCGCTGCTGACCTCGAGCACGCTTGACAAGCTTTGCGCTACCAAGGTGCTGCTGAAGCCCGAGCAGTTCCAGCGCAGCGGCTCGTTCAAATTCCGCGGCGCCTACAACCGGCTAAGCCTGCTCAGTCCGGCCGAGAAGGAGGCCGGGGTCGTCGCGTTCTCGTCCGGCAACCATGGCGCCGCGGTGTCGCTGGCGGCGCAGTTGCTCGGCATTGATGCGGTCATCGTGGTCCCGGCCAATGGCTCCGCGGCCAAGCTCGCCGCCATCGAGGGATACGGCGCGGAGTTGCGCCGTTATGCTCCGGCAACCGAGAGCAGGGAGCAGGTAGCGGGGGAGATCGCCGCCACGCGCTCGATGACATTGATCCGGCCATTCGACGACTACGACGTCATGGCCGGCCAGGGAACAACGGGCATCGAACTGGCCGAGCAGGCGCCGGAACTCAAGCAGGTCCTGGTACCAGTGGGAGGCGGTGGCCTGGCAGCGGGCGTGTCCACCGCGGTCAAGACGCTGATTCCTGGTGTGGCGGTGATCGGGGTTGAACCTCAGGCTGCGGATGACACAAGCCAGTCGCTGCGAGCCGGGCGCAAGGTCAGGATTCCCGAACCGGCGACGATCGCTGACGGACTGCGTGCGAACGAGCCCGGTGAGCTGACCTTCGCGGTCAACTCGCGCACGCTCGACGACGTCGTGACAGTCTCGGAGGAAGCGATCATCGACGCTATGCGGTTCTGCTTCGCCCGGCTCAAGATTGTCGTGGAACCGAGCGGCGCGGTCGCGCTGGCGGCGTTGCTGTCCGGTGTGGCCGGCGCGGTCGGCCGCACCGGCGTGGTGCTGTCCGGCGGCAACATCACGCCAGAAGACTTTGCCGCCCTGCTGGCCCGTTGAGCTTGTCGGCGCCTGCTATTCGCAGGGCCATGAAGACATAGCGATCCTGCAGATCCGGGGTGCCTATCGGGTAGTTCTCAATCATCCACTCGCTGATGTGCACGCACATGTTGCTGATGGTGGCGGAGGCGAGAGTAGCGGCCGCTCGGTCGTTGCCGCCGGCGAGGTTGAACGTGCCCTGCTCCGCCCCTTCCATCAGGACGCCGGTGAGCCGGTCGCGTATGGAGCGCCTGATGGCCCGGACTTCCTCCCGGCGAGGCCCGGTGAGCAGGGTGAACTCACGGTTGGCTACGCGCGACCGTTTCTTGTAGTCGGCTGTGTGAGCCACCAGCACTCGTACTGTGGCGCCAAGCTGCTCCGCTGGCCCTGGTCCGGCGGTGGCGATGGTCGATGCCATCTCCCTGTCGACCCCTAGGTGGATATCCCGGATCAGTAGATACAGCAGGTGTTCCTTGGAGGTGAAATGGTTGTAGAGCGCGCCGGGCGTCAGGCCGCATGCCCCGGTAATCTGCCGGACCGTCGTGCCTAGCGCCCCCTGCGCGTAGAACAAGTCGATCGCTGCCGCTGCAAGCCTGCATTGGACTGGCGTCCCGCCGATGGGCAGCCGGTCATCAGGCGGGGGCTCGAATTCAACGCTCATCCCGTTAGGTCCATCCGAGTCAAGAATCCCGAGTCAAGAATCCCCGGTCACGGACTAGAGTCATGATTCGAAGTCAGGTTGGTCTGTAATCGACGCGTGTTCGGCCCGTATGGTTGTCATCGGACCCTTGACAAATGATGGCCAACCGGCGTACGACTGTATCGCTGTGTGAACGCTCGTTCATGTCACTGCAGCATGAGGTGCGCCCGCTGTGACGGCCGCGGACGCATGCCGGAAGGCCCGGGCCGACCCCTCCTCCCGGCCCGGGTCAGGCATTTTTGGCAAGCTAAAACAGGTGAGCGTGTGCATCGGGGGCACGTGCCCTGTTAAGAACCACCGAAACGCAGTCGGCGGCTCGGCCCGCCAGTCCGCAGCCGAGGGGCCGGTCACGCAGCCGACGGGCCGGTCACGCAGCCGACGGGCCGGCTACGGGCAACAGCACGGCCCGTCCGACGGCAACGCCCAGTCCGGCCGCACTGCCGTTGACGGACCGGTTGACGGGCAGTAGCCCGTCCGGTCACACGGCATCAGCCCGGGCCGGTCACGCTGCAAGCCGACTGGCCGGTTACAGGGCAGCACCCCGGCCCGCCAGACCGCAGCATGCCGGGCGGTCAGACGGCGACGGCCGGCAAGCCGGCCAGGGCATCTTCGACCGCCTTGTCGGTCAGCTGGAGGTCCTGCAGTTCCCCGGAGATGTAATCGGCGTAAGCCGCCAGGTCGAGGAGCCCGTGCCCGCACAGCGCGGTCAGGATGACCTTCTCCTCGCCGGTCTCCTTGCACCGGAGGGCTTCCTCAATGCACGCGGCGACCGCGTGCGTCGGCTCGGGCGCCGGCACGATCCCCTCGGTCCTGGCGAATCGCAGTCCGGCTGCAAAGCACTCCGACTGAGGCTTCGCCACCGCCTCGATCAGTCCCAGTTCGTAGATGTGCGACAGCAACGGTGACATGCCGTGGTAGCGCAGTCCGCCGGCGTGAATGGGATCCGGGATGAATTCGTGGCCCAGCGTGTGCATTTTCAGCAGCGGCGTGAACCCGGCCGTGTCCCCGAAGTCGTACGCGTATACCCCGCGGGTGAAAGACGGGCAGGCGGCAGGCTCGACCGCCCTGATCACCGGATTCATCCGGCCCGCCAGCTTCTCGCGGAGGAACGGGAACGTCAGCCCGCCGAAGTTCGAACCGCCCCCGGTGCAACCGACGATGACATCTGGAGTGTCGCCGGCATCGGCGAGCTGCTTGATCGCCTCCTCGCCGATGATCGTCTGATGCATGAGCACGTGATTGAGTACGCTGCCGAGCGCGTACCTGGCATTAGGGTCGCCGGCGGCGACCTCGACTGCCTCACTGATGGCGATGCCCAGGCTTCCGGTCGAGCCCGGATGCGCCGCGAGAACGCCTCGCCCGGCATTCGTCAGGTCCGACGGACTCGGGTGCACGGTCGCCCCGTAGGTTTCCATCAGCATCTTGCGGTAGGGCTTCTGGTCGTAGGACGCGCGGACCATCCACACTTCGAGGTCGAGCCCGAACAGCGCCGACGCGAATGCCAGCGCGCTGCCCCACTGGCCTGCGCCCGTCTCGGTCGTCAGCTTGGTTACGCCTTCGGCGGCGTTGTAGTAGGCCTGCGGCACGGCCGTGTTCGGCTTGTGCGAACCCGCCGGGCTGCCGCCCTCGTACTTGTAATAGATCCTGGCCGGCGTGCCAAGGTCCCGCTCCAGCCGCCGAGCGCGGAACAGCGGCGTCGGCCGCCACAGGCGGTAGACATCGAGAACGTCGTCCGGAATGGCGATGTGTCGCTCCGCTGAGACCTCCTGGGCAATCAGCGCGCCCGGGAACAACGGCGCCAGGTCATCCGGGCCGACTGGCTGGCCGGTGCCGGGATGCAGCGGCGGAGGCGGCGGAGATGGCAGGTCAGCGACCACGTTGTACCAGTGCTGCGGCATCTGCGACTCGGGCAAGAGGTACTTAACTTGTCGGTCCATAGCGCCTCCAGCGATTGGAGCTGACCATCGGGAACGTGACGATTGACGCAACAGTAGCTGAGACTGTGTCTTCCAGACAGGGCGTTCTCGGCCCTGTGGAAAACCCTTCTCAGACGCGGGAACGCGCACACAGGCGGCAGCCCTTTGAAGCTACGTCGCGGTCACGCAGGCTGAGTCCGGGCGTGTGAGGGTTTCAGTTGGCTCACGGCTTGCCTGGCCCTTGGCGAAAAAAATGCCAGGCCAGAGCCCTGTAGCCAGTCTGCCGACAGCGAAACGCGGGTTGCGGTGCCCAGGCGTGCATGCGACCCTTGGCCGGTAGGCCGGAGCTTGACCGCGCATTGGATGGGCAGTACGGGGTCGCAGGCAAGCTTCGAGTGATGGGGCGGAGGTAGTTGTGCGCTGGAGGCGGGATGATCGCCAGCAGCCTGACGATAGCCCCGATATAGCGGCAGAGGATTGGCTGGCCGAATTCCGCGGTCAGCGTGTCCGGCCTGACGCGCTCACCGCTGCGGACCGCGACGCTGCCCGCCCGACTGCACAGCAGCGCGACTCACACATGCCAGCTGCTCGGCCGGCGGCGACTCCGCAGCCCTCAGCACCACAACGGGAACGCGAGAGCCACGCGGCCGCCGACGAGTATTTCCGCCAGGCTGCCGTGCGAGGCGACCGGCCGGGCGTCACGCCGGACCTGCGGGCCGATCCGGATTCGCGCGCGCAAGGCGACCGGCGGGCGCAGGGAGACCGCCGGGCGCAGCTCGACCGGGATGTGCAGGGAGAGTGGACGGCGCACGGAGACGGCGGTGCCCAGGGAGAGTGGGCTGCGCCTCGAGATTCTGCTGCCCAGCGCGACTCGGGTTCACCGCGAGACGCCCCTTCGCCCTGGGACTACCGCTCCCGGCCGGATCATCATGGACTTCGGCGCCCTGACCGGGGTGGCTTCCGAGCCGCGCCGTCCGACAGGCCGGTACCCGATAGCTGGGCGGAACCCGCTGGCGGGCGCGATACGAGCAACTCGCGTGGACCTGCTGACGGGCGCGGGCCTGCTGACGGGCGCGGACCGGGTGGCTGGCCGGGACCTGGTGACGGACGCGGGCAAGCTGGCGCGCGCCGACCGGCTGGCAGGCGCGGACCGGGTGGCTGGCCGGGACCTGGCGACGCACGCGGGCAAGCCGGCCCGGGCGGACAGGATGGCGGGCGCGCACAAGACCGCTGGCCGGCATCTAGTGACGGGCGCGGCCAAGCTGGCGGGCGTCGGCAAGATGGCTGGCCGGCATCTAGTGACGGGCCCGGACAGCCTGGCGGGCGTCGGCAAGATGGCTGGCCGGCACTTGGTGACGGGCGCGGACTGCCTGGCGGGCGTCGGCAAGATGGCTCGCAAGGACCTGGCGGCAGACGCGGGCCCGCTGGCCGCCCGCGAGGCGAGAGGCCGGCGCCGGTCGGCGGATCCGGGTCGGCCAATGGCTCGGATCCAGTTAGCAGCCGTGGCTGGGGCGGTGAGTCCAGCGACACCGATGTTCGTGCCGACTATCGCAGCCTTCCCGGCCGTGGAAGTGACGCGGCCGCCCACCGTCCGCAGCAACCGTCTGGTGGCAGATACCAGCCGGAGGCTGGCGATGATGAATACCTCGACGGCCGGGTTTTGCCGCCGCACACTTACCCGCCCGGTGTCGACGACCGCTGGCGCGATGGCCGCGGCCAGGACTACGACGTTTACAACGTGGGCCAGGCCAACTGGCAGGAGCGCGGAGGTGGCGAGCAGTTCCGCCGGGACGATCAACGAGGGGGTCCCAGGCCGGGCGATGGCCACCGTCCGCGCCTAGCCGATGACTTCCAGGCGGCCACGGACGGCTGGAACGTGCCGCGCCCCACTAGTGGTTTTATGCCGTACCCGGCTGGCGGACACGGGCAGGATCCGGACGCCTATATCCGTCGGGTTCCAGGTGACGGCCGATGGCCCGCAGACGGGGCGTCCTGGCAAAGCGACGGCCGTTCACAGTGGTCGGGTGGTGCTGACGCGCCTGCGTCTGGCTTCGGCAGCGACGTGGGACTTGCCGGCGCGCGCTCCGGTCGCGAGTATCTCCCGGCCCCGGACGGCCGCTACCCGCCGTCGCGTGACGCGCGGCGGCCTGAGCTGTCACGTCCGGAGCCGTCGCTGCCGGAGTTGCCCCGCCCTGAGCCGTCGCGGCCGGAGTTGCCGCGGCCCGAGCTGTCGTTGCCGGAGTTGCCGCGGATAGAGCCGTCGCTGCCGGAGTTGCCGCGGCCTGAGCCTGGGCAACGCGGGTCTGCGCCGACCCGGTCTGAGTTGCTGCCGGAAGCGGCCAGCTCTGAGCCTGGGTTGCGCGGGTCTGAGCCGTCCCGGCCGGAGTTGTCTCTGCCGGAGTTGCCGCGGCCGGAAGCGGCGCGTTCTGAGCCCGGGTTGCGCGGGTCTGCGGCATCGCTGCCGGAGTTGTCGTTGCCCGACTTGCCGCAGCTGGCGCCGTCGCTGCCGGAGTTGCCGTCGCCGGAGTTGCCGCGGCCCGAGCTGTCGTTGCCGGAGTTGCGGCGGTCAGGTTACGGCGCGGGTCAGCTTGCCGGCTTCGCCGACGACCCGTCACGCCCGCTAAACAGGCCGACTCCTGGCAGTGAGTCCGGTCCATCGGGGCCCCGAGCGGGCGCAGGGCCATGGTCGGCCTCGACGTCAGATCGTCCGGAAGCCGGGCTCGGGCGATCCAGTGAGGGGCGGGCTGAGGGCGTTCCCGGTCAGACGGGTAGCTCTGCCAACCTGGAGGCCGGCCCGGACGACGACACAGTGACCGCGCCGCTGCCGGTGATACTGCCGGGCGCGACAGCAGTGCCTCGCCCCGACCCGGTCGCGGCGCCGCGCGGCTTCTTCGAGCCTGCTCGATCGAGTGATTCGCCAGCCAGGCCGGTCAGCGTGACCGGGACGGTTGAGCCACCGCCGGTCGATTACGCTGCGCCGGTCGCGCCCCGGCCGATCTCGCCCGAAGCCACGGCAAAGCTCGACCAGCTCAAGGACTTGTACCTCACCGCTGAGGCCATTGGCGAAGACGCGCTCGATAAGCATTTCGACCAGGTCAGCCAGCGACAGCGCGAGCTGATCAAGGAGTTCTTCGAGCGCTCGGACTCCGGCAGCCCTGGCGCCGGCTAGCCACCGTCCTATCGCCCGTGTCGCTGTGGCGACTCGGTGCCCGGTTTGCGGCGTATGTCGCGCTGAGTTGCACGGAGATCATTTGCGGGTGCCGAGTTACTGGTGCTCTGGCCCACTAGATCGGCACCGATAAACACCCCGGTGCGCAGCGCGGGAGTCCATGGCCGTAACCCGTTTGGCGGCCGGGCTGAGGCGGTGCCGGCAAGTTCACGGCGGGTCGGTGCCGAGCGTCCGCTGCATGAGCAGCGTGTCGATCCAGCGGCCGTGCTTGAACCCGACGCCGGTCAGCCGGCCGGCCTCGGTAAAGCCACAGGCTAGGTGCAAGCCAACCGAAGCCGGCTCGCCCGAGTCGGCAATCACGGCGACGACCTGACGCAGTCCGGCCTCGGCGCAGTTAGCCAGCAGTTCCGTCAGGAGCCGGCGGCCCGTCCCAGATCCCGTCCGGCCAGGCGCGACGAATACCGAGTTCTCGACCGTCAGCCGGTATGCGGGCTTGCGCCGCCACGGCCCCGCGTAGGCATATCCCGCAATTTCGCCGCCGGTCTCCGCCACCAGGAACGGCAGGCCTAGCTCGGCGAGCTCGGTGGCGTGCCGCGCCCATTCGGCGTGCGGTCGCGGGGACTCCTCGAATGTGACCAGCGAGTTGACCGCGTACCAGCCGAAAATCTCAGCAACCTGGCCGAGGTCTGCCGGGCAGGCCGGCCGCACGACGACGTTCAGATCGCACGCTCCAACCGGGCCCGGAACGCCTGCGTGAGGTTCTCGGCCTCTTGCTCGCTGATCTTGATTAGCTCGGCGTCCAGGTCCCCGTACTCCCACTCCACAATGGCCGAGTCAGGCTGCCAGCTAAGGTCCCGGCGCAAGGTCTCGTCAACCGGACCTGTCTGCGCGTACCTGCGGCGCGCGAGGCCGGAGGCGTTGCGGCTGCCGTGACCGGCCACGATGACGTAGTACTGCAGCTCGCCGTACATCGGCTCGCTTGTCACCGCTGCTCCGCCCGGAAGTCGGCGATCTCCATGCAGCCCGGTGGCGCCTCGGCGCTGGCGGCCGCCAGCACCTGCCGCGCGCGCAGCAGAGCTCGCTCGCCAGCCGGAGTGGCGGGGTCGGTGATGCGCAGGTAAGCGTCGTGATTGCGCTTAACTGCGTCCCAGCTGGCCATCGTGTGGAACTGCACCTCGAAGCTGATGCCATGAGCGGGGTCGCGCCAGCAGCTAACGATGCCCTTGTGCTCCGGACTGTCCCAGCGATTGCGCCTGGTCTCCAGTTCGAAGCCTTGCGTCTTGAGCTTGCGGTGCACCAGCCAGGTGCACTCGGTGTAATCGTCTGCTTCGAAGGTGAACGCGTACCGCACAGCATCGCTGATGCTGGCAGCCAGTTCATCCGGTGGCCGGCCGGGGTTGCGGGCGATGAGCTTGGCCAGCTTGGCCGCGAACCGGTTGGCTGACTTCAGGGTGTCGGCCTCGCTGCCGGGCGCCAGGCCGCCGGCCGGCAGCTGGTCCGCCAGCCGGTGAATGACGGGGGTGAGGCCGCTGGAGCCGTAGCCGCCGAACATGTTCTGGCCCTCGGCGGCGCGGCACGTGGTGAGAGTGCGCTCGACCAGGTCGGTCAGGCTATCGGCGTCGGCTGGCGACTCAGCCGGCCGCGACCCGCTTGGTCGCGTCGCATCCGGCGCCGGTGTGCGGGCCTGCGGTCCACCGGGTCGCGGGGCATCTGGTTGCCGCAGATCCGGTCGTGACGCGTCGCGTCGCCGGCTGTCCGGGCGCAGCGTTCGGTGTTCGACGGTGTCCTGTCGTCGTGGTTCGGGCCGCCGGTTGTCATATCCGTCACGGCCGGGCGGCCGCAGGTTGCGTTCGGGCGGGAGGCTGCGGTCGCGTGTCAGGTCGCGGTCGGGGCCGTGGTTCCGGTCCGGGGGGAGGCTGCGGTCGCGCGGGAGGTCGTGGTCGCGTGTCAGGTCGCGGTCGGGGCCGTGGTTCCGGTCCGGCGGGAGGCTGCGGTCGCGCGGGAGGTCGTGGTCGCGCGGGAGGTCGTGGTCGCGCAGGTAGTCGTGGTCGCGTGTCAGGTCGCGGTCGGGGCCGTGGTTCCGGTCCGGCGGGAGGCTGCGGTCGCGCGG
>Ga0335072_10014181_pt1 | contig 11325 bp, 9 predicted proteins | sample Lox_Sample_21_FD_206725 | JGI IMG/M metagenome (GOLD analysis project Ga0335072, IMG submission 206725) | Soil microbial communities from Loxahatchee National Wildlife Refuge, Florida, United States - Lox_Sample_2.1 | ecosystem: Environmental > Terrestrial > Soil > Wetlands | place: USA: Florida...
TGCGACGTTGCGGCTTGTGACGTTGCGGCTTGCGACGTTGCGGCTTGCGACGTTGCGGCTTGGAACGCTGCGTCATCCGACGTCGGGGCTTGCAGCGTTGCGGCTTGCGGCGTTGCGGCCTGCGGCGTTGTGGCTTGCAGCGCTGGGGCCTGCGGCGTTGCGGCTTGCGGCGTTGCGGCTTGCGGCGTTGCGGCTTGCGGCGTTGCGGCTTGGAACGCTGCGTCATGCGGCGTTGCGGCTTGCCACGCTGGGGCCTGCGGCGTTGGGGGCTGCGGCGGCGCAACGGCCACGACGGGCGCAACGAAACAATAGCCCCGGCCCGGGATCGTCTTGATATAGCGGGCACCGCCGCGGCCCTCGCCCAGCAGCTTGCGCAGCGCGGCGACCTGGACGTGAAGATTGCCCTCTTCCACCGCCGCCCCAGCCCATACGCGTGCCAGCAATTCCCTGCGGGTAACGACCTCGCCCGGCCGTTCGGCCAGCGCGATCAGCACGTCGAGCGCGCGCCCGCCGATGGCCAGCGGCCGGCCGTCCTTCTCCAGCCGCCGCTCGGCCATGTGCAGATGAAATGGACCGAACGTAACGCTGCCGTCCCGGCCGGAGCCGCGGTCAGCCAGGCTCAAAGCTCATGTCCGCCGACAGGGCGTCTCGCGACAGCGGGTCGAAAATGACATTCCGCAGTGATTGCGAACGCGTGATTTCATAACGCCGGGCTGTGCCTCCTGCATTCGGCCGATGCAGCCATGCTTGCGTTTGGCGGCGGCGTCAAGGCAGCCACCCTGCGCACGACATGGGTGTTCAAAACCGCGGCGAGACCGCAGCGAAGCGATGCGGCGTTCGCAACGCCGACGGCAGCGGTTGGCAGCGGCCGACAGCGGACAGATCGCGGCGAGCGGACTGATGCCGCCGCGCGATTCCCGCGGTTGCCGGCGCCAAGGGCTCGCGGGCAAATAAATGCTTCATCCGGAGCGACAGCCAGGCGTACATCGTCATGGCCGGCGAAGGTCCGCTATCCACGATTTCTAAGCTGTACGCTGCAAAGTCGTGGTTGGTGCGCCTGCGCGCACCATGACGCAGGAGGCGCCGGTCCGCGCGCCATCGATTCGTTTATTCTGCCACAGGTCCTAACCGCCGGCGGCCATCAGCCGGGCGAACTTCGCAAGCTGATCCGCCTCGACATCGGACACCGCGTAATAGGTGATGCCGTCCGCGCGCCAGGTCACGATATTGAAGCCCTGGCGGGATTCGGCATGCGGCTGGCTGTCCGCCAGTCCCGGCGATGCCCAGGCAAACAGATTGATGATGTGCCGGTCGTGATGATAGACGATCGCCGCCGCGCGATGCCCGTCCACATAGTCCAGCCGGCCGCCGACCAATGGGAAACCCTGGTCCTTCAGCTCTTTCACCACGGGCGAAAAGTCCAGGCGCGCCGACAGCCACGGCTTCACCGTATGCTGGTCGCTGGTGGGCACGTCGGTCAGATGATCCGCCATGCGCGAGCGGATCGCGCCGTCGACCACCGCACGGGCCACCGCATTGTTCGATGCGTCGCCGCCCGCCACCAGCAGGGTCAGCGCCACCCCCGCCAGCGCCCCCGCCATTCCTGCTCCACCCAGCGCCATCGCCGGCAGCCGCCAGCGCGCGCGCGATGGCGTCGGCGCATCCTCCCGCGGCAGCATCGCGCCGATGCGGGCAGCGAGGGCCGGCGGCGCACGGTGATAGGTCAGATCGTTGCGCAGCGCGGCGCGCATGGTGTGCAATTCCTCCAGTTGCGCCGCGCATGCGGCACAGCGCGCCAGATGGCGCGTGACCAGCCACCGGCGCAGCGGGCCCAGCGCGCCATCCACGAGTTGCGGCAGCAGCGGCCGGGCGCGGTCACACTGCACGGGGGCTCTCCGCGGCGGCGGCATCGAACCATAATTTGCGCAAGGCCGACCGCGCCCGCGCCAGGCGCGACATCACGGTGCCGATCGGCGTTCCGATCACCGCGGCGATGTCCTTGTAGGCAAGGTCCTCCACTTCGCGCAGCAGCAGCACTTCGCGATATTCCGCCGGCAGGCGCTGCATCAGGCGCGACAGCGTCTGGCTGTCGATGCGGTCCAGCAACAGCGCCTCCGGGTCGCGCGGCGGCGCGCCCCAGGCAGTGGCGTCGGCGTCCGCCGCCTCGCCGGCCGGCGCGTCGGGCTGGAACACCAGCCGGCTGGAGCGGTTCTCGCGCGCCCAGGTGAAGAAGCTGTTGCGCACGATGGTCAGCAGCCACACGCGAAAATTCCCTCCCTGCCAGGCGTCGAAATAGCGGTAGGCACGCAGATAGGCCTCCTGCACCACGTCCTCGGCATCCGCCGGATTCCCCGCCAGCCAGCGCGCCAAATTGAACGCGGCGTCGAGATGCGGCAGCGCGAGCAATTCGAAGCGGCGTTTGCGGTCCGGCGCTGGCAAGGGCGGCGTCCTCTGCGGCGATCAAGGCAATACCGGTAGCGGCGGCATTCTATTCCCAAAACCAGGCAAAAAGAATTTTCGCCGTTTTCGGGAATGCACAGGCCCGTCCTGCGGTCTAGGCGGCGCGGGTCGCGACGGGCGGCACCGCGCATCGAGGAGCGCGAGACGGGCATGGACGACAGCATCCAGGGCGGCAGCGACCGCCGTCATTTCCTGAAATGCATGACCTGGGCGGGAACCGCCATGGTGTGGACGGTGGCCGGCGGCGTGCCGCGCTCGCGGCTGATCGGCAGCGCCGAGGCGGCCACGTCCGGCTTCAACTTCGTGCAGATCAGCGACAGCCATCTGGGATTCGACAAGCCGGCCAATCCCAACACCACGGCGACGTTGCAGGAGGCGCTGAAGGATGTCGCGGCACTGCCCGGATCGCCGGCATTCATGATCCACACCGGCGATATCACGCATCTGTCGAAGCCGGCCCAGTTCGATACCGCGCGCCAGCTGCTGAGCGATGCGAAGCTGGCCACCTACACGGTGCCCGGCGAGCATGACATCCTGGAGCAGGAGGGCAAATCCTATTTGAATCATTTCGGCCAGGGGAGCAAAGGCGACGGCTGGTACAGTTTCGATGCCGGCGGCGTGCACTTCATCGCCATGGTCAACGTGGTGAATCTGAAGGGCAACGGCCTGGGCGATTTCGGCCACGAGCAATTGGAATGGCTGGAAGACGACGTGAAAGGCCTGTCGGCAAGCACGCCCATCGTGGTGTTCGCCCACGTGCCGCTGTGGATCGCGTACCAGCCATGGGGCTGGGGCACCGCCGACGGCGCGCAGGCGCTGAGCTATCTGAAGCGGTTCGGCTCGGTGACGATCCTGAACGGCCACATCCACCAGGTGCTGCAAAAGGTCGAAGGCCACGTGGCGTTCCATACCGCGCGCTCCACGGCATTTCCGCAGCCGGCGCCTGGTTCCGCGCCGTCGCCGGGGCCGATGGTGGTACCGGCGGGCGAATTGCGGCACTACCTGGGGGTGGCGCAGATCAGCCTGGTGTCGTCGAAGGCGCCGCTGGCGATCGTCGATACGCCGCTGGCGCACTGACGGAGGCTGACATGACGAAACCTATGCAACCGGGCCGGCTGGCCCGGCGCTCGGTGCTGCGTCACGCGGCGGGCGCGGGGATCGGTGCGCTTGCCGCGACGATCGCGGTGCGGGCGAGCCGCGCCGACGATGGCGGCAAGGTCACGGTGGACAATTTCACCTTCGTGCCGCCGGTGCTGCGGGTGAAGGCAGGGACCACGGTGACCTGGACCAATCACGACGACATCCCGCACAGCATCGTCTGTCCGACGCTGAATGTGCACTCGCATGCGATGGATACCGACGATACGTTCAGCTACACGTTCAAGCAGGCGGGGACCTTCACCTATATGTGCGGGCTGCACCCGTTCATGCACGGGCAGGTGGAGGTGACGGGGTAGCGGGATCTCGTTTTGGTTGGGTGACATATACCGGGCGCTGTGTCTGGCAGGTGCTTTCGCAGAGTCTTGTGCCGACCCGATCACCCTCACCCTCGGTGCTTCGCACCTCGACCTCTCCCACGCGCGAATAGCGCGCGCGGGAGAGGTTTTTGGTACGGGTCAGTTCCTTGGCAGCCGTGCGGCTTCCGGGGCGTCGGGGTTCTGCGCGCGATGGCGCAGCAGGTGATCGGCGAGGACGCAGGCCAGCATTGCCTCTCCCACCGGCACCGCGCGGATGCCGACACACGGATCGTGGCGGCCCTTGGTGCTGATTTCGATTTCGGCGCCGTGCTTATCGACCGTGCGGCGCGGGGTCAGGATCGAACTCGTCGGCTTCACCGCGAAGCGCGCGACGATCGGCTGGCCGGTGGCGATGCCACCCAGGATGCCGCCCGCGTGGTTCGATGCAAATTGTACGATGCCGTCGGCCATGCGCATTTCATCGGCGTTTGCCTCGCCGGACAGCGCCGCGGCGGCAAAGCCATCGCCGATCTCGACGCCCTTCACCGCGTTGATCGACATCAGCGCGGCAGCGATGTCGGCGTCCAGCTTGCCATAGACCGGCGCGCCGAGCCCCGGGGGGGCGCCGTCCGCCACCACCTCGATCACCGCGCCGGCCGACGAACCGGCCTTGCGGACCGCGCCAAGATAGTCCTCCCACTGCGCGGCCATCAGCGGATCGGGACAGAAGAACGGATTGTCAGCCACCGCATCCCAGTCCCAGCGGGAGCGATCGATCTGGTGGGGACCGATCTGGATCAGTGCGCCGCGGATGCGCACGCCGGTCCCCAGCACCAGCCGTGCCACGCCGCCGGCCGCGACGCGCATCGCGGTCTCGCGCGCCGATTGCCGGCCGCCGCCGCGATAGTCGCGAACGCCGTATTTGAGTTCATAGGTCAGGTCGGCGTGGCCGGGGCGGAACTGCGCGGCGATGGCTGAGTAGTCGCGGGAACGCTGATCGACGTTGTCGATCTGCAACGCGATCGGCGTGCCGGTGGTCAGGCCTTCGAACACGCCCGACAGGATGCGCACCGCGTCCGGTTCCTGGCGCTGCGTGGTGAAGCGCGACTGCCCGGGACGGCGGCGGTCCAGCCAGGGCTGGATGTCGGTTTCCGACAGGGGAATGCGCGGCGGGCAGCCATCCACCACGCAGCCGATCGCCGGCCCGTGGCTCTCGCCCCAGGTGGTGACGCGGAACAGATGGCCGAAGGTGTTGTGGGACATGGGGGGTTCATAAACCTCTCCCGCCGGTAACGGGAGAGGTTATAACGGAGGGGTCTATTCGACGATTGCGATGTCGGGGGCGGCGGGATTCTTCATGCCGACGACGTGGTAGCCGCAATCGACATGGTGCACCTCGCCGGTGACGCCAGTCGCGAGATCGGACAGCAGATAGACGCCGGCACCGCCGACTTCCTCGATGCTGACGTTGCGCTGCATCGGCGAATTGAGCTGGTTCCAGCGCAGGATATAATGGAAATCGCCGATGCCGAATGCCGCCAGCGTCTTGATCGGCCCGGCGCTGATCGCGTTGACGCGGATGTTCTGCCCGCCCAGATCTGCGGCCAGGTAACGCACCGACGCCTCCAGCGCCGCCTTGGCAATTCCCATGACGTTATAATGCGGCGTCCATTTCTCGGCGCCGATATAGGTCAGGGTCAGCAGCGATCCGCCGGGCGGCATCATCGGCACGGCGCGCTGGGCCACCGCCGTGAAGGAGTAGCAGGAGATGTCCAGCGCCTGCAGGAAGGCGGCGCGCGGCGTGTCCAGGTAGCGTCCGCGCAGATACGCCTTGTCGGCAAAGCCGATGGCGTGCACCAGGAAATCCAGCCGCTCCCACTGCTCTCGCACGATGGCGAACGCGGTATCGATGCTGGCCTCGTCGGCAACGTCACAGGGGCACAACAGGTCGGAGCCGACCGACGCGGCGAGCGGGCGAACCCGGCGCTCCAACGCCTCCCCCTGGTAGGTGAACGCGAGCTCGGCACCCTGCGCGGCGCACGCGGCGGCGATGCCCCAGCCGAGCGAGCGCTCGTTGGCCACGCCCATGACCAAGCCGCGCTTGCCTTGCAGCAGGGTGCCTTTGACCGGAGGCCGGGCGGGAGGGGTATCGGGCATCTTGAATCCTCTGAGGGTTCGCGGCGTCCGTCGTGGCACAGCGGTGGCGCGGGGGGCAAGAGTGGGGCCTTGTCAGGACCGTTTCCGGGCTAAGACCGTTCCCCCGGGCAGGACGAGCGTCCCTGGCCTGGGCGTCTGCCCCACGCATAGGTTTGCCGCCGGTACCTCTCTTGTCCATGCGTCGGACAATCGCGCAGGTGTGCGGCCAGGTGCGGCCCGGCAGGATTCGCCGCGACGCGGGGATTGCGCCGGGGGTGAGGGGGGGCAGGTAGCCGTGTCCTGTAGCGGCCCGACGCCCCTCACCCTCGGCGCCTTCGGCGCCTTGACCTCTCCCGCTAGCGGGAGAGGTTATTCTTTAGGCGGTGGCGCCTCTCCCGCTTGCGGGAGAGGTTTTGCTTTAGGCGGTGGCGCCTTCCTTGGTGCGGGCGTGGACGCCGGTTTCCGCGTCCCAGGGGCCGGGGAACTTGCCCAGCCCGACCACGTCGCGCTGGAAAACCGCGTCCTGGCGCGGCCACTGGTCGCGCGGAAGTTCGTAGGAAACCTCGAGGCCGTTGCCGTCCGGGTCGCGGAAATAGATGCCGAGCGACAGGCCGTGATCGACAACGCGGTCGATCTTCACGCCCTGGTCCTTCATGCGCTGGTAGATCGCCTTCAGGTCGTCGAGGCTTTCCATCATGAAGGCGAGATGGTTCAGCCCGACCTGGCCCTTCTGCTGCAACGGGGCATCGTCGCCAACCTGCATCAGCGCGACTTCGTGCGACTTCTCGGTGTCGGCCGACATGAACGCCGCCCAGCCGGGGCGGAAATCGTAGACGTGCAGGCCGAGCACGTCCTGGTACCACTGCTTCGACCGCTCGGCGTTGCGGACATAGAGGTTGACGTGGCCGAGATGCTTGGGGCGTGTACTCATGGTGTCCTCCTGGTTTCTGAACCTCGCCGCGAAGCGGGAGAGGTTAAGCGTCTTGCAAAAACTCCAGCACGCGCTGCTTCACTGCCTGCTTCGGGAAGATCGCGTGCAGCACCCGCGCGCGGGTCAGCGGATCGCTGGCGAAGAAGCGCTCATACAGCACCTGGCGGTTGCCGAACGCGCTGATCGCGACATCCTTGGCCAACTGGAACAGCCGCACCCGCTCGCGCGCGGAGGCATTGTCGGTCGCCAGGTATTGCTCGATGTGCGCGGCCAGCGGGCCGGTCATGTCCTTCTCGCTCGGCGTCAGCAGGAAGCTGGATGAACCCAGCAACTGCACGATCTCCACCATCCGCGGATAGGCGGTCATGAACAGGTTGCGGGTGCTTTCGATGGGCAGGATGTCGGGACACATGACGCCCCATTCGTCCAGCTTCGCGTCGGCCTCGGCGGCGCGCATGCACGCCTTCATCAGCGTGGTGGTCAGCATCAGCTCGGCCAGCTTTTCCTCCACCCCCGGCAGGTGCGCGTTGCCCAGCGTTTCGGTCATCAGCAGCGCCAGGCCCAGCACGAACTCGCATTTCGCCAGGTTCTTCGCCGTGCCCTGATGCGCGCTGTGCGCCGAGGAGTGCGTGCGCTGCGCCGTCATGTTCAGCCGGTCCACGTCATACAGCAGAAACACGCGCTCCCACGGCACCAGCACGTCGTCGAAGAACACGATGCTGTCCATTTCCTCGAAGCGCGATCCCAGCGGGTGCTCGGCATGCGACCGGCCGAGGTCGAAGCTTTCGCGGCACAGGAAGCGCAGGCCGGGCGTGCCGCACGGGATGGCAAAGCTCATCACGAAGGGGCTGTGGCCTTCGGCATGCTGCGCCGCGCGGGGGGCGTAGACGCCGATCTCGTCGGAGATCGGTCCCAGCGTCGCCAGCACGCGCGCGCCGCGCACGATGATGCCGGCATCGGTCTCGCGCATCACCTGCAACGCGGTGCCTTCCTGCAGATTGAACAAGCCGGAGACGGTGCGGCTGCGTTGCAGGTTGATCAGCGAGTGAGTCAGCGTCAGGTCGTTGTCGCGGATATAGCGGTGATAGCGGCGCATGTTCTCGCCGAACTCGGGGCGGCCATTGCCGAAATAGTCGGCGGCACCGGCCCAGCAGGCATAGGTGACGTTCATGAAATCGGGCGAGCGCCCCATCATGCCGCAGGTCTTGCGCGCCCAGTGCAGCATCATGACGCGGCGGCGTTCCAGGTCCTCGCGCGTGCGGGGAATGATGAAGGAAAGGCCCGCGGGATCGCCGCCTTCCGGCGGGGTGAACACCATTTCGTCGCGGTGGCGCGCGTCGTGCTGCATGTCGTAGAGCGACGCCACCGCCTGGGCGCCGTTGCGCAGGCCGGGATGGGTGGTCACGTCGCGGACGCGTTCGCCGTCCAGCCAGACCTCGCGGTCCTGGGCCCGCAGCCCTTCCAGGTATTGCTGCCCGGTGCGTGCCGGCATTGTTCCATCCTCCTGCACTGGCGCCTGGTGCGGACGGTAGGACAGCGCAGGCGCCGCGACAACGCGCATTGTGGGTGTGCGCGAATGCCGCGGGGCAGGAGTCTGTGGGTGGCTGGCTTGTTATCAGGGGAGAAAGCTGAGGCAGATGAGGCAGTGGAGGTGATCCAATGGCGCGCTCCCATGGCCACCGGCGCGTGTTCCACGCGGCGTGCGGCATTGGAAGCAAGCGGCTGCGCAAAACACGCAAATGAACGCGAACGATCCGTTGCCTGGCGGTATTGATTCGTGCCACCGCGTTGTTTGCGTTACCGCTTGCTTGCTTCGCCCGGACCGAAGGAATTCCGCGCCTGACGTCTGCATCGCCCGGGGCAAGGCAAATCAACGCCGTCACCGGCCATGACGCAAAACAGCCAATCCATCGGTCCGCCGGTATGCGATCCCACCCCCTCCCCTCCCCTGCTCCGCGCGCCGCTTAGGGCTTGTTCGAAAACAATCGAATCTGATTGCACGGTCGAACAAGCCCTAAGCTTTTGTTTTCAGCGGCAGCTTTGTCGGCGTGCTGACGCACTTATTTGCCGACGCTGCCTTAACGGAAGATTTACCGGTCGCGGTGCATGTCGGTACTGCTCTGCAAGCAACAGCCCGGTGGAAACCGCGATGCCCCTCGATACCGCGCCCCAAAGCACCACAACGCGTGCCGCATTCGATCGCGACGTGCGACTCGACTACCTTGGTCTGGACGCTGCATCGGGCGCGCGGCTGCGGCGTCTGCTGCCGGCGGTCACGGACGTGCTGCCGGGGATTGCCGACAAGTTCTACGCCAAGATCCAGCAACGGCCGGAGCTCGCGCGATTGCTCGGCGGCGCGGACAGGATCGCCGGCCTCAAGCGCACCCAGATCGAGCACTGGCAGCATTTGTTCCGGGGCAGCTTCGACGACGACTATTTCCGCCGCGCCGACCAGATCGGCCAGGCGCACGAACGGATCGGCCTGGAGCCGCGCTGGTACACCGGCGGCTATGCCTTGATCCTGGCCGAACTGGTGTCGGCACTTGCGGCGAAATCGCGCGGCAAGGAGCTCGCCGCCGATATCGGCGTGGTGTTGCGTGCGGCGTTTCTCGACATGGACCTGGCGATTTCGACCTACATCCAGGTCGGTGAGGCCAACCGCATGCGCCACGAGATGCTGGCGATGTCGCAGACGCTCGAACGCGAGATGGAGCTGACCTCCGCCGAGATCGTCGCCAAGGCCGAGCGGCTCGCCATCATGGCCGAGGATCTGGGCCAGGTCGCGGAGCAGGTCCGTACCATGGCGGAATCGGTCAGCACGGCGGTGGAGACCACGGCGCAGAACGTCCAGGGCGTGGCGGGCGCCACCCAGGAGCTGGAGGCATCGAGCCGCGAAATCACCAGCCATGTCGGCCGCGCCACCGGCATGACGCACGAGGCGGTGGAGCAAGTCTCGGCGACCGGCTCGACCGTGGGGGCATTGTCCACCGCCAGCGGGCGGATCGCCGACGTGGTCGGGCTGGTGCGCTCGATCGCCGGGCAGACCAAGCTGCTGGCGCTGAATGCCACCATCGAGGCGGCCCGCGCCGGCGAGGCCGGCAAGGGCTTCGCCGTCGTCGCCAGCGAAGTGAAAAGCCTGGCGCGGCAGACCGAGGACGCGATCGGCAACGTCAGCGCCCAGGCCCAGTCGATCGCCGGCGCGACCAGGGATGCCGCCGTGATGGTGGACCGGATCGCCGACCGGGTGCGCGCGGTCGATGCGGTCTCGGCGGAGATTTCCGCCGCCACCGGCCAGCAGCGCGACGCCACGGCGGAGATCATGCGCAACGTGACGCTGGCGGCCGAGCATGTCGCCTCGGTCGCGGACAGCGCCCGGCTGCTGCACAGCCAGGCGGAAGTCACGGACCAGTCGGCCGGGCAGTTCCGCACCCTGGCAAAGTCGGTGAGCACGGAAATCCGCGACCTGAACCGGCGGCTGATGGTGATATTGCGCGCCTCGCAGGCCGGCGACCGGCGGCAGGCGGAACGCGAGTCGGTCGCCATCCGCTTTGCCTTCAGCGCCGGCGCCACCACGGCCAGCGGCTTCACCGCCGATCTGTCGCGCTATGGCGCGCTGCTCGTGGCCGAAGCGCCGGATTCGCTTGCCGGCCAGACCCTCAGCCTGAAGCTGGATGGCGTTGGCAGCATCGAGGCCCTGGTGCGTGGCGTCAGCCCGATGGGCATCCACGTCCAGTTCGGCAGGCTGGATGCGGCGACGGAAGCGGCGCTCGGCCGCGTCCTGGCGGACGCCCGCCAGGCCGACCAGCGCTATGTCAGCCTGTGCCAGTCGGTCGCGGCGGAAACCGCGCAAGCGTTCGAGGCCGCACTGGCCGCCGGCCGCATCGCCGCCGGCGATCTGTTCTCGAACCATTACGAACCGATCGCCGGCACCGATCCGACGCAGCATATGTCGGCGAGCTCCGAACTGTGCGAGGCGGTACTGCCCGCGATCATGGAGCGGGCGAAGCGCAGCGACGCGCAGCTGGTGTTCTGCGTGGCGAGCGACCGCAACGGCTATGTGCCGATCCACCATCCGGACGTGAGCCAGCCGCAGCGGCCCGGCAACCGGGTGTGGAATTCCGGACACAGCCGCAACCGGCGCATCTACGACGACCGCGCCGCCATCCTGGCTGCCCGCAATCCGAACCCGATCCTGGTGCAGACCTATCAACGCGATCTTGGCACCGGCAAGGTGGTACTGAAGGAGTTCGACTCGCCGATCATGGTGCGCGGCCAGCAATGGGGCGCGGTGCGGCTGGCGATCAAGCCGTGATCGCGCGCAGAACGGCGGTAACGGGGAAG
>Ga0335072_10014182_pt1 | contig 11325 bp, 6 predicted proteins | sample Lox_Sample_21_FD_206725 | JGI IMG/M metagenome (GOLD analysis project Ga0335072, IMG submission 206725) | Soil microbial communities from Loxahatchee National Wildlife Refuge, Florida, United States - Lox_Sample_2.1 | ecosystem: Environmental > Terrestrial > Soil > Wetlands | place: USA: Florida...
GACGCGAATTTTCTTGCTGTTTTCCGAGGCGAGAGTTTTCTGCGCAAGGGCAATGTGCGCGCCCAGGGTGAGGAGAAGGCAGACAAAGATTGCGCGTGTGAACCTGGCGTCAGCTTTCGACAGAGAAACCTCCCTCGTCTTCCCCAAGCGAAGTGATTTATTTGGGCAGGTCTAGAACAACGACTCTGGGACGATAAATATTCATGTTGTCCATTGTTTTTTTGATGACCATCGAGTTGCAGGCATAGGTCAAGACAATCTTGTCAGTGGAGAATTCGGTGTGTTCTTTGACCGCATAGCAGAACGTGTCTTTGTCGTATCCGGGACTCGCCGGCTTCATCTCGGGGAATTCGAAAATTGTCTGCGGCGCGGACCATGGACCGATGGATGAATCCGCTTCTCGGATTACCGCGCGCGGAGAAGGGAACTCCGGGCCGGTGGACAATGCCACCCATTTGTTGATCGAAGGGTGATAGCGCACCGACATCTCGCTGATGGGTTGTTCGATGACATGCATCGCATCAGAACCGGGCAAAGACTGTGCCCACTGGCCGTTCTTCGTGAGATGTTCCCAGGCGTTTGACGGTTCCGCAACTTTGTCACGCGCCACTCGGACCGCGGTCATGTAGCCGTGGCCTCCGCCTTCACTTACTTGTGTGTACCAGATGAGTTCGTTACCTTCCGGCACAATGGAAACGCCCAGCCACAGGCGGGCGTCGCTGAGATCGCTGATGCGGATTCGCCATTTGTCGGGTGAATCGTGTGCGTTGCCGATGGTAGCGAGCTTGGCCCCGGCAATCTCGAATCCGAAAGCGTCGGTGATCTTTGCCCCCGACTTCGTTCGTACCGCAAGCAAGGAAACGTAGAGCGTATTTCCCGAGAGGTAGCCGTCCAACGGCCAATACCAGAGATCGTCGGTGCCGGTATCGAAAAACGAACGCGGCTTAGGATCGTTCGGCTTGTTCCAGAAATAGCGCATGGTGCAGGCGTGGCGTGGTTGGCAGTCCGAGATCCCCACGCTGTTCCGAACCATGGTCTTCGATTGGCTGCGAAGAAGAGTTTTTGGCGTTCCTACAAAAGTGTCGCCGAAGAGCCAGAGGCTGTGATTCGGCGACATGGGGATCGAGTAGGCGTCGTCCGCCCCCAACCATCCTTGGCTATAAGGGAAATCGGGAACGGCGGGAGCCTGACCAATCATGGTTGCGGAAAATAAAACCAGAGCCGGGAGGAGTAAATATGTGTGACGCATAATGGCCGCCTGTCGAATGGAAGTTTAAAAAAGGTGCGAATGCCGATTCTTCTTAAACGCGTATGACCTGAACGTCTGCTTGCCGGAAGGGCTCGATCATTTCGTCGGAGACCGTGGAGTCGGTGACGAGAACGTCGAGTTCGTCCGTGGAACAGATCCTCCAGCCCGCCACGATTCCGAACTTGCTGTGATCCACCACCGCAATCTTCTTTTGAGCGTGTTTGACCATCATCGAATTGAGCTGAGCTTCTTCCGGATCGTAGCAGCTCACGCCCGCCTTGGCATCGATTCCGTCGGCCCCAATGAACAGGACGTGAATCATGATCCGAGACAGGCTTTGGGCAGCGGTAGGGCCGACCAGGGAGAACCAATCGCCGTGCAGATGTCCCCCTGTCACGTAGACGTCCAGATCCTTGCGCTTGGAAAGTTCCATCGCAACATTCACGGTGCTGGTCACGACGGTGATGTCCTGATTCAATGGTAGGCCGCGAACCACTTCCGTCGTCGTCGTCCCAGGAGTGAGCGCGATAATGTTTCCCTTCTTGATAAGCTCTGCCGCAGCCCTTCCGATTCTCCTTTTTTCTTCCGCGAACTTTTCCACTTGGGCCTGGAAGGAACGATCATTGCGAAAAGGTTCATAGAAGAGCGGCTCAATGGAGACTGCACCCCCATGAGTCCGACGCAACAAGCCTTTCGTCTCGAGCGTGTCCAGATCACGGCGCACGGTCACGTGCGATACCTGAAGTTCTTTGCCGAGCGCCTCCACCGAGACGGTCCCAGATTTTTGCAAAGCAGTCAGGATTGCGTTCAATCGCAACTGTTGACGGTCCGGTGTATCCGCCAATTCTTCTGAAGAAGATCCGCTCCCATCCGACCTTCTATGCATGCGGCTTTGCTTGATCACGGATTCTCCCTCCGTTGTGTGACAGGATCATTTGCGGGGTGAAAGTTTCAGCATTGGCATGGTACCGCCTTCCGGTTGAATCCGAAACAAGATTCGAAGGAATACTTGACATATAGAGCCGTTAAGGATAGTTTTCAGTTACGATTATAGCCAAAACGAAAGTACAAACGAAAGATTTATCAGGGCGGGTTCGGGACGGCCAAAATCTGTCGCTGCCGTTCTTGGAAAAGAATTGAATGTCACGGAACTCGAATTACGAAAAGCAGCCCCACATTAGAGTCAGCGGATCGTCCGCTGACGTATGGGTGGACTGGCGTGCCATTCTTGACCGTCTGAAAGCCGCTAGCGGCAAGAACGGCTGCGTGCTCGCTGTCGAATGCTACCCGGGAGCGTTCGAAAAAGAAATTGGAGCGGCGGTCGAGCAAGGGTTGAAACCCGCACGGTTGATCCACACTACGGACCTACTGAAGAGTCCGCGCGTCATCGATCAAATGCTGGAGGGCGTTTTGGGCGACGATCCGGTTTTTGGGCGCATGAACGAGATCGTCCTGCAGGAATTCTTTGATGATGCTGCCTTGTCGCTCGCTCGTCAGCAAGCGGCACAGTGGCGCGAAGGCTTACTGGTGGTCGTCGGCGTCGGCGCGACTCTGGTGGCGCAAAAGCCAGATGTACTCGTCTACGCCGATATGGCGCGCTGGGAAATCCAGAAGCGGCAACGGCGCAATGAAGTCGCGAATTTCGGGACCGACAACTTTAACGAAAGCCCGAGCCTGAAATACAAGAGAGCATTCTTTGTCGATTGGCGCGCGGCAGACCGCCTCAAGAGAGAACTTCTACCCACGATTGATTTCTACCTTGACACAAATGGTCCGACTCCGAAGATGGTGACCGGCCATGCAATGCGAGAGGGGTTGAAGACAGTATCGCGAGCTCCGTTCCGAGTCGTTCCTTATTTCGATCCGGGACCCTGGGGCGGTCATTGGATGGAAGAAGTTTGCGACCTTCCTCATGATGCTCCGAACCACGCCTGGTGCTTCGATTGTGTCCCGGAAGAAAACAGCCTGTTGTTGGAATTCGGGGGCGCGAGGATCGAACTGCCCGCCAGCGATCTTACCTTCTCTCATCCGCATGAGTTGTTGGGAGACTCTATCTATTCGCGATTTGGGGCTGAATTCCCGATCCGCTTTGATTTTCTCGACACGATGGGCGGTGGGAATCTCTCGTTGCAGGTACACCCTCGAACGGAATACATTCGCCGGCAATTTGGCATGGCCTACACGCAGGATGAGAGCTACTACATGCTGGATGCCGGTGATGATGGCTGCGTATACCTTGGTTTGAAAACCGGAGTTGATCGCGAAGCCATGGTGCGGGATTTGCGAGCGGCAAAGGATGGCGGCCCGTCTTTTGCGGCAGAGCGATACGTCAACAAATTTGCTGCTCGAAAACACGATCACTTCCTCATTCCGGCGGGTACGATTCATTGCTCCGGCAAGAACAGCATGGTGCTCGAGATCAGCGCCACGCCATACATTTTTACGTTCAAGTTGTGGGATTGGGATCGGCTGGGCCTGAATGGTTTGCCGCGGCCGATTCATCTGAATCACGGAATTGCCAATATCGTCTGGGAACGTGATACCGAGTGGGTAAAGCGAAGCCTGATCAACCGGATCGAGGTACTGAGTAAGAACGGCGATTACCGCGAGGAAAGAACAGGTCTCCACGAACTCGAATTCATTGAGACTCGCAGGACGTGGTTCACCAAGGCCGCCGCGCATGATACTGCGGGGACGGTGAATGTGTTGAACCTCGTGGAAGGAAGAGAAGCCATCGTGGAAAGTCCGACCGGCGCGTTCGATCCTATGGTTGTGCACTATGCCGAAACTTTCATCGTTCCGGCGGCGGCCGGCGCGTACACCATCCGGCCCAGCGGCGAGTCCGAAGGCAGAATGTGCGGAACGATCAAGGCGTCCGTGCGATCCCAGTAAGGTTCGAGTTTGCTAAGGCAACGGTGATCTCAAGTTCCGTAGTAGATACTGGCGCGATCAACATCCCGAGGGGGAACCATGGCCACATCAACCCCAAGCACCAAGCCACAGCACGCTGAGGCGGGGAAGCAGTCGTTGGGATACATCGTGGTCTTATCCACGATTACTGCAATATCCGGACTCCTCTTCGGTTACAACACGGCTGTCATCAACGGAGTTCTGCTATTCCTTCGACGACAATTTATGTCGTCCAATCTGCAAACCGAAATTGCCGCCAGTTCTCTTTTAGTGGGCGCCCTTTTCGGAGCTGCCGGCGCAAGCATAATCGGAGACCGCTATGGTCGAAAAAAGTCCTTGATGTTTTCGGCTGTGCTGTTTGCGGTGTCGCCTTTAGCCGCCGCGGCTGCGAATTCGGTGACTTCCTTTTCCCTCGCGCGTCTGGTGAGCGGGCTGGCGATCGGCTTGGCGTCGGTACTCACGCCCGTTTACATCGCTGAGATTTCTCCTCCTGAAAATCGCGGTGCATTGGTTTCTCTAAACCAATTGGGCATTGTGATTGGAATTCTCATTTCCTATCTATCCAGCTGGGGGCTATCCGGCCTGGGAGAAAACAGTTGGCGATGGATGTTGGGGGTGGCTGCGGGGCCGTCTCTACTGTTTCTCGTGGGTCTGTTCGCAATTCCCGAGAGCCCGCGATGGCTGATCTCCCAGGGCCGAAGTGCCGAAGCCGAAAAAACGCTGGTGCGGATGTTTGGAGAAAAGGCAGCTTCGGAAGAGATGCAGTCCGTAAATAGCGCCGCCGGCAGCGAACAAGGATCCTGGGGTGAAGTGTTCTCGCCAAGCATGCGGAAACCGCTAGTGGTCGGAATGTTGCTGGCCTTGCTCTCGCAAATCACGGGAGTCAACGCCGTGCTGTACTACGGCTCGGTAATCGTCAGCGAACATTTTCCTGGGCAGTCTGCGGGTGTGGCGCTGGCCGCGAACGTAATTATTGGAACGGTGAACCTGATTGCAACGATCCTGGCGATGATCTTCCTCGATCGCTGGGGGCGGAGGATTATTTTAATGACCGCTAGCGCGGGGATGGCGGTCGCACTGGCAGTTCTCGTGATCGGTCTCAACGTGCAAGGAGCACCGGCTGCCTTGATGCTGGTGAGCATTCTGTTCTATGTGGCGTTCTTTGCTTTGGGGATGGGGCCAGGACCGTGGCTCATCATTTCCGAGATTTTTCCTACTAAGGTGAGGGGACGGGCTGCTTCCATCGCAACATCCGTGCTCTGGTCTGGGGCTCTGCTGGTGACCTTTACCTTTCTCAGCTTGGTCAACACGCTGAAACTGTGGGGGACATTCGCTATTTTCGGCGCGCTCTCGTTGCTCGCTTTCGTCTTTGTGTGGAAGGCTGTTCCCGAGACGAAAGGAAGGACGCTCGAGCAGATTCAGGCATCCTGGAGTAAATAACAATGCAGTTCAGTCGGAGAAAATTCCTCGAAGGATGTGTTCTTTCGGGTGCTGCCGCGGCAACGGTTGTACGCAGCCATGTTGGACTCGACGCCTTGTCGGAGGAGTCGGGCAGCAGCTCCACTGCAGTGGATTTTCGTTACGCGCCCCGGTTATCGCAGGCGACGATCTGCTTCCCGGACGATCCGAAGAAAAGTCTGGTCGGTCAGGCCGGCGATCTCCGTTATGACTTCGGCAAGGGGCCAACGTTTGGCGGAGAGGACTTCGGCACGGTTTGTACGTTTTCGTTGGCGGGCATGCAGGACGATCGCATTGTCCGACAATGGATCGAGGCCCCGAATGTACCGATTGTGCACACTCTGATCGAGCGGCCAACGGCGACTCTGGAGCTGACCGCTTTTGCGAGCCGTCACGGCAACGAGGGCCGAGTCGACAACGTTTTGCTGTGCATCGTTCCGAAAGAGTCAGCGGTCAGCGCGATTTCTGTCCTTCATCTTCGAACCTGCAGAAAGATGAAGCAGATGACCGGACCTCCCACGGTCGTGATCAACGATGAGGAGACGAATAAGCCCTTTCTGCTGGCAGCGAAAATTGGGCCAACATCCGATTTTGCAATGTTCTGGGAGGAAGGCGGGTATGCATTGTACTTGCCTCACGGAGAAGCGAGGCCCAACCAGCCTTTGTGCTACTTCGCCCGTTTTCCCCAGGAGAATCAGGCAAGCGAACTTCTTGAGCCGATGCAGCAGGATGCGGATGCGCTGCTCGAAGAAGCGCGTGAATTCTGGAAGGCGTGGAAGCCGTTCGGCAGCGTCGCCTGGAGTTATCCAGGAAAGGGCGGCGAGTTTCTGACCGCCTGCGCGCGAAACATTCAGCAGGCGCGAGAAGTAAAGGACGCCCGGCTTGTGTTTGAGGTTGGCCCGACCATCTACCGCAATCTTTGGATCGTGGATGGCAATTTCCTTCTCGAGGCTGCCCGATATCTCGGATACGACAAGGAAGCAGATGAAGGACTGCTGTCCGAGTGGAAGAAGCAGCTGCCGTCAGGACAGGTCGTAGCCGGAGGTGGAGGGGAGCACTGGAAAGACACAGCGATCGCGATGTTCACACTGGTTCGCCAGTGTGAACTCAAGCAGGATTGGCAGATGTTCAAAGAGCTGGAACCGAATGTCCGCAAGGCGATCGAATTCCTGGTGGAGCTACGGAATCAGGCGCGAGCCGGCAACAGCATGAATGGCCGCTACGGTCTGCTGGCTCCCGGCTTTGCCGACGGTGGAATCGGAGGAGTGCGTTCTGAATTCACAAACACCGTCTGGGCGCTTGCCGGACTAAAGGCAGTGACGACCGCGGCGGAAGATCTTAATATCGATTTTCGCTTCGCGCACAATTTCTACAAAGAACTCCGCGCCTCTTTTCTAACGGCCGCCAAAGCGGAGATGGTCCGACATCCAGGTGGGTTCGAATACCTGCCGATGCTCGCGCACGATGATCCATCGTGGCGAAATCCTGATCCCTGGCAGCGACCGCGGCCACAGACGGCCCAGTGGGCGCTGTCTCATGCAATTTTTCCGGGGCTCGTTTTCGACAAGAATGATCCCATTGTCCAGGGACACATTGCGCTAATGCAGTCGTGCACGAAAGAAGATGTTCCCGCGGAAACTGGGTGGTTGTGGCACGACAGTATATGGAACTACAACGCGTCGTTCGCGGCCCACGTTTATCTCTGGGCTGGCATAGGGGATTGGGCTGATCGAACGTTTCGCGGATTTCTCAACCACGCCTCGCCTCTGTATTGCTGGCGCGAGGAACAGCCTCTGCAGCACGCTCTTGTCGGACAAGATTGGGGAGACATGCCGCACAACTGGGCGAGCGCCGAATGCGTTCGCTATCTGCGGCACATGCTTGTGCTCGAAGACGGCGCTAGGTTGCGGCTTCTGGCAGGAATCTCTTTGAATCCCGGTGAACGACAGGCCTTTGCATTGGAGCAGAGTCCGACTCGATTCGGACGCGTTACGCTGGGTCTGGAACCCTTGGACGACAGCAAGGGCTGGAAACTCGACTTCGTCCGTCATTCCGCGAATCAGCCGGGAAAACTTGAGCTTCCTGGCCACATAGCAGGTCGACGATTCGATCGCACAATGGGGACAACCTCCGTGTTCAACGATCAGAGAGTCGAGGTCGACCCGAAATCCCCAAAATGGACCGCCTTTTGGCGCTGACAAAAAGGCGCCTCCGCAGCGCTTTGTTTTTGTCTCTTGGGGTGTTCTCCATTTGGTGTCAATAACTTACCCGTCTATCCTTCTTTCCCGAAAAGGCACTCTGGGGCGACTTGTCATATTTTATAACCATAAACGTAACTTATGACGATCGTTTTGATCAAAAAAGCAAGAGAAAATGGTTGACTGTGGTCGAAGAACAGGGCTAACATCCGCTGTTCGAGCTAAAACGCGGGCCTACCGCAACTGCACAGAACAGAAACGAGGCATCGAATGATCGAGCTCTCATCCTCTAGCCCCTTCCTGCGGCGTGTTGTGATGGTGTTTGGCATCCTTCTAATGGGCGTACTGGCCGCCAGTGCGCAGTTCGACACCGGAACGATCACGGGCGTTGTGACCGATCCCTCTGGCGCCGCTGTTGCGCAAGCCACAGTCAACATCACCAACGTGGGAACGGGATACCTCAAGAAACTGGAAACGGATGGCCGCGGACTTTTTGTCGCCTCCTCGCTCCCACTGGGAAATTACGTGGTGTCAGCGAAGGCTGCGAGTTTCGCGGAAGCGCGGAGTCAGACGATCATTCTGAATGTCGGCGCCACCGTCAACGTCAACCTCACATTGAGCGTGGAGGCGATGAAGGAGACGGTCGAGGTCACCGGCACGGCTACTACCGTGGACTCGGGCTCAAGCACGGCCGGCACAACGCTGAACTCGACTCAGCTCAGTAATCTCCCCGTCAACGGCAGAGACGTGACGAATTTCCTCGAGATTGCTCCGGGATCGATAAACTCTATTGGTCCCTTTCAGGGAAGCGTAAACGGACAGGAGAACTTCCTGACCGGCCTGAACATGACAGTAGACGGGCAATTCGCCGGACGTGGCGACATCAATGGATTCAATGCGACCGAGGGAAACGAGCAGTCGCGACTGCAACAGGCCAGCGTGGACGCGATTCAGGAGATCGACTTCGCCAACAGCGGCTATAGCGCGGAAGTGGGCCACTCGCTCGGGCCGCAGATGAATATCATCACCAAGCCAGGTACGAATTCGTATCACGGCGAACTTTTTGAATTCTTCCGTAATGACGCGTTGGATGCACAGGATTACTTCACCAACACACTGACCAGTCCGAAAGTCCCGTTGAGGATGAACCAGTTTGGCGGCAACCTGGGTGGCGCAATCATCAAGAATAAGCTGTTCTTCTTCACGAACTATGAAGGCATCCGCCAGCGCACGACGGCGATCAATGCATTGTATGAAGTCCCGAGTGCCTACGTGCGATCGCAGTTTGTGCCTGCCATGCAGCCGGTCCTGGCGCAGATGGCGCCTCTACCAGCGGGTTGCACCGCCATCCCGGCACCGGCCTCCTGTGCTGTTCCCGGCTACACCGACGCAGATCCGGCGAATGGTTCCGATCTAGTCTATGATCCCGCGGCGCTGCCAACCACGCTGCGTGAAGACAGCGGTTCCGTGCGTATTGATTACAATGCCGGCCAGAACGACCGCATTTTCTTCCGCTACAACATCGACGATTCTTTAACGAACCAGACCATCGGTTTGAACCTGGGCCAGGTCACACCTTTGTACCTGCGAACGCAACTTGGCCGCGTCGATGAAACCCACACGTTTACGCCAACCTTGCTGAACGAATTCAGCGTTGGCTTGGAACGTTTTTACTCCGATACGAATTCGGATAGTCCAAAACCGTTGACCGGGTTTTCCGGCTTCTTCACCAATCTCGGGTCATTGCCGAATCCGAATACATTCAACCAGATCACTCCATTCAATGTGCTGGAGGTTTTGGATAAGGTCACCAAGATCGCTGGGCCGCACCAGTTGAAGTTCGGTACGCAAATTCGGGTGAATCGGCTGAATGAGTGGCTGCGCCCGCAACAGACTTTTTCCTTCGGAAGTTTCTCTGATCTGGAGAATGACCGGCCGTTTGTTCTGCAAAAGATTGGCTACCCCGGCTTCGTTGGTGTCCGCGATTCCAACTGGGATTTCTATGTGCAAGATGACTGGAAGGTGACGCGCAAGCTCACGCTCAACCTTGGGTTGCGATACGACTTCAACACGGTGTGGCGCGAAGGCCAGAACCGCATGCAGAATTTCGACGTCGCCTCTCAGTCGTTCCTGCCCACCACCCAGGCTCCATACAGCGCGCCGGGAAATGATTTTGCTCCGCGCATCGGACTGGCGTATGACCCGTTCGGCAAAGGCAAAACCGTTATTCACGCCTATGGCGGAACGTTCTACAATCCGATGCATTTCGGATTCAACCTCGTCTCGAACGTTCCTGAGTTTGAGAGTTACAGCGTAAACGCGTTCCAGGCTGCCCTGGTTTATCCGATGGCTAATCCACCGCTGCCGGCCGGGACCCAGAACGTGTATGTCTTCCCGCGGAATCCCAAGGACCCGTATTCGATCAACTGGTTGTTCGGGATCCAGCAGGAAGTCGCGCCGAAGACGGTTCTGACCGTGAACTACACGGGCAACGAAGATCACCACATGCAGGCGGGCGTGGATTTCGCATCGCTCAATGCGAATCCCGCCAACTCGCTCACGCAGTCGGGACGTCCGTACGCTGGATTTGCCAATGAGAACGTGGACGCCGACATCCTCAACTCGAGCTACCACGCGCTGCAAGTTCAGTTACGGCATAATGCCGGCCGCCTGAACTATGAAGTGAATTACACCTGGTCCCATGAAATCGATGACATGGTCAACGTGTTCGGAGGCTTTTCCGATCCATACAACCCAGCCTTCGATCGCGGACCGGGAGACTGGGATATCCGGCACAATCTGACGGGCAGCGTTGTGTACGGTCTGCCGGAAATGAAGGCCTCGAGTTCGCTCGTGCGCAGTGTTCTGGGTGGATGGCAGACGTCGAATATTTTGCAAGCACGCACCGGAGGAACCGCCAATCCTCAGCTGATCAGCGGATTCTTTGGGCTCCCCGCGCGTCCTGATCTGACCGGGCAACCCGTCCGACTTTCGGGAGCTTCCTGGCCAGTTTCCAGCTACAACGTGAACGCTTTCGCCGTCGATCCGAATTTCACCGGCGACCCTGGAGTTGGTCTCGGAGACGCTGGCCGCAACAGCCTGCGTGCGCCCGGATTCTTCCAGTGGGATTTTTCGCTGGCAAAAGACTTTCAAGCGACAGAGAGAGTCAAAGTCCAGTTCCGCGCAGACTTTTTCAACATCTTCAATCATCCCAACTTCGGAAATCCTGATGTCGGCATCTGCACCGCGGTTACGGTCCCGGTGACAACTCCAGGGCCAGGGTGTGCTCCGAACGCGCTCGATCCCACCGGCCAATCAATCAATCACAATTTCGGTCGAGTCGGGCAGACGATTGCCGGGCTGAACGCCAGCCTGGTGGGCACGGGAACGGCACGGCAGGAGCAATTCTCGCTGAAGTTTGTATTCTGATCTCCATTCGCGACCACGGCGGCAATCGATGTCGCCGTGGTTCTCACCAAATTTCTCGGAGGCCGGCGCTTCCCCCGCTGA
>Ga0335072_10014183_pt1 | contig 11324 bp, 8 predicted proteins | sample Lox_Sample_21_FD_206725 | JGI IMG/M metagenome (GOLD analysis project Ga0335072, IMG submission 206725) | Soil microbial communities from Loxahatchee National Wildlife Refuge, Florida, United States - Lox_Sample_2.1 | ecosystem: Environmental > Terrestrial > Soil > Wetlands | place: USA: Florida...
GTGCTCGAAATCCTGCCGCAATTCGCGCCCGGCCTTCAGGACGTTGAAGGCTTTTCGCATCTGTTTGTGCTTTGGATCTTCGATCGCTCTTCCGACTTCGACCTTGTCGGCAACACTCCCGCCGACAAGCGCCCCCACGGCGTTTTCGCCACGCGCTCTCCCCGCCGGCCTAATCCCATCGGCCTCACGGTCGTGGAGCTTCTGCACCGCGATGGCGCGCTCCTGAATGTGCGCGGCGTCGACATGCTCGACGGCACGCCTATCCTCGACATCAAGCCTTATATGTCCAGCATTCCCACCGAAAAACTCCGGCGCGGCTGGCTCGCAGAAGCCGAGGCTGCAAAAACGAACCAGGCGTGACGGAGACCCCGGCTGCTCTGCCCACCGGATTCACCGCCGCTGCCCGGCGCGATGGCAGACAGCGAATTCCAGCCAAACAGAGTACGATTGCGGCCTGGCAAAGGTTCGCTTCAGACCGTTCGCACACTTCGTCGATTTTCCTGTGGTAGAACCACAGGTATCTGTGGCATCCTGATGTGGTATCACCACAGGAGTGCGGATGCCGCCTTCCAAACTCGACCTCCTGCAGGGAACACTCGACCTGATGGTCCTCCAGACCCTCACCACCATGGGCCAGCTTCACGGCTATGGAATCGCCCGCCGCATCGAGCAAGTCAGCGGTAACGAGGTTCTGCTGAATCAAGGCACAATTTACGCTTCCCTGGTGCGCCTTGAGCAACGCGGCTGGATCGCTTCGAGCTGGGGTACTTCCAACAACAACCGCAAGGCGCGTTTTTACTCCATCACCAAGTCTGGCCGACGCCAACTCGCTGAAGATGCCCGCTATTGGGAGCGCCTCACCGGCGTGATGGACCGCGTGATGGGAATGGGCAAGGCTGTAGACGAGCAAGCTGATCCGGCATGAGCAGCATCAAGCGTCTTTTCGCCCGCGTGCGCGCCTTCTTCCGGAAAAGGCCGCTCGACGAGGATCTCGAAACCGAGCTGGCGGCGCACCTCGATTTCGCGATCGAAGAAAACCTCGAACGCGGTTTGCCCTTTGAAGAAGCTCGCCGTCTGGCGCTCATCAACCTCGGCGGCATGGAACAGACAAGATACGTACAGCGGGAGGCAAGAGGACTGATGATACTCGACATTCTTCTCCAGGACCTGAAGTACACTCTTCGCACACTCGGCCGCGACCCTGGATTCACAATCGTCGCTGTCCTCATTCTCGCCCTCGGTATCGGCGCCAATGTTGCTGTGTTCAGCGTGGTCAATGCGCTGCTGCTGCGGCCGCTGCCATTTGCCAATTCGCAGCAGCTGGTTTGGATCGCTCCGCCGCCAACCAAGTGCGGCCTCTCCTGCGCGACCTATTCCACCGACGCCTACGATGAATTCCGCATGTACTCCCGGTCCTATCAGGATGTCACCGGCTATTTTGCGTTCTCCAACCCGGACAATCTGAACCTGAGTCTGGGAGGAGGTGCGCCCATTACCGCCACCAGCATCGATGTCATCGCAAATTTCTTCCAGGTCCTCGGCGTGAAGCCCGCGATGGGCCGTCTATTCACAGCGGATGACGGTCGCGATGGGGCCCCGCCCGTCATTCTCCTCAGCAATCCCTGGTGGAAGACCCAGTTCAATGCCGATCCCAACATTATCGGCAAAGCCTTCGATATAAATGGCCATCTGACCACCGTGATCGGCGTCCTCCCTTCTTCATTCGACTTCGGCGCGGTGTTTGCGCCAGGCACTAAAGTCGACGCGATCACGCCGCTCGATCTCTATGGTCCTCCGCGTGACTGGGGCAACATCGTCACCATGATCGGCCGTCTCAAGCCCGGCGTCACCCAGGCGCAAGTGCAGGCAGACGCGGACGCCACGGTACCGCACATGTGCTGGAACAACAAGCGGCCTCAGACCTGCGGTTCGTATGCGAAGGTAAGCCCCAGGGGACAAGGGGAAGGTGGTTTGGTCCCCGTGCCGCTCAAGGATTACGTCAGCGGCAAACTGCGCCGCTCGCTCGTGGTCCTGTGGTCCGCTGTCGGCATGATCCTGTTGATTGCCTGCGTGAATCTGTCCAATCTTCTCCTCGCCCGTGCAGCCGCCCGCTCAAAGGAGTTCGCCATGCGCGGGGCGCTTGGCGCCAGCCGGCTGCGCATCGTCGGCCAATTGCTCAGTGAAAGTCTCGTCCTCTCGGGCGCTGGCGCAATCCTGGGACATGGCCTTGCCGTGATCCTGGTTGCATGGCTCTCGCATCAGGGGGCCATCGCTTTACCTCTGCTCAGCACGTTGCACATCGATGGCGCCGCCCTGGGATGGACCGTCCTGATCGCGATCTTCGCTGCCGTCCTCTTCGGCCTCGTGCCCGGACTGCGCATGGCCGGCGGAAATCTCCACGAAACACTCAAGGACTCCGGCCTTGGCGCCGGCCAGGGCCGGAAACACGAGCGCCTGCGCTCCGTTCTCGTCATCTCTGAGGTCGCCCTCGCCTGCATGCTGCTGGTCGGAGCAGGCCTGCTTCTGCGCAGTTTTCTCAAAGTCCTCGAGGTCGATCTCGGCTTTCAACCCGAGCGCGCCGCTGCAGTGAAGGTTGACTACGACGACAACGTTCCGGGAGACAAGACTGGCGAGTTGACTGCGGACAAGCGCCGCAGCATATTCCAGCAGATTCTTGCGCGCGTCGACGCCATCCCAGGCGTCGCGGCGGCCGGCACAGCGGACTACCTTCCGCTCGGCCAGAATCGATCCTGGGGACTACCCATTCCTCAGGGGAGAAGCAGCAGGGACTTCGAGGGTATGACCGGCCCGCTCGTCTACGTCATATCTCCCGGATACATGCGCGCCATGGGCACCAGGCTTCGTGGACGCGACTTTACCTGGGACGATGGACCAAAAAGCGAGAGCGTGGTGATCATCAATGAAGCGATGGCGCGCTATTTCTGGCCCAACGGCGATGCGGTCGGGCGGATCCTGGTAGGAGGCGGGCCCTCGGAACAGGAACGCGTGGTGGGCGTCGTCGACAATGTTCACGAAGAGAGTGTAGAGGGAGCTGCGGGCTGGCAGATCTATTACCCAATGACGCAGGCGACTCCGGCCGGCGCGGAACTCGTCGTCCGCACCACCCTGCCGCCAGCCACCCTTGCTGCGAGCGTCATGCGCACCCTGCGTGATATCAATCCTAAGCAATCCGCGGCCGAATTCCGGCCCCTCCACACCATCGTGGATCACGCTGTCTCGCCCCGTCGCTTCTTCATGCTGCTGGTGGCCGCATTTGCCTCGCTCGGCCTGTTCCTGGCCGCCCTCGGCGTTTACGGCGTTATCTCTTACTCCGTTACTCAGCGCACCCAGGAGATCGGCATCCGCATGGCCCTGGGATCCACAATGGGCCGCGTCCAGGCAGAAGTAATTGGACGAACCATGCGCCTCGCTGTGGCCGGCGTCGTGATCGGAACGGTAGCTTCAATCCTGGTCGCACGGCTCATCGCTTCATTGCTTTTCGCGACCTCGCCCTGGGATGGACTGACGTATACGGCCATGGCGGTTGCCCTGCTAGCGGTCGCCGCTGTATCCGGATACATCCCGGCGCGTCGTGCCTCTCACATCAGCCCAATGACGGCCCTGCGCACCAACTAGCTCAGCTAGCCCCGGTATTCGCCAACGGCTCATCTACCAGGGAGCGATGAGTCGATAGCGCAATTTGGCCTTCACGCATCCCACCTTGGTAACGTCACGCCGCGCGCCGTAACCTCGTGCCCCATTACAACTGAATAGTCGTTCTTCGCAGTTTTCTCTTGTCTCCCTCGCGGCTCTGCGCACAGAATTCGCTATTGAGCCGTACCTTATTCCCAGGTTGGTTTGCGGCCGCTGGTCTTAGCGGATGTTGCAGTTGGTTGAGTTTACGATTTCGTTTCTGAGAATCAAGGAGAGTAGAAAATGAATATATTTAGCCCTGCGGTTCTCCTAATGCTTCAGAATCTGCTCAGAACGGAAGAAGGTCAGGATCTTGTCGAATACTCCATGGTCTTTGTCATGATCGCACTCGGCACAGCTGCTTCGATGCAGGCGGTCGCTTCCGCAGTCTGCAACGTATTCCTTACGGTGAATACCATCATCGTTGACAATGTTTGATTCGCCGTATCTGGCTTGAATCGAACCGGATTCTCCAATTCGCGCCCGCAGCGGTTTTCGATGTCTTCACTCCATTGCCGATTCGCTGCCTGTCATTCCGATTCGAAGCCTCTGCCGCGCCACTTCCGTCTTTCCCATTTCCCGCGGGATCCTGTTCCACGCCGTGCTCCGTTCCTCAACATTCTTCTCTCATTGCTTCTCCGGCGTTGCCTCGTTGGCCGGCAGGATGCGCGATTCCGATCGAAATAGGTGGTAGTCCTTGTAAGAAACATCATTCAGAAGTGTGAGCAACCACCCGGACTCGCTGGAGGTCGGCCCCGCTGAATGCAGCCCGAGTTCGTTCGGCGCCTCCTGCGGTGATTTCGGCGCCGTCTGCTGGTACGCCTGCACCTCGGCGACACTCCTTCGCGGGCAGATGTAGACCCGCCCGCCAATATCCACCGTGCCATATTCGACCATCAGGTTCGCCGTTGCCACTGGCCGCTCAGGTTTCAGATCCGCCTGCATCGTAATGCGAAGGATCGTGCCGCTTGCAGGGTCAAGTGCTATTTCTCCGTGATAGCCGGAGAATTGTTCAAATACACTGGCCACATCCCCCTCAAGACAACAGAACTTCACGTCATAGTGCGACTTTGCTTTCTCCACTGAATAAGCAAAAACGGCCACATCATTGGAATCTCCTGGTTCCCAGTTACTCCACTCAATCTTGCCCTGTGCGGCATCCGTCAGAACCGTCTCCAGAATCGGCCCGAACTCGCCTGACGTAATCAGTCCGAGAATTGGGGGTGTATCCTTGCCCAACTTTCCGTTCCCCCATTCGATAACTTGCTTGCCGTCGCGATAAAGCACAACCGCGCTCGCAGCGGCCACCACCTGCAATGGCTCTCTTGGGAAATACGTCCCGTTCCGCTGCACCGCAGGAGCATCTTCGTAGTGAAGGACCTTCTGCGTCGCAAAAAAATTTGGCAACTTCGAAAGCGTTTGGGTCACATAGTTCGCTGCCAGCTGCAACATGGCGTGTTGCGTTTCCGCATCGGGAGCCGGCTTCGACAACTGTTCCGATTCGGGCAGTTTGAGAAAGGCCGATGTATCCGCAAGGGCAATCAGAGCCGCGCGGCTCTGGGGCCCAGGAAGGGCCTTTTCCAGCTCTGCGAGCTTGGCTGTGGTCAGCCGTTCCGCCAATTCCAGTTCCGATATCTTGCGGACAGCTGCCGCGTCCGGCTTGCCGTGGAGCGTCGTCAGAATCCGTTCGAGATGTTCTACCGTAATTGGCCTGGCCGCGTTCGCCCACGGCGTTGTGCTTACCAACATCATTGAAAGGATCAGGTTTCGCACCATGTGACACCCTTATGAGATCAAATCATTCTTATGGAACTGTCACGGACCGTGAAACTACCGCAATCCGATGTTCATCTGATTCGGTGACGATCACCCGCAATCGATATGTACCCGGCTTCAACTGAAACTTCGATACGACCTCAACACCGTTCTGCACAAGCTCGGGCAACTGGTCATCGGTCAGATTCAGCTTTGCCTGCTTCTCCCTCACTTCAACCACCTTGTTGTTCGAATCGAAAATGCCCGTGACAAACGTCAGGTCATTCAAATTGTGTCCGTTGTCCTTTTTCAATGGCAGGGTTTCCGCCTTCAAGTGGGTCAGCACCGAGAGCGTGCCATTTCCGCCGTTTCCCGCGCCTGTGGAGACTGCGATTCCAATTCCAAGTTGATCCATCGGAGCCTGCGACTCAAGCGCCTGCTTGATTTGCGTTTCCTCCTGCTGTTCGGGACTGGAAGCTCGCAGAGACGGCTGCGCCTGGTAGTCCCCCGTCGCGGGCCGCGTGGTCAGTTCGGGCCGCGCAGGCTGTGCCGCAGCTTCGCCTGTTGAAGGTTGCACAGCATTCGCTTCCTCGGCGGCTTTCGCCTCGTCCCCCTCCTTCGGCACAAAATAGCCACGCCGCGCTTCGAGGGTGTATCCCGTTCTCTTCTCCGCGAGAGTGACCTTCAATGTGTGGAACTTTCCGTCTCGTTTCATCTCTGTGGGCGCAAACGCCAGCACATAACGTCCGCGCTCTCCGGCCAGTGCTTCGAATCCTGTCCGCAGGTCGTTCTCGTTATGAATGAATTCTCCGCCCGTGCCTTGCGCAACTTCCGCCAGCACATCTGCGCCGGCGAATTGCTTTGCGGCATCGAGGTTCTGCCGCGACTGGGTCGCCCTGGGATCAGCAAGCACAGTCGACGATCGCGAAGCGTCGCCTTCCCGCGTTTCAAGCTTCAGCCCTTTCGGATCGAGGGAATCGATCACCACCTGTGAGCGAAGCGCGACGTCAATGATTCGGTCAAGCTGATACTGTTCGTCCTGCGAAAGGAATCCGGGCGAAATCAGAAGCACTGCGCGTTCTCCCGGCCTTCGCGCCAGATATTCAACCACCTGTCGCAAACCGTCCAGGTTTGAGAGAGTTTGCGCCCGGGACTGATCCTCAATCTTTCTCGCCATCATCTGGATCGCAACCATCGCTCGCTGATCGGGAAAAGGCGAGTCTGAATTGCTCGCCACAGAACTGACCGGACATGTCCTCGCCTCAGCCCAAGCGGTCATCCACGCGTCGCTGTGGACATCGGTGGTTTGCAGAATTTGCTCGGCCTCGTAGTCCGACAGGTCAGGACAGTTGTGTACCCGGGGCCGTGTCCCCGCGCTCGCTTCGAGCTGAAACAGCGCGTCATGGATCTTGCCTCGGTCGGCCGTAAAATCCGTCAGGACCTTCTCCGTGGTTAACACAGCCACGCGATCATTCGGTCCCAACCCCTGCGTAAGATACTGGTCGGCGGCATCGCGCGCCTGAAGCATCTCGTCAGAGGTTGTGTCCAGGGTGTCAAAATACAGCGCGAGAAGTCTTTCCCCACCCGCTTCCGCAACCTCTGCCCCTGTCGCTCCCGATACAGGCGCCTCGGCGCTGCTCGCCGGTGACTCTGCCTCGAATTGCGAAATCGTCTGTTCCTTGCCCCGGTCAAAGACTCTGAAATCCCCCTTCTTCAACCCGTCCACGGGACGGCCCTGCGCATCCCGCACCACGACGCGCACAACCACAAGATTGCTTTCCACCTGCAGGTGAACCGCGGGCTGGTTTTCATCTGGAGCAGACTGCGCAAAAACCGGATGGGCAGGAGAAATGGAGGGAACAAGCAGCGCGATCAACACCGCAAGACGAAATCGAACTGGACGCCGGGGCATCGGCCGCACCTTTGACCCAGCGATTCTACTGCATTAAGCGAGCTTGGCGCGCTGCCACAGATCCTCGGAATACAAAGGGCACGCAGCAAAAGCTGTGTGCCCGGTCGAGAGTGAATCTGGTCTAAGGATTCGCAGCTACATCGCTGCAACAAACTCGGGCAGCGCCATCTCAGCGTGGTCCTGCAAGAGCTGCGTCATGCGCGCTGCCATCCCCGTATACATTGAGGCCGCGTGGAACGCGTTCATTTTGACCGCCTCACTGGCATGATTCAGCGTGTGCTGGACAATCGCCCTCAAAACGCACATCTTGATCTGGATGGCGTCCGCGCGAAGCGTCTCAAGCATCATCGGATCCACATTGCCGTTCTGCGCTGCATAATGGGCCATCTCCAGCATGACTTGGGCGTTTTTGTGCATCGCCCACAGCCCGCTCGGACCCTTGATCTTCTGCCAGGTCTCTTCCGGAGTGGCGCTCAAGCCCTCTTTCCAGAGAAAGTGCTCGCTCAACTCTCGTGCGTTGCATCCTTGCTGCAACCGTGCGATCAGCGATTCCCATGACTGCCCGTTCCGGCGATGAACGCCGAGTCTCCACCGCCCGAGATACACGGCAACGAAGACAACCGCAACGATTTGGAACGATGAGAGAAGCACCCTTCAACCCCACTGCTGAATCGGTAGGAAAGTAACCCGGTTTCAGCGTCTGTAGGTAACTTAGATGAGGTTACCCGCAGGGTCAATGATACTTCTATGCTATGAGCTGCCCGGTTCGGGTCAAGTCTATCTCTTCACAGGGCTTGGCAGTGAAGTTCGGCTCCGCCATTCCCATCACAGAATTCCGTTCCATCCGTGTGGAAAGCTCGTTCCCGTCGACGAATATTTATTTCTCTTTCATTTCGCGTGCGAAGCTCCGACCGTGCCGAATCCGCAAGCCTCATAGCTCCCCCGGCTGCACAGCAAGCGCCGACGACATTGCCGCGACCAGCCGATTCCAGTCCTCGGTCTCCTCGCGGAGGCGTTTTCGCCCCGTCGCGGTCAGTTCGTAGTATTTGGCGCGCCGATTGTTCTCTGACGTTCCCCAGCTCGTTTTCAGCAATCCCTGCTTCACCAGCCGGTAGAGCCCGGGGTACAGCGCGCCTTGCTCGATCAGCAGCGCATTGTCGGAGATCTGCCCGATCCGCAACAGGATCCCGTATCCGTGCAGTGGTCCAAGCGAGACGGCACGAAGAATCAAAAGATCGAGTGTTCCTGGAAGAAGCTGAGCCTGGTCGGTCACTTCCCCTCCTAACTTATTTAGGAAGATAGGACCGATTCCCCTAATCTGTCAAGGAGAGAGACAGCCGAGATGTGGTTTTACCTGGCATGCGCGACCCAGTCTGAATCCCGCCTCACTCCGTCACCGTCAGCTCCGCATGCAGGTTTGCCCTCGAGTCGCCCCCGGCCCAAACATCGAACTCCGAAGGCTCGACTGCCCATTCCTTCGTTTGCGGGCTCCAAAACTCAAGCTCGTTCTTGCCTAACGGGAACTTCAATGTTTTTGTCTCACCCGGCTGCAATGTGACCCGCTCGAAACCCTTCAACTGCCGCACCGGTCTTGAAGCTGACCCATACCGCTGGTGAAGATAGATCTCCGCCACCGCATCACCGGCAACTTTACCCGTATTGGTCACGTCCACCGCTACCTCGACTGAGCCGTCTGTCTTTATGCTCTTGGCGCTCAGCCGCAGGTCGCTGAACTTGAACGTGGTGTAGCTCAACCCATACCCAAACGGATACAGTGGCTTGCTCGAAATGTCCCAATACCGGGACGTAAAGTCGGGTTTGTCCTCCGGCTCGTGGGTCAGATTATGGTTGTAGTAGAGCGGCTCTTGTCCCGCAATCCGGGGCCAGCTCACCGGTAGCTTGCCGCCCGGATTCACATCCCCAAACAGGATATCGGCCACGGCGTTGCCGCCCTCTGTACCCGGGTACCATGCTTCAAGGATCGCCGGAACATGCTCCGAAGCCCAGCGGATGTCCAGCGGGCGCCCATTTTCCAGCACCAGCACAACCGGCTTTCCCGTCGCCGCGACCGCTTCCAGCATCTGTTCTTGAATTCCGGGCAGATCGAGCGTGGCTCGCGAAGCCGCTTCCCCGCTCATATCGGACGACTCGCCCAGCACCGCGATCACCTCGTCGGCATTCTCGGCTGCCGTCTTCGCCCTTGATATCCAATCCGCCGCTTCGGCAGGCGTGGGCGGAGGCACAGGCTTTTTGCCCGTAATCTGGTCCAGCATCGAGGGATACACACGTGACAGCTCCGGACCCGGCACATACTCCACCTGAGCGCTCGGGCCCAGTTTTTCCTTCAAACCCGCCAGCACCGTCACCGGGTGGCTCTTGCTGCCACCTCCGAACAAACCCTCCACCGTCCATCCACCTTCGATATCCTTTGTCGAATCGGCCAGCGGTCCAATCACCGCGATCTTCTTCAGGTTTCTTTTCAGCGGCAGAGTGTGGTTTTCATTCTTCAGCAACACCATCGACCGCGCCGCCAGCTTCCGCTCCAAAACCAATCCCTGCGGCCGGCTCAATTCTTCATCCACTTTCGATTCATCCACATATGGATGATCGAATAACCCCAGCTCATATTTCTCTTCCAGAATCGGCAACACCAGCGCGTCAATCTGCGACACGCTCACCTTGCCGGACTTCACAAGGTTCGCAAGGTTGTGCGTGTAGGTCTGGCTGGCCATATCCATATTCAAGCCCGCCCGTGCCGCCTTGTACGCTGCATCCGCCGGATCGGCCGCGTACCCATGTGTCACCAGGCTCCCCACGGCGAAGGCATCTGACACGACAAATCCCTTGAAACCCCAGTCCTTGCGCAGCACGTCCGTCAACAGCCAGTGGTTCCCGGTCGCTGGAACATCGTTCAGGTCCATATACGCACTCATAAAGCTGCCCGCGCCTGCCTGTTCAGCTGCGTGGAACGGCACCAGGTACACGTTGCGCATCAGCTCTTCCGGAACGTACGACGAATCGTAGTCGCGCCCGCCGTCGGCGGCGCCGTAACCGGCAAAATGCTTCACGCACGCCAGCACGCTTTCCTGACCCAGCGTTTCTCCCTGAAACCCTCGCACCTGCGCCCTGGCCATGGCCGCTCCAAGATAAGGATCCTCGCCCGCTCCCTCCACGATCCGGCCCCAGCGCGCATCTCGCGCGATATCCACCATCGGCGTGAACGTCCATTGGATTCCGGCCGCCCGCGCATCCTGTGCTGCAAAGTGCTGCGCTGACTCTTCAACGCTCGGGTCCCATGACGACGCCATGGCCAGTGGGACTGGAAACACCGTTCGGTACCCGTGGATCACGTCAAAACCAAAGAGAATAGGGATATGCAGTCGAGATTTGTCCACCGCAATGTGCTGTAGGCGGTTGATTTCCTTTACGTCCGTCAACCACAGCACTGACCCCACGCGGCCCTCGGCAATCAGCGCGTCCGGCTTTTCGTTGCCAAGCATGGGTAGAATCACCCCGGATGACTGGTTCATCTGCCCGACCTTTTCGTCCAGCGTCATCCGCTTGAGCAAATCCTCCGCCTTGCGGCTTGCCTCCTCTTGCGGCGTTGGGACGGTCTGTGCCTTCAGGTTTGCAACCGGCAACATCAACACGCAGCACAGCACAAAAAACAAAAACAGCGGCCTCTTTTTCAGCATGGAATGGTAAACCTCGGAAACGGACAACTCGAAAGCATACTCCATCGAATGCGGCCCACACAGCGCGTGAAGACGGCAACGGAATGCCCCATCCCTCCGGACACAAAAAAGCGCCCCCCGGAGAGTCCCGCCTGGATAAATCCAAGTCTGGCAAACCGGAGGGGCGAGGAGCCGCAATCACATGAAAATGGACCCTTCGTCTTGACCTTGTCAGCAGAGTTTCCCCTGCCGGCAAAGACACACGTCAGACACCATTTTCTGGACCGACT
>Ga0335072_10014185_pt1 | contig 11324 bp, 10 predicted proteins | sample Lox_Sample_21_FD_206725 | JGI IMG/M metagenome (GOLD analysis project Ga0335072, IMG submission 206725) | Soil microbial communities from Loxahatchee National Wildlife Refuge, Florida, United States - Lox_Sample_2.1 | ecosystem: Environmental > Terrestrial > Soil > Wetlands | place: USA...
GTGTATCTCGAGGACAAGTGGTGGGCTTTCGACGCCCGACACAACATGCCGAGGATCGGGCGGATTCTATTGGCGACGGGGCGGGATGCAACGGATGTGGCGTTCTTTACTTCGTTTGGGACGGCAAACCTGAAGAGCTTTGTGGTGGTTTCAGAGGAAGTGAAGGAGCCTGTAGCAGGTAGCCAGTAGCGCGGAGCAGTTCCGGGTTGCAGGGAGATGGCTCGGATCGGCCACGCATCCTCCCGGGTCGTTGCTGTTTGAGGCTTTTATCTGACGCGCGCGCGAAGCCCTGCGGGGGGGGCGATTCTCGCGTTGCGGATGCTAAAGTCTCGGCGACGTAGTTGCAACGCTTCGCTCACGAGACAGTTGGTTGTTTAGTGCTTCCCTGCTCCGGCACTGTCCAACTTCGCTTCGGCTTCACGCATGACTTCGTTGGCGTGCGCGTATTTTGCGGGGTCTTCGCCGGCTTCGCTCCAGAGTTTTTCGCCTTGCTGGAGTTGTTGTTGGGCCGCTGCCGTGTCAATGTCCTCCGGCTTCTCGGCTTCTTCAGCAAGGATCGTCACGCGATCGGGCAGTACTTCGACGAAGCCGCGGGCTACGAGATATTTCTGATCGCCGGCTTCGCCTCCGTGCAGGCGGACTTCGCCCGCTCCTACTTCCGAAAGGAGCGGGGCGTGTCCGTAGAGAGCTTCGATATAGCCGTTCTTTCCGGGGATCTCGACGGCATCCGCGGCCGCATCGACGAGGATGCGGTCGGGCGTCACGAGACGGACTTTCAGCTGGTCAGCCATGGCTACTTCGTGACCGCCTTCAGTTTTTCCGCCTCTTCGAGCACTTCTTCAATGGTGCCGCGCATGTAAAAAGCCTGCTCGGGGACGTCGTCGTGCTTGCCCTCGATGACCTCTTTGAAGCTGCGGACGGTATCGGCGATTTTGCAGTAGCGACCGGGGATGCCAGTGAACTGCTCGGCAACGTGGAAGGGCTGCGAAAGGAACTTCTGCACTTTGCGGGCACGCGAGACGGTGATCTTATCATCTTCGGAGAGCTCGTCGATGCCGAGGATGGCGATGATGTCCTGCAGATCCTTGTAGCGCTGCAGGATGCGCTTCACACCCTGGGCGACGTCGTAGTGCTCCTGCCCAACGACACGCGGGGTGAGGATGCGAGAGGTGGAACCGAGCGGATCGACGGCGGGATAGATGCCCAACTCCGACAACGGACGAGAGAGCACCGTAGTGGCGTCGAGGTGAGCGAAAGTAGTGGCCGGCGCCGGATCGGTGAGGTCGTCAGCCGGAACGTAGACAGCCTGAACCGAAGTGACCGAGCCGCGCTTGGTGGAGGTAATGCGCTCCTGGAGCTCGCCCATTTCCGTGGCGAGGTTCGGCTGGTAGCCGACCGCGGAGGGCATGCGGCCGAGCAGCGTCGAAACTTCCGATCCTGCCTGGGTGAAACGGAAGATGTTGTCGATGAAGAGGAGTGTATCGGCGCCTTCTTCGTCGCGGAAATACTCGGCGACGGTGAGGCCGGTGAGCGCCACGCGGAGACGCGCGCCGGGAGGCTCGGTCATCTGGCCGTAGATGAGGGCGGCTTTGGATTTGGATGGGTCCTTGAGATTGATGACACCGGACTCCTGCATTTCGAGCCAGAGGTCGTTGCCCTCGCGGGTGCGCTCGCCGACGCCGGCAAACACGGAGAAGCCGCCGTGCTTGGTGGCGACGTTGTTGATGAGCTCCATGATCACGACGGTTTTGCCGACGCCGGCGCCCCCGAAGAGGCCAATTTTTCCGCCTTTGAGGAAGGGCTGAATGAGGTCGATGACCTTGACGCCGGTCTCGAACATCTCCTCGCGGGTCGACTGTTCGTCGAAGGCGGGCGCGGGGCGATGGATGGGCTTGCGCTCTTTCGCGTTGACCGGCCCGAGCTCGTCGACGGGCTCGCCGATGACGTTGAGCACGCGGCCAAGCGTCGCTGGGCCGACCGGGACCGAAATAGGACCGCCCTGGTCGATGGCCTTCATGCCGCGGACCATGCCTTCGGTGGCTTCCATAGCGACGCAACGCACGCGGCCTTCGCCGAGGTGCTGCTGGACCTCAAGGACGACATTGATGGGGTTGGGGACGGTGAAACCGTCGCTGACCACTCGCAGCGCCTGGTAAATGGGAGGCATGGTGGCCTCCTCGAACTGGACGTCGACGGCGGGACCCGAAATCTGGACAACTCTCCCGATGTTCTCTTTGCCGATGTTTTCTGCCATAGATCTTCTGTTCTCGCTCTAAATAGCGGCTGCGCCGCTGACAATTTCGATAATTTCTTTGGTGATCGCCGCCTGGCGGACGCGGTTCATAGTCAGCGTCAGCGAATCGATCATTTCCGAAGCGTTGTTGGTAGCCGAATCCATGGCCGTCATGCGGGCGGCATGTTCGGCTGCGATGGATTCGAGCATCGCGTGATAGAGCTGCGAAGTGACGTAACGCGGCAGCACGTCGGCGAAAATTTCCGCCGGGGGCTGTTCGTAGATGTAGTCCACCTCGGCAGTGCCGAAGTTCTTTGTCTCGTCCTCGAGCTGCTTTTGGGCCGCCTCTGCTTCATGCGGATAGAGGCTCACGCCTGCGGAGAGGGCAGCTTCCGCGGCGCGCTCGCGCTCCTCAAGGGTCGGCTCTTCGGCTCGCTCGACTTCGCGCATCGTGAGCGAAAGAATCGGCAGGACACGCTCGACGACGACGCGCTGCTGGATGACAGATTTGAATTCGTTGTAGACAAGGTAGGCGGCGTCAATTTCCTCGTGAGTATAGAGGTCGATAATCTTGTGCGAAACGTCGCGGATCGCGTCGTAGTGCAGCCTGTCCAGTGGTTCGACAGGTCCGGCGATGACTTCAACGGGGTTGGAGCGGCTGCCGCGTTCGGCACGCTGTCCTTCTTCGGCCTCGTTGAACCGGGCGGCAGGATAGCGGCGGCGGAAGAGGTCGCGGCCCTTGCGGCCGATGGCCTCGACGTCGATCTGCTGGTTGTCGTTCTCCAGGATGAAGCTGGCCGCGGCTTTGAAGATGTTGGTGTTGAATGCGCCGGCAAAGCCCTTGTCACCGGAGACAACGACGAGGAGGATGCGCTTCTCCGGCCGCGTGAGCAGCAGCGGGTGGCGCACTTCGCCGGTTTCCGGGTCGAAAACTTCCGCGCGGCGCTTGAGCGATTCGAGGACGCTGGCAAGCATCGCGGCGTAGGGCCGCGCGGCTACGGCACGCTCCTGAGCGCGGCGCAGCTTCGCCGCAGAGACCATCTTCATGGCCTTCGTGATCTGCCGTGTGTTCCGCACACTGCGGATGCGGCGTCGTAGGTCGAGGACGTTCGCCATGGCTTAGTGCGCGGCCCCCACGGGCTGCTCGGCTTTCTGAGCCGCTTCCTTCTTCTTCTCCTGCGGGTTGAGCGGCTGGACGGAAGACTGCTTCAGCTTCGCCTCTTCGTGCTCGGAGAGGAAGTTGGCCTTGTAATCCTTGAGCGCGGCGTGAATGCGTTTGCGGAGGTCGTCGTCGAGGGCTTTCTTTGTGGCGATGTCCTTGAGCAGCTGCGATTGTGCCGAGTCGAGGTAAGGGTAGAGCCCATCTTCGAAAGCGCGAATCTGCCCGACCTGGAGATCGTCGAGATAGCCCTGAGTTCCGGCGAAGAGGATGATCACCTGTTTCTCGGCCGGGAGCGGATGAAACTGCGGCTGCTTCAGCAATTCGGTGAGGCGCTGGCCGCGGTTGAGCTGGTTCTGCGTTACCTTGTCCAGGTCGCTGCCAAACTGGGAGAAAGCGGCGAGCTCGCGGTACTGGGCGAGATCGAGCTTAAGGGTGGAGCCGACCTGCTTGATGGCCTTGATGGCGGCAGAAAATCCGACGCGAGAGACGGACAGGCCGACGTTCACAGCAGGACGGACGCCGGAGTTGAAGAGGTCGGTCTCAAGGAAGATCTGGCCGTCGGTGATCGAGATGACGTTGGTCGGAATGTAGGCCGAAACGTCGCCGGCCTGGGTTTCGATGATCGGCAGCGCAGTAAGCGAACCGCCGCCCATCTTGTCGCTCAGCTTGGAAGCGCGCTCGAGGAGGCGCGAGTGGAGATAGAAAACGTCGCCGGGGTAGGCTTCGCGGCCCGGCGGCCGGCGGAGCAGCAGCGAGATTTCGCGATAGGCGATCGCGTGCTTGGAAAGATCGTCGTAGATGACGAGCGCGTGCTTGCCTTTGTCGCGAAAATACTCGCCGATGGCGCAGGCTGCGTAGGGCGCGAGGTAGAGCATCGGCGCAGGTTCGGAGGCCGACGCCGCGACGATGATGGTGTGGCCCATCGCGTCGTACTCTTCAAGCGTCTGGACGACCCCCGCGATGGAGGAGCGTTTCTGGCCGATGGCGCAGTAGATGCAGATGAGGTCGTTGCTCTTGTTATTGATGATGGAGTCGAGAGCGACGGCAGTTTTTCCCGTCTGACGGTCGCCAATGATGAGCTCGCGCTGGCCGCGGCCAATGGGGATCATCGAGTCGATAGCCTTGAGGCCGGTCATCATGGGCTCGCGGACGGGCTGGCGATCGATGACGCCGGGCGCGAGGCGCTCGACGGGCAGCGTGTCGGAAGTCTGGATCGGTCCCTTGTCGTCGATGGGCTGGCCGAGCGCATTGACCACGCGGCCGATCATGGCATCACCGACCGGAACGGAAAGGATTTTGCCGGTACGCTTCACCTGATCGCCTTCGCGAACTTCGGTGTAGTCGCCAAGCAGCACGGCGCCGACCTGATCCTCTTCGAGGCTCATGGCGAGGCCGGCGATGTCGTGCGGAAACTCCAGCAATTCGCCGGACATCACTTTATCGAGGCCGTGGAGACGCGCGATACCGTCGCCGAGGGTGATAACCGTTCCAACCTCATCGACACGCATCTTGGCGTCGTAGTTGGCAATCTGCTCCTTGAGGAGCGCTGTAATTTCGTCTGCTTTGATCTGCGCCATGCTTGTGGGTTCCTGGTGTGATTCCTGAATCGTGTTGCTGCTGGTCTCGCGTAAAAGTTCGAATTCTTGCTCTATTGCCTTACCCTGCGCTCAGCTCTTCGCGCAGCCCGTCCAGGCGTCCGCGCACCGAGCCGTCGTAAACGGTGCTTCCCACCTGCACAACCACCCCGCCGATGAGCGCGCTGTCTTCTTCAAAGTGCGCTTCCACCTGCCCGCCGGTGAGGGCAGCAATTTGCTGTTCGAGGTCGCGGCGCTCGGTGTCATCGAGCCTGCGCGCCGAGATGACCTTTGCTTCTGAGATGCCGAGACGCTGATTGATCTCGCGGCGAAACTCGGCGGCCACATCGTCAAAGCCCGCGACGCGGCTGTTGCGGATGAGCACGGCGACGAAGTTGCGGGTCTGTTGCGCCATCTGGAGCCTGGCGTTCAGCTTGTCGAGAAACGCGACTTTCTGCTCTACCGGGAAAGACGGATCAATCAGGAACTCACGCAGCTCGCGGCTTTCATGCCAGGCCGCGCCGAAGTCGGCAAGCTGGGCCTGCACGGCTTTCGCATCCAGGTGCGCCTCGAAGACAACATCGGCGAGGGCGCGCGCATAACGGGAGGCAAAACTGGCCATTACGCTTCTCCTCCCGAATTGTTGTTGCGGCCCAGGCGCTTGCCGAAATCCTTAATCAGGGCCCGGTCTGTCTCGGCCGTGAGCTGAATCCGGCGCATCGCATTGTCGATGGCCAGGTCGGCAGCAAATCTCTTCAGATCGCGTTGCGCAGCGGCTTGCAGCGCGGTGATTTCCTGCTCGGCGGAGGCGATGATGCGCTCACGCTCGGCTTCGAGCGTCGCATGAATACGCTTCTCGTCCTCGACCACGTCATGCTCTACCTGCTGACGGATAGCGGCAATCTCCGAATCAAGCCGCAGCAACCGGGCTTCCACTTCAGAGAGACGCTGATTCGCATCCTCTGTGGCTTTGCGCGCGCCAACCAGTTCCTTTTGCAGGTTTTCTGAACGACTGCGAAGAAGCTTCGGCACCATTTTCCAGAGAAGATAGAAGACGGCGAGGAGGAGGACGGCGGAATTCAAGTCCTCAAAAATGTCAGCGGCAGTATCGGTGCTGACATGGGCCCATCGGGCGATAGCCTGCACCGTGGACGAATGGAGGTACTGCTCGATCATGGGATCGGTCGCAGGCGCATCCATGTGCTCGGCTTTGGCGGTGGTGGCGCTTGCCTGCTGCGCAGGATTTGGCTGTCCCGACCCCTGGGCCCGAACCGGGGGCGCAGAAGTCAGCAGAGCCAGGGCGAGGAAAATTGGTCCCAGGAAAGCAGGTCGCAGAGCTGAAATCAGAGATTTAGCGGTCTTTCTCAATGGGAACCCTCCGCCGGGGCGGCCGGCAGGACCGCGGCGAGGACCTGAGCCGCCAGCTGGCTGGCCGAGGCCTCAATCTGACTACGGACCTCAGTGCTCTGGGCCTCGAGAGCGGCCTGGGCTGCCTGGACGCGCTGTTGGGCGGCGAGGCGGGCCGCGGAAACGGCGGCTTCGCGCTCCATATTCCACTGATGGATACGTTGCTCGCGGCTTCTGAAGATTTCAGCCCGCGCAGTACGAAGCTTCGCTTCGTACTCCTGGGAGCGGACGTCGGCCTGGGCAATAGCCAGGCGCGCGCGTTCCATGGCTCCGGCCGTCCGTTCTCTCCGCTCGATGCGAATCTGCATCAGTTTGCCGTAGAGAATATAGCGGTAGGCCAGTACCAGAACAATAAACAGGATCAGCGTCGGTACGGAACCGATTGCGAGATCAGCGAGTTGGCGCAGCAATTCATCCATCGTAGAGACCGGCTTCGACTGTCGGGAAACGCTGAGAGGTGCAGGTGGAACCTTAGGTTCTAACAGACGCAAAAAATGAGTGTCAAATGACGAAAGACACTTACCGGTTGCGACCCGCTGCTGGCTCCCATTTCTGTGAGGTAGTTTTCAGGTCGTCACCAAATTTTTGCAGATTGAGTTTCGGCGCTTGACCTGGCCGGGTTCCGGCGTATGATGAGGATACCACCTCGACCCGGTTCAGGGTCGGCGAGCCGGATGGATGGAGAATCCCACCACTCTCCTTCATCCGGCTCGTGCTTGTTTGGGGCAAAAAGGTTGCGCATGGCTCGGTAGCTTGTGGTGGCTGCCATTGCTTCCCGGCCTTCAGACTGCTGCCCAAATTCCGCGGTTTTACCCTGCTGCTCTGCGGAAGCGGCGGTATCTCCCCAGTAACGAGGCTGGGCCTGCTACGGTCATCGAAACCAGGTTCCCTTCGTAAGCTCGGTCGCGGATGACGGCGCCGGCTTCCAGAGCCGCCAGCGCGTCTCCTTCGGACTGGGGGATCTGCAGATGCTGCTCGAGGATCGGGTCGACGACCAGCTCCATGTCGATGCGCGTCAGGAGGGTGTCGAGGCCGATCTGGTCTTTTGCGGAAACCGGAATGGGGCCCGTGCTGACGCCGTTGCCCAGCACCTCGCGCTCTTCTTCGCTGAGCAGGTCGATCTTGTTCAGAACTTCCAGTCGCGGCTTGTCGAGGACTTCCAGTTCGGCCAGGACCTTTTCTACTTCCGTTTTGTGCTCTTCGCGCATGGGGCTGGATGCGTCGCGTACGTGCACGAGAACCTCGGCTTTGCGGACTTCTTCGAGCGTCGCGCGGAAGGACGTGACGAGCGTATGCGGCAGATCACGGATGAAACCGACCGTGTCGGAGAGCAGCACTTTGCGGCGGCTGGAGAGCTGGATGGCGCTGAGCTTTGGATCGAGAGTCGCGAACATGCGGGCGGATTCGAGGACGCCGACGCGGGTGATTGCATTGAATAAGGTGCTCTTGCCCGCGTTGGTGTAGCCGACAAGCGCTACCGCGGGCACTGGAACGGATTCGCGGCGCTGGCGCTGCTGGGCGCGGGTGCGGCGGACGGCCTCAAGTTCGTGCTGCACCTGAAGCAGGCGCCGCTGGATGCGTCGACGGTCGGTTTCGAGCTGGGTTTCACCCGGTCCTCGGGTTCCGATTCCGCCGCCGAGCTGAGACATGGCTTTGCCTCGGCCGGTGAGGCGGGGGAGCATGTATTCAAGCTGGGCGAGCTCGACCTGCAGCTGGCCTTCACGCGTGCGGGCGTGACGCGCGAAGATGTCGAGGATGAGCTGGGTACGATCGACGACGCGGCACGGCAGGGCGTCTTCGAGGTTGCGCAGCTGTGTGGCACTGAGGTCGTGATCGAAGATGACGATGTCGGCCTGTGAAGACGAGGCGACGCCGTGGATCTCCTCAACCTTGCCGCTGCCGACGAGCGTGGCCGGATCGGCCTTGGGGCGGCGCTGCTCGGTTTCTGCGACGATGTGGGCGCCGGCGCTGGTGACGAGCTCGCGGAATTCTTCCAGCCGGGAATCGTTCTCGTGCGCGGGCGCAGAGAATCCCGCACCCGACGTGGCGACTTCTCGCGCCTGCGCGGCGTGCCGCGTAAGGGCGCGGCGCTCCGGCCCGAACGCGACAGACACGAGCAGAGCGCGCTCTGGATCTGAACCCGTAGCGTGCGACATTTGGACTCTGGCGCCAGCCAGCCCTGACTAGGAGCCGGACGCCTCCTGGACCGCCGGACCGGGGGTTACTGCAACAGGTCCCGTCGCGGACGCCGCATGAGGTGGACGATGCTCACCGTGCAACACCGAGCGGGTGCTGACAACAGTGGAAATGGCGTGTTTGAAAATCAGCTGCTCCTGGCTGTTGTTCTCCAACAGCACGGAATATTTATCGAAGGAGCGGATCTTTCCGGTCAGCTTTACGCCGCTTACCAGATAAATCGTAATGGGGGTCTTATCTTTGCGAACTGTGTTCAGGAAGGTGTCCTGAATGTTCTGCGCCGGCTTGCTTTCCATGAGCCGATCTCCTTTGCCCTTTATTTGTTTTGCTCGACGGTGAAACTGCTTACCACAGAAAAACTGCAGCGAAGCCGAAATGGGAAGCGCCGCACCCACCGCCAAGGTGTGTAGTCCACGATACGGGGTCGTAAACCGTTTGTGCAACCCGCGGGAGCCCCAGAGACTGCGTACCTTAAAGATTTTGCCGCCGGCGCGGCTCCTGAGGAGTAGCTAAAAAGCCAACCCTGTTGATTGGATGAAATAGACCCGGGATAAAGATTCAGATACGGGGTGATTGCGAGAGCGAAAGGATCCCGGGCCTGATTCGGCTCCGTTATCCGACTTATCCGCGTCGTTTATGGTGCTGCTTCTCGCGATGTTCGGGTACTTTGGCAAGAGCCGAGGCGGGAGGTGCATCGCCGATGCGGTGAACGAGGACGCCTTCCATGCGGAAGCTCTCCGTGGCGGTGGCGCCTGCACGCACCATGCCGGTCTGAGGATCGAGTACCGGCTGATCGCCGGCGGCGACGCGATAGGAGAACGTGGGCTCCTCGCGCTTGTCGAAGGTCTGCTCTCCCACCGTGACGGGCAGATAGCCGACAATATTGCGTTCGCGATAGGCCGTCTCGTAGCGATGCTTACGCGTGTTCCAGGTGAAGACGCGCACCTGATCGAAGTCGTAGGGAAGGCCATCTTTCCAGGGAGCCATCACGGCTACGTACTCGGGGACCTGATTGCCGGGCACATTGGCATCGGGATCGTAGACCTTCGTGAGCACGTAAGCGCCGACGATCTTTTGCCCCTCGCCCAGACCGGCGATCGCGTCGGGCACATCCTCATCGAGAGTGCGGCCCCGCACCCAACCCACGTGGCCGGCGCTGTCGCGGACGAGCCAGTAGTCTTCGAGATCCGGCGGAGTGAGAGCTGCGGCCTTCTCCCGGTCGATCGGCTTTTCTCCGGCACGGCCGGGCGCGGGAAGCGGCACGGGCTGCGGTGGCGCCTGTGGCTTGGGAACGGAGGCGCGCATCAGCAACTGTAGCTTGTCGTTTTCCGGGAGCAGCAGGAAGCGGTCGGAGGTGCGGCCCGGGGCGTCGCGGAGCCAGTAGTCGTCGCGCAGGACCGCAGTACCGATGACGGGCGAGGCAGCGTTCTCCTTCTGCATCTGAGCAAACTTGTCGTAAACGGACTGATCGATGACGAAGTGATCTTCGATCCAGCCGATCTCTCCCTTGTCCGTTTTGACTTTGAGGAAGCGGTGGCCATGTTCCACCACCTGGAGACGCTCTCCGTTGGTTACTTCCGCAACGCGATTGCTCACCACGGCAAGGCGATCGCGCAACCAGGACTCACGCGCCCACACGTAGACATATTCGTGCGGCACTTGTGGCGCGAAACGCCCGCAACCCTGCAGGACAAAAAGCGCAACCAGCACGCAAGGCAGAGCGCGACGGGAGAGGAAAGAAAAACCTGACATCGGCACAATCAAACGACGCCCTTTAGAGGACGTTCGTTAACCAGAGGATACATTCATTTCGGTGCGGAAAAGCATGGTCGGCGGGCCTCCGGTTACTTTCCGGATGCGGAAAAAGGGACAGAAATCGAATCTGTCCCGCTTCCCTGCCGATGGCTCTTTACTGCGGTTTCGGTGTCAGGCGGACGAAATGCGGGGCCAGCTTTTCCCACTTCGAGAGAAGCCAGTACGCGCGGGTGCTCGCCGTTTTCTCGCCGTGGAGCTGCACGAGGCCGAGGATGCTCTGCCGGGCCTCTGCGTCGAGGGTGTCGAAGGACTCGGGCGTGAGGAAGCTGGCATGGTAGCGCGTTTCTTTCAGGAAACGGCCGTCTTCGTCGAAGACCCAGGCTTCGCCGCCGGTCATGCCGGCTCCGAAGTTGGTCCCCGTAACGCCCAGAACGGCCACGAGGCCGCCGGTCATGTACTCGCAGCCATGATCGCCAACGCCCTCGACGACGGCGAGGGCTCCGGAATTGCGCACAGCAAAGCGTTCGCCCGCGCAGCCGGCGGCGAAAAGGGCGCCGCTGGTAGCTCCGTAAAGTGCGACGTTGCCGAGGATGGTGTGGAGTTCGGGCTGCAGTGCGGCACGGCCCTGGCCGCGGAGGATGATCTCCCCACCGGACAAGGACTTACCAACGAAATCGTTAGCCAGTCCTTTCAGGATGAGCTGCATCCCTGGAACAGCGAAGGCTCCGAAGGACTGCCCTGCTTCCCCGGTCAGCCGGAAGGTGAGCGGGGCTCGCGCTGACTTCCCTGCTGATTGCAGCATCGCCAGCTCGCCGGCCAGACGCGCGCCGAACGTTCGGTCCTCGTTGGCGATCAGGGAGTCGACGATGTAGTGCTCACCGGAGTGGTAGGCGGCAACCGCCGGCTCAACCCACGCGTCGTCGATGGGAGCATGCTCTTCGGGTCGGAGGTTGCGCTTGCGCTGCCAGTGACGGTCTCCGGCCTTGCCGCCGTCGGC
>Ga0335072_10014186_pt1 | contig 11323 bp, 7 predicted proteins | sample Lox_Sample_21_FD_206725 | JGI IMG/M metagenome (GOLD analysis project Ga0335072, IMG submission 206725) | Soil microbial communities from Loxahatchee National Wildlife Refuge, Florida, United States - Lox_Sample_2.1 | ecosystem: Environmental > Terrestrial > Soil > Wetlands | place: USA: Florida...
TGGGCTTTTCGTAGGTCGAGCTGATCAGGCTGCCCTCGATCAGGACGTGCGAGCCTTTCTTGATGGATTGCAGGACGTATTCGGCGAGTCGCGGGCGGAAGATGCAGATACGGTGCCACTCGGTCTTCGAGGACCACTCGTCCTGCGCGTTCTTCCAGGACCGCTGCGTCGCGACCGAAAGAACGGTGAATTTTGCGCCGTTGCTCCGCGCTTGACGCTGTTCGGGGTCTGCTCCAACGAATCCTACGATTGTCGCTGAGTTCAAATACATGGTATTTCTCCTTTTTCTGCCCCATTTTCTTGAGGCACCCAAAAGCGAGGGCTTCTGCTCCCAAGGCGAGCGGATGCATTCTGGGAGGGACCCAAAGGAATCTGAGGGAGGAACCGGGAAAGCAGAGGACGCGAAGCTGCCGGGCGCAGGAATTAGCCCGAAGCCGTGCCCAAGAAAATGCGTGGAAGAAAAAGATCACCTGGCGAACTCAGCGAAATCGACGTGAGGAGAAGATCCCCATCAACATTCGCGGGCTGCGAACGTTCCTAGGAGGGCGGTTTCTGGCGGGCTGGTCAGTTGTTCTGAGTGCGCCATCAACCGCCCACAGTCGGCAAGCCCCAACACAACTTCAAACTTCCCGTCAAGCGGACTTCTGGACGGCAAAGTTTCCGGATGGCCCGTCACTCGGGAACGATCCAGAAACAAGGTCTCATACGTTCCTAAATCGGATGAACGCTGGCCAAGAAAGCTGTCGAGAGGCTTCGTTGGCGGGGGCTTCACCGTGCTCAATTCTGCGTCACTTTAGATCCAATCTTTACTACTGGATCGATGCGGCGGGGCGAATCGGGATTGTGGAGGGCTCAACAGGAACATCGTAGCCATACTGCTTCAAAAGATCCTTGATCGGATCTATCTTTTCACAAATGGGGCCGGTTTTTATACGAACGAGGGGCAGCCTGTCGGAAAAAAGATTGTGTGCCACATAAGGAATTGCGCCATTAGTTCCTCGATGCAGAATCTCGATGTTCGTAGTCGGTTTTCCCTTTATATGCGGAAGAGCCAAGCGCCATTCTGATTCCTGATGGAAGGCGTGATTTTTGCAGTGGCTTGCAATTCGAAGCAAGTCAAACGAAGTGCGAGTCAGTGATTCATGGAGCTGCTTGCGAAATTCCTCCTTATTGCTTTCGAGCAGAGCAGCTTTGTCAAGCGGTAGTCCGTGGACCGTCAGCCAGTCGCGAAGACGTTCGGCCGCCCACTGCTGACTACCGGTCTTCTTATGAAGCTCATAGACGGTATCGACCCAGTCAGACAGAGCATCATTGACCATTCGTTCCTTCTCGTCTGTCGTATATAGGCACGGCGCAAATGTCACGCTAGAGCCAATCTCAACTGGAGGTCGGACGTGGCGCAGGTCAAAACACAGAGCTACACCCCGTCCCGCATCGGCATACTCCATCCACTGGCTTTTGAGATCTTCCATTTCGCAAAAGGAGGCGACGAATATCTCAGCTCGGGACGGCGAAAGAGCTCCCTCATCAAATGCGCGAGCCAGGATGTCCTGTGCTGTCTGCTTAGCGATCACCATACTGTCATCCTTAGGCGGCAACCGTTCAAGGTAGCGAGCTGCCACGTCTCGTGCGTGAACGAATTCTGCCTTATCGGTGGTGTGGTGCGCTTCGGTAGCCCATACGCACCCCGACGAAAGGATGCCCTCAAAGCCGACGAGATTCGTGTAGTGCCACACTTCAGGCGGGATCAGCGTGCTCAGAAAATCGTTGATCAGTTTTCCCATAAGGAGCTGAACTTAGCCGTCAACGCGCGCCGATTATGCGCCTTTGTTTTCATTGCATCGCCGGCTTAATGGTGGAGGTGATCGCTGATCAATCGCAGCGTACCGTTGAACGCGCTCTTATTCATAATACAGGATTGCGTCCGCATCGTCGGCAAACCGGAAGTTATCTACAAACGGTGTTGCTGGAGGCGAGGAATTGTACTACAGGCGACTGCAATCCTCACGGCCCCGCCGCCGACACGGGCGCGCGGTGACATTGGAGGTGTGCTCCAATCACTGAGCTTGCGACGGAAGTCTTCTCTCGCCGTGATCCATAATTGAAGGATAACGTTAATCGCCTTGTTTTTGCCGATGATAGAGTAGCTCTTTGCATGAGGAGATGACATGTTTAATCCGGAAAAGGAATTTGAACGCGAACTCGGCGTATTTGAGAATGAAGTAAATGAAGCCGTTCAGTCGTTCTACGCCGAGCAAACCATCCACAACGTGGCTCGAAGAGATAGAAAGTTGTTCGACGCAATCAATCGCCATGCGCCCTTCTGGAACCTGACCGTGCGGGCGCTACAGAGTAACGCCCTAATTGTGCTCGGGCGTATCTTCGATAGGGACTCGCGGACTCACAGTATTTCGCGTCTGCTGCAATTGGCGTCAGATCATAAAGAGATATTCTCCAAAGCAGCTCTTGAGAGGAGAAAACGCCCAGTTGCCGGAAAATCGACAGATGAGCTCATACGCGTCGGTTATGTTCCGGCGACAAGTGATTTCGCTCGGCTCCAAAGGTATGCGGACAAGCAGCGCGCAATTTACGACGCGCAGTACAAAGTGATCCGGGATAAATTCTTCGCCCATAAGGAGCGAAAGGACATCACGGCCGCATTTGCGAGTGCCAGTATTCCGACGCTTGAAAGACTCTTGGTGTTCTTGCGGCAATTACATGAGGCCTTTTGGCAGCTTTTTCACAATGGACTCAAGCCGATTCTTCGCCCTGCGCGCCGTTCGGCCAGACAGATTGTGATGTTATCGCCGCGCTTGTACCGCGGCAGAGACGAACAGGAATGGATTACGCGAGAGACGAAGCTCCTCTTAGTGCACGTACTTGATCCCCGCGCTGAGGGATCGACAAAAAGGCACACAGCTCGTAATCTTTCGCGGGTCTCCTAACGTAGGTGTTTTCGTGAAATCTAGCGGATCGGAGTGCGAAGCCGGCACTGTACGTATATCCCGACAGCTCCGCCTGGAGTTGGCTCTGCGACTGGGACGTCGACCGAAGCGATTCTTAATCGCACTCAAAGAGAACTTCACATACCAGCATCGGCATCTGCTTAAGGGTGAATGATGGCAGAGCTGGCCGGTTTTTTTGACGACAGTGGTACACACGGTGACTCGCGCTTCGTCGTTGTCGCTGGTGGTGTGGCCAGCCTGCGCCAATGGGATCGGCTATCGAAGGAATGGGAACGAACTATTGAACCGTGGAAGCTCTCGCAGGGATATTTCCACATGGCCGATTTCGTGAGCGGCTATAACGACTATCAGGGCTGGACGCCCCTGGAAAAGTGCTATCGGCTTCGGGCACTCGTGCGCATCATCTGTGAGCATGTGCGGGTCTTGGTCGGCAATGCGGTGGTGCAGGGGGACTTCAATGCCGCCCTCGAAATATGCCCCTCATCAGTTATCGGTACGGCCTACCGTTTCTGCGCATTTCTGGCCTTACCCGCTGTTGACCATTGGCGACGACGCTCGCCTCGCCGCAATCCGGTCGCGCTCATTTTTGAGCGTGGAAACAAGCTCAAGAATGAGTATGGGCAACTGTTAACCCAATTGGGGGATTTCGATAGAACGCGCGAGAAATACGGGATATCTCATTTCGATGATGCCACGAAGCAAGAGTGGATTCCGCTTCAAGCGGCTGACCTCATCGCTTACGCAACATACAAGTGCTTAGCGCAATCGCAAATCGATGACTGGTTGGCCCATGAGTTCGAGACCCTTTTCACAATTCCGCACCAGGGGATTCTGTATTCGGATGCGCTGAAAATATCGAATTGCCTGCGGAGTCTTGAAGAGGCGAAAGCCCAGGCAGAGTTAAACGGGGCCATGACGGCGAGAACTACGAAGGTCGCGAATCGGAGGACCCAAGCTAGATGCTGGGCGGCATCTTTGGGCGGATGCTCTGACAAAATCAGCGGCGAGCATATCGTTACGCGCGGAACCTTCACTGAAGATTCCGTGCGAGTAAAGGGACTCTCTTGGTGCGCCGATGAGTTCAGGACGATAGGCCTTTCAAGTTTCGTAAAGAAAGTTCTGTGTAGGCAGCATAACTTACTGCTATCGCAAGTAGATGACGCCGCAATCGAATTCCGCAAAACGCTCTGTTCCTTTGTTGACATATCGACGGAAAGAGACAGGCTGCCAGCTCAGCCGTGGCCGTTGAAAAGCCTTCCTGTGGACGGGTCGAAGCTGGAGCGATGGTGCCTAAAAACCCTCATTACGATTGCCATTGACGGCGGGATTCCGATTGGCGACGGGGACGCAGTGGCGGGCACTGTGCCAGAGAACTTAGTGGAAATAGCTTTCGGTCTTAGGCAATTCGAGGGTCCACATGCTGGTTGGTACTGGATGGGCTCTGTGGGCGAGGATATTCGGGTCGCCGAAGGCGTGGAGATTGTCACTTTTACGAATCCTGCTGGTCGCATCAGCGGTGCTAGATTTCGCTACTGGGGATTCGGAATGCTTCTCTTGCTTCCGAACCATTCGCAGTCGGGAGCACTCGTTTTTAATTCCAAAGACGGTGAATCCATCAGGCCGAGTGTTCAACACCGACCGGGCACGTTAGGGGCTCGCGTGCATGGATTACCGTCGCACGAACTCAAGTTTCACTGGTCGCTCGGCCTTAATGCTGAAGGCGACACAGCATAGAGTTGTCGGCGATCCGGAAACTATCCTGGATCAGTCGCGAGCGCTGTGGTTGGATTATCGTTCCCCAAAAGGGCGCGAAAACAGTACGTATGTGATTGGGCACTTAACGGGTAGGTGAAACAGTCCGTGATAGCGTTATCCCAGGAGTCCTTGGGATGGCGAAGCTTCCCCTCAGCATCTACATGTTGAAGCAGGACCGCGTTTCTGCATTCGAGAAGCAGTTGCACGTCACTCCGGAGACTATCTTGCCTCTCGCGGCTCCTCTTGACGGCTATGTACTTCCTCTTCCCGTCAAATCGACCGTTCCCCAGTGGGTCAGTGTTCTAAACTCCGCGCTTCAAAATCCGAACGCCCTCTCTCTCGTAGGAGCGTCTCCTGCCGCCTTGCTGGTGATTCGCCACGGCGCGGAGACCTTCGTTCTGACGTTCGGGCATGCATGGATGAAATTGGACGATGACTGGAAGGAGAGAGATTTCGGCAGACGTGTCGCGCTCAATTCCATCCGACCCGATAAGCTCGTCGAGATTGAGATAGAGCAAGTGTTTGCGAAGTGGCACATTTCCCGAGAACGCGCGCCGCGGGCGTCAGCCGTCGACGAATTCGGAGTCGAATTTGATCGAGACCTGGTAGCCAGTGTGGGCGGATTGCCTTCGTACAAGATTTTCGGTAAGAAACTGCGAGGCGGGACTAGCCTGCGAGTGGACGTGGAGTTCTCGACCCTTGGCGACGTGTTAGATAGATCGAGTCAGCTCTTCAAAAGCTCTGCCTATCGAAAACACTGGCCAGAAATTGACAATCTAAGCGTGGTTGTAGATGAACCTCTAATCGAGAAGTTGGAAGGGCGGTTCGACGAAGAGTTAAAGGACGGGTCGGCGGAGAAGAAATTGGTGATGTTTGCTCCCACCTATGTTCGGGAACAAGTAGATGCCATCGATTCGTTTGTTTTTGGGCGCATGACAAAGGCACCGGTGACGATTCCTTATTTGTTCGTCCGAAGCTGGCTGAGTTATCTGGAAAGGGAAAAGCTTGAGAAAACTGTATCTCAGGCGCAAGCGACGAGCGTTCATCTGCTGGACGATAACAAGGAGCCATTCGGTCGATACAGCGTTTTCCAATGTTTCGGGTATGAACTTTCATTCGGTGGTCGGCACTACGTTCTCTCATCGGGCCTTTGGTGGGAGGTCTCACAGGGCTTTCTGGCAAGGGTGAATAGTGAGGTCGCCAGACTTGACGCCCCACAGGTGGTGCTGCCTGCATGGGATCCGGCTGAAAGTGAGGGCGAATACAACGCGCGTTGCGCGCAAGCGGCTGGATTTACGTTTTACGATGCGAAAAAGCTCTGGTACGGCGGCGGTCAGTCACAATTGGAATTTTGCGATCTGTTGCACCTGAGAAGTAAGACGCTCTACTTTGCCAAAATCCCCACAAAATCGAGCGGTATGAGTCATCTCGTAGAGCAGGTTCGGAGGACTACCGATCTCTTCTTCAGTCCTGATGATGAGTATAGGAAGGAACTTAGGCGGCTTACGAAGGTTCAGCACAAGGGGCTGTCCGTCGAATGGCTCGAGACGAGACCCCGGCAAGGCGACTGGAATATCTGCCTAGTGTCCCTTGGTAAGACCACGGCGCAACTGCCTTTCTTTGCCCGATGCGGTCTATACACCCTCAATCGAACATTGCGCAAAGCGGGTCACAAGGTCTCATTCCTCAAGGTCTGAGTCGGGCGCGCCCGAGATCTGCGCCACCGGGCGGAAAACATCTGGTTTCGCCACGCCTAATTGCGCCTCGGTCGAGTCCGCCTTCTCAACGACTTAGGCGTCGAGAATCGGGGGATTTTGCCTCGTGGCAATCTACCAGCAATTCAACTAATTAGGACTTAGCACGCTGGAACTTTTCAGAAGCGGACTTCTGGCTCGGAATCACTCCCTACGCCGTAATCTGTCCGCAAACGGCCATTGTCACGGTAAGTTCCCACACACAGAGTGAGCGGGGCCAATCTCGCCGTGCAGGCGGGAATCCTGCCTCGAACAGCTTTGCACCGACGTGCTTCCGCATGGGCGGGCTGAACGGATGATTACGAAACGTTACGTTCTACAATCGATGTTAGGCCGCCCGCCAATGGTCAGGGTTCTTCTTGTCATTCAGATGCCGGACGCGAGCAACAAGAGGAGCGTGGCCCTTCGCTTTCGCCCAATCGATTGCCTCTTTCTGAGTCTTGAAAGTGCCGAGCTCGTGGTTCGCATAATCCTCGACTACATAATCCTGGATGGCCGACCCTTCAGGGCGGCCCTTGGGGCGGGCTTCGACATAAACGTTCGCCATGGTCTTCTCTCCTTGATGTTCTTGTCGAACAATTCTAGGAAACTACACGAAGTTTCCACATCAGCTAAGGACTTCACACAGCATATTGCTTGATCGTCGTCTTAGCAACTCTGTATCTTCACTGCCGGCCCTCAAACCGCGGATAGCGTTCCGGGAAACTTGACAGGTACGGTGACCCAATATCAGTGAAAGGAAACGAAGAGGGCTGCTTGCTCGATCTTCATGTCTGGCATGTTGCCGTCAGCGCATTGGAGATGAGGCACTGATGAACGGGCCTCTATTGAAGGGTCTCGCTAACTTCCGGGTGGTCGGCAACTGGAAGGCATCCACAAACGGCGTTAGAAGAAGTGTCCGTGAAACTCTGCACTTGGACTATCCGGTTCGGCTCCCCGAAGGGGGCGGGACGGCAAGCTAGCGGGCGAGAGCAGCCTTCCGATTAAAGGATACTTGCAGGTTCGCGTGTTCGGGCAGATCTTCTGAAACGGCCAGAAGACATTGCTGGCCGTCGAGTTCGATGATGTCGGCAGAATAGATTGTGTCTAGGAGCTCACCGGAACGTGTTCGAAAGCGCGTAATGCGATTTCTGACTTGTCCCTTCTTGCGAACTTCCTCTAGCATGTGGGGGCGTTCGCCCGGATCATTCCAAACACCGATGTCGAAGACGGTGCGGCCCAGGAGTTCCTTGCAGGAGTAGCCGTACCTGCGCTCAAACGCTTCGTTCACGTCAATGAACCGACCCTCGGCAACGGTTGTGATGGAGAATGCAATGGGGCTCGACCGGAACACCTTCGTAAATTTGTCTTCTGAAAGCGTGCGGCTTTCTTCGGCTTGCTTCAACGCTTGTTCGGTCTGTTCCAAGTCCGCAAGGCGTTGTTCGAGCTCTGAGCCATAGATTTCCGCACGTTCATAGAGCCGTGCGTTTTGAATGGCCACTGCGGCCGGAATGGAGAGTGATTTCGCAAGCCGCTGGTGTTCGTGCGTGAAGAAATGAGGGTGCGTATCGCCGAGCGATAAAAAGCCTAGCACTTGTTGCGATGCGACGAGAGGAACGCACAGCCATGACCGCATGTGCGCATGCCCTTTGAAGCGCGACCATTCCGGTTCGTCATTGGTGTCAGGAATGAGCACGCTGTTCTTGGTGACAAGAGCCTGCATGAGAAAACCACTTTCCGTGGCGTCGAGAGTGTCGGGGCTCTTGGAAGTGCGGCCAGTTGCCTGGTGGTCTTGAAGTTCGCGCCCAAGAAAGAGGCGCGTATCTGTTTCCACTAGCAGAACGCGCGCGGACTCGCAGGGGATGAGCTTGAGCAAAGACCCAAGCAAGGTATCCAAAACACAATCCATTCTGAGGTTCTGCGTCAGGGCAAGCGTGGTTTTGCGGAAGGCGTCGGCTTCAGCCCATGCAGACTCGGCCAACGTAAGATTCTTAGCCATCTGTTCCTCGGCGGATTTTCGCGCGGAGATATCTTGAGAAACTCCCACGAGTCTGCGAATAACACCAGCGGAATCGCGCACAGGGGAACCTCTTACGGAGACCCAGCGAACAACGTGGTCTGGTCGAACAATTCGAAACTCTTCGTCCAAGTGTCCGGTGCGAGTCGCTTCATCAAGTCGAGTGAGAACGCGAACACGGTCCTCCGGATGGAATGTTTCCTGGTAGGACGCCGGATTATCGCGAAGGCTCGCGAGGGATCGTCCCGTGATCGTCTCGTACGCCGGGTTGACGTAGAGGACGTGTTTCGTCTCAGCGTCGAGCATCCAGTAGACTTCCTGGATGTTGTCGGCCATTTGCTGAAAACGCTCATCGCTCGCACGGAGTGCGGCTTCGGCCTGTTTTCTCAGGGAAATGTCGCGCAGTATGGCGACATGACGCCCGGGTAGGTAATTCGCCTTCGCGGTGTATTCAACGAAAACTTGGGTGCCGTCCTGGCGGATGAGTTCGACTTCGCCTTGCAGATGCTTGCGATCGAGGAAACGCTTCCAGACGTTCTCGAAATCGTCCACAGCTGAATGAAACGTCCGAATTGACCTACCCACAAGGTCGTTCCGAGAGGCTCCAAGGAGGCCAAGAGCCGCCGGATTCGCCTCGATGCAAATTCCTTCGTCATTAAGGATCAGAATAGCGTCAAGCGCACTATCGAAGATCGCTTGGAATTCGCGTCCAGTTTCGTCAAGAACTCCAACGGTTTCGTGCTGTTCGCGGCGCGACACAAACAGCAAGCGGGCTTGAAGGATAATCGTAATGCAAAGAGCTAACAAAACCGCCGCAAGCAACAGGAAAGAAAAACCTCCGGTATAAGATCGAGGACCGAAGGCAGCCGCGAGCAGCAGAACCGCGAAAATAAAGATGACCAATGAACCTAACTGAACCCAATGCAGGCGGGAACCGGCATGTCGAAGTGAGAGAGGATTATTCATCACGCTGCCGATCTGGAGGACGATGAGATTGTCGCGTATGACGCGGCTCGCAGGCCGTCATCAGCATCGTTCAGTTACGCAATGATACCGTCACCTTTAGGAGGCGATGCTACTCCTGGGTCGACCTTGAGTCAATACGACCAGATCTCCCATACCTTGATGATGGATCCTACCAGAGAACCGGGCTCGACAAGGGCGAAGTGTGGCGTTGGCTCCAGTGCTACCATTGTCTTGCAGTGCCCAAGAATGACTCGAGCGTACCTTCTAGGCGCGCTGCCACAGATCCGTTGAGGGCCAAGGTGTTTTCGTACTACACAAAAAAGGAACGCCAACTCGTGGAAGAGGCTGCGAAGCTTGAATCCAGAAGTTTGAGCAGTTTCGTGGCATTGGCCGCCCTTGAACGAGCCCGCCGGACTCTAGGCAGAAAATAAGCGCCACCCATCCCATGCATTGAAGGCTCGTTTTTATAATGGTAGCATTATCTAGTGTTAGAAGTACGATTGAACCTAGTCGTGAGCTTACTGCATGGTGCTTCGGCTGCCCAATTCGGCAGCGCGAAGAAAGTTCTGTGAATTCCTCTGACGCGATCAGAGGGTTCTCTCTCCCCGTGGTCGAGAAAATGGTTGGTAGCGGAGAAGTGGTGCTGACTACGCCAGCCCTCGGAATTGAAACTCCAGACAGTGCATTGATGACTCGCATTCAGGCGGGGGATCAGGGAGCGTTGGGTTGTTTATTTGAGCGATACGCGCGACTGCTTCGTAACATTGCAGCACGGATCCTCGGAGATGGCGCGGAAGCCGAAGATCTCGTCCAAGATCTGTTCCTACTGATTCAACGGAAAGCCACGAACTTTGACAGTTCAAAGAGTTCGCCAAGGTCATGGATCGTACAGTTGGTGTATCACAGAGCGATTTCACGTCGCCGCTATCTGGCCACGCGCCACTTTTACACACACGATGGAGTTGAAGACCTTGGGGAGCAAGTGGTCGGTGTAGCGACCATTGAGAACGATTATTCCGTCGAGGCGGTCTTGGGGCGTAATGGTCTAGAACAGGTGATGGAAGCTCTGTCCGAGGACCAACGCGAAACACTGCGCCTCCACTTTTTTGAGGGCTATACTCTCGCAGAGGTGAGCGAACAATTGGGCCAACCGCACGGGAATGTGAGACACCACTACTACAGAGGCCTGGCTCAGTTGCGAAAGCAAATGGCCAGGAGTAAGTTGCGGGTTGCCGAACGCTATGACAAGTAGCGACGGAGAAAGAGACGCTGGGGAGTGGCCGAACATGGGGCCGCATGAAGAGTTCCTGGAACTTTGCGCCCTCTCGACCTCGGGAGACCTGACCGAAGAGGAACAGAACAGGCTAAAGGCGCATCTCGCGGGCTGCGCAGAATGTCGACAAGCCCTAAAGGATTTTGAAGCTGCCGTCGATATTGGTGTGCCCTTACTAGCGTCCAAATTGTCAACTGTTGTTCGTTCCGAAGCGCCTGCATCACCGCGGACGGAACGACCGGAGGTGCCTGTAACGTTCGGGGGAATGGCTTCCGCGCCGCGCGACACACAAACTGCCATCTCGGCAGGAGATGAAAAGAGGGGCTTTGTGTTCGCCGGACGCAACGGCCACGAGCGTACACAAATAAATTGGAACTACGTGTGGATGCCGTTTGCTGCCTGTGTCCTGCTCACGATTTCATTGGGAATCTATGCGTATCGGGCTGGGAAAAACCAAAGTTCGCGATCTGCGCACGCGACTATTGACAGCGCGGATGCTCGAGTTGAGGCCCTAGAACAGCGGATTAGCGATGCCGGGCACGAGCGCGAAATGCTAAGAGCGCAGATCGCCGAGCGCGATAAAGTCATTGCCGAGCTACACGTTCAGACCGAA
>Ga0335072_10014187_pt1 | contig 11323 bp, 8 predicted proteins | sample Lox_Sample_21_FD_206725 | JGI IMG/M metagenome (GOLD analysis project Ga0335072, IMG submission 206725) | Soil microbial communities from Loxahatchee National Wildlife Refuge, Florida, United States - Lox_Sample_2.1 | ecosystem: Environmental > Terrestrial > Soil > Wetlands | place: USA: Florida...
CTCGCCCTACGCCGCGACCGGGTCATGCTGCCGGCCTGGGCCTACGTCATCGTGATCGGCGTCTCCGCCAACGCCTACACGTTCGCGAGGCTCTACAAGACCGCCGCCTCGCGGGCCGCACTGGTCACGAGCAGCAGTTCCAACCCCGCGCTTGTCTTCCTCTACGGCCGCCTGAACGGCGACTCGGTCGGCGCCCTGACCGCGTGGCGATACGGCGTGTGGGCGGCGCTATTCGCGGCGCTGATGACGATCTTCCTGGTCATCAGGCACACTCGGGCCGACGAGGAGTCAGGTCGCCTTGAGCTGATCAGGTCGGCCCGCGTCGGGCGGCATGCGACCCTGGCCTCGGCCGTCGCCGTGGCCGTCGTCGCCAACGTCGTGGTGACCATCGTGCTGTCGATCGCGCTGCCGCTGTTCGGCATGCCGCTGGCCGGATCGGTCGCGCTCGCGCTGGCCGTCGCTACCTGCGGGCTGGCGTTCGCCGGGATCAGCGCGGTCGCGGCGCAGCTCACCGCGAGTGCCCGCGCGGCCCGCGGCCTGGCGATCGCGGCGCTGGGCGCGTCGTTCCTGCTGCGGGCGGTCGGCGACGCGTCCGGCGCGCGCGGCCCGGGCTGGCTCACCTGGCTGCTGCCGCTCGGCTGGACGGAACTGCTCCGCCCGTTCGCCGGTGAGCGCTGGTGGGTCCTGCTGCTTCCGGTGGCCACCTTCGTCGCCGGCATCGCCCTGGCGTTCGCGCTGGCGGACCGCCGGGATCTTGCCGCTGGGCTGCTGCCCGACCGGCCCGGCCGCCCGTTCGCATCGCCCGCGCTGCGCGGCCCGCTGTCCCTCGCCTGGCGGCTGCAGTGGCCGTCGCTGGCCGCCTGGGCAGCTGGGCACGTGATCCTGTTCGCGGTGTGCGGCGCGGCGGGCAAGGGCATTGGCCAGCTGGTCGGCACGAGCAGCGCGCTGCGGACCGAGTTCACCCGGCTGGGCGGGCAGTCGCAGATCGTCAGCGCCTACCTCGCCGGGCTGATGCTGCTGGCCGGCCTCATGGCCAGCGGCTACGGGGTGGCGACCGTGCTGCGGCTGCGCACCGAGGAGGCCGGGAACCTCGCTGACCCGGTGCTGGCCGGCGCGACGGGACGGGTGCGCTGGGGACTGTCCCACGTGCTGGTCGCGGTGGCCGGGATGGCGTTGCTGCTGGCGATCGCGGGCCTGGCGGCGGGGCTCGGCTACGGCCTGCGAGCCGGCGCGGCCGGGCACTGGGCCACGGCCATGTTCGGGTCCGGCCTGGCCGAACTGCCCGCCACGCTGGTGATCGCCGGGGCCGCGGTGGCCGCGTTCGGCCTCGTGGCCCGAGCTTCGGTGGCGGTCGGCTGGAGCGTGGTCGGACTAGCGGTGGCGCTGAGCCTGTTTGGCACGGCGCTCCAGTTGTCCCGCTGGGTACTGGACGTCTCTCCCTTCAGCCACGTCCCGCACCTGCCCGGTGGGGCCGTGTCAGCCGCGCCCCTGGCCTGGATGTGCGGAATAGGGCTGGCGCTGACTGGCATCGGCCTGGCTGGCCTGCGCCGCCGCGACATCGGCTAGGGCGCGTTTGAGAAGTTACTGACCTGCCCGACAAGGGGCCTGGCCAGGGACTGAGGGTCCGGTGTTTATGCCTTGCTCGCGACCATCATGTAGTTCTCGGCCGCAAGATCGAACGTGCTCAGTTCCGTCTGGAGTCCGACCCGGTGCAGCCCGGCTTCGAGTTCCTCGTACCGGTAGGGCCAGCAGGACAGCAGTTCCGAGCGGACAAGAACCAGCCCGGTCGCATCAACTTGCGCGATCGCAATCTCGATGTGGTGCTCCTCCTCCCAGTGCGGCGCAATCTCCCAGCGGTAGACCACGACGGCATCGCGGCCGTTCCGGCGGACGAGTCGGTCCCAGATGTCCAGCCGGGAACCTCTGGCCCTCACGAGTTCCCAGGTGCGGGACGTGAGTACCAGGTGCCCGCCGGGGCGCAGAAGCCGTGACATCGACTCCAGGGCAGCACCCCTGCCTGTCGCGCCCGTGGCATGGTGAAGCGAGTTGCCAACGCAGAACACCATGTCGAACGTGCTGTCCTGGAAATGGCCGGGCAGCTCTTCCCAGTTCGCCCGTACGGCCCGGACGGATGCCCCGTACTCCTCAGACAACTCTGCAGTCCGACGAACCATCGCCTCGCTGGCGTCAGTTGCGACAACCTGCATGCCACGGCCGGCGAGGCCAACCGCCAGCTGCCCGGTTCCGCACGAACAGTCGAGGACGTGAGCGTTCGGCGGCAGGAGATCGAGGACGTCGCCGAACGACGCAGCGAACTCGGCTGGAGGCAGCTTTGCATCCGAGATGAGCCATTCGTACACCTCGGCAAGCACGTCATAACCTGTCACAACCACTACCTCCGTCACGCGGCAGACTCACGGCAGGACGTCAGTCCATCAGCGGAGCAGGCCGGGCACCAATGGTTTTCGCAGGGATGGTCCTGACGGTGTTCGTGGGTTGCCAGTTGTCCGCCTGAGTGGATGTCACCGGCTGGTTAGCCGGGAAGCTGCTCGTGAGAAGTTGTGTCACTCGCGAGGTTGCGGTGGCAAGGTAAACGTGCTCAGCCGAAGCGCGCGGCCACTGCGCGGTGCCGTTCGAGCCGGGCGATCCCGCACTCCACCGCGTGCCACTGCTTGCAGATCTCCGCATCGAGCGCGTACTCACGCCCACCACGCGAGCCGCGCTTGCGCCGGCGGGTCGCCTGATCAGCCTTGATCGGGATCGTTGCGCGGATCCCCCGCCGGGCCAGCAGCGCCCGATTGCCCCGGGAAGCGCACGCCTTATCGGCCAGCACCCGATCCGGTGTCGTGCGCGGCCGGCCAGGACCAAGCCGCGGCACCCGGATCCGCTCCACGCGAGGTCTCCGGTGGAGTGACAGTCATCTTGGTCGACGACTCACCTACCGGAGACCTCACGTCTACGCATGCTGCGACACACCCCCACCATCACATCGTGACCAGCAACACCCCAGACCACTTCTCAAACGCGCCCTAGACTCGGATGGATGAATGCCACCGCTTCCCGAATTCAGGACCGCCGGAGCTGAATTTAATAGCTCCGCGGCTAAGCAGGGATAAACGCAGGCAACTACCCCGTCAGCGGCATTTAAACCAATCAGCTGCTTACGTTTATGCTAGAAAATTTATACCCGGATTTTACCTTTTCGTGATGAAATCAGATATCGCACTGTTATAAATTCACGAAAACCACCGGCAGGGGCTGACGGCCTGACCGCACGATGGCGACCGCCATTCCCCGTTAGCAGGGACAGAGGAGCCTGTATGAATCCCCGCTGGCTGATCCTTCCCGCGTCCTTCGCGCTGGCCTCGGGCTCGCTGATAATGGCGGCCACCAGCAGCGCTAGCGCCGCACCCACCGCGCATCCCGCCACCTCGAGCGTCCGCCCCGGCGGCACCGTGGCGGGGTTCACGCCCGGCGGGCTGATGAAACAGCCCGCTGGCGCGCACGCCAGCCGCCACGGCCGCAACTACCAGGAAGACAGCACCAACTGGTCTGGGTACGCGGCGAGCGGGAGCGACGGCTCGTTCAGCAGCGTCTCGGCGAGCTGGACCGAGCCCAGCGCCACCTGCAACGACGACGGCGATGAGTACGCCGCCTTCTGGGTCGGGCTGGACGGCTTCAACAGCGACTCTGTCGAGCAGACCGGCACCGACTCCGACTGCTCGGGCGGATCACCGGACTACTACGGCTGGTATGAGATGTACCCGGCCGACCCGGTGTACTTCAGCAACCCGGTCGAGCCGGGCGACAGCATGTCCGCGTCCGTCACGTTCACCGGGACCGACACCTACACGCTCGTGCTGACGGACAGCAGCCAGGGCTGGACCCAGACTGAGACCGAGCACGAGAGCGGCCTGGCCAACTCCTCGGCCGAGGTGATCACCGAGGCGCCGTCGTCAGAGTCCGGCCCGCTGCCCCTAGCCGACTTCGGCACGGTCGATTACGCCAACGCGACGGTCAACGGCCAGTCCATGGACGCCGATAACCCGACGCAGATCGACATGGTCGGCAATAGTGGCGACCAGCTTGACACCACGAGCTCAATGGACGGCTCGGGCGACTTCAGCAACACCTGGCTGGCGGAAAGCTAGCGCAGCCTCCAGCGCCGCCTGATTTCCGGCCGCCGCGTAAAGAAAAAGACCATCGCCTGCCCCTGCGTGAAGATCATCGCAAAGGCATACGATTTCTCACAAACCCCAACCGGTTGGGAGACGCCCATGAGGCCAGTGAGACATGTGTGCCTGAATCACTTCCGATGGCTTATCGCCTTCGCCGTTACCATCCTCGTTCTTGGCGGGGCGGCCGCCGCCGACGCCGCCAGTGGCCCAGCGCACCTCAAGACCGACGCCACCGTGGGCGCCAGCCCGTCCGGGGTAAAGGCCGCGCTGGCCGGGGGCACGCAGGCTCCGGGCGGCCCGCCCGAGTTCACCACCACGGCCGACCCGGTCTCCCTTGACGCTCCCGTGCGCGTCCCGCCGACCAGGCCGACGGTCGTCACGATCGCCGACAACGCGCCGTTCGGCAACGCTCCCTCGCCGAGCACCGACACCGTCGCACTGCCGAACGGCCACTGGTCCACGGTCGTCATGAGCATCACCGGCACCGAGAAGGGCCGCCAGTACGACCGGCTGGCTGAGGTGTACGACGGTCCCACCCAGATCTTCCTGGGCGTGACCCCCGAGCCCACCCCGGCCGGCATCACCTGGCACGTGCAGAAGGACATCACCGGGTACCTGCCGATCCTGTCGGGCACGCGATCCTTCTCCACGTACGTGGACAACTACCTGAGCAGCATCGACACCGGAATTCCGGTGCTCACCGTCAAGCTGTACTTCTACCCGGCGGGCGGCGGGTACGCGGCCGCCCACGTCGCCACCACCAGCGACCCGGGCCTGGCCGGCGACGCGATCAACCAGGCTGGCCCGGCCACCCCAGCCGACGACCCGGGCGTACCTAACGACGTAGTCACGCTGGTGCCGTCCGGCGACACCTCCGACTTCAACACGATCAACGCGGGATCCTCCCTGAGCGCCACCGTCACCCTCCCGGACGACATCCGCTCGGCCAGCCTGGACCTGTACGCCGTCGGCCAGAGCACCGACGAGTTCTGGTGGGGCCTGACCCCCGCGTTCCGCGAGATCGACGTGTCGGTCGACGGCCGGCCAGCCGGCGTGGTCTGGCCGGACGCCTTCGTCTACACCGGTGGCGTGAACCCGCTGATCTGGCGACCACTGACCGGCGTCGACACCCTGGACATCCCGTCCTACCGGCTGGACCTCACCCCCTTCGCGGGGCTGCTGAGCAGCGGCGGCCCGCACACTATCACGCTCACGGTCGCCGGCAACGCGGGCTACTGGCTGGCCGGCGGCGCGCTGCTGCTGTCGGCAGGCGGACCCGCCGTGTCCGGGTCGGTCACGGCCGACACGCTGTCCCTCCCGACCAGCTCCGCGGTGACCACCAGCGACGCGCTCGGCTCCCCGGCCAGCGTGACCTCCGCCGAGTCGGCGTCGGCGTCCTACCGCATCGCCGGCACGGTGACCCAGGGCGGCCGGACCTGGACCGACGCGCTAAGCCAGTCGCTGCAGTTCGCAGGAGACCAGACCAACATCGACTCCTCCTGCACCACCGACTGCTACCAGTGGGTGCACCAGGAGACGACGTCCGCGGCCACCGAGACCGTCAGCGGGCGGTACGGACGGCCCGTGACGCGCCACGACGACACCAGCTGGACGATCGACGCGCCCAACGGCTACCAGCAGAACACCGACGGCTCGGACTTCTTCATCCCGGCCTCGGTGAGCCAGTCCTACACCGACGTGGCGTCCGGGGGCGGATACGCCACGAGCCTGTCGGAGTCCGTCACCGGCTACGGCGCCCTCGAAGAGGACAACAGCGCGGCCACGATCACCAACGGCGACACCACCGGCATCATCACCGTCCATGATGGCGGCTACGTCTACCAGCGGACAATCGTCACCCACGGTGGCACCATCGTCCAGGACCTCACCAGCTAGCGGCAGCTAGCAGGGCACGCGCCGGGGCCATGGCGGCCATGGCCCCGGCGCACCCGGCGGCGGGCTACAGCAGGGCGTCCCGCAGCCGGCCCCGCGCCGCCACCAGCGACGGGCCATACCAGGTCAGGTCCCGGCCAGAAACCAGCGCCACCCGGCGTCCTGGGAACTCCTCCGGGCCGTCGGCCTCGGTGAACGCGTACGGCTCATCAGGGAGCACGACGACGGCCGGGTCCTGCGCGAGGATGTCGGACACCTCCACCCGCGGGTACCGATCCGGGTGGTCAGCGAACGCGTTCACCAGGCCGAGCCGGGCGATCATGTCGCCGGTGAAGGTGCCCGCGCCGACCACCATCCACGGGTCGCGCCACACGCACACACAGGCCCGAGTGCCCGGACCCGCCTCAGCCGCGGCCGGGCCCCACTCGCGCTCGGCCTCCTCCAGCCAGCCGGGTACCGGCCACCCCAGGGCCAGGGTGAACATCCGCCGCATTGAGGCCAGGGCCTCATCCACCGAGCGGATGACCGTCACCCAGACCGGAATCCCGGCGGCCCGCAGCCGGTCCACATCGAGCTTCCTGTTCTCCTCCTGGTTAGCGAGCACGAGGTCCGGCTTGATGGCGATGATCGCCGAGACATCGGGGTTCTTGGTACCGCGGAACCGGGGCACGTCCAGGTCGGCCGGATGGGAGCACCACTGGGTCGCGCCGACGAGCGTCAGCGGGCGGGTGACGGCGATCGACTCGGTCAGCGACGGGACCAGGGACACGATCCGCGCCGCCGGGCGCCGTACGGCGGTGGGGACGCCAAGGTCGTCGAGGGGGAACTCATCAGTGCCAGTCACACCCCCGACGCTACCTCGCGATCGCCCTGCCCCCGGCCCCGGCTCCTTCGCTCATCCGGCGATCGTGGCGAATCCCTCCCGCCAGGTCGGGTAGCGCGGGACCCAGCCGAGCTCCTTCTTCGCCTTCGTGTTGGAGGCTCCCCTGGCCTCGGTCGCCATCGACAGGCCCGATCCCATGATGAGCCGCGCGATCCACTCGGGAACGCGGCGGGGCGGGCGGGCGCCCAGCGCCGAGGCCAGCACCGGGAGCCACTCCCGCATCGGCGCGGGCTCATCGTCGGTGATGTTGTAAATGGCCGGGCCGTCAGCCTCAAGGGCCGCCACGGTCGCCGCGGCGGCGTCGTGCAGGTGGATGAACGACATCATGCCCCGCCCGTCACCGACCAGCGGGTACTGGCGCCTGGCCACGGCCGCGGTCATCTGGTCGGGCGCACCGTAGAAGCCGCCGTAGCGCAGCGCGATGCCGCCCGCCGCCGTCACCGCCGCGTCGAGGTGGGCCATCGCGGCGAACGTGACGGCCGCGCTGGCCGGCGGGGCCGCGAGCAGCGGGGCGTCCTCGGACGCGACCGGCTCGGGCGACGCGTACCGGTAGGGCGCGAAGCTCTGGGCGACGAGCTTGCCCACGCCGGCCGAGCGGGCGGCGGCGATCACGTTATCCGTGCCGTCGGTCCGCAGCCGGTTGGTCGGCGCGAACGTCTTGTCCAGGCTGCGCCCGAACCGGCTGCCGGCCAGGGCCGTCGCCTGGTAGATGACCGCGTCCGGGCGGATATCGGCCAGCACCGCCCGGGTGGCCGCCCCGTCCAGGACGTCAAGCACCACTGGCGTGGCCCCCAGGGAGCGGATCCGGTCGTTCTTTTGTGCAGAACGGGAAGTTCCCGTCACTTCTGCGCCCCGCTCGGTGAGCTGACGGGTGATGTGGGCTCCCACGGCGCCGCTGGCCCCGATGACGAGTACTCGCATGACGTTCTCCCTGTGGTCACACCGGGCGGGCCGGGCGTGTCAGTGTTGCTGTGTACCTCCGATGACACGCGGCGGACGGAGAACGTGACCATTGAGCGATGACGCGGCCGGGCTGTTCGAGCAGCACCGCCCGCACCTGCGGTCGGTGGCCTACCGGATGCTCGGCTCGGTGGCCGAGGCCGACGACGCGGTGCAGGAGACCTGGGTGCGGTTCGCCGCCGCCGGGACTGAGGGCGTTGACAACATCGGCGGCTGGCTGACCACGATCGTCACCCGGACTTGCCTGAACGTGCTGCGGGCGCGAGCCGCCCGGCCGGAGCGGCCGGCCGGCGTGCACGTCCCTGACCCCATCGCCGTCCACGCCGACGGCGCCACGCCCGACCCGGAGCAGGAGGCGCTGCTGGCCGACTCGGTCGGTCTCGCACTGATGGTGGTGCTGGGCACGCTGACCCCGGCCGAGCGGGTGGCGTTCGTGCTGCACGACGTGTTCGACGTGCCGTTCGCGGCGATCGGGCCGATGGTCGGCCGGTCAGAGCAGGCGGCCAGGCAGCTGGCCAGCCGGGCGCGCCGTCAGGTCAGGGAAGAAGGCCCGAGCCTCCCCGACGTGGGCCTGCCCCAGCAGCGGGCCGTCGTCGACGCGTTCTTCGCGGCGGCCCGCGCGGGCGACTTCGACCGGCTGGTCGGACTGCTTGACCCGGACGCCGTCATCCGGGCCGATGGCGGCCCGGCCCGGCCCGGAATGTCGCTGGTCATGCGGGGAGCCGAGCCAATCGCCCGGGCGACGATCGCCACCGCCAGCCCGCGGGCCGACTTCACCCCGATGGTGGTCAACGGGGTCGCCGGGATGCTCATCACGGTCAGCCGGCGGCCGGTCTCGCTGATCGCGGTCACGGTCACTGGCGGCCGCGTGACCGCGCTTGACGGCATCACCGACCCGGCCAGGCTGCGAGGCCTGCCGCTGCCGTGACCGGTAACTCGTCCTCGCCGAGGGTGATGATCTCGGCCGAGACGATCTCGATGATCTTCTCCTCGGCTCCGGTCAGGTCGCTGTACGTGCGCCGCTCGACGCGGACCGCGCGGGCCAGCGTCTCCCGGGCGGGCTTATGGCCTTCCTTCTTGCGGTCGCTGTAAACCTGGTAGGCGAGCGTGGCGATAGCGACGATCAGCCCGCCCAGCGCGACCGGGTCGAAGAACTGCGCTGGCGGCTGGTCCTCCCCTCCGCTGTACAGCGCGGCCTCTACGTCGGTTTCCACCCGTGCCCCGAATTGCGGCCTCAGCTCCCTGGCCGTCGCCCGCGCGGCCGCGGCCACCACCGGGTCGATCACTGCCCATCCCCTTCCCGAAGCTGCTGCTCCACGTAATCCCTGACCGCCTGGGGCAGCTCGGCCCCGGTAACGTCGCGCCAGGTCTCCTCCAGTGTTGGCAGGCCAAGCACGCCAGTGAGCACCGCAAGGTTTCGTGGTCCCGGTCCGGTCAGCGGATGAGGGAACTCCTCGAACAGGGCCACGCCCCTAACTGTCCAGGCCAGGGCTTCGGGGAGCCGGTCTCGCTGCACAGCCAGCTTGCCAACTTGCACAAGGGTCAAAGCCACACCCGGCCGGTTCCCAAGCTCCTCGCTGAGGGCCAGGGACTTGCGGTACCACTCCTCCGCCTCACCGAGACGCCCCTGGTCCTCCGCCACCATTCCCAGCTGGTGATACGTGCTCGCCATATACGGCCGGTTCCCGACCTCCTCCTCAAGGGTCAGGGCTCGGCGATACCAGTCCTCGGCCTCCCCTTGGCGCCCCTGGCCCCGCGCCACTATCCCCAGCTGGTGATACGTACTCGCCATCCCCGAACGGTCACCGAACTTCTCCTTCAGGGCCAGGGACCGGCGATACCACTGCTCCGCCTCGTCAAGGCGCCCCCGCTCCTGGGCCGCCCTGCCTAGCTGGTGATAGGCCTTCGACATGGCCGGCTGGTCACCAGCTTCCTCCATGATGGCCAGGGCCCGACGATACCAATCCTCCGCCTCACTCAAACGTCCCCGCCCCAGCGCTACCGTCCCGAGCTGGGCATATGTATTCGCCAGCCCCAAACGGTCACCGCCCTCCTCCTTCAGGGCCAGGGACCGGCGATACCACTCCTCGGCCTCGCCCAGGCGTCCTCGTGACTGGGCCACATTTCCCAGCTGGTGATAGTCGATGGCCAGATGATGTCGTTGCCATGATGAGGGATCCAGCGACTCGAGCGCGGTGATGATGCTCTGATACCCGCGCTCGGCCTCGTCAAGGTGGTGGCGGTACTGTTCACGGACCGCTTGGGCACTGGTGACGAACATCCACAGTCCTCCTCGCGGGGTATCCGGCCGAGGGGCTAGGCCATCCGGGGACTCCGTTGCCAGGCGTACCCTTTCCGTCCAGGTGTCGGCCTCAACCGCGTGGCCCTGGGCGTCCCAGTAGTCAACGAGTGGCTCAATGAGCGACTGCGCCTCTGACCACAACTCATGGTCCAGCGCGTAGCCGAGAAGGGCGCCCAGCGTAAGGTGCTCGAGGCTGATCACGGTGAAGGCAAACCCGGCCTCACCCGATTGATTCTCGTGCGTTAGCCAGAGTCCCAGCTCGGCATGCGCGGTCAGCAGCGCTCGTGTCGCCCGGTCGCGGGCAGGGTCAGGCCCGCCGGGTTCCTCGCCCCGCCAGGCGGCGGCCAGGAAGCTCGGCAGCGCCGGATGGATGCCGTACATGCCGCTGCCCATGCTGGTCAGCAGGCCGACTCGGGTCGCGTCGTCGAGGGCTGCCACCCAGTCATCCTTGGTCGCGCCCGCGAACCGCGCGGGCGCTTCGGGCCGCCGAGCAAACAAGCCAAGCACGTCAGCGTCAGCAACCCGCTGGAGCAGGGAGATGGCGGGAAGCAAGCGCCGCGTGGACTCGGCCAGATGGGCATAGGAGTAGGCGACGCTGGCGGCGAGTGAACTCGTCCGGCCCGGCCCGGCTGGCCCTTCCTCGGCCAGCGGCGCGGTGCCCTGCAGCCGGGCCAGCAACACCTCCGCGGTCGTCGTGCCCAGGCGGGGCAGGATGAGCCGCAGGCTCAGCGGGTGGCCGTCCAGCCATTCCATGAGCTCGCCGAAGGCGCGCGCCTTCCGGTGATCGCGGGCGGCTGGGTATGGTGCGAGCAGCATGTCGGCGTACTCGGCGGCCTCGTGCCTGGCTAGGCCGCCAACTTCGATCCTGCGGACCTCGCCCAGCCAGTCCTCGGGGGTGCGGCTGGTGATCAGGACCGAGCTCTTGCCACGAGCGGCCAGGGCGGCCAGGAACGTGCGGAGCTGGCCGCAACCCTCCTCGTCCAGGGGCGGAGTGGCGCGGCCGGGGTCGGGCATGGACCGAACCGACTCGAAGTTGTCCCAGATCAGCAGCATCCGGTGGTCAGCCAGGGCGGTCAGGACGATGTCGCGCCGCTGCCCGGCGGCAAG
>Ga0335072_10014188_pt1 | contig 11323 bp, 9 predicted proteins | sample Lox_Sample_21_FD_206725 | JGI IMG/M metagenome (GOLD analysis project Ga0335072, IMG submission 206725) | Soil microbial communities from Loxahatchee National Wildlife Refuge, Florida, United States - Lox_Sample_2.1 | ecosystem: Environmental > Terrestrial > Soil > Wetlands | place: USA: Florida...
TTGGCCCACGCAATGCCGACAAAATGCTTCTTCGATTTGCTGAGCGCCAGCAGCGCGCCCACACCAAAGGACACGATGGCCATGCCGACGGCCGCGCGCACGCGGCGATGAACGTCCTGTCCGTAACTGATCTCGGTGACCGACGCCGCCGGCAGCACGACGAGATCTTTGCCGTCCTGCACGAAGCGGATCTGATTCGACTCGATGTACATCTTCACTTTCGAGCCGGTTTTGACACCGGGCAGCGAGCCGCCGTCGTACATCACTCCGTAGCCCGAATCGCCGGCAAACAACGTCGCCGGAACGATGAGACATAAAGCCAAAGCAAGCATGCCATGAAGAAAGCGCGTCATTGGAACTCCCCCGGAACTCAACGAAATACTAGTGACGACTTCGCGGGCCGCAGCTGAGATTCAGCGATGCGATCAGTACGTTGGTAATCCTGCTCAAGCAGGCGAATCGCCCATAGCCCGCCCGGAATCCACCCACCAGGGCCTGGGCAGCGGGAATCGAAGCTGCGGACACTATCCTGTTCATCAGGAGAATCACGAATGGTTTTTGGTGTGATCGGAGTGGGATCGATCGCGTCGGCGATGGTGAGGGGCTGGTGCCGGGACGACCAGGCTCAGCAAGTCCTGTTGTCTCCGCGCAATCCGCAAGTGGCTGCCAGCCTCGCGGCGGCATATCCCAGCGTCCACGTCGCGGAGAGCAACGAAGCCGTCGCGGGCGAATCGCCGCTGGTTCTGCTCTGCCTGCGGCCGGCGGATGCCGGCCTGCTGCGCAAACTCTCCTTCCGCAAAGATGCGTCGGTGATCAGCGTGATGGCGGGCATTTCAATCCGCGAACTCGGAGAACTGGTCGGACCGGTTGCGAATATCGCGCGCGCCATACCTCTGCCGCCGGTGGCCGTCGGGCGCGGGGTGACGCCCCTCTATCCGATGATCGAACCGGCACGTTCGCTCTTCGAGCGCCTCGGAACGGTGGTCGAGGTCGCCGATGAATCGTCGTTCAATCTCTTCTCCGCGTCGTCGGGAACGGTTGCAGCCTACTTCGCTTATCTGGCGCAGATCAGCGACTGGATGGCAGCCCACGGGATCGACGCGCGCGCAGCGCGGCAATATGTTGCGACGCTGTTTGGCGAGCTGGCCGGGTCGCTGCAGGATGAGGATGCCGACTTTGAGCGCATGGCGAAGGAGCACACGACGCCCGGTGGCATCAACGAGCGCTTCCGGCAGATTCTGACCGAGCAGGGCGTGTGGGACGCCGTTGAGGGAGGGCTGGAGCAAATCCGCGAGCGGCTCGAAGCGCGGGCGGCGCGGCAGAGTTAAGGAGTCGCCGAGCCGCCGCCGACTTCACGCCATCTGCATTTCCGGCTGGGGCACAGGCTGCTCCGTGGCGCCGCGATGAACGCGCAGGTTGTCGAGCGCGTACTCGATGTAGCGGGCATCCATCTGCGGAACGATTTCCATGAAACGGCAGGTGGCGATCACCTGATCGACGATGAACTTAGGCTGATACGCCGCCAGTTCGAGGCCCTTCTCCTTCACGATCTTGTAAACGATGTTGTCGAAGGCTTCGTCGGAGAGAGAGATGCCATGTTTGGAGCACTCCGTTTCGAAGATGCGGCGGAAGGCTTCGAGAGTCGGCGCTGCCACCTCGATCTTGTAGGGCAGACGGCGGAGAAACGCGGGATCCATCAGATCTTCGGGCTCGATGTTGGTCGAGAAGATGACGAGTTCCTCAAAGGGAATGCTGAAGCTCTTGCCGGTGTGGAGCTTGAGGTAGTCGACGCGGTTTTCGAGGGGCACGATCCAGCGGTTGAGCAGCGCCGTGGGGCTGACGATCTGGCGGCCGAAGTCGTCGATGATGAAGCACCCGCCGAGCGCCTTGATATGCAGCGGAGCCTCGTAATAGTGACCGGTGGGGTTGTAAAGCAGGTCGAGCATCTCGAGCGTGAGTTCGCCGCCTGCGATCAGGAAGGGCCTGCGGCAGGCGACCCAGCGGTGGTCAAGCAAATCGCGGCTGGCGGGCAACAAGGCGTCGTCGGCAAGACCGGCGCGATCGACGGCGACGTGCACGGCGGGATCGAAGACGCGGATGATCTGTCCCTCGACGGAGATGGCGTACGGCAGATAGATGATGTCGCTGAAGACGCTGGCCATGCAGCGGGCAATGGTGGTTTTTCCGTTGCCCGGCGGCCCATAGAGCAGCATGGCGCGGCCCGAGTTCAGGCCTGGTCCGCACTGCACCAGGAGCGCGTCGCTGAACGTAAGGGAGCCGATGGCTTTACGAATGCGTTCGAAGGTGATGACTTCGTTGGTGAGCTTCTGGTGGATCACCTGCTCGTTGAACTGGTCGAGGGGAACGGGCGCGGGACCTACGTAGCCGACCTGCGCGAGCGCGTCGAGCGTCCAGCGCGTACCTCCGTCGGTGAGAGCGTAGCTGGCGCCGCCGTAACTGTCGGCGCCGCGCACGCCCAGCGACTGCAGCAGCTTGCGGTCGACCGCCATCTGCACCATCTCGGTGACCATGCGCGAAGGCAGCTTGATGGCGTCGGTGATCTGGCGGATGGTCTGCAGACGCGCGGAATAGATGAGCTTCATCATCAGGCCCATCAGATCGACGCTGTCGATGCCGGTGGCGGCCAGACTGGCGGGCTGGGTGGGAACGTGATGCAAAAACGCGTCGAGCGCTTCTTCGGTAAGAATTCCCAGGGCTACGAGGTTCTCGCCCAGGCGGCCGCCGTGGGTTTCCTGGCGTGCGAGCGCATTGGCTATGTCCTCGACGGTGACGAGCTTCGCCTGGACCAGCAGATCTCCTAACTGCAATCGCGTAGCGATAACATCCCTCCTGAAACCAGTTTTCCGCTGACGCTTTTGAGGAGCGACGCGCGTCAGAATAGCACCCGAAAGATCGGAGACAAATGCGACATTCGAGGGATTGGTTCTGCGCAATTCGAACAGGAACCACGGCAGGCGCTCAGCAGAGAGCCGCAGTCGCGACTGGGGTCCGATGATCTAGAATCAACCCGGTCCCCTAATCAACCGGTTCCCGTGAAAGATCGCCATGAGCCGAGTTCTGATCATCGACAGTCCTGACCCTGTCAGCCGCGAAATCGGCGAACTCCTGACCGGCGCGGGGTTGCCGTTCGAGTACGCAGCCGGCCACATCGATGCCCTGCACCGGCTGCGCTGCCGCGCCTTCGGGGTCATCATCACCAGCGCCGACGGCGTTATCGACGAAGCTCTCGCTCTCCTCGAGGAGATGCGGCTCATCCGGCCCAACCTCAAGTGCATTGTGCTCGCCCCCTACAGCACGCCGAACGAGGTCATCGCAGCGCTGCGCGCGCGCGTCTTCGGATGCTTCACTTCGCCGTTCGACGCGCACGAGATCTTCTGCGTCGCGCACAACGCGGCCACCGGCGACGATTCAAACGAAGACATCGAGGTGATCTCCGCGCGCCCCGGCTGGATCGCCGTCCGCGTCAACTGCCGTCTCGCCACGGCCGACCGACTCATGTCGTTTGCGCGGGAGTTCGCCGCGCAGCTGCCCGAGACGGCGCGGCAGGAGATCATGCTGGCGCTGCGCGAGATCCTCGTCAACGCCATGGAGCACGGCGCCGCGTTCAATCCCGATCAGGTCGTCGAGGTGAATGCCATTCGCACGGCACGCACCATGACGTTTCGGGTACGCGATCCCGGCGCGGGATTCCGCAAGGAAGCGATCACCCATGCCGCGCATTCCAACACCGCCGACGATCCCACGGCCCACATTGTGCAGCGCAGCCAGCAGGGGATGCGCGCCGGAGGCTACGGACTTCTGCTCGCCGCCGGCACTGTCGACGAACTCATCTACAACGAACAAGGCAACGAAGTTCTCCTCATCAAGTATCTGGACCCGCCCGCTCCCCAGGCTTAAGGGGCGGGGCGGCAGTCAGGTGAGTTCCGTGAAGTCCGGGTCGGAGGCTGCGAGCTTGTCATGGAGAAACCACTCGCTCTGGAGAGAGCGATGCAGATGTCTCCACTGCTCGAGGATCTCCTCGCGTTGTCCGACCCAGCACTCAGGCTCGTCATAACAGCAGTCTGACTGCAGCAGAGCATAGCGGTCATCCAGTTCGCTTCGAAAGACCATGAGGGTGACGTGCCTTTGTTGCCTTACACGATGGTGATAGATTGCACGGGCAATGAATCGCCGCTGCTGTTCCACGGTGATGGTCCTTCCAATGGAGTCGGGCCGCAAAGCGACCAGGATCGCTTCGCATGCCTCATCGGCAGTTTTCCCCGCCGCAGCAGAGCAAAGGCTGCATCAGGGGTCTTTCCTCCGCGATCTCGGGGCAGACGCGGAAGGCCGACGGGACTGGCCGTTGCCCGCTGAAATTGGTTCAGGAGGCCTCATGCCCTTCCCGCTCGAGCCGATACATGGAGGTGAGTGCCGCCATGGATCTGGAAATACTGCGCGACTATCTGGTCGAATCGCGGGAACTGCTGCAAGGCGCCCAGGAAGATGTTCTCCGGCTGGAAGGCAATCCCGGCGACGATGAAGCGCTCGCTTCCATTTTTCGGGCGTTCCACACGATTAAGGGCGGCGCGGGTTTCCTCGAAGCGCCGAATCTGGTGGCCTGGGCCCACGATCTGGAAGATCTGCTCGACAAGCTCCGCGCCCATGCCCTGCCGGTAACTTCCGCGCGTATCGACGCCATCCTGCGGGGCATGGACGTCATCACCGCGATGTTCGCCGAGCTGGGCGACGAACGGGAGCCCAGTCCAGGACCGGCAGATCTGTCCGCGACCATCCGCAGCCTGTCGGCAACCGAGCCGCAGCCTGCGCAGGAGCAGAAGAGCCTGCTTCCCGTCGACGCGATCGAGGCTCCCGCGAACGGGGCTTCGGCCTCCGCAACGGCACAACGGCCGGCGGGGCGGGGAGCCGAATCCGTCGAAAGCTCTCTGCGGGTGGAAGCCAATCGCCTCGATGCGGTCATGAACCAGGTGGGAGAGCTGGTCCTGCTGCGGAACCGCCTCACCTCCGCGGTGGGGGCGCTGAGCCGCGAGGACGAGAACATGTCGCGGATCGCGCGCGAGATGGATCTGCGCGTCAGCGATCTGCAGAACACGGTGATGCGACTGCGCATGCAGCCCTGCCGCCGGCTCTTCCAGCAGCTCCCGCGCGTGGTGCGCGACGTATCGCGCCAGCTCGGCAAGGACGTCCACCTCGAAATCGCCGGAGAGGATGTGGAGATCGACAAGACCGTCGTCGATGCCCTGGCCGGACCCATGACTCATCTGGTTCGCAACAGCCTCGATCACGGCATTGAGATGCCCGAGGCGCGGCGCGCGGCGAACAAGCCGCCGGCAGGCCTGCTGCGCCTCGCCGCGGTGCATCTCGGCGATAAGGTGCGCATCGAGGTCTCCGACGACGGCAGGGGAGTCGACCGGCAGGTGGTGACCCGCAAGGCCGTCGAAAAGGGGATCATCACGGCGGAACAGGCCGCCGGCCTTTCCGAGCAGGACGCGCTCGAGCTGATCTTCCGTCCCGGCTTCTCGACGCGCGAAGAGGCCTCCGATCTTTCCGGGCGCGGCGTTGGCATGGACGTGGTGAAAGAGACCACCGACAAACTGCGCGGCCGTCTGACGATCGAAACCCAGCCCGGCCAGGGAACGCGGATCGCGATGGAATTCCCGCTGACCCTGGCGGTGCTGCCGGTCCTCTATCTGCGCGTGCGCCACGACACCTACGCTCTTCCGGTTTCGAGCATCGACAGCCTCGCGGATCTGGAAGAGCACCGCGTGCACCGCCTCGCGGGGCGGGTGAGCTATCGGGTGGACAGCACGCAGACCGTTCCGCTTGTGGATTTGGGAGCGATCCTGCAGCATCGCCCTCTGCGTCTGGGCGCCGAGAACGTGGAAGGGGTTCTCACCGAACGAGGACTCTTTGTGGTGTCGGAGGTACTCGGCAATGAGGACTCCGTGGTGCGGCCGCTGGACTTTCTGTCGGGCCGCAGCCTCTATCAGGGCGCCACCATCTCCGGGCGCGGCAACGTCGTGCTGATCCTCGATGCCGCGGCACTGAGTGCGGCCGGACTGGAAGCCGCGGAAGGAGCGGACTGATGGACATCGGCCGCATCATGCAAATCATGGACGCGTCCTTTCGGACGCGGAGAACGATCGAGCGTTCGCTGCATGAGATCGACCGGCGCGCTCTGAATGCAATGGTGCTGGTCAAGCGGCACGGCAACAAGCTGGCCAGCTACGGCGTCGTCGCGCAAAGCTTCCGCGAACAGGCGGTTCAGCTGAAGCGAGCCGCGACCCCGCTCCAGCAGTCCATCGCGCCGCTGGTGCGCGTGCAGATGCGCATCCTGCAGGACGACCGGATGCTGGGGATGTTCCGGCGCGCCGCCGGGGCCGCCGGCGACAGGGACCGGGCGCTGGCGTGTTTCGATCAGTCGGAATCGGCCTGGCGCCGCAATATCGAAACGCAGCGGTCCGAGGTCATCGCCATCCTGCGGCGCCTGACCGACACGGTGAGCCGTCTGCAGGAGGGAATTACCGAGCAGGAATACGTCGTCACAAACGGGCGGATCGAGGCGGCGCTGTCAGAGCAGAGCGGCGCACCGCTCATGCGGGTCTCGCATGAGATGGGCCTGGCCGTGGCCAAGGTACGCGACGCGATCTGGAATTATCGCGGCGAGTTGGAGGAGGTATTGCATGAAAGCGGCGCCGGTATTTGAAGCGGGAGATCACCGCTGGTGGGTTTTGTACGACGCGGACGAGCGGCGGGTGATCGATTCCAACGTATATGTGGTGGAGTCGGCCGGACAGAGCGCGATCCTCGATCCTGGCGGATTCGAGATCTTTCCCCAGGTCCTCGCCGGCGTCGCGGAGGTTGTGCCGCCGTCTACGGTTACCCGAGCGTTCGCCTCGCACCAGGATCCCGACATTGCGTCGAGCCTCCCGCTGTGGAATGCCTGCAATGCCGGCATCCAGTGGCATGTTCCGGCGCTGTGGGAAGGCTTCATCCGCCATTACGGCGCGCTCAACGCGGACTTCGTCAGCATCCCGGACGAGGGCAGCGCCATGGTGGTGGGGGGGCAGAAACTGGAAATCGTTCCGGCGCACTACCTGCACGCCTCGGCCAACTTCCATGTCTACGACGCCGAGGCCCGGGTGTATTTCAGCGGCGATGTAGGCGCGGCGCTTCTGCCGCCCGGACACAGCATCTGGGTGGGCGGCCATCAGGGGGGCGATTCGGCCCGCGCATTCGATGAGCACATCGAGAATGCCCGCTATTTTCATCAGCGCTGGATGCCTTCCAACGAAGCGAAGAAGGACTGGCTGAGCCGCGTCGGCCAGCTGGACATCGACTATCTTTGCCCGCAGCACGGAGCCATCTACGCGGGCGACAACGTAGAGCGCTTTCTGAACTGGTTCGACGGCCTGACCGTCGGCACTGCGATTTCCCGATAAGGAGTCTGAACATGGCCAGCACCGTCATCACCCATCATGGGCCCTCAGGAAACGGCAAAGCTCCCGCCCAGCCGGTACCCGCCAGGTCTTCCGGCCGAGCGACGCGCAGAAGGCAGAACCCCGGGAGGCCCGGCCCGCACTCGCCGGCGAAGCCGCCCCGCGAACGGATGGCTGGCGCGCAGGCGCGCCAGGTGCTGCTCGAGCATGCGCGGCTGCTGCTGGAACCGCTGTCGAGCCTCGAGATGCTCTGCGAGGCGGACGAGAAGATGGAAAACAGCATCTTCTACATGAACCGCGCCGCCACGGAAGTCATGAATCTGAATCATCGGCGGCTGAACGCCAGCCTGCGCGGAGCCGATGTGCGCAATGCGCTGGGCCGCTCGATTCATCAGTATCATCGCGATCCGGAACGGATACGCAATATCTTCCGCGCCCTGATGACCGACCCCTCGCGGCAGCACAACACGGAGCTGGTCCTGGGCGGCGTCACGTTTGCGCTCTGCTTTACCCCCGTATGCGTCGAAGAGGGGCGGGTCCTCGCCTTCCACGCCTCCTGGCGCAACATCAGCGATGCGAAGCTTGCCGAGGACGTGATTGCCAGCATGAGCCGCGCGGCTTCCTCGAACGTTGCCTCCCTGATGGATGTCGCCGGAGAAACCGATCGAGCCATGAAGGCGGTCGGCGGCACGCTGAACGGTCTGGCGGGAGCCGTGGCCGACAGCCGCAAGGCGTCCCAGGGACTGATCGCCCAGGTGGGCGCGATCGGGCGCATCGCGCAAACCATCCGCGAGATTGCTTACCAGACGAACCTGCTGGCCCTGAATGCCGCCATCGAGGCCGCGCGCGCCGGAGAGCATGGCCGTGGATTTGCGGTGGTGGCGGACGAGGTGAGGAACCTCTCGAAGCGGGTGCAGAAAGCCACCGAAGAGGTTCAGAGCAACATTACCGATATCGACGGCTCAGCACGGTCGATTGAACGCACCAGCCATTCCGCGGAGCAGTCAGCGCACGGAGCGGAGTCGGTGACTCTCTCTCTGGCCGGGCGGGTGCAGTCTCTGCACAAGCTGGTAGCGGTGATGAACATCGACTCGGTCAGGAACGAGGCTCGCGTGTTTGTGCGCAATGTGCTGTTCGAAATCAGCAAGCCCTCGGGAGCGGTTCCCGCCGCGGAAAGTCCTGACCACCATCAGTCGGACTTTGCCCGGTGGTACGAAGGAGCGGGCCGGGAGCTGTTCGGCCATCTGCCCGCCTTCCAGGAGGTAGAGGCTCCGCATGCCGGTTTATTCGCCGCGGCGCGGAGCGTGCGAGCCGCGCTGCAGGCCGGAGACCGCGAGGAAGCTTTGCGCGCCGGCGGCGAGCTGTCGCGGAACGAGCAGGAGCTGCTCGGCAAACTGGAATCTCTGAACGTAGCCATCGCCGAAAAACAGAACTGAGGAGTGACTGCCATGACGGATGTCCTGCAGGAAGTCGACGAGCGGTCGCGACTGGCCGGGACGAATAAGTTTGAGCTGCTGGTCTTCCGCCTGGGGGAAGACAAGAGCGCAAACACCCGGGAAGTCTTCGGCATCAACGTCTTCAAGGTCCGCGAAGCGCTCATTATGCCGCCCATCACGCCCATGCCGGGCTCGCCGAAGCACGTTCTCGGAGTGGCCAACATCCGCGGCCAGATCATCCCCGTGATCGATCTGCCCTCTGTCGTGGGGTGCACGCCCTCGGCACGAAACATCCTGCTGGTGACCGAATATGAGCGGTCCGTGCAGGGCTTCGCAGTCGAGGAAGTCGAAGAGATCGTGAGACTGGAGTGGGGCCGTGTCGTTTCCGCGGAGAAGTCAGCGGCCGGAGCGCTGGTGACGAGTCTGGCGCGCCTCGATGAAGGCGAGGAAAAATCCCGGCTGGCCCTGATTCTTGACGTGGAATCGATCCTGCGCGAAGCCCTGCCGTCGCGCTTTCGCAGCGGTGAGGAGATTACGTTCGCGCCGGAGATTCGGATTCCGCAGGGCTCCGTCGTGCTCTACGCGGACGATTCGAGCGTGGCGCGCAAGCAGATCGAGACGGTGCTGAACCGTCTCAGGCTGCCTTTCGTGGGAGCGAAAACCGGCAGGGAAGCCTGGGATAAGCTGCGGCTGCTGGCCCAGGAGTCCCGAGCCTCCGGGGTCCCGATTACGGAGCGCGTGGCTGCGGTGCTGACCGATCTGGAGATGCCGGAGATGGACGGCTTCACCCTCACGCGCCAGATGAAGGACGACGATCTGCTCAAAGCAGTTCCCGTAATTATTCACTCATCGCTCTCAGGGTCAGCCAACGAGTCGCATGCCAACCGCGTGGGAGCCAACGGCTATGTCGCCAAATTTGTGCCCGACGAACTGGCGCGCGAGGTGCTGAAAGCGCTGGGCGGCGGAGCCGGCTAGCTGAATCCGGTAGTGGTTCGGACGGAAGGGAGCACCAGCGAGCGGCGAGGACGCGGAGCCGGGGTGCGACGATTTTGCCGGCCTTTCCGGCTCGCGCGCGGGAGCTTATCTCGCGCTCGAGTCTTCGCCCACCTTGAGCACCGCCAAAAAAGCTTCCTGCGGAATATCCACTTTCCCGATCCGCTTCATGCGCTTCTTGCCCTCTTTCTGCTTCTCGAGGAGCTTGCGTTTGCGGCTGATGTCGCCGCCGTAGCACTTGGCAATCACGTTTTTACGCAGAGCGCTGACCGTCTCGCGCGCGATCACCTTCGCGCCGATGGCCGCCTGGATCGCCACCTCAAACTGCTGCCTTGGGATCAGCTCGCGCATCTTCGACACCAGCGCGCGGCCGCGCTCGTACGCGAAATCGCGGTGCACGATGATCGACAGGGCGTCCACCGGCTCGCCCGAGACGAGAATGTCCATCTTCACCATGGGAGATTCCCACGTGCCCGACAGGTGATAGTCGAGCGACGCGTAGCCGCGGCTCACACTCTTCAGCCGGTCGTAGAAGTCGAGCACGATCTCATTCAGCGGCAACTCGTAAGTCAGCATCACCCGGGTCGAAGAGACGTATTCGAAATTCTTCTGCCGCCCGCGCTTCTCTTCCACCAGCTTCAGAATCCCGCCAACATACTCCTCGTTGGTGAGGATGGTCGCCGTGATCATCGGCTCTTCAATCTTTTCGATCTCGCTCTGGTCAGGCCACCGCGACGGATTGTCGACTTCGATGATCGAGCCGTCGGTCAGGTGCACCTTGTAGCGCACGCTCGGCGCCGTGGTAATGAGGTCGAGATTGAACTCGCGCTCCAGCCGCTCCTGGATGATCTCCATGTGCAGCAGGCCGAGGAACCCGCAGCGAAACCCGAAACCCAGGGCCACGGATGACTCCGGCTCGAAGAAGAAGGAGGAATCGTTGAGCTTGAGCTTTTCCAGCGCGTCGCGCAGCAGCGTGTGCTCGTGCGAGTCGACCGTATAAATCCCCGCGAAGACCATCGCCTTGATTTCTTCAAAGCCCGGCAGCGCGTGGTCGGCGGGGCGCGCATCTTCGGTGATCGTGTCGCCCACGCGCGTGTCCGACACGTTCTTGATGGTCGCGACGAAGAACCCCACTTCGCCCGCGGACAGCTCGTCAATCTCCACCGGCTTGGGCGTCAGCACACCCATCGATTCCACGTCGAAGACCTTGCCATTCCACATCAGGCGGATCTTCATGCCTTTGCGCAGACGTCCCTGCACCACGCGCGCCAGCACAATGACGCCGCGATAGGGATCGAACCATGAGTCGAAGATGAGGGCCTGGAGCGGCGCATCAGGATTGCCTTTCGGATGCGGCAGCCGATGGACGATCGCTTCGAGAATGTCGGGCACGCCCTGACCGGTTTTCGCGCTCACCGGGATCGCGTCGGTCGCGTC
>Ga0335072_10014189_pt1 | contig 11322 bp, 8 predicted proteins | sample Lox_Sample_21_FD_206725 | JGI IMG/M metagenome (GOLD analysis project Ga0335072, IMG submission 206725) | Soil microbial communities from Loxahatchee National Wildlife Refuge, Florida, United States - Lox_Sample_2.1 | ecosystem: Environmental > Terrestrial > Soil > Wetlands | place: USA: Florida...
ATCGCGGCGTCGAGCTGCTGATCGGCGCGCGCTGGGACGCGCGCTTCGGACCGGTGGCGCTCGTGGGGTTGGGTGGGGTGTACGCCGAGGTGCTGCGCGACGTCGCCGTCGGGCTCGCGCCCGTCATCTCCGGGCAGGCCGCCGCGATGGTTCGCTCGCTCCGCGCGTTCCCGCTGCTCGACGGGGCGCGCGGCCGCCCCGCGCTTGCCGTCGCCGCGGCCGCGGACGCGCTCGCCGCGTTGTCGGTGCTCGCGGCGGAGCATCCGGAGATCGGCGAGCTCGAGGTCAACCCGCTGCTCGTGCTGCCCGAGGGTGCCCTCGGACTCGACGCCCGCATCGTTCTCAGACATCCCGCCGACTGACAGGAGACGCCCGTGGACTTCCGCTACACCGACGAGCAGCTCGATCTCCGCGAGCGCGCGTCCGCGCTCGCGCGCGAGATCATGGTCTACGAGGACGAGTGCGAGGAGCACCGCGGGCTCTCCGGCCAGTCGCTGTCCGAGATCCACGAGCTCACACTCGGCGCGAGCCTCAACGCGATCAACATGCCGCTCGAGTGGGGCGGCCAGGGACTGTCGATCCTCGACCAGGTGATCGTTCAGGAACGTCTCGGTCAGCTGACGGGTGCGCTGTGGGACGCCGTGTGGCGTCCGGCGAACGCACTTCGCCACTGCACCCCGGAGCAGCGCGAGCGGTACCTGCTGCCGGCGATCGCCGGCGATCGCCGTGACTGCTTCGCGGTCACCGAGGAGAAGGCGGGCTCCGATCCATCGCTGATCGAAACGGTCGCGGAGCGGGACGGCGCCGGCTTCCGGGTTAGCGGTGAGAAATGGTTCGTGACCGTCGGCGACGTCGCCGACTTCCTGATCGTCCAGGCGCTCGCCGGACCGGGTCGCGCCCCGACGCTGTTCCTGGTCGACAAGAACCTCCCGGGCGTCTCGGTCAAGCGCACACCGGCGTACATGCATTCGTTCGTGTTCGAGCATCCCGAGTTCGTGTTCGAGGACGTCGCGCTCGGCCCCGAGCAGGTGCTCGGCGAGGTCGGGGGCGGTTACGAGCTGACCCGCGACTGGTTCGTCGAGGAGCGGCTGATGATCGCCGCGCGCGCCACCGGCGCCGCCGAGCGGGCGCTGACGCTCGCGTCCGAGTGGGCCAACGAGCGAGTGCAATCGGGCGGGGTGATCGCCTCCCACCAGCTGATCGGCGCGATGATCGCCGACAGCGCGTGCGACATCGCGCTGTGCCGCACGCTCACCCACCAGGTGGCGTGGGAGGCCGACAACGGGATGCCGCGCAAGCTCCTCCACGCCAAGGCGGCGATGGTCAAGCTGACCGCGTCCGAGGCGGCCGGCCGCGTGATCGACCGCGCCGTCCAGATCTTCGGCGGACGCGGCTACATGCGCGAGAACCCGGTCGAGCGGCTGTACCGGGACATCCGCGTCGACCGGATCTGGGAGGGCACCTCGGAGATTCAGCGGATGATCATCGCCGGCGAGGCCCGCAAGCGCGGGCTCGACGGGCTGCTCCAGTACGGCGCGGCCCTGCCGGCGTCGGAGGGCGTCCATGCCTGAGGTGATTCAGCTCGAGCGCCACGAACATGCCTGCGTCGTCCGGCTCCACCGCCCGGCGAAGCTCAACGCGATCTCCGAGCAGGTCGAGCGCGAGCTGTGCGACGCACTCCTGCGCCCCGAGGTGCGCGACGCCCCGTGCGTGATCTTCACCGGTGGCGAGAGCGTGTTCTCTGCCGGCGCCGACCTCAGCGAGACGCGGGGCTACACGCCGGACGAGATCGTCGCCACCTACCGAGGCACCGGCGACTTCGCTGAGCGCGTCGCCGACCTGCCACAGCCGACGCTCAGCGCGATCGCCAGCTACTGCATCGGCGGCGGGCTCGAGCTCGCGCTCGCCACCGACTTCCGGATCGCCGAGGAGAACGCCGACTTCAGATTCCCGGAGGTCGCGCTCGGGATCCTGCCGAGCTGGGGCGGGACGCAGCGAGCCGTGCGCCTGCTCGGGCCCGCCCGGGCCAAGGAGCTGGTCCTGCTCCGCGAGCGCGTCGACGCGCAGACGGCGCTGTCGCTTGGGCTGATCACAGAGGTCGTGCACCCGGGAGAAGCACTGCCCCGGGCGCTCGAGCTGGCCGAGCGTTTGAGCGGCCTGCCGCGGCTGGCGGCGACCGTCACCAAGCAGGTGATCGACGCGCTGCCGGAGACCTCGCGGACCGCGGGGCTGGGGCTCGAGCGGATGGCCTATGGGCTGCTCGCCCAGACCGACGACGCGACCGGCGAGCTGACCCGACGGTGGGCGCGATGAGCGCGTTCACCGCGCCGGCCCCGCTCACCGACGAGCAGCGCGCGATCCAGGAGCTGTGCCGCGAGTTCGCCGCGCGGGAGATCCGTCCGATCTCGCTGGCCGTGGACGAGGCCGACACCGAGGTGCCGTGGGAGCTGTGGCGCAAGGCGGCCGGACTCGGGCTGACGTCGTTCATGCTGCCCGAGCAGTACGGCGGCGCCGGCATGACCGACTGCCTGACCTCGTGCATCGTCCAGGAAGAGCTTTCCCATGGCTGCGCGGGCATCGGCAACCTGGTGACCTCGAACGGGTTCTTCGCCGAGCCCGTGCTGGTGCTCGGGAGCGAGGACCAGAAGCGGCGGTGGCTCGAGCCGCTGGCCGGCGACGATCCGCCGATGACCGCGCTGGCGACGACGGAGCCACAGAGCGGCTCCGACGCCGCGTCGATCCGCACCCGCGCGCGCCCCGTCGACGGCGGCTACGTGCTCTCGGGCCAGAAGGCGTGGATCTCGAACGGCGGCGTCGCCTCGTCGTACGTCGTGTTCACCACCGTCGACGCCACGCGCGGCTACCGCGGGATCACCGCATTCCTGATCGCGTCCTCGGACGAGGGACTGCGCTGCGGCCCGCCGATCCGCAAGATGGGCCAGCGCGCGATTCCCAACACCGAGGTGTTCCTCGACGACGTGTTCGTGCCCGGCGATCGCCGGCTCGGCTCCGAGGGCGAGGGCTTCTCGGGACTGATGCAGACGTTCGACCGCAGCCGGGTGACGCTCGCAGCGTCCGCCACCGGGCTGGCGCGGGCCGCGCTCGAGTACGCCGTGGACTACGCGCGCGAGAGGGTCCAATTCGGCAAGCCGATCGCCGAGCACCAGTCGGTCGCGTTCCGCCTGGCCGACATGGCGCTGCGCGTGGACGCGTCGCGGCTGTTGACGTGGCGGGCGGCGCAGATGCTCGACCGCGGCGAGCGCGCGACGGCCGAGGCGGCGATGGCCAAGCTGCACGCCTCCGAGACCGCGATGTGGTGCACGTGGGCGGCGGTGCAGACGCTCGGCGGCTGGGGCTACAGCCGCGAGTACCCGGTCGAGAAGTGGATGCGCGACGCCAAGCTCGAGGAGATCGAGGAGGGCACGTCGGACATCCAGCGCCTGATCATCTCGAGGGCACTAACGCGTTAGTCCACCGCCCGCGGTGCACCGGATTCCAGGGCGGCCAACTTCTCGCTCGCCACCCGCCTCGCGGTGAATGTCGGTTCAGCCACCTCTGATGGGGACAACTGCTCACTGGGCCGGCGCGCAAGGCCGAGTGTCTAGTTGACCGGGATGGGCTACGAAGACGGAGCGAGGAGCGGCCAGGGCGCCACCGCCTCCCACGCCGCCGCCACCCGCAGCGCGAGCGCGTCCTCGAACCGCCGCGCCGTGATCTGAAGGCCGATCGGCAGTCCGTCGTCGCCGAGACCGCACGGCACCGTCACCGCCGGTTGCCCGGTGAGGTTGGCGGCCACCACCATGCTGGCCCAGGACCCGTCGTCCGGCGCGAAACGCCGGCCCTCGATCACCTCAGGGCCATTGAGGCCGAGCCCGAACGCCGTGCTCTGCATCGTCGGACTCAGCAACAGGTCGTACTCGGCAAAGAACTCCGACCACGCCTGGGCATACCGGGCGCGCTCGTGCATCGCCTCGATGTACGTCACCGCCGGGATGTCACCGGCGCGGATCAGGTCGGCGGTCCCCGGCGTCATCTCGGACTCGTGCTCGGCCAGCAGCGGTCCCTCGGACGCGAATCCCTCGGCGCCCGAGATCAGCTCCCACAGCGCGGTCGCGTCGCCCGTGCTCGGGTACGCCGGCTCCGGCGCCACACCCGTGCCCGCGGCGAACCGCTCGAGGGCGGCGGCAAACGCGCGACGGACGTCGGGATCGACCGCGGCGAACCCGCCGTCGGCCGAGTAGGCGACCCGCAGCCCTGGCAGACCCTCGCCGGGGCCGCCCCTGGCACCGGAAGCAGCGGCGGCAACAAACTCCCGGTCGCCTCCCGGGTACGACATGTCGTCGGCCGCGTCGACGCCGGCCATGACCTCGAGCAGCGCGCCGGCATCCCGGACGGTGCGCGTCAGCGGCCCGATGATCGACAGCGTCTTCCAGCCCGGGAAGCCCGGCTCCTTGGGAACCAGCCCGAACGTCGGCTTGACGCCCACGAGCCCGCAGTAGGAAGCCGGGATCCGGACCGAGCCGCCGCCGTCGGTGCCGACCGCCATCGGGGTCATGCCGGCCGCGACCGACGCGCCGGCGCCGCCGCTCGAGCCGCCCGGCGTCCGCTCGCGATTCCACGGGTTACGGGTCACGCCCCACAGCGCGTTGTCGGTGTGGCCGCGATAGCAGAACTCCGGGTTGTTGGTCTTGCCGACGATCGTCGCGCCGGCGGCGCGGATACGCGCCACCGGCACGCAGTCGCGGTCGGGCACGAAGTCGCGGAGCGCCAGCGAGCCGTTGGTGGCGAGCGCGCCGCGCATCCACAACGTGTCCTTGATCGACACCGGGACGCCGGCTAGCGCCCCGACTTCCTCGCCGCGAGCCAGCGCCGCGTCGATCGCCCCGGCGCCAGCGAGCGCGGAATCGGAGAGCACGACCGTGAACGCGCCGAGATCCTCGTCGGCAGAATCGATCCGTGCCAGCGCCGCCCGCGCGATCTCGACCGCCGAGCACTCGCGCGAACGCACGGCCCGCGCGATCTCTACCCCGTCCAGCTCCGCATAGGCGTCCATCACCAGGGGCTGCCGATCGCGACCGTGACCGTCTCGCCGCTTATCGCGCTCGCTCCCGGCCCGGCCAGGAAGCGGATCGTGGCGGCCACCTCCTCGGCGGTCGGGAGCCGTCCGGCGGCGTACTCGGCGGTCCGCCGCGCCCAGATCTCCTCGACCGAGACGCCCTGGCGCTCGGCGTGCACCCGCGCCGCCGTCTCGGACATCTGGGTCCGCACCCAGCCCGGGTTGACCGCGTTGCATGTCACCCCGTGTGGGATGAGGTCGAGCGCCGCCGCGCGGACGAGCCCGATGACGCCGTGCTTGGACGCGCAATACGCCGTCATCGCCGCCCCGCCGAACAGCCCGGCGGTGGACGCGACGACGATCACGCGCCCGTGGCCGGCGGCCACCATGTCGGGCGCCGCCAGCCGGATCAGCTCGAACGGGGCGTGGAGGTTGATCGCCATCGAGGCGTGCCACACGGCGGAGTCTTGCTCCCACACCGGCCGCTCCTCGCTCGAGCCGACGCCGGCGTTGCTGACCAGAATCTCGACCGGGCCGAGCCGCCGGCGCGTCTCCTCCACCGCCGCCCGGCAACCCTCGGCGGTGCTCAGCGAGACCGCGAACGTCGAGATCGCCGGATACGAAGCCGCCAGCTCGTCGAGCTCTTCGGTGGTACGGGAGACGCCGATCACGCGGGCGCCGGCGTCAGCCAGAGCTACCGCGGTCGCCCGCCCGATGCCGCGTCCCGCTCCGGTGACGAGCGCCACCTTTCCGTCGAGCTCGTGTTCACTCATACCACGCCTCCGGCGCGAGTCGGATCATCGTTCTGAACTCCAGTTCGTGGGTGAAAATCAGTTGCGCGCCGCGGTCGCGCTCGAGCCTCTCGAGCGCCTCCCAGCTCGCCACCATCGCGTCGGGGTTCCAGACCACGCCCGGCAGGCGGCGCGCGCGCATCGCGGCGTCGAGGTAGCTGGCATCGGCTGCGAGGACGAGCGGCCCGCTCGGCAACTCGACGCACAGCGACTGGTGTCCGGGGGTATGTCCCGGCGTGGGGATGATCGTGACGGCACGGTCGCCGAAGATGTCGTGGGCTCCGTCGAGCTCTCGCCACCGCAGCGGGTGGTCGAAGTCGTCGCGGTCGTACAACTCGCGCTGATAGACGGCCGGCGCGTACGCGAACCGCAGCTCGGCCGACTGCACCCACACCGTCGCGTCCGGGAAGAACCGCAGCCCGCCGGCATGGTCGTAGTGGAGGTGGGAGACGACGACGTGCTCGACCTCCGACGGCGCCACGCCGGCGCGCGCCAGCACGCTCACGACGTCGTCGGTCTCCCCCACCTCGATCCGCCGCGTGCCCGGCGATCGCCACCGAGTATGGAGGCCGGTGTCGAGCAGCACCCGTCCGCGCGAGTGCTCGACCAGGTACAGGAGATACGGGCCGTAGACCATCCGCGCGCCGTCTTCGTCGAGCGGGTCGTAGATGCCCATCGGCGACCACTCGCCGCCGCAGTGGAACGCGAGCACGCGCTGCGCCGTGACCCGCGACGCGGCGCCCGCACGGCTACCGGCGACCGCGTCGCTCAGGCGCGAGTCGACGCCGAGCCGCCCCGCGAGATCGTCGAGCTCGGAGACGGTCACGGCGTCGAGCGCCACCATGTCCCCCGCGGCCTGCCGACGGCGGTGCTCGAGCTCGCCGGGAATCAGGATCTCGCTCGCGCCGTCGCGTCGTCGCGCACTCTTGATCCAGGCGATCAGGTCGGCGACCTCGCGGCTCCGCGCCGCCGCCGCCCCGCGAGCGTCGATCGCGATCAGCACGAACGCGTTGGCGAACGGCGGCGAGCCCGGACCGCACAGCGCCACCGACGCCAGCAGGCCGACGATCAGCTCGAGCAGGACGATCAGCGAGTAGCCCTTGTGACTGCCGGCGCCGCCCAGCGTCACCAGCGAGCCGCCGTCGAGATAGTCCTGGGGGCGCGTCGACGGTCGGCCGTCGGCGTCGAGCACCCATCCGACCGGGACCTCGTCCCCGATCTCGGCCGCGTGCAGGACGCGGCTCTCGGCCACCTCGCTGAGCGCCATGTCGAGCACGATCGGGAAGTCCGGTCCAGGCACGGCCAGCGACAGCGGATTGTTGGTCAGCCGCCGCTCGAGGCCACCGTACGGCGCGATCTGCTGGTCGGCGCCCTGCGCGGTGACGAGCAGCATCGCCACGAAGCCGGCCCGGGCGAGCCTCTCGGTGTACTCGCCAAGCCGGCCGATGTGACCGGCGTTGCGAACCGCGAGCGCGGCCATCCCATGGTCGCGCGCCCGCAAAGCCGCGCGCTCGGCCACTTCGCCCGCGATCACCTGGCCGAACCCCCGGTGGCCGTCGAGCACCAGCAGCCCCGGGGCGTCCACCACGGTCTCGAGCGCGGCTTGGACATCGACGTCCCCGGCCTGCGCCAGGTCGGCGTAGTAGGGCAGCTGCCGGACGCCGTGGGAGCGGTGACCGCACAGGTCGGCATCGACCAGCGCCGCCGCCACACGGTGGGCGTCCTCCGGGCGCGCCCCGAGCGCGCCGACGAGCTCGGCCGCATGGCGCCGCAGGTCGTTGGCGCCACAGCGCGCCTCGGTCACGGGTGCGACACGAGCTCCAGGCTCGGCACGTCGGCCAGCAGCTGGGCCGAATAATCGGTTTGCGGGCGGTCCAGAACCGCCTGGCCCTGTTCGACCACGCGGCCGTCACGAAGGATCACGACGTCGTCGGCGAGGCTGCGAACCAGCGCCAGGTTGTGGGTGATGAGGACGAGCGTCAGCCCCCGCTCGGACTTGAGCCGGTGCAGGAGCTCGACGATCGCCGCCTGGACCGACACGTCAAGCGCGGACGTCACCTCGTCGCACACGAGCAGCTTCGGCTCCGACACCAGCGCGCGGGCGATCGCCACTCGCTGGCGCTCCCCGCCGGACAGCTGGTCGGGGTAGCGGTTCACGTACTCCGCGCTCAGCGCGGCGTCCTCGAGCGCCGCGACGACGCGGTGACCGCGCTCGTCCCGGGGCAGATCGAACAGCTCGCGCAGCGGCTGCTCGACCAGCCGGCCCACGGTCTTGCGCGGGTTGAGCGAGGTGTACGGGTTCTGGAACACGTACTGCAACGAGCGGATCACGTCACGCGGTCGCCGGCGGCGGTCGTGCGCGAGCGGTTGCCCGTCGAACTCGATCGTTCCGGTCCAGCTGCTGTGGAGTCCGACGATGCAGCGAGCCAGCGTCGTCTTGCCCGCTCCCGACTCGCCGACCACGGCGAGACAGCGCTGCGGACGGACGTCGACCGAGACGTCGTACAGGACGGGGTTGTCCACGTAGGTCGCGCTCAGGGACTCGATCCTGAGCAGCGGGCGCTCTGACTCCACGGGCGGGGCGTGCTCGCGCAGCGGCAGCTCGCCGAGCGCGGGCAGCTGGGACACCTCCGCGGCCCGGATGCAGCGCGCCCAGTGCGCGTCGCCGTCGAGATCGTGTCTGGCCGGGAACTCGACCCCACAGGCGTCCTCCGCGAACTCGCAGCGCGCGGCGAAAAAGCATCCGCTCGGCCGCGCGCCGGGGCGCGGCGGCTGCCCCTCCATCCCCTCGAGCACGTGGGCCCGGGTGGGCGATGGGATCGCCCGGAGCAGACCCCGCGTGTACGGATGCCCCGGGGCGCGGAACACTCTCGCGGCGGGGCCGAGCTCGACCAGACGGCCGGCGTACATGACCCCGATCGTGTTGGCGATGTCGGCCACCACCGCGAGGTCGTGGCTTACGTACACGGCGCCCACGCGGTAGATCCGGCACAGGCCACGAATCGAATCGAGCACGTGACGCTGAGTGGTGACGTCGAGCCCGGTGGTCGGCTCGTCGAGCACGATCAGCTTCGGGCGGCAGGCGAATGCCATCGCCAGCATCACGCGCTGTTGCTGGCCGCCCGACAGTTGATGCGGATAGGACTCGAGCGCTTTCGAGACCTGGTCGAGCCGAACCTCCAGGAGCAGCTCGCCGATCCGGTCCTCCACCGAGCTCCCCGTCTGCTCGCCGGGGTGGGCGGCGAAGATCTCGCGGAGCTGCGTTCCGACCTTCAGCGCCGGATTGAGCGCGCTGGTCGGGTCCTGCGCGACGTAGGCCACCGAGGCGCCCCGCAGCCGTCGCAGGTCAGCGGCGGACCGTCCGATCACCTCCTGGCCCGCCAGCAGCACGCTGCCGCCCGCGATCTTCAGCCCACGCCGCGCGTAGCCCATCAGCGCCAGCGCCACCGTCGTCTTGCCCGAGCCGGACTCGCCGACGAGACCGAGCACCTCGCCGGCCCCGACCGTGAACGACACGTCGTCGACGACGTCGTTCGCCGAGCCCGCCATCACGACCTTCAGGCGATCGACGGCGAGCAGCGGTTGCGAATCGTGGTCGGCTGGGCTGGGTGCGTCGCTCATCAGGCGCTGCGATCGAGAATGATGCCGGTCGCCATCACCATCTCCTCGGCGGGTCGGTCGACGCCGAGCGATGCGCGGGCGATCGCGTCGGTGAAGGTGTTCAGCCCGATCGTCAGTAGCGCGATCAGTCCGGCGGGCACGATCACCGCCCAGGGATTGACCACGAGTCCGATCCGGTTCTCGTTGATCATCAATCCCCAGTTGGCGGCGGGCGGCTGGATCCCGAACGTGAGGAAGCTGAGGGCGGCGACGATCAGGATCGAGTACGTGAACCGGAGCCCGACCTCGACCATCACCACCGACATCAGATTGGGCAGGATCTCTCCGCTCATCACCCGCCGGGCCGGCGTGTCCATCAGCTCGACGGCCTTGACGTAATCGCGCTCGCACACGTCGAGCGCGACCGAGCGAATCACCCGGGCCACCTGCGGAGCGTGCGAGATCCCGATCGCGACGATGATCAGCCAGATCTTCGGGCCCAGCACGCTGACCAGCAGCAGCGCGAACACCAGCTGCGGGAACGCTAGGAACACGTCGACGATCCGCATGATGATCCCGTCGGTGAGGCGGCCGTAGTAGGCCGCCGTGATCCCGAGCGCCACCCCCGCCGACACGCCGAGCGCGGTCGCGGCGGCGGCGATCGCGAGGAGCTGCCAGCCCCCGGCGAGGACTCGACTGAGTACGTCGCGACCGAGGTCGTCACCGCCCAGCGGCGCCGATCCCGACGGCGTCGCGAACGTTTCCGTGACCGGCGCCGTCGGCGAGTGGGGGGCGATGAACGGCCCCACGATCGCGATCAGCACGACCAGGCCGGCGATCGTCAGGCCGATCGTCCCGCGCCGGCTGCGTGCCGCGCGTCCGAGGATCACCAGCCATTCCGGGCGCGAGCTCATCCGCCCCACTCGCGGCATCGCCGTGACCGCGCCGATGTCAGTCATCGGGTCGCCCTCCTGCGCGGGCTGGCCAGCAGAGCTATGACGTCCGTCGTGATGTTCACGAACACGTAGAACGCGGCCAGGATCAGAACGATGAACTGGATCGTCGGGATGTCGCGGTTCGAGACCGCGTCGACCAGCGCGGCGCCGATTCCCGGGTAGTTGAACACGTACTCGACGACCACGATGCCGCCCGCCAGATACAGCAGGTTGAGCCCGATTACCTGGATCACCGGCGGCAACGAGTTCGGCAGCGCGTGAACCAGCAGCACCCGCCAGCGGGAGATCCCCTTGAGCTCCGCCATCTCGACGTAGTCGCTCTCGAGCGCCTCGATCATCGCTCCGCGCACCATCCGGAAGATGTAGGGCGCGATCACCAGCGAGAGCGTCGCGATCGGCAGGATCAGTGCGTTCAGGTCGGACAGCGGCGACGTGCCCGGCGGAATCGCCGATACCGCGGGGAGGAAATGGAACACGTTCACCGCGAACAAGATCACGAGCGCGATCGCGACGACGAACTCGGGCAGCGCGGTGATCGTCAGGGCGATCACCGACGCGACGTGGTCGAACAGCTTGTCGCGGCGCGCCGCGGCAATCAGGCCGAGGACGCCCGCTAACAGAGTCCCGACGATCCCGGCCCCGATCACCAGCACCGCTGAGTTCTCGAGCCGCGGTCCGATCAGAGACGAGACCGACTCCCCGTTGGCGAGCGAGGTTCCGAAGTTGCCGCGCAGGACGCCGCCGATCCAGCTGCCGTACTGGCTGGTGATCGGTCGATTGAGATGGAGTTGCGCCTCGAGCGCCTGCAGGCGTTGCGGCGTGGCGCTGTGTCCGAGCACGGCGTAGGCCGCGTTGCCAGGCAGCGCCTGGGTGGCCAGGAAGATCACGATCGAGACCGCGAAAATCGTCAACAGCCCGA